>Ga0065721_10000003_pt1 | contig 18450 bp, 18 predicted proteins | sample Mesricmetagenome_FD_59108 | JGI IMG/M metagenome (GOLD analysis project Ga0065721, IMG submission 59108) | Mesophilic microbial community from rice straw/compost enrichment Sample: eDNA_1 v2 (version 2) | ecosystem: Engineered > Solid waste > Grass > Composting > Bioreactor | place: USA: Davis... | reverse complement strand
GTTTTTAAATATCTAAAGAATATTATTAAGATTCCTTTAGCTATTAATCTGCTTCTAGTTACATTTTTCGGAATCTTTTCAACCAGCATTATACTTTCCTTCACTCCGGAAAACTTTACCTATACATTATTTTTGCTTACGCTTTTCCATCATTATTCTGCTCTTAAATTAAAAAATGAAGAAAAAACACCTACTTTAGCACTCGCTGTAGCCGGAATTACCATAGGAGGACTCACCATTACCAATATTGTAAAAGTTTTCATTCCCCTATTATTTGAGAAAGGTATTTTCAGAAGCTGGAGAAAATTCGGAAATGCTGTTTTCAGAACTTTATTTACCTGTGTATGTTTTGCTTTGCTGTATCTGAACAGGATCAATTTTAAGTATGAAAATATTTTATCCCAAACCAACAAACAATATGAGAAGTTCTCGAATGTGAAATCTATTCCTCTTTGGGATATGATCGCATCATTCTTTTTAGGCGGCAATATTCTGTTCCCGAACTTCATCATCCGTGACAAGCATAATATGAAAGGTTTTGACTACAAAGGTCTTTTCATGGATGCTTACTCTTCNTGGATNCCATATATTTTCATTGCCGTTCTTGTTGTTCTGATACTTTGGAGTTATTATAAAAACTTTAGAAATAAACTTGTTCAGGTATTAATCCTTTCTTTTTTGATAGACATTATCATCCATTGCATCCTGAAGTTTGGTCTACACACTTCTTATATTTACGGAGCTCACTTTGTTTTTGTTTACCCTTTATTGTTGGGTTGGCTGTTTTACGCCTACAAATCTTCCCCGAAAGTCTTATCTTTTTTAACGGTAACAACTATACTTTTATTCCTGTATCTGTTTATTAATAATTATTTCAGAATGACCGAATTCTTTTATTTCTTGAACGAATATTATCAATAATAAAAGCTGAGATAAATCTCAGCTTTTACTTTTTTAATTCAATTTCTATTTAGCTTCAGCACAGAAAATTCTGTATTGTACTGCAATCGCAGATTTGAAATATTCTTTTACTTTAGCAAGATCCGAAGCAGCACTCTGTTTAGTAAAATAACTTCCTGCGAGAATTTTATAATTAGGTCTTAAAGAAGCATCTGTCTCAACTTTTAGATTAGGAAACCTTTTTCTGAAATAAGCTTTCACTTCATTGGCCTCTTCATTGCTCTTTACCGTGGTGATCTGAATTTTATAGCCTAAAATCCTTGGATTTTTTCTACAGATCTCAGCATTGGTAAGCTCCCTGCTTGGCACATAAATTTTAGTCGGCTTTGGAAGAATCATCATCTGCATCGCGACCGGAAGTATTATTTGCTCTTAAACATTTTTCTTCCAAATTATCCAAAGCATCCTTTACTTTGGGATCCATAGACATCACAAGCTCCGTTCCGGCAAGTGTATCTCTTTTGACAACCTGTTGTGCTTCAATATTATAAAATCCGAATATGGATAATACCGAAAATATTTTGATTAGATTTCTCATTTAGCCTTATTTCCGCAAATTTATACAAATTAAAAAAATATGCCAAACTAGTTATTTAGAACGAATATAAATTAAACACAAATGATATTTTCCTTTTTCTATATGCCGTTAAATTTCTGTTAAAAACATTATTTTTGCCGAATTGATTGAATGTTCAATAATTTACTAACATAAGATAATTTAAATGATTAGTTGGAGAAAGCATTATAGACAAACGTTGATTGCAATAGGCTTATTGTTATCAACCAGTGCTTCAATTTACGGGCAAGACGGCGATCCTAAGAATGGTGAGAAACTTTTCAAAGCAAATTGTACTGCATGTCACGCACTAGACAAACAACTTGTGGGACCAGCTCTGAAAGGGGTTGTAGAACGAGTGCAAACAGAAGGTGGTGTAGGCAAAGACTGGCTTTACAAGTGGATCAAAGACAACAAAGCACTAAGAGCTTCCGGAGACAAGTACGCCAATGAGATTTTCGAAAAATTCAACAAGACTGAGATGCAGGTCTTTCCAAATCTTACAGATAAGGATATAGACGACATTTTAGCGTACACAACTAATCCTCCGGCTCCAGAAGAAAAGAAAACAGAAGTGGCACCGGCTGGAGATACTGCAACAGCTGCACCAGCAGACAAAACCACTACAAATATTGTAATTATCTCACTTTTAGCCATTGCTGGTTTATTAGTTTGGATCTTGATAAAACTAAGACAATTAGTTAAACTNGGTCAGGCTGAAGATTTGGCAGGACTTAACGAAACTAGAGTTCGTTCTTTCAGTGAGATCTACGAGAAATATCACTATGTAGGTAAAGGATTGCTAACAATTCTGGCTGTTTTAGCGGCTTACGGAGTATGGAACTGGTTAATGTGGATCGGNGTTTACAAAGGTTANAAGCCTGAACAGCCTATCTACTTCTCACACAAAATCCACGCTGGAGAACAGAAAATTGACTGTCAATTATGCCACTCTAGTGCTAAATACGGTAAAGTTTCAGAAATCCCATCTATGAACGTTTGTATGAACTGTCACAGAACTGTTTCTGAATACAATGCAGACCATTACATGGAGCCAGGAAAAGACAAGGCATTCTATGATGGTGAGATCAAGAAAATCTATGCTGCTACAGGTTGGGATCCTGAAAAACAACAGTACACAGGAAAAACTCAGCCAGTAGAATGGACAAGAATCCACAATATGCCGGACTTCGTTTATTTCAACCACTCACAGCACGTTGTAGCAGGAGAACAGGCAATCATCAATTCTTTCAACAAAAAGAATCCAAATAACAAAATTGATGTTGTTTGTAAAGCTTGTCACGGAAAAATTGACACAATGAATGTTGTTCAGATGGCGAATGATTTCACAATGGGATGGTGTATCGAGTGCCACAGAACTACAGAAGTTGATATGAACAACGGTTATAATAAAGAGTACTTCAAAAATCTGCATGACAAGTTGAAAAAACAATACCCTAAAGATGGTGGTAAGATTACTGTAGATGCAATTGGAGGTCTTGAGTGTGGTAAATGTCATTATTAATAACTAAAAATTAGAAGTATAAATGGCTTCAAACAAAATACAATTCAGAAGTATTCATGAACTTAAAGATCCAGCCTTAAACAACAAGCTGGCTCAGAAAGAGTTTCAGGAAGAAATTCCGGTAGAAGATTTCCTTGGAGATGCTGAACAAAACGGATCTAGTACTTCAAGAAGAGATTTCTTAAAATTATTAGGTTTCTCTACTGCAGCCGTAACATTAGCTGCTTGTGAAGCTCCGGTNATCAAAACAATTCCTTACGTGGTAAAACCACATGATATTATTCCGGGGATTCCTAATTATTACGCTTCAACTTATTTTGATGGTTTTGACTTTGCGAGTGTTTTAGTAAAGACACGTGAAGGAAGACCAATTAAAATAGAACCAAACCCAGCAGCAAAAGAACTGGGTAAAACCAATGCAAGAGCTCAGGCAAGCGTACTTTCTCTTTATGATAACGATAAAGTAAAGCAGCCTAAACTAAATGGTAAGGACGAAACGTTCGATAAAGTGGATGATTTCGTACTTAATGGTTTAGCAGAAGCTCAAGCAGGAGGAAAAAAGATTGTGCTTTTGTCACACTCTTTGCCTTCACCAACTTTCAAAAAATTATTTGCTGAATTTAAAGCAAAATATCCTACAGCTGAATTAGTAACTTATGATGCTTTNCCCTACTCTGCNGCATTAGANGCAGCACAGGAAGTTTTCGGACAGAGAGCATTACCNGTNTACGATCTTTCAGCTACTGAANTNGTGGTTTCCTTCCAGGCAGATTTCCTAGGAGACTACAACGCTTCAAGCTTAGAAACATCTTACGCAGCAGCAAGAAAACCTGGTCCAAACATGTTGAGACACATCCAAGTGGAGTCAAATATGTCATTAACAGGAGCTAATGCGGATGAAAGAATCAGATTAAAGCCAAGTGCAGTAAACAAAACTTTGGTTGAAGTTTACAATGCTGTCGTTGGTGGTGGTTCTGCTGATAAAATAGCTAACGACATTGCTAAAGAACTACAGGCAAAAGGAAGCAAAGCTGTTGTTTTCGCTGATGGTTCTAAAGGAGCACAGGTTTTAGCACACTTAATCAACCAAAAACTAGGTTCAGTTGCTTTCACTGGTAAAGCAAACTTCCTTAAAGAATTCGATAAAGCAAGATTCCAGGAATTCCTTGGATGGATGAATGCGGGACAAGTTGGCGTTTTAATTGCTAACAATGTAGACCCTATTTATTCTCACCATAAAGGAGCTGAATTCGAAAAGTCTTTATCAAAAGTTCCTTATGTAGTTGCTGTTGTTGATAAGAAAAATGCAATGTACAAAGCAGCGAAAGCTGTAATTCCTGTAGCTAACTGGCTAGANTCTTGGGGAGATATNGAACCTCANACAGGAGTATATTCATTAATGCAGCCAACAATCCAAAAGATCTATAAATCAAGACAGATCGAAGAATCTNTATTGGTTTGGACAAACGGTAAAAACAACACTGCTAACAANTANTACGATTATTTAAAAGCAAATGCTACTTCTTTATTAGGAGGAGTTTCTTTCAATAAAGCATTGTATAATGGTATTAATGCTTCTACTAATGCCACAACATTGGCATATGCAGGAGGAAATGCTGCTCAGGCAATCGCTGAATTAGGAAACTTCAAAGTTTCTGATTTAGAATTGGTATTATATACTAAGACTTCAATGGGAGACGGAACACAGGCAAACAACCCTTGGTTGCAAGAATTACCTGATCCGATCACAAGAATGTCTTGGGATAACTACTTGACAATTTCTCCTAAAGATGCAGAAAGATTAGGAATTGAAAACGATCTTAACGCAAGAATGCAGTTAGACGGTTCTATCGTNAATCTTACTGTAGGTGGAGTNAAAATAGAGAACGTTCCTGTATTNATCCAGCCTGGACAAGCNGAAGGATCTGTAGGTCTTGCTCTTGGATATGGTAAGAAAAACTCAGGAGCAACAGCTGATACAGGGGTAAATGCTTATCCTTTATTTGATGGTTCCAACTTGGTTGTTTCTAATGTTAAATTGGAAAAAACAGGTGAAGACCACGAATTTGCAGGTATTCAGCTTCAAAATACGTTAATGGGACGTTATGAGATCGCTAGAGAAGTTCCTTTGGCAGATTTCTTAAATGTAGCATTTGATGATGAACACCATGGTTGGAACAAACCATTGGAATATCATACAATCAGTGGTGCACTTCCGGCAAGAAAGATCGACCTTTGGGACGCTTTCGATGATACGGACGGTCCTCACTTCAACTTATCTATCGACTTGAACTCTTGTACAGGTTGTGGAGCATGTATCATTGCTTGTCAGGCTGAGAACAACGTTCCTGTTGTAGGTAAAGAGGAAATCAGAATGTCGAGAGATATGTATTGGTTAAGAATTGACCGTTATTACTCTTCAAGACAAAAAGTAGAAGTTTACGAAGGATTAAAAGAAGGAATGGCAGTTCCTGAACTATATGGTACTGCATTCAATAAAGAAGGTGGAGCGCTAAACCATCCAGCTGATAATCCAGATGTAATCTTCCAGCCTGTAATGTGTCAGCACTGTAACCACGCTCCATGTGAAACTGTATGTCCGGTAGCGGCTACATCACACGGTAAGCAGGGACAGAACCAAATGGCTTACAACAGATGTATTGGTACAAGATATTGTGCAAACAACTGTCCGTACAAAGTAAGACGTTTTAACTGGTTCACATACAACCTAAACGATAAGTTCGACTTCAACATGAACAATGATTTAGGAAGAATGGTACTTAACCCGGATGTTGTAGTAAGAACAAGAGGGGTGATGGAGAAATGTTCAATGTGTATCCAAATGACTCAGACTACTATTCTGGAAGCTAAGAAAGAAGGAAGAATGGTAAAAGACGGAGAGTTCCAGACGGCGTGTTCAAAAGCATGTTCTACAGGTTCTATCAAGTTTGGAGACATGAATGACAAAGAATCTGAAGTTAGAGAACTGTATTCTAGCAACAGAAGATATTATTTACTTGAAGAGATCGGAACAAAACCAAACGTGTTCTATCATACTAAAGTAAGAAACAGAGTAGAAAAATAAAGTTTAAATAATAAATAGGTAAAAAATGTCAGGACATTACGAAGCTCCGATAAGGGAACCTCTAATTATTGGTCACAAAACTTATCACGATATCACAGAAGATATTGCACGACCTATCGAAGAAAGAGCAGGTAAATTATGGTGGATCTCATTATATGCTGCCTTAGTTCTATTCATCTACGGATTCGGGTGTATCGCTTATACTATCGGAACAGGTATTGGAGCATGGGGACTTAACAGAACTATTAACTGGGGTTGGGATATTACTAACTTCGTATGGTGGGTAGGTATTGGTCACGCCGGAACCCTAATCTCAGCGGTATTATTATTATTTAGACAGAGATGGAGAATGTCTGTAAACAGATCTGCAGAGGCGATGACGATCTTTGCGGTTGTACAGGCGGCGATCTTCCCGGTAATTCACATGGGTAGAGTCTGGGTAGGATATTGGGTATTCCCATTACCAAACCAGTTCGGTTCTCTTTGGGGGAACTTCAACTCTCCTCTACTTTGGGACGTATTTGCGATCTCTACATATTTCTCAGTATCTACAGTATTCTGGTTTATGGGATTGATCCCTGACTTTGCGATGATCAGAGACAGAGCTAAAACNCCTTGGACTAGAAAAATTTATACATTCCTAGCATTCGGTTGGGGTGGTAAAGCAAAACACTGGCAAAGATTCGAAGAATTATCTTTGGTTTTAGCCGGTTTAGCAACTCCTCTTGTATTCTCAGTACACACAACCGTATCCTTCGACTTCGCGACTTCGGTAATTAAAGGATGGCACTCTACAATCTACCCTCCTTACTTCGTTGCCGGTGCGATCTTCTCAGGATTTGCAATGGTACAAACCCTATTGTTGGTTGCAAGAAAAGTTTGTCATCTTGAAGACTACATCACTATGTATCATATCGAGATTATGAACATCGTAATCATCGTAACAGGTGGTATGGTAACTGTGGCTTATGCAACTGAATATTTCATCGGATGGTATTCCGGCTCAAGNTTTGAAGACTTTACTTATCTTTCTCCGGGTGCTGCAGTAGGACCTTACTGGTGGGCTTTCTGGTCGTTGATCATCTGTAACCTTGTTATTCCTGCTTCTTTCTGGTTCAAGAGACTAAGAACGAACATTATCTGGACATTCATCGTTGCATTAATCATCAACATCGGTATGTGGTTTGAGCGTTTTGATATCATCGTTATCAACCTTTCAAGAGACTATTTACCAGGATCATGGACGATGTTTAAACCAACAATCATTGATGTGGGCGTATATTTAGGAACTATCGGATTCTTCTCTGTATTATTCTTATTATATGCAAGAACATTCCCTGTAATTGCACAGGCTGAATTAAAATCGATTTTGAAAATCTCAGGTGAAACTTATAAAGCAAAAGAAGGAGATGAGCACCACTAAAATTGTATACGGACTTTATGCTGATGACGACGATTTAATGAACGGCGTTAAAGCATTCAACGATAAAGGAATTAAAATTAACGAAGTTTATACTCCGTTTCCAGTTCACGGACTAGATAAAGCTTTAGGGTTAAAGAAAACTAGAATTTCTGATGCCGCTTTTATCTACGCTTGTTATGGTGTTACAATCGGTGCTACATTGACATGGTATGTAATGAACCACGACTGGCCTCAGAATATCGGTGGTAAACCGGCATTCGACTGGGGACACAACATGCCTGCATTCGTAGTTCCAATGTTCGAATTAATGGTATTCTGTGCAGCTCACATGATGTCATTGACTTTCTTGGTAAGAAATAAAATGTATCCTGGAGCTCCGGCACAAAACCCGGACCCAAGAACTACTGATGATAAATTCATGATGGAATTTGTAACTGATGATGTAGAATCTGTAAAACAGTTACTAATTGAAACTGGAGTTGAAGAAATAACTGTTAAAGATGCTTAAAATGAAAAAGAATGTATTAAAAATTACAGCAGTTTTAGGTTTAACAACAGTTTTACTTAACTCTTGCGGACCGAAAGAGAATGTACCATTGGTATATTTCCCGGATATGTACTTCCCGGTAGCTTATGATCCTTTGATGAANGCTGAAGACGCTTATTCGGATCATGAAAATGAAATTCCAGCCTTTGTAAAAAATAATGGTGCAACAGGTCTTTCNCCTGTAGAAGGAACAGTTGCTCAAAATAAAGATGGTGTTTTTGCGGAAAGCTTACTTCCTAAAAATGTAGATGAATACAATGCAGGATATGAGGCTTCAAAAACAATAACAGCTTCTCCTTTGAATCCGGCTAATGCTGCCAAAGATATCGAAAGAGGTAAAGTTTTATTTGAGCGTACATGTGCTGCTTGCCACGGTGTAGGAGGAGATGGACAGGGACCAATTGTTCAAAGTGGGGCATACTCCGGAGTACCGAATTATGCTGACAGAGAAATTACTGTAGGATCTGTTCATTATGTATTAACAAACGGTAGAAATGCAATGGGTTCTTATGCAGGACAACTAAACGCTGGAGACAGATGGAGAGTTGCAATGTATGTGATGAGTGCTTTCAAAAAAGGAGCAGCACCGGCAGCAGCTACAGCTGAAGCAACGACTGAAACTACTACCGAAACTAAAAAATAAGAAAAGAAATGTATAGTTTTTCACCAAAATTAAAATCAACTTCTCTAATACTCCTTGNTGTAGGTTTAGTTCTATTTGGTATTGGTTTCTTTATGAACAAAGGGATCACGACAGAACAAATTGAACACATGATGGAGGCTGTTCATTCTTCAGGACATAATGCACCCACTCACTCCAGTGAAATGGTAGGTCCTCAGGATCACGCAGCTCACCTGGAACATGCANCTTTACAGGTTCATAACCAGCCTTTAGCGGCGATACATTTTGTGGCTGTATTTTTCTTTGGAGTTAGCTGCTGCGTATTNTTCTTCTATTCTATTCAGCANGCTGCACANGCAGGNTGGCCAATCATCATTACAAGAGTAATGGAAGCTATTGCTTCTTATATTCCTTGGGGAGGTGCNATTTTGATCATTCTTATGATTTTAAATATCACTCACAANGGACACCTTTTCCACTGGATGGATCCTGAATTGACAGATCCGAACTCACCTCATTTTGATGTGATCTTATTTGAAAAGAAAGTATTCTTAAATATTCCTTTCTATGCGTTCAGAACTGTTCTTTACGTAGTAGGAGCTTCTTTCTTCGCATGGAAATTAAAAGCTATGTCTAAGAAAGTAGATGAAACAAAATCCAGAGTAGATTATCAGATGCTTTACAGATGGGCAGTTGGATATATCGTATTCTTTGGATTCTGTTCAGCAGCTTGGGCATGGGATTGGTTGATGTCTATTGACCCTCACTGGTATTCTACAATGTATATCTGGTATTCAATGGTAAGCTGCCTGTCAAGTGGAATCGCGGTGATTATCCTTTTAAGTGTTTACTTAAAGAAAAACGGATTCTTACCTCAGTTCAATGATAATCACTTACACGATTTAGGAGTATTCCTTTTCGCTACAAGTATGCTTTGGACCTATACATGGTTTGCACAGTTCATGTTGTATTGGTATGCGAACGTTCCGGAAGAAGTTAACTACTTCTTTGGAAGATTCCAACACTACTCTCCTACTTACCTGCCAATGTTGATCGTTAACTTCTTACTACCACTATTAGTATTAGTAAGTAGCAGCATCAAGAGAAACTACAAAGTAGTGACTACAATGGCTATTATAGTTCTTTTCGGACATATTTTAGATTACTTTAATATGGTAATGCCGGGAACTGTAGGACCATACTGGAAAAATACAGAAGTATTCATCCTGATCTTAGGAGCAATCCTATTCGTAGCCGGGTTATTCATGTTCACTGTATTAAGTGCATTATCTAAATTGAAGTTAATTCCAACAGGAAACCCTTACTTACACGAATCTGAAATCTATGAGTATCCTTTCTAAGGACTTGCAACAAAATACAACTAAAAAAGACTGATTTTTAAGAAATCAGTCTTTTTTTATGCAGTTTATTCTATAATATCATTTTTAAGGCAACCTTTTTCAACTTTTGCTGTCTTATAATTAGACTTGATTACAATAGTTAAAAGTAATATTATGAGAAAATACCTCCTCCAGTTCTTTTTTGTTTTAGCAATAAACTTTGTGAATGCGCAGACCATCACTTTTATTTCTGAAAAAACTAATAAACCGATGCCCAAAGTTTCAGTTTTTGGAAAAGACGGAAGTATCCTTGCTTATTCTGATATTGATGGTAAGATAGAAAAAAAATCTCTGGTTCCTTCTCAGGAAAAATTTCAGCTGGTCTATGATAACTTACCCATTGCTACCCTTTCCTATTCGGATTTTGATAAAGACGTTATCAGATTAAATGATCGGGTAAAAGAAATTGAAGCCGTTGTCATCAAAAGTAAGAAACCCGCTAAATATGTGTTCGTGAAAGGTCAATTTTAACACTTATGTTACTCTTAACAATAAGCTCAACTGTTATGCCGATGGAGTGGTCACCTATATTTTCGACAATAAAACAAAAAAATTAAAAAATACCCGTCTTGAACAATATCGTGTTTATAGACTTGAAAATGTAAAGGAAGACAGAAAGCAACTTTCTTCGTGGGAATATGACTCCTTTCTGGAAATCCCGAAAATTAAAAATGTTGGCAGAATAGAAGAATACAAAACTAAAAATGCAAGATTCAAAGAACTGAAGGGTGACCGAAAAGATGAAGTGGAAATTACCGGAGAAGCCTTACAGAAAAATGAGTTTGCCTTATTTGGTTACCGCTTTTTTGATATCAGAACTATTTTAAATATTGCTTATGAAAAAGATTCCCAAAAAACATTGAATGACCTTCTTGAATATAATGAAATTGAATTTATAAAACTTAAACACAAAAGTGAACCTGAATACAATGCGGTTGTAATTTACAGCAACTTTTATCCTACCGAACTGGATCTCGGCAACGAGGACAATATTGAAAAGGTAAAATTCAATACCGGAGCCAGCAATTATAAGAAAGAATTCTGGAAAGAAGACTCTTTTCCCAATATGCAGAATGTATTCAGTTCATTCTTTAGAGAAGATCTTAAAGAAAAGCNCAACCAAAGTTCCGGAACTCCAAAATGATAAGGCATACATCTCCGTCAAAAAATAAAAAATAAAAACCACCGACTAGTAAAGGTTTTTATTAAATTTGTAGCAAACCAGATAAAAAATGAAAAAGTTTTCTTTTCTTTTAATGTTCAGTTTGCTGCTTTTTACGGCATGTAAGAAAGATCATGTGGATGCAACAACTACACAGACATTACAGTCAAGTATCAATGATATGGCATCCAGTCTTCCTACNATTNANCAAATTAAATTTAATGAAGCTCTGTATATTCTCAAGACATTCGGAGTAGAAGCAGACGGAGACATCAATGAATTGAAAGCACTTGGACAACTGATCAATGGGAAAAAAGTTCCTGAGATCATGNCNATGGCAGATCAGGTGGCACAGAAAAACGGNATCGAATGGGCAAGTACNGCTCCACCTTCATTAGGAGAAATGAATATCTTCGGAGATGACACAGCCAAAGAAAGTGATCCTAATGATGTAAAGGCAAATTCATTAAGCATCATAACAAGACCTACAGGAGATGATGGTACAGGTGCAGCTACAGCGATCCAGATCATTCCAAGACTTGTTGACAATGCCGGAAACCCTGTTGCTTTTACCGGAGCCGGATTGGAAACCACATTAGAAGTATTCAGTAATGGTGCTAAGCTTTCTACAGCGAAAAACCTTATGCTGGATAATAATTTCAAAGGATTTAATTTAAAATTCTCCTCAATTCCAGCTTCAAAAGTAGTAGATAATAAAATTGACATTACAGTATCTGTAAAAACGACAGCCAAAACTTTCAAAATGTCGAAAATAGGACTAGAGGTGAACCCTGCAGCATTAAAAGTTCCTGTAGAACCTAAAGTTGACTCTACAGCTGTGATTCAGGATCCTGCAGTTATTGATCCTAATAACCCAACAACTACTCCTACAAACCCTAATGACCCGGCGAGTACTACTCCTGCCCCTTCAAAGCAACCCGCTGATCCTAAGACAACGGTAAGTAAATTTTTAAATAACGTAAGCTCTCAAAACCTTAAAGCAGCATTTGACGCATCAAACAACCCAAGTTGGGGAAGCTACGAATCCTTTTCAAACCCTACTTCCGGATTCGGATCTGTGAAGAATGTCAGTGTAAAAAATATTACAACCAATGCATCCAATGCAAATGTTGCAAGCGTAAACGCTACTTATGATGTTACTGATAAAAACGGAAAAACTACTTCCTTGAAAGTNACTTTCGGANTGAAAAATGTAAACGGAGACTGGAAAATTTCAAGCTATAAAATAAACCCATAAGAATGGCTGCACAAGAACTTATCTCCAGACTGGAGAAAACCATTGAAAATATTCCTGATTTTCCTATTCCGGGAATTCAGTTCAAGGATATATCACCCATTTTCCTGGACCCCAAACTCTACGAAGATGTTATTGAAGATCTTGTCGCCTTCAGTAGAGGAAAAGTAGATGCAGTTTGCGGAATAGAAAGTCGCGGTTATTTATTCGGAATAGCCGTAGCTGTTGCACTGGAAGTACCATTCATCCTGATCAGAAAAGCAGGAAAACTTCCNCCNCCTGTAATTTCGGAAAAATATGATCTTGAATACGGAAGTGCTATAATTGAAACCCGGGAAGGGCAGATCCAAAAAGGACAGAGGGTTTTGATCCATGACGATCTGCTGGCTACTGGCGGAACTACGGAAGCCGCAGCAAAACTGGTGGAAAAACAAGGAGCAAAAGTGACTCAATTCAGCTTCCTTATCGGATTAAAAGGTTTGAACGGAGCTGAAAAACTGAAGAAATTCAATGCAGAAGTTTACCATATTTTGGAATATTAAAGATTTCTGAACGGTATAGAAAGTGTGCTTTGAGAACTTGGTTTTCAAGGCATATTTTTTTTANATCTCAAAAATTTCCATCNTTAACATCAATATTTANCAATTATCAACTATCATTTATTAATTATCTATACAAAGTATTTTGTAAATCATTCAGAAACAATTAAATTTGCATTTCAATTTTTAAGAATTTATGGCAAAACTTACAAAGAATGCTCCGAACGAGCAAGAAGGTAAAGAAACAGTGGAGTTTTTTAAAGACCTTGATAAAGAGGCTTTAAACACAGAAAGATTCCTTGAAAAATATTCCAAACCGTTAGGAATTATCTTTGGTGCATTAGTATTAGGAGTTTTAGGTTTTTTCCTATACCAACAATTTATTGTAGCTCCTAAAAATGCTGACGCCGTAAAAAGCTTCCTTGCAGCACAGAAAAACCTTATCGAAGGTAAAGATAAAGAAGCTTTAGGTGGAAAATCTGCTGCAAATCCTGGATTTATAGGAACATACAATGAGTTTTCATCTACTGATATCGGTAAACTTTCAGCTTATAATGCTGGTTTATTGAAGTTCAAAGAAGGTAAATTCCAGGAAGCTTATGATCTTTTAGATAAATTTTCATCTGATAACAAAACATTAATGGCGATGAAGTATGGCGCAATGGCAGATGCTAAATCAGGTCTTAATAAAAATGATGAAGCTTTAGCATTATTAGACAAAGCAGCTTCTGCATCTGATGATCCTTATACTTCTTACTATTTTACAAGAAAAGCNGGGATTTTAGCTTTAGGAATGAAGAAAAATGCAGATGCTAAAAAATATTTTTCTGCTATTGACGAAAAATATCAGGACTACGACAACGGAATGTCTGACTCTTATATTGAAATGACTAAATATTACTAAAAAATGGCAACAGTTAATCTTTCCGATTACAAGCCACTTCATATAACCAATGCCGAAGAGTTTTCTATCGGCATTGTTTTTTCTGAGTGGAATGATTTTGTAACCTACAATCTTCGTGACGCAGCATTGGAAATCCTTGAAAAAGAGGGCGTAAAAAAGGAAAACATCAAGCTTTTTCCTGTTCCGGGAGCTTTTGAGCTAAACTATGCAAGTATGCAGCTTTGTAAAGAGAGAAAATACGATGCTGTAATTGCCATAGGCTGCGTGATCCGTGGAGAAACACCTCACTTTGATTATGTATGTTCCGCCGTAGCACAGGGTATCAAAGATTGTAACATCTTAACAGATACTCCTACAATTTTCTGTGTTCTTACAGACGATACGAAAGAGCAGTCTATCGCGAGAAGTGGTGGTGATTTAGGAAACAAAGGTGTAGAAGCTGCCGTTACCGCTTTGAGAATGATTGATTTCAAAAAGAATCTATCGGACAGAAAAGGAAATATCGGTTTCGGAAACGCTTAGTAGCGACTAAAAATATACAGTAAAAAGAACTATTTTCATAGTTCTTTTTATTTTTTCTCTGTGAATCGTAAGATAAATATAATTTTTCCTCTTTTAAGCACAAATTTTAACAAAAGTAGTTATTTAATAATGATATTAAATTTTAAATTTACAATGAAAAAAATTACTTTATTATGAAATGGACTAACGACAGAGGGGGTAATGTAGAAGACAGACGGGGCCTTGGCGGAGGCGGAGCCGTTGTAGGAGGAGGATTAGGAACTCTCATTATTGCAGCAATCATATTCTTCTTGGGTGGAGATCCGTCATCCATACTATCTTCAAACATGGAAAGTGCTCCTCAAACCGAGCAGAGAGAATTAAACGCCAACGAAAAAAAGATCGGAGAAATGGTAGATATGATGGGAAAATGGAACATCATTACCTGGGACAAGATATTTAGTGAAAACGGAATGGATTATACTCCCCCTAAAATTGTACTTTTTGAAAACACCACCCAATCCGGGTGTGGAACAGCGCAATCTGCAATGGGTCCGTTTTATTGTCCTGCTGACCAAACCGTATATATGGATATGAGTTTCTTCAATGATCTTCAAAAAAGATTTGGAGCAAAAGTTACTGAATTTACCGTTGCTTATGTACTTGCTCATGAAGTGGGACATCATGTGCAGACTCTTTTAGGAACCACCCAAAAAGTTGATGCATTGAGAAGAAGCGGAAAATATTCGGAAGCTGAATTAAACCGAGTTTCCGTTGCCACCGAACTACAGGCCGATTTTTATGCCGGACTTTGGGCAAGGCAAACCGATAACAGACAACATATTTTAGAACCCGGAGATATTGAAGCGGCTATAGAAGCNGCTCAGGCAGTTGGAGACGACAATATCCAGAGAAAATCACAAGGTTATGTAGATCAGGAAAGCTTTACACACGGCTCTTCTGCTCAGCGTAAAGAATGGTTCATGAAAGGATATAATACAGGAGACATCAGGCAAGGAGATACTTTTAATCAGCTTTTGAGATAATCTGTTAAATAAAATAATAAACCCCTGAAGAAATTCTTCAGGGGTTTTTGTATAACTATTGCAATTCTATNGGGTTACTGTTTCTCTTTACTTCATCTTTTATTCTCTCTTCCATTCTTTTTCTCATTTCTGCAGGGTTCTGATTTCCTCCACCTCTGTTTCCTCCACCCGTTCTCATACCTCGCCCTCCTTGATTACCAGTCATGAAAGACATCGGATCGGTTTTAAACTTCTCCTGCTGCTTCATAAAATCTTTCCTTTTTACCTTTATGGTATTTCCAAACTGATTCAGCGTAGGGAACTCATCAATCTTATAATTTTTCATCAGATCAAAAGAATAATCTCCCTGACTATCTTCCACCTTTACGATTAGCCCCGGAAGTCCACCGAATTTATACGGTCCATCCTGATAAGGCAAATCTGTAGTAAACCATGCCGTCCATTTTCTTCCGCCAAAATCTGTTTCAGCTTTCTGAACCTTATACTCTCCTATCTTCATCGTTTCAGGAAGAATTTTCCAGGCGATCGAACGGTCTTCTTCATAAGAGTAATTATCTCTGCCTAACCTATCTTTAAAAAAGATTTTCTGATTGACTTTATCTTTTTCAACAGAATAATTGATGTTTGATCTTAAATTTTCCATCTGATCTCTGCTGATATTTCCTCTTCCTCCTCCGCTTTGAAACGATTTCTGCATAATAGAGTCTCTTTTATACCTGTTTTCAGAGTAAAAAAGAGATTTCTCAGAAGAGATATCTAAATAAGCATTTTCTGTTCTTATTTCAGTTTTATTCGAGGCATCCGGTTTCATCGTTACCTGATACACAAATCTGTTGGTTTGCGCAAAGATATTCTGCATAAACAGCGCTAAAACTATGATTCCGATTTTCTTCATTATAAGCTTAATTTATTATTTGGATTTCAAAAGATTAGCAAAGTTAAANCCATCAATGATAAAAATTGATAAAATAAAATCACCGATTTTTATTTCCTAATTATTGTTCGTATTTTTGCATTATTAAATCATTCTAAATAAATACAATGATAAAAGTATCAGATCACGCAAAGGAAAAAGCCATTCAACTTATGACGGAAGATGGTTTTAATCCGGTTGAAGATTATATAAGAGTAGGAGTAAAAAGCGGAGGGTGCTCAGGTTTAGAATATGTTTTGAAATTTGATAATCAAAAGACAGATACCGATCAGGTTTTTGAAGATAACGGAATCAAAATCATCATAGATAAAAAATCTATCCTCTACTTGGCGGGAACCACTTTGGAATATTCCGGAGGATTGAATGGAAAAGGATTTGTTTTTAATAATCCGAATGCGTCCAGAACTTGTGGTTGTGGAGAAAGCTTTTCTTTATAGACAGAGGTCAGGCGCAAGATATCAGACACAGTCTGAAATCTCAAATCTAATAAAATATAATGAGTAAATACACTGAAGACGACTTAAGAGTTGATCTAGAAAATAAAAAATATGAATTCGGTTGGGAAACCAAAATCGATTATGAAGATTTCCCGACTGGTTTGAATGAGGATATCATCCGTGCGATTTCTGCCAAAAAAGAGGAACCGGAATGGATGACTGAATGGCGTTTGGAATCTTTCAGAATCTGGCAGAAAATGGTAGAGCCTGATTGGGCAAACATCAAGTACGAAAANCCTGATTTTCAAGCGATACGTTATTATGCAGCTCCTAAGAAAAAACCGGAATTAGCAAGTCTGGATGAAGTAGATCCGGAATTGTTGAAGACTTTCGAGAAACTGGGGATCAATATCGAAGAGCAGAAAAGACTTTCAGGAGTAGCTGTTGATATCGTAATGGATTCTGTTTCTGTGAAAACAACATTTCAGGAAACATTGGCAGAAAAAGGAATCATTTTCTGTTCCATCTCAGAAGCCATTAAAAACCACCCTGATTTAGTTAAAAAATATCTTGGAAAAGTAGTTCCCAGAGCAGATAATTTTTATTCCGCACTGAATTCAGCTGTTTTCTCTGACGGAAGTTTCTGCTATATCCCGAAAGGAGTGAGATGTCCGATGGAGCTTTCCACTTATTTCCGTATCAATCAGGCAGGAACAGGACAGTTTGAAAGAACATTGGTAATTGCTGATGAAGGAAGCTATGTGTCTTATCTTGAAGGTTGTACAGCTCCGTCAAGAGATGAAAACCAACTTCACGCTGCCGTTGTAGAACTTATCGCAATGGACAATGCTGAAATTAAATATTCAACGGTTCAGAACTGGTATCCGGGGAATGAAGAAGGGAAAGGTGGAGTATTCAATTTCGTGACGAAAAGAGGTCTTTGCGAAAAAAATGCAAAAATTTCCTGGACACAGGTGGAAACAGGATCTGCGGTAACATGGAAGTACCCATCTTGCATTCTGAAAGGAGACGGCTCAATCGGGGAGTTTTACTCTATCGCTGTTACCAATAATCATCAATATGCCGATACAGGAACAAAAATGATCCATATTGGTAAGAATACCAAATCAACGATCATTTCCAAAGGTATTTCCGCAGGAAAATCAAANAACTCNTATAGAGGNNTGGTNAAAGTTATGCCTTCTGCAAAAGGNGCCAGAAACTTCTCACAGTGTGATTCTCTATTGATGGGTAATGAATGTGGCGCACACACATTCCCATATATTGAGATCAAAGATCCTACTGCACAGTTGGAGCATGAAGCAACTACTTCAAAAATCGGGGAAGACCAGATTTTCTACTGCAACCAGAGAGGTATTGATACGGAAAGAGCAATCGCATTGATCGTGAATGGTTTTAGTAAAGAAGTTTTAAATAAACTACCAATGGAATTTGCTATTGAAGCTCAGAAATTACTTGAGATTTCATTGGAAGGTTCTGTAGGATAGGCATTTGTTTTACCACAAAGAAAGACTAAGAACTTCTTTACATAAT
>Ga0065721_10050692_pt1 | contig 18454 bp, 18 predicted proteins | sample Mesricmetagenome_FD_59108 | JGI IMG/M metagenome (GOLD analysis project Ga0065721, IMG submission 59108) | Mesophilic microbial community from rice straw/compost enrichment Sample: eDNA_1 v2 (version 2) | ecosystem: Engineered > Solid waste > Grass > Composting > Bioreactor | place: USA: Davis... | reverse complement strand
GGCGGTGGTCGCCGCGAGCGGCTCCAGCCCCAGGGCCAACAGCCCTGGCGCCGCACCCGCGTCCCCCATGCCCTTCCTGGTTTTGCTCCCGCCCATGCCCGCGCCGCCATACAAAGGTGTGCGCCGGACTATACCTCTTTCGCGGGAAATCATACACTCTGGCGCGCGTGAGGGACGGCGTTGCCGCCGCCGGGCGTCGTGCGTATCTTTTGTGAGTGGGATTTCCGTGACCAAGGGGTTGTCCAGCCGCGAGTTGATGCGCATGCTGAAGGACGACGGGTGGCTGCATGTCGCCACGTCGGGCGATCACTGGCAGTTTTCGCACCCTGAGAAGCCGGGCCGAGTCACCGTCCCGCACCCACGCAAGGACATTGACGTCAAACTCCTGCGAAGCGTTTATCGTCAGGCTGGCTGGGACTGGAAAACACGGAGGCAAGGCGATGCCACGCTATATTGCGCTTCTCAGCCGCTCCGATGGCGGAGAATGGGGCGTCTCGTTTCCGGACTTTCCCGGCTGCATCAGCAGCGGCGACAGCTTTGACGGTGCTCTTCGTATGGGGTCCGAAGCCCTGCATTTCCATGCAGTGGGCATGCTGGAGGATGGCGACCCCATTCCCGCCCCCCGGGACGAGGCCCAACTGCGCGCCGATCCCGAATTCGCTGAGGATTTCGACGGCGCCGAGGTTGTCCTGATCGAACTTTTGCCATTCAAGCCGAAGGTCGCGCGCCGGGTGGCCGGCGCGCGCTGAACCGCGGTTTACACCGCCGCCTTTGCTTCATCGGCCGGGACGGGGTAGGGCGGCTTGGTGTAGCCGGCGGGCGAGAGGGTGAAGATCTCGCAGCCGTCCTTGGTCACGCCGATGGAATGTTCGAACTGGGCGGACAGGGACTTGTCCTTGGTCACGGCGGTCCAGCCGTCGCCCAGGATCTTCACGTCGTAGCGGCCGGCGTTGATCATCGGCTCGATGGTGAAGATCATGCCTTCCTTCAGCACGACGCCGGTGCCGGGATTGCCGAAATGCAGGACCGACGGCGGCTCGTGGAAGACGCGGCCGAGGCCGTGGCCGCAGAAGTCGCGCACCACCGAGAAGCGGTGGCTTTCCGCGAAGGTCTGGATGGCGTGGCCGATGTCGCCCAGCGTGGCGCCCGGCTTCACCTGCGCAATGCCGATCATCAGCGCGTCGTAGGTGACGTCCACCAGCTTCTTCGCCTTCACGCTGACGTCGCCGCACAGGTACATGCGGCTGCTGTCGCCGTACCAGCCGTCCAGGATGGGGGTCACGTCGATGTTCAGAATGTCCCCGTTCATCAGCCGCTTGTCGCCGGGGATGCCGTGGCAGACCACATGGTTGACCGAAATGCAGTTCGCCCGCGGAAAGCCGCGGTAGCCGAGCGGCGCCGGGATGCCGCCGTGGTCGCGGATGAACTGTTCCAGCAGCCGGTCCAGTTCGCCGGTGGTGATGCCCGGCTGCACGTAGGGCGTGATGAAGTCGAGCGTCGCGGCGGCCAGCCGGCCGGCCTTGCGCATGCCCTCGAAGTCCTCCGGCCCGTGGATCCGGATGCGATGGGAATCGAGGTCGTTGTGGTCCAAGAGAGTAACCCCTATCAAAAACGAACGGCCTTGCGGCCAACCTGTCGCGATCAGTCCTGTCGCGGTCAATCCGGGCGCAGCGGCAGCGGCCGGTCCAGTTCGATCGCCTCCGGCGTGATCCTACAGGACCAGCACACGGCTTCCACCCCGGATTCGCGCGCCCGTCGCAAACCGGCGGCGTAGGTCGGGTCGATGTCCGCGGCGACTCGGAAGTAGGCGCAGTCCGTGCGCTGCACAAGGTACACCATGACGGCCCGCGCGCCCTGGCGCACCATCTCCGTCATTTCCTCCAGATGCTTGGCACCGCGCGCGGTGACGCAGTCCGGAAACTCCGCGGCCAGCCCGTCGCCACGGTCCGGCCGGCGCAGGTGGACGTTCTTCACCTCCACATAGGCGGGCGGACGGCCCCCGTCCCTGGCGTCATCTTCCAGCAGCACGTCGATGCGGGAGTTCTTGCCGTACTTCACCTCGCGCCGCAGGCGGGCGTAGCCGGCCAGTTCCGGGATCGTGCCGGCGGCAATCGCCGCCGCAACCAGCCCGTTGGGGTGCGAGGTGTTGACGCCGACCAGCCCCCCATCCGCCTCCACCAGTTCCAGCGTGTGGGCGAGCTTGCGGTTGGGGTTGTCGGACCGCGACAGCCAGACAGCGGAGCCCGGAGCGTCCAGCCCGATCATGCTGCCGGAGTTGGGCACATGGGCGGTGACGAGGTCGCCGTTCAGCTCCACGTCGGCGAGGAATCGCTTATAGCGGCGGACGAGGCGGCCTTGAAGGAGGGGGGTGGGGAAGCGCATCTTGAGGGCTACGTTAAAGCTCTACCCCTCCCTCCGGCAAGCCTGCCGGACCTTCCCTCGCGCCATCCGAGCACGGAGCCCACTCCGCATGACCACGCCCGCCTCCAATCCGACTGCCGCCGTTCTGATCATCGGGAATGAGATCCTGTCCGGCCGCACCAAGGACGCCAACCTGCCGCACATCGCGGAAAAGTTGGGCGGGATCGGAGTCCGTCTGCGCGAGGCGCGCGTCGTCCCGGATGTGGAGGAGGAGATCATCGCGGCGCTGAACGCCCTGCGCAGCCGCTACAGCTACGTCTTCACGACCGGCGGCATCGGCCCGACCCACGACGACATCACGTCGGCCTGCGTCGCCAAGGCCTTCGGCGTGGCGCTGGAGCGCAACCCGGAAGCGGTGGAGCGGCTGGAGCGGCACTACGGCGACCCGTCGAAGCTTAACGAGGCGCGACTGCGCATGGCGAACATCCCCGCGGGCGCCACGCTGGTGGACAACCCGATCAGCGCCGCGCCGGGTTTCCAGATCGGCAACGTCTTCGTGATGGCCGGCGTGCCCAACATCATGCAGGCGATGCTCGACGGCATCCTGCCGCGCCTTCAGGGCGGCCCGGCCCTGCACGCCCGCACCGTGGCCTGCGAACTGGCGGAGGGCCGGATCGCAGAGGATCTGGGCGCGCTGCAGGACCGTTATCCGGACCTGGAGATCGGCAGCTATCCCTATTTCCGCAACGGCTTCTTCGGCGTCAGCCTCGTCTTGCGCGGCACCGACGAGCCCCGCCTGGAGGCCGCGACGGAGGAACTGGCCGGTATCGTCCGCCGGCTGGGCGGTACGCCCAACATCACGGTCGGCGCCAAGGGGTAGGGAGGCACCCGAGCGGCGCATTGGCGGCAAAACCGCGGGTGCGACATATTGTCGCTACTCTAAACCAATCCATGTTGAAGAGATCGGAGTGACGATGTGAAGCCTCGTGTCATGAAGCCTTTTGAAAAAGCCGCCATCCTGTTCCTGCTGAAGCACCTGCTGTCCGGCGTGGCCGGAGCCGTGGTGCTCGGCACGGGTCTCCTGCTGTTCGACGTTGCCAACCTGGCGACGCTGATTGGGAGGAGCGAATATGGCCTTGTCGCCGCGGTGATGCTGTATACCGGCCTGATGGTCACCTTCGGCAGCGTGGCGATGGGCATCGGCGTGATGACCCTGAACGAGGACACGCGCCCGTAAACGGGCCGCGCGGGTCCAAGCACCTGTGGGTTGGGGCCTGAGGATTGGGACCTGTGGGTTGTGGCCGGCTAGAACGGCCCGAAGGTCCGGTACGCCCAGATCAGCCCCACGATGACGGCGAGCCAGATCGCCGCGTATGGCAGCCATGTGCCCCGGTTGCGCGACAGCGCCGCGGGCACGACCAGCACGGCGACCATCAGCAGACTGACCAGTCCCAGCCAATTGAACGACTCCATTCAGCCCTCCGGTAATCGTTGAGGTTGCGAGGGAAAAATATGGGGATTCCGTCTGAAGCGCGCACAGTTCTTGACCAAACGCCTCCTGATTGTCTAAGTCAATCGGGCGGAACGGAAGGCTGCATACAATAATATGCAACCACCACGGGCGGGCAACCCTCCCCTTGATGCCGATCCGCCGACGGTGCGCGGGCGTGGCGGAATTGGTAGACGCAAGGGACTTAAAATCCCTCGCTATGAGCATGCGGGTTCGAGTCCCGCCGCCCGCACCATGGTCTTGATGCCGGCCGGTTCGGCCGAATTCCACGCCGCCTGTGCTCTTTTCAGGTGGCTGACGCCCGTTCCGATGACGACTCTGGATTGCCAAAAGGCCATGGGTGATGCATGGTTTTTCTTCGTCGGGCATAAATCCAACAAGAGAGCCGCAGGAGGCACAGCGTGAAGGGCGATCCTCAAGTCATTTCGCATCTCAATAAAATCCTGACCAACGAGTTGACCGCCATCAACCAGTATTTCCTGCATGCGCGCATGCTGAAGAACTGGGGCCTGAAGCGGATCGCGCACAAGATCTACGAAGAATCCATCGACGAGATGAAGCACGCCGATAAGGTCATCGAGCGCATCCTGTTTCTGGAGGGGCTTCCCAACCTTCAGGACCTGGGCAAGCTGATGATCGGTGAGGACGTGCCGGAAATCCTCGGCAACGACCTGAAGGTGGAGCACAAGGCCCGCACCGATCTGATCGACGCCATCACGCTCGCCGAGCAGGTTCGCGACTACGAAACCCGCCATATCCTGACCGAACTCCTGGATGACACCGAGGAGCACATCGACTGGATCGAGACCCAGCTCGACCTGATCCAGCGCGTGGGCATCACCGCTTATCAGCAGGAGCAGCTGTACAAGGACAGCTGAGCGGTCTGGCGAGTCGGGGCGCGGCCTGGCCGCGCTCCGGCGGCGCCTACCGCGAATGCGCGGGGCTTTGGCGGGGTTTTGGAAACCGCTTGTTAACCATGTTTCTTTAGCGTGCGATTTTCCGACCTTTTCCGTACGAGAATCGCCGCCATGCTGTCCGATACGTCCCTGCGGGTTGACGACCTGACGCCGGAGGAAGTTGCCACCGTCGCGCGCGCCTATCTCTCCGCGCTCGACGAGGGCGATCACGAGACCGCCTTCGACCTGGCCCTGGAGGCCCTGCGCGCCTGCCGGCCGGAGCTGCCCGTGAATGTGGCCGCCGCCGAGCTGGAACTGCTGCTTTCGGAGCTGCCGCCGGCCGCGGCGTCCGCCTCCGGCCAGCCGCGCGAGGCTGTCGCCCTCGCGTAAGGCCCCCGGCGTCACTGCCCATACAGAGAAGGCCCGCCCCGGATCGCTGGGGCGGGCCTTTCTCGTTTGGCGCCGGGGGAAGGGGGAGGGGCGATCCCCCCGTTCACAACCCCGTTTGCGGCTTGGCCGTGTCAGCGGTCTTGGTGAGGCCGGGGTCGATCAGGGGCTGGAGCGCGGGGGCGATGCTCTTCAGCAACTGGGCGGGCAGGGCGCTGGTGAAGCGGTAGTTGTCGGCCTCCGGTCCGTGGACGAAGGCGGTCATGGTGCCGAAGAAGCGGTCGCCGATGTAGAAGGCGAAGGTCGCCGTGCGGTTCACCGCGCGCGATTCGATCAGGTGGCCGCCGGGGCCGTAGCGGTCCAGGCGATGGTCGCCCGTGCCGGTCTTGCCGCCCATCGGGATGATCTGACCCGACGCATCCTTGAAGGAGCCCCAGACGCGCTTGGCCGTGCCGTTCTGTGCCACGTCCATCAGCGCGCGGCGCAGGGTCGAGGCGACTTCCGTCTTCATCACGCGCTGGCCGCGCATCTCGCCCAGGCCGACGATGGCCTCGTAAGGCGTGCCGGCGGCGAAATGCAGCTTCTTCACGCGCACGGTCGGCTGGCGCACGCCGTCGTTCTGGATGATGCCCACCAGCTCCGCCAGCGCGGCCGGACGGTCGGCGGAGCTGCCGATGGCGGTGGCGAAGGACGGGACCAGCGTTTCGAAGGGATAGCCCAGCTTGCGCCACTGCTCGGTGATGCGCTGGAAGGCTTCCTCTTCCAGCCCGATGCGGATGCGCGTGTTCTGCGCGGCCTGTCCCTTCTTGAACAGCCACTTGTAGCTTTCCTGGCGTTGCTGGACGCTGGCCTCCAGCACCTCCTGCCGCTTGGCGTCGGGGTGCTTCTGCAGGTAGGCGACCAGCCACAGCTCCAGCGGATGCACGCGCGCCAGATAGCCCAGGTCGTTCAGCGGGAACTTGTCCGGCCCGTACTTGGCGTAGAGCGCGGCGATGTCGCCGTCGTCCAGCTTGGCGTCCGGCAGGCGGGCGCGCAGGAAGGCGCCGAACTCCTTCACGCCGGCCTCCGGCCGCACGGAGCGGAAGATCACCGACAGGCGGTGCGGCATGGGGCGGGACCGGCTGGCCAGCATGGTCAGCGCCTCGTCCGGCGTGCGCTTGCGGTAGCTGTTGTAGAAACGGTTCAGGAAGTCGCTGCCCTCCTTGTCCGCGAAGCGGGCGAGGTAGGCCTGGCGCGCCGGATGGTCGGGGTTGTGCAGGATGTCGGTCGTGTCGTCGCCGCCTTCCGCCATGTAGAACTGCACGATGTCGCGCATCACGCGGATGAAGGGCAGGTTGACCGAATTCCGCAGCGCCTCCGTCAACGGCATGATGCTGCCGTTGTCCTTGCTGTTGAAGTTCACGAAGGTGTGCAGGCCGCCGCCGGTGAAGAAGGCCTCGCCGGGATTGGCCGAATAGCGGCGGTCCATCGCGGCGTCCAGCATCACGGACAGGCTGCGGTTGGGCGCGGTCGCCAGCCAGTTCGCCGCCCAGCGCGTCAGGTTGTCGGACGCCTCCTCCTCCACGTCGGCCAGGAAGTCCTTGGGAAGGTGGCTGTAGCGGGTGTGCAGCTCCGCGATGATTTCCAGATAGCTCGCCAGGGTGCGCAGCTTCGCCGTGGAGCCCAGGTCGAGCTTCGCGCCCTCGTTGATGTCCAGCGGCTGGTCCAGGTTGTCGGCCTGGACGCGCAGGTAGTTGGCGTCCGGCCCGCGTTCGTAGATCGTGACGGAGTAGATGATCTTCGACAGGTCGCTGTTCTTCACGTCCAGCAGCCGTTCGCCGGTCAGGCCCATCTGCGCGGCGAAGGCCGGGTCGTTCAGCTTCGCCAGCACCTCCACCACGCGCTGCTGGGTGGGGGCGTCCAGCGTGCTTTCCGCCGTCAGGTCGGTGCGGTCGAGCTGGTAGAGGCTGGGCACGCCCAGCATGGACAGAAGCCGCGCGCGGATGGCGTTGGGTGCCTTCTGCTCCACGAAGTTGGCGGTCTGGGCCTGCGGCGGATCCTCGCGGAACTTCAGCGTCAGGCTCAGGGCGGCGTCGCGCAGCGTCTCGTCGATCACGCCGGCCTGATGCAGCACGCGCAGGTGGCTGTTCGCCAGCCGCTCCAGCGCCGGGCGGTCCTGGATCAGGTAGTGGGACGGGCGGCGCTGGGCCAGCAGCAGACTCAGCACCTGCTTGTAGGCGAGCGCCTTCAGCTGGAGGGAACGGGCGTCGGTCGCCTCCTCCGACAGCACCTTCTCGGCGATGGCGAGGTCGGTGCCGAACCAGGCCCACAGCCCGTCGCCCAGCCCGTTCACCTCGCCGTAGCCCGGCCGTCCGGTCAGCGGGGTGGAGTTCAGATAGTCGATCAGGATGCGGCGGCGGTGGGCGGTGGTGTCCTCGCCGTCCAGGTAGGCGCGGACGCTGGCCGAAGCCATCTGCCGCAACTTCTCGGTGGCGCCGGTCGTCTGGCCGTCGGGTGAGTGCCGGTATTTCTCGATCTGCGTGGCGAGCGTGGAGCCGCCGGGCGAGCGGGAGCCGGGCTTGATCCACTGCACCGGTAGCATCAGCACGGCGCCGGCGAACCGGTCCCATTCCACGGCCGGATTGCGGCGCGCCTCGTCCTCGTTCAGCAGCTCGCGGTTTTCGATGAACAGCAGGGTCTTGGCGACCAGCGGCGGCACGTCCTCGAACTTGGTGAAGGTCCGCTCCGGATAGCGGGCGGAGAACATGGTCGCGCCATTGCGGTCCAGCAGGGTGAGCCCGGCCCGCGTCTTCTCGTGGTAGATGGGGAAGCCGCCTGCGGCCATGAACGAATCGAGCTTCGGCGACATCTGCGCTTGCATCTCGATCGCGTACATGTCGTCGGTCAGGGACTTCAAATAGCCGGGCAGGCCGATGTAGCCCAGCCGCTCGTTGTAGGGACCCTGGGTCGGGTAGCGCGCGGCGGGATTCGGCCCCTCGCGCAGCGTGTAGGTCATGTCGTGCGCGTAGGCGGACAGCAGGCGGGCTTGCAAGCGGGACGTGCGCATCTCTTCCTGCGCCACGAGGCCGGCACCGGCCACCGTCGCCGCGAAGGCCACACCCCAGATTGCACGCCGCCACCACAACCGAGTCATGTCGGCTCCAGCCCCGTTCGCACTTGGACCCGCGACGTGAATCGCGAGTTGGTTAAAATGCCGGCGAGTTGTGCCGGGCGAATTGGCTGAAAGGTAGGGGTTGGTTGGTTAACAACCTGTGTAACGGATGCCCGTTGAAAGTCCTGAAACCGCCCCGAATTCGACTTACCTCAAATTCGTTCGCCGCCGTGGCAAGACGGCCACAAATTCTCTGCGCGGTGGTGTGGTTAAGGTCGCGGATGCCTCAAGGATGCACGGGGAAACTGGACTGCAGTGTTTTTTAATCCCTCGGGATATACCCTAAATCTCGAATAAATCTCTGATGATTGTCTTGCTGGGTTGAGCGGGCCCGAACATGTTCGTCAGGCGCGTTCGGTCAATATTGGCCGGCCAACAGGGGCGATCAGACGCGCGCCGCAGCACCGCCGGATGAAAAGGCGCACCCCGTCAACGATGAAAGGAGAGGCCCGTCCGGGGCCGCGTCCGAATGATCGACCGCAGGACCTCCTACAACGTCAATGAGCTGCGCGGGCTGGCCTGCTTCCTGCTCGTCGCCTACCATGTGGTCGGCGTGCCGGGATCGGGCATGGAGGTGGGAGACGACAGCTGGTACCGGTACGTGACCAGCAGTTTCGAGCCGGTGCGCATGCCGTTGTTCACCTTCATCTCCGGCCTCGTCTATGCCTACCGCCCGGCCGGGGCCGACCGGCTGAGGCCGTTCTACGGAAAGAAGCTGCGGCGGCTGCTGATCCCCTTCGTCACCATCTCCACCCTGTTCTACCTGATGCAGGCAGTCTCCCCCGGCGCCCATGGGGCCTACGCGCCGACGGAGATGTGGCGGATCTACGTCTATTCCTACGCGCACTTCTGGTATTTGCAGGCGCTGTTCCTGATCTTTCTGTCGGTCGGGCTGTTGGACGCCTTCGGCATCACCACACGCCCATTGCCGTTTGCGCTGCTGTTCGTCGCAGCGCTTGTCGCCGGCATGACGCTGAGCGTGCCGGGCAACCCCTTTTCGATCAACGAAGCGATGATCCTGCTGCCCCACTTCCTGCTGGGCGTGGCCTTCACCCGCTTCCCGGCGCTGTTCCGCCGGCCAGAGGTCGTGGGCCTGACGGTGGCGGGCCTTGTCCTGGCCATCGGGCTGCACCAGACGGCGCTGCTTCAGCATCAGGCGCTGGCCTGGAGCGACCCAGTGCCGATGCTGTGCGGCATGTGCGGGGCGATGGCGCTGCTGCGGGTGATGCCGTCCAGCGCGGTGTTCCGGCGGATCGGCGGGCATTCCTACAGCATCTACCTGCACCACGCCTTCTTCACGGCGGGCATGCGCGTGCTGATGCACCGCCTGCACCTGCCGGATCTCGCAGTCTTTTCCGCCGCGCTGGCGGCCGGCATCGCCGGGCCGATGCTGCTGGAGGCGTTGGCCTCGCTGCGGCCCATCACGCGGGTGGCGCTGGTGGGGAAGGTGTGAGGTGGGGCGTGAAGCCCCGCACGATCACGGAGCCAGAAGCTCCTTCACCTTTGCGGCGATTTCGTCCAGCGGGACCTCGACCTGCTCGCCCTTGACCAGATGCTTCAGGGTCGCCGTGCCGCGGGCCTTCTCGTCGGAGCCCATCAGGACCACCACGGGGATGCCGGCGCGGTCCGCGTACTTCATCTGCTTGGCGATCTTGCCGCCGTCGAGCTGGATTTCGGTGTTGATGCCCGCCGCGCGCAGGTCCGTCGCCAGACGGTAGTAGTCGGCGGACAGCGCCGGGTCCATCTGGGTCACTAGCACCTGGGCGGTGGCGCCGCCGTCCTTGATGATGCCGGCTTCCATCAGCTGGTAGAACAGGCGCGTGGCGCCGATGGAGATGCCGACGCCCGGCAGCTTCGACTTGGTGTAGTGGCTCGCCAGATTGTCGTAGCGCCCGCCGGAGCACACGCTGCCGATGCCCGGATGGTCGTTCAGGAAGGTCTCGTAGACCGTGCCGGTGTAGTAGTCGAGCCCGCGCGCGATGGCGAGGTTGATGCGCACCACCCCGTCCGGCACCTGGAAGGCCTTCAGCCCCTCGATGACGGTGGTCAGTTCCGACACGCCCTGGCGGAAGGTCTCGTTGTCGATGCCCAGCGCGTTCAGCTTGGCGAGCGTTTCCTCGTTGCTGCCCTTCGCGTCGATCAGGGAGAGGATCGTGTCGGCGGCGTCCGGCGCCATGCCGAGGCCGGTCAGGCTGTCGCGCACCTTGTCGCGGCCGATCTTGTCCAGCTTGTCGATCTCGCGCAGGACCAGGACGCGCTTTTCAGCGTCGTCCACGCCCAGCCCGTCCAGCAGGCCCAGCAGAACCTTGCGGTTGTTCACGTTGATGGTGAAGCCGCCGAAGTCCAGTTCGCTGAAGACGTGGTAGATGACCGCCGGGATTTCCGCGTCGTAGTGCGGCGACAGGCTGTCCTTGCCGATCACGTCGATGTCGCACTGGTAGAATTCGCGGAAACGGCCGCGCTGCGCGCGCTCCCCGCGGTAGACGCGCTGGATCTGATAGCGGCGGAAGGGGAAGGCCAGGTCGCGCTCGTGCTCCGCCACATAGCGGGCGAGCGGCACGGTCAGGTCGAAGCGCAGCGCGATGTCCGGCTTGTGCCCCTGCTGGATGGCGCCGGTGGACTGCACGAAATAGACCTGCTTCTCCGTCTCGCCGCCGGACTTGGTCAGCAGGGTCTCCACCGTTTCGAACACCGGCGTTTCCACCGGAACGAAGCCGAACCGCTCGTAGCCGCGGCGGATGGTGTCGAGCAGACGCTGGAAGGCCACCTGCTGGCGCGGCAGCAGTTCCATCGTTCCGGGCGGGGTGCGGGGGGTGATCAGGCTCATCGGCGCAGGTCCGGCTTCGAATTTTCCATGAAGTGGCACGGTTCTAGCGGCTTTCGGCCCACGCGTCACCACCGCAGTGCTGCCGCGGTCGTTGAGCCCGCCGCCGGAAGGGGCTAGAAATCGGCAACTCATCCTCTCAGCCCCGCTTGGAGCCGTCATGCCCACCGACCGTCTCGTCCTTCGCCGTCCCGACGACTGGCATGTGCACCTGCGCGACGGCGCCATGCTGAAGGCGGTGCTGCCCTTCACCGCGCGCCAGTTCGGCCGCGCCATCATCATGCCGAACCTGAAGCCGCCGGTGACCACCGCCGCCGCCGCCGTCGCCTATCGGGAGCGCATCCTGGCGGCCCTGCCGGAGGGCATGGCCTTCACGCCGCTGATGACCGCCTACCTGACTGACGGCACCGACCCGGACGATCTGGCCCAGGGCTTCAAGGACGGGGTCTTCGCCGCGGCCAAGCTCTACCCGGCCAACGCCACCACCAACAGCGCGCACGGCGTGACCGACATCGCCAAGATCGCCCCGGTGCTGGAGCGCATGGCCGAGATCGGCATGCCGATCCTGATCCATGGCGAGGTCACGGACGGCGACGTGGACATCTTCGACCGCGAGGCCGTTTTCCTTGACCGCATCCTCAGCCCGCTGCTGGAGCGTCACAAGACCCTGCGCGTGGTGCTGGAGCACGCGACGACGGCGGAGGCCGTGGCCTTCGTGCGCGACCACGCCGCGTCGGGCCGCGTCGGCGCCACCATCACGGCGCACCACCTGCTGATCAACCGCAGCCACCTGTTCCAGGGCGGCATCCGTCCGCACCTCTACTGCCTGCCCATCGCCAAGCGCGAGAAGCACCGCGTGGCGCTGGTTGAGGCCGCGACCTCCGGTGAGGGGCCGTTCTTCCTGGGCACCGACACCGCCCCGCACGCCGTCACCGCGAAGGAGAGCGCCTGCGGCTGCGCCGGCTGCTTCACCGCCGCCAACGCGATGGAACTGTACGCCGAAGCGTTCGAGCAGGCCGGCGCGCTGGACAAGCTGGAGGCCTTCGCCAGCCTGAACGGCCCGCGCTTCTACGGCCTGCCGGTCGCCGAGGAGAAGGTCGTGCTGGAGCGCACGGAATCCACCACGCCGGACATCGTGCTGACCGCCGACGGCGACGCCGTGCTGCCCTTCCGCAGCGGCGAGACCACCCGCTGGTCCTTCGTCGGGGCGGCCTGACCCATGGCGGCGGGCGGCCTGGACGCGCTGATCGGCAAGGCTTATCCCGCCGCCCTCGACACGTTGGGGGAGCGGCCGACGCGGGACAGCGTGCTGGCCGCCATCCGCGCCGGCCACGAGGCCGCGCAGGAGGTCATCGACGGCATCGCCGCCGATGTGGCCGCGTCCGGCCGGCGCATCGGCTGCAAGTCCGGTTGCGCCTTCTGCTGCCACCAGCACATCGCCGCCAGCCCGGCCGAGCTTCTGTCCGTGTTCGACGCCGTGTCCTCCTGGGCGCCGGAGCGGCTGGCCGACCTGCGCCGCCGCCTGGACCAGGACGCCCCGCGCATCGCCGCCCTCGGCCACGGGGAACGCCGCGCCGCGCGCATTCCCTGCGCGATGCTGGACCGCAAGACGGGGCTCTGCTCGGCCTACACCGCGCGGCCTGTCCCCTGCCGCTCGCATCTATCGCTGCTGCGCACGGCCTGCGAGCGCGAGTTCCGCAACCGCTTCGCCACGCGCCCCGGCGACAAGCCGGTGCCCGTCCTGCAAGAGCCGAAGCCGGCTGCGGGTGCCATCCTCGTCGCCGTGGAACTGGCGCTCAACCGGCGCGGGCTGAGCGTGGAGCCGACCGAGCTTTCGCTTGGTCTGAACGCGGCGCTGGCCGACCCGACCCTGTTCGACCGCTGGCTTGCGGGCGAATCCCCATTCCCGTTGCTGTCCCCGCCGCCGGAATCCCGCCGCGCCCGCCTGGGCCTGACCTACACCGCGATGATCCGCGCGGAGCGGGACCGGCTGGCGGGGCAGGGGGTGATCTGAAAAGACCCTCTCCCGGGGCGGGAGAGGGATGCGGCGGAGTCTCAGAACAGGTTGCCCTGGATCGGGGACCGGTACGGCTTCTTCGGCTCCGCCTTTGGTTTGGCGGCTTTGGGCTTCGGCTCCGGCGTGGCGGTGACTGGAGTCGCTTCCGTGCGCGGTCCACCATCCACGGTCGCGTCGGCCTTGCCATCGGCGAAGACCAGCGACACGGCCAAGCCCGGCGTGGCCTGGGCGGCGCTGGTCAGGGGCTTGCCGTCCGCCGCTTCCACCAGCGCGAAGCCGCGGGCCAGGACGCCCTTGTAGGAATAGCTTTCCAGAAGCTGCCCGACCGCAGCCAGCCTGGCGGTCCGGTCCTCCACGGCTTTGCCGTAGCTGCGCTCCAGGCGGGGCTTCAAATCCTCCAGGCGCCGGCCGCCCTCGCTGACGCGGATGCGGACGGGGCCGAGCGACAGACGGGAGCCCACCCGCTCGTACTGGCCGCGGGCCGCCATCACCGCCTGCCGCAGTGCGGCGTCGAGCGCGCGGCTTTCGGAGGCGAGGCGCTCGCCGGCCTGCGTCAGCTTTTCCCGCGGATGGCGGAGCTTGGCGCCCAACTCGCCCACGCGGGTGCGGCGGCGTTCCAGCAGGGCCGCGGCGGCGAGCGTCAGGCGCTCCGCCCGGTCATCCAACCGCTGGGCGTGGCCCTCCAGCAGGGCGCGCGGGTCGCCGAGGCCGCGGGCGAGACCTTCGACGCGGGTCCGGCGTTCGGATAGGATGCGGTTGGCGCAGCCGATCAGCCGGCGTTCGTCGTCCAGCACCTGGGCCAGCAGTTCGGCCCGCACCGGTACGGCCATCTCCGCCGCCGCGGTCGGGGTGGGGGCTCGGCGGTCGGAGGCGTGGTCGATCAGCGTGGTGTCGGTCTCGTGCCCGACCGCGGAGATCAGCGGGATGCGGCTGGCCGCCGCGGCGCGGACCACGTTTTCCTCGTTGAAGGCCATCAGGTCTTCCAGCGAGCCGCCGCCGCGCGCCACGATCAGCAGGTCCGGGCGGGGCAGCTTGCCGCCGGGCTGGATGCGGTTGAAGCCCTCGATGGCCGCCGTCACCTCGGCCGCCGCGCGCTCGCCCTGCACGGCGACGGGCCACAGCAGGACGTGGCGCGGGAAACGGTCGTGCAGACGGTGCAGGATGTCGCGGATGACCGCCCCGGTGGGGGAGGTGATGACCCCGATCACGTCGGGCAGGAAAGGGATGGGCTTCTTGCGGTCCGGGTCGAACAGCCCCTCCGCCGCGAGGCGCCGCTTGCGCTCCTCCAGCATCTTCAGGAGGGCGCCTTCGCCGGCCAGCTCCATCGACTCGATGACCAGCTGGTATTGCGAGCGGCCGGGGTAGGTCGTCATGCGGCCGGTGACGATGACCTCCAGCCCTTCCTCCGGCTTGACGGCCAGCTTCGCCACGGTGCCGCGCCAGCAGACCGCCTCGATCACCGCCGTGTCGTCCTTGAGCCGCAGGTAGCAGTGGCCGGAGCTGTGCTTCTTGGGCTGCGAGATCTCGCCGCGCACGCGGACGAAGCCGAACTCGTCCTCGATCGTGCGCTTCAGGCGCCGGGCGAGGTCGCCGACCGAATATTCCGGCAGGTTGGAGCCGGGGCGGGGCTCGGCCGCGATCAGCGGCGTATGATCAAGGTCTTGAGTCATGGCCGCGCCATGATACAAGGCGCGGTGTCGGCAACAAGCGTGGAAGGACGAGGTGCCATGAAAGTCCTGGTGGTCGGGTCGGGTGGGCGCGAGCATGCGCTGTGCTGGGCCATTCAGAACTCGCCGCTCTGCGACAAGCTCTACTGCGCGCCCGGCAACGCCGGCATCGCGGACGTCGCCGAATGCGTCGCCATCGGTGCCGAGGATGTGGACGCTCTGGTGCGCTTTGCCAGTGACAACGCCATCGACTTCGTCGTCGTGGGGCCGGAAGGGCCGCTTGTGCTCGGCCTTGTGGACACGCTGACCGCCAAGGGAATCAAGGCCTTCGGCCCCAGCGCGGGGGCGGCGGAGCTTGAGGGCTCCAAGGGCTTCATGAAGGACATCCTGGCCAAATACGGCGTGCCGACCGCCGCCTATGGCCGCTTCAAGGACGTGGAGGCCGCCAAGGACTTCGTCCGCAAGAACGGCGCCCCCATCGTGGTGAAGGCCGACGGCCTCGCCGCCGGCAAGGGCGTGACCGTCGCCCGCACGGAGGAGGAGGCCTTCGCCGCCATCGACGAGGCGCTGGTCCAGGGCCGCTTCGGCGCCGCCGGTGCCGAGGTGGTGGTCGAGGAGTTCCTGGACGGCGAGGAAGTCAGCTTCTTCGCCCTCTGCGATGGCGAATCGGCGCTGCCGCTGGCCTCCGCCCAGGACCACAAGGCGGTGGGCGACGGCGACACCGGCCCGAACACCGGCGGCATGGGCGCTTACTCCCCGGCCCCGGTGCTGACTCCTGACCTCCAGGCCCGCGTGATGCGCGAGATCATCGAGCCGACCGTCAAGGGCATGGCCGCCGAGGGCCGCCCCTTCAAGGGCGTGCTGTTCGCCGGCCTGATGATCGTGAAGGACGCCGCCGGCAACCCGGTTCCGAAGACGCTGGAATTCAACGTCCGCTTCGGCGATCCGGAATGCCAGACGCTGATGATGCGCCTGAAGTCCGACGCGCTGGCCGCCCTGGTCGCGGCGGCGGACGGGCAGTTGAAGAACATCGACCTGCGCTGGTACGACGAGACCGCGCTGTGCGTCGTCATGGCCGCGAACGGATACCCCGGCGACTACGTCAAGAACACGGAAATCCGCGGATTCGACGCCGCCAACGCGGTGGAGGGCGTGACCGTCTTCCACGCCGGCACGAAGCGCGCGGACGATGGCCGGGTTTTGTCGACGGGCGGGCGCGTGCTGGGCGTGACGGCGCTGGCGCCGACCGTGGCCGAGGCGCAGAAGCGCGCCTACACCGCCGTGGACGCGCTGGACTGGCCGGACGGCTTCTGCCGCCGCGACATCGGCTGGCGGGCGGTGGGGCGCTGACGGCGCCCCGCTTCGGCGCCCGGAACCTGCGCATCTTCGGCTCCCGCGCGACGGGCAACGCACGGCCGGACAGTGGCCTGGATCTGTTTGTGGAGTTGGAGCCCGGCCGGGACCTGTTCGATCTGATCGAACTGAAGCAGGCGTTGGAGGATCGGACCGGCGCACCCGTGGATGTGGTGACGGAGGGCGGTTTGTCGCCCTTCATGCGCGAGGGCATTCTTCAGTCGGCGCAGTCCCTGTGAGCGGCGATCGTGCATACCTGGAGCACATCCACGAGGCGATCCGCCGGGTGAGATTTACCTCCGCCCCCTGAAAAACCCCCTCAGCATCTCCCCCGCCCGCGTCTCGTCGATGCCGCCGTAGACCTCCGGGGCGTGGTGGCAGGTGGGCTGGTGGTAGAAGCGGGGGCCGTGTTCCACGCCGCCGCCCTTGGGGTCGTAGGCGCCGAAATAGACGCGGCGCAGCCGGGCGAAGCTGATCGCCGCAGCGCACAGCGCGCAGGGCTCCAACGTTACGTAGAGGTCCAGGCCCGGAAGGCGCGGCTCACCCACCGACGCGCAGGCTTGGCGGATCGCCAGCACCTCCGCGTGGGCGGTGGGGTCGTTCAGCTCCTCCGTCCGGTTGCCGGCGCGGCCCAGCACGGTGCCGGTCGCCGGGTCCACCACCACGGCGCCGACCGGCACCTCGCCGCGGGCGGCGGCGGCGGCGGCCTCCTGGAAGGCGATGTCCATGGGGGAGGGGGTGCGGCTCATGCGGGGCACCCTGCCCGGTGCCCCCTGTTTTCGTCAAGGTGCGGATCGGCCCATGGCGCTGTTGAGATCCCGCTGGCTCCAGCGGCCGGCATCAGCAACGACCGGTCTCAGCTTTGGGAGGACACATCATGGACAACCACGTCTACAAGAAGGTGGAGATCGTCGGCACCGCGGAAACCTCCATCGACGACGCGATCCGCAACGGGATCGAGCGCGCATCCAAGACGCTGAAGAATGTGGACTGGTTCGAGGTGGGTGAAATCCGCGGCCATGTGGCGGGCGGGAAGGTGGCCCATTTCCAGGTCGTCATGAAGGTCGGCTTCCGGCTGGAGGGATAAAGGAACAAAGCGCTGTGCCATGGGTTGCGGGCGGGGCGTGCAAGCCCTATGGTCCGTGCCCATGGACACCCCCGATTTCGAACAACCCGGTCACGACGACACCGGGGCGCCCGCCGAGCCCGACGCCGGTGAGCGCATCGCCAAGCGGCTGGCGCGCGCGGGCCTGTGCTCGCGCCGCGACGCCGAGCGCTGGATCACCGAAGGCCGCGTCGCGGTCAACGGCAAGACGCTGGACAGCCCCGCCTGCGTGGTGCGGCCGGGCGACGTCGTGCAGGTGGACGGCAAGGTCATCCCCGAGCCGGAACCGGCGCGGCTGTGGCGCTATCACAAGCCGTCGGGGCTGGTCACCACCGCCCGCGACGAGAAGGGACGCGCCACCGTCTTCGAACGGCTGCCGCCGGATATGCCGCGCGTCATCTCCATCGGCCGCCTGGACCTGACGACCGAGGGGCTGCTGCTGCTGACCAACGACGGCGAGCTGGCCCGCTTCCTGGAGCTTCCGGCCACCGGCTGGACGCGCCGCTACCGCGTGCGCGTGTTCGGCGAGGTGGACGAGAAGCGTCTGGCCGAGCTGGAGAAGGGACCGACCATCGAGGGGGTGAAGTACGGTCCCATCGAGGCTGTTCTGGACCGCATCCAGGGCCGCAACGCTTGGCTGACCGTCAGCCTGAAGGAAGGCAAGAACCGCGAGATCCGCAAGGTCATGGAGGCCCTGGGCCTTCAGGTGAACCGGCTGATCCGCGTCGCCTACGGTCCCTTCCAACTGGGCAAGCTGGAGGAGGGCGCGGTCGAGGAGGTGCCGAAGCGCGTGGTGCGGGAGCAGGTCTCCCGTTTCTTCACCGGCGCCGAGCCCGCCGAGGAGCCGAAGGGCAAGGGCGGTTCGTCCCGCGGCGGTGCGAAGGCGTCCGGCGCCGCTGCTCCGGCGAAGACCGGCGCCAAGGCTGCCTCGGGGGCGGCTTCGGGGGCAGGTTCGAAGGCGGCCAAGCCGCGCGATGCCAAGGCCGGCTGGGCCAAGGCGGAGCCGAAGGCCGCGACCGGCCGCCGCGGTCCGGCCAAGCCAGCCGCTGTCGGCGGTGCGACGCCTGCCAAGCCGGCCGGCAAGCCGGGCACGCTCACCCTGAAGGGGGCGAAGCCGGGCGGCGGCAAGGCCGGCGGTGGAGCATCGGGACCCAGGCCGCGGGGCGCTGGCCCCGGCAAGCCG
>Ga0065721_10050691_pt1 | contig 18458 bp, 19 predicted proteins | sample Mesricmetagenome_FD_59108 | JGI IMG/M metagenome (GOLD analysis project Ga0065721, IMG submission 59108) | Mesophilic microbial community from rice straw/compost enrichment Sample: eDNA_1 v2 (version 2) | ecosystem: Engineered > Solid waste > Grass > Composting > Bioreactor | place: USA: Davis... | reverse complement strand
AATCCCGGCGTGTGGGGCGGCAATTGCCTCCCATCTAAAATTATCAAGGAGGCGAAAGCCGCCCCGCATTCGTGTGTCCGAAAGGACGACAACCGCAGGATCGAGGGTCCGGGCGGCCAAACGTGCTGGAGTCGCCCCGGCGGCGGGCCGTCCCCCGCCCTGCTGGCAGGCCATGGCAGCAATGCGCGGGAACCCGCCGCCATTGACACGCATTTGCCGTCCGGCGCGCTTAGCATCGCGTCTGCAACCACATGAGGAGACGAGCGATGAGCGAGCTCACCGATATCAAGCCGGGCATGCAGGTCGTCGGGGCCGATGGCGTGCCCGTCGGTACCGTCGAGGCGGTGGAGGACGGGCGCATCCGCCTCGTTCCCGTCGAGCCGCCGGAGGGCGAGGACGGGGCGGCCCATTCCGGCCACAGCCACTATTTCGACGGCGGGCTCGTCGCCGAGGTCGAGGGCGAGACCGTGAGGCTTTCCGCCAACGCGGCCGTTGCCATGCTCCTCGACGAGGAGGCGGACGGCAAGCCCGCGGACTGAGGAGCGTTTTCAGGAAAAGTGGATACCACTTTTCCGGTTCGAAAACGCGACCACGCTTCGAGCGGCGATACGCCGCTGGACAAGCGCGGCAGGCTTTGACATCTGTTGCCGCTCCCGCCAACGGACCAGCAACGCACATGAGCCTGCCGACCATCGTCACCTTCTGGCACGGGCCGCTCTCCTGGCTCGAGCGCCTGTCGGCCGCCTCGTTCGTTTCCCGCGGGCATCGCGTCGAGGTCTATTCCTACGAGCCCGTCGAGGGCCTGCCGGCGGGCGCGGTCATGCGCGACGCGGCCGAGATCCTGCCGCGCGACAAGCTCGTCTTCTACAAGGGGCGCGGCACGCCCGGCGTCTTTTCCGACTATTTCCGCATGAGCCTGATGAGAGCCGGGCGCGGCATCTGGGCGGACCTCGACGTCTACTGCATCCGGCCCATCTCCGATCCGCCGCCCTACCTCTTCGGCTACGAGCGCGACGGCTCGGTCAACGGCGCGGTGCTGCTCATCCCCGCCGACGCGCCGATCCTTGCCGACCTCCTCTCGGTCTTCACCAAGACCGAGCGTCCCCTCATCGAGCCGCACCTGCCGCCCTTCCGGCGTCTCGAGGTCGCCGCCAAGCGGCTGCTCGGCATGAAGGTCGCGCCCGAATACATGCAGTACGGCGCTACCGGCCCCTTCGCCCTGACCTATTACGTCGCCCGGCATGGCCTCGAAAGATTCATCCAACCGCGCGAGGTCTTCTATCCCCTCGCCTACGAGGACGTGCCAAGACTGATGCAGCCGGGCAGCCGGATCGAGGATGCGGTGACGGACAAGACCCTCGCCGTCCACATCTGGCGCAGCCAGCTGACCGACCGCGGCCGCGCCGGCATGCCCCCGCCGGCGCCCGGCAGCGCGCTGGCCAAGCTCTGCGAGATCGAGGGGATCGCGGTCTAGCTAGAGCTTTCAGGAAAAGTGGGCACCACTTTTCCGGTTCGAAAACGCGGCAAACACCTATGCTAACGCAGCCGCAGGAGCTTCAGCCACCAGCGCTTCCAGCGCTCGCGCAGGAACCGGTAGAAGACCTCGTTGGTCATCACGTGCCGGTAGGCGCGGGCGAACGCGACGCTGCGGGTCAGGCCCGCCAGGAGGTGCCAGGGGCGGCGCTCGCCGGTATAATGGACGATGTGCGGCCCGAGCGTCTCGTGGGGCGGGCGCGGGTCGATGACGTTGAACCGCCAGTCGAGCTCGTGCCAGTCGTCGGCGAAGATGAGGTTCAGGATATCCTGGTCGTAGTAGAGCCGCTCCATCGTCCCGTCGGCGATCAGCGCCTTGAGCTTGCCCGGCAGGTCCGCGGCGGCGAAGCGGTTGAGGTCAATGAGCAGCACGCCGGAATTGAAGTAGCTCCTCGACAGGTCGAAGAGGTCACGCTTCTCGCGCATTTCCTTGCCCCCGGCGATGATGAGCCGCGCCGCGTCCGGCACCGCCGCGATCGCCTTGCCGGCCATGTCGGTCTCGATCAGTCGCTCGACGGGCTTGACCACCATGGTGTCGCAATCGAGGTAGAGCACCCGCTCGAGGCCGGGCAGCACCGACGGCAGCAGCATGCGCGCATAGATCACCGGATGCAGGCGGCGCGCCACCGGCAGGCGCTCGCGCACCGCGTTGAACGCCGCGTGCTCCTCCAGGGCGATATGGTTGACGGTCGCGCCGAACTCCCCGGCGATCTTGTCGAGCAGTTGCCGGTGCTCGGCGCTCACCCGGTATTCGCAGAGATGGAAGACGAGGTCGTGCCGGCGCGCGCTCGTCAGGCACGCCGAGCGCATCACCGCGAAGGCAGGCGCCCAGAAATTGTCGTCGAACCCGAGGGTGATATTGAGCGTGCTCATGCCCGCCCCACGAGCCGCTTGAGGTGCCGCTTCAGGCGGTGCCGCAGGTAACGGTAGAAGAGGTCGTTGGTCATCACATGCCGGTAGATGCGCCGGAAGGCCACGTTCGAGACGAGCTGCCAGGGCTTGCGGGCGGACGTGTAGTGCATGATGTTGAGGTCGAGCCCCTCATGGGCATGGCGCGCATCGATCACGTTCCAGGTCGGGGGGAGCTGCAGCCAGTCGTGCTTGAAGACCAGGTTGAGGAAATCCTGGTCGTAATAGATGCGCTCCATCGTCCCGTCGGCCAGCAACGCCTCGAGCCGGTCGAGGAGCTGCGCCTGCCGCCACCTGTCGAGGTCGATCAGCAGCACGCCCGCGTTGAAATAGGGGTCGGCGATGTCGAAGAGATCGCGGTTGTTCCTGAGGTCGCGCCCGCCGACGATGAAGGGGCCGAGGGTGTCGCGCACCGCGGCGATCGGGTGGCCTTTGAGGTCGGTCTCGTAGAGCTTCTCGATGGGCGCCCGTATCAAGAGATCGCAGTCAAGATAGAGGATGCGCGTGATCGAGGGATCGACGAACCGGTCGACGAGCAAGCGCGCATAGACGATGTTGGTCAGCCGCTTGTTGACGGGCATGCGCGCGGCGATATCGGCAAAGAGCGGCGCGTGCTCGAGGTCGTACCAGACGAGGCGCGCGCCGAACTCGCTCTCGATGGCGAGCAGATCGCCACGGTGCTCGCCCGTCAGCGGCCGGTGCAGCAGGTGGAAGACGAGGTCCTTCCGCCGTTTGGTGAAAAGGCACACCGAGCGCATCACTGCATAGGCCGGCGCCCAGAAATTGTCGTCGAACGTCAGGGCGATATGGATGTGTCCGCTCATGCGGCGGGCTCCGTCCCTTCGGCTTCCCACATTGCGAAGTGCACGACGAGCGCGAGGCAGAAGCCGTAGAGGACGGTCTGCGAAAGAATGCCGAACATGGCGTTGGTCAGCCCCATGGCGAAGTAGCCGACGTTCATGGTGAGGGCGAGGTGCACGGCCGGCCAGGAGTGCGGGCGGCGCATGGCCTCGGCCAGGGGGGCCAGCAGGAAGAGCGCAAGGGCGACAAGGCCGAGGCCGCCGCCGGCGACGGCGAAATCGGCGATGTCGTTGTGAAGGTGCCCGTAGACGGGGAACTCGACGCCGGCCGGCACGTGCCGGGCGGCCGCCTGCACGTAGCCGATGAGGCCGTGCCCGAAGACCGGCGAGGCGAGGAAGGCGTTGTAGGCGCTCTGGTACATGATCAGCCGCTCATCGGTGGAGCTGTCCACCGGTTCATTGCGCAGCACCTTGGCGACATCCGAGAACGCCGTCAGCGACTGGAGCGCGCCGGCGTTCCAGGCGAAGGCGGCAAGGGCGAGGGCCACCACTCCGGCGGCGGCGAGCATCGCCCACTTGCCCCGGCCCCAGCCGCGGTGGGCAAAGAACATCACGAGAGCAACGAGCAGCATCGGCACGAAGGCGAGCAGGGGCCCGCGCGAGCCCGACAGCAGCACGACGAGCAGCGCCATCGGCGGGCCGGCGAGCACCGCGACCCGCACCCAGCGGCGCTCGCCATAGACCCCGACCAGCGCGGCAAAGCCGAGCATCAGGGAGAGGTCGGCGAGGTGGATGGGATTGTTGACGGTAAAGCCGGCGCGCGTCATGCCGAGAACGAACCGGTCGAAGAGGACCACGCCGACCGCCGCGGCGGTGCCGGCGAGGGCCGCAAGCCCGACGTTCTGGGGCGTTGCGATAGAGGGGGCGGCGCGCAGCAGGGCGGCAACGGGCGCGGCAAGAAAGAGCGGCACGAAGAATATGGCCGCCAGCGCGTGCCAGGGTTCGTCGGCGGTGATGGCGAAGCACAGGGTCAGGATCGCTCCGGCAACGAGAGGCAAGGCGATGCCCGGCCGGCGCAGCAGTTCCCGCCAGCGCGCCTTGCGCAGCAAAAGCAGGATGAGGAGGCCGGCGAGTACCAGGAAGCCGACATTGGCGACTTCCGGCAGGATGGTGGGGAAAGCGAGCCCGATCAGCAGCGCAAGGGCGGCGAGAATGGGAAAAAGTCGGGCTGTCGGCAAGCTGCGGTTCCTGGGCGAGACGTGGTGCGCACCATGCAGATTCCCGCTCGGCCGGTCAATCCGGGCGCAGAGGCGACGCGCCTACCAGCGCACGGTCAGGGCCTCGGCCGAGTCCCTGTCGAAGTGCAGGGTGACGAGGGCGTCCTCGGCCGGATCGGTTTCACCGCCGCGCCAGATGCGCTGCGTGATGGTCACGGTTTCGTCCGCCGGCACGATCGATTCAAAGAGGTAGTCGAAGCAGGGCGGCTCGCTCGCCTCGCTCGTGGCGTAGGCGGCGGCGATCTCGGTCTTCAAGGCGTAAAGCTCGCGTCCGGTCAGATACCCGTTGCGGGCGGTGTCGTAGGCGCGCAGGCTCTGCGTATACTCCTCGCCGGTTTCGCAGATGAACCGACCGTCGCGGAAGACGCCCTTTTCGGTCAGGGTGATCTCGATGTCCTGCGTCCACATGTCGACGAGTTCGAACGTCGCGCCGTCGCTGTCGACCTCTAGATAGATGTCGGACCAGTCGCAGATCCCCGTCTCTTCGTTGTAGCACCAGCGCTCGCTCGAGCGCATGAGCTCGGCCACGTCCTCGATCGGCAGGAGCTTGCCGGCCTTGTAGCCGTCGAGCATCGTCTCGATACGGGCATCGAGCGCCGCCGCCGGGGCGGCAAGGCCGATCAGGCTCGTCAGCACGGCAAGGCGAAGGACGTTCATGGCATGCCTCCCAGGGTCGGGGCCATGTTGGAGCTTCCGGCAAACCGCGGCAAGGACAAACTCAGCGCAGCCAGCCGGACGGGCGCGGGTGCAGCTCCATCAGCCCGCCCTCGGCAGCCTTGTCGATCGCCGCGACCTCGTCGGGAGAGAGCTCGAGATTGTTGAGGACGCCCAGATTGTCCTTGAGCTGCTCCAGGGTCCGCACTCCGATGAGGGCGGAGGTCACCTCCTTGCGGCGCAGCGCCCAGGAGAGGGCGAGCTGTACCAGGGTCTGCCCGCGCGAGCGGGCGATCTCGGCCAGCCGGTCGACGGCGGCGAGCACGCGCGGCTCGATGTGGCTGGCGCGCAGCGATCCCTTGGGGTCGGCGCCGCGCGTGCCTTCGGTCGTGCCGCGGCTGTACTTGCCCGAGAGCACGCCCTGCGCGAGCGGGGAGAAAGCGATGATGCCGATGCCGAGCTCGCCGCACGCATCGATGGTGCCGTCGTCCTCGATCCAGCGATTGAGGATCGAGTAGCTCGGCTGGTGAATGGTTGTCTGCACGCCCATCTCGGCCAGGATGCGGTAGGCCTCGCGCGTCTCCTTTTCCGGGTAGCTGGAGATGCCGACATAGAGCGCCTTGCCCGAGCGTACCGCATGGGCGAGGGCGCCCATGGTTTCCTCGAGCGGCGTCAAGGGGTCGTAGCGGTGGGAATAGAAGATGTCGACGTAGTCGAGCCCCAGGCGCTTGAGGCTCTGGTCGAGGCTGGCGAGGAGGTATTTGCGGCTGCCGAACTCGCCGTACGGGCCGGGCCACATGTGGTAGCCGGCCTTGGTCGAGACGATGAGCTCGTCGCGGTAGGGACGGAAGTCGCGCGCCAGCACCTGGCCGAAGAGCTCCTCGGACGAGCCCGGCGGGGGGCCGTAGTTGTTGGCCAGATCGAAGTGGGTGATGCCCGCGTCGAACGCGTGGCCGAGAATCTCCATGGCGGAGGGATAGTCGCGCGTGCCGCCGAAATTCTGCCAGAGGCCGAGGCTGATGATGGGCAGCTGCAGGCCGGATCTGCCCGAGTGGCGATATTGCATGGCGTCGTAACGCGCCGGGTCCGCCCGGTAGATCATGATGTCCTCCCTGTATGCTGGCGCCAGCCGGGCTTTGCGCCGGGCAGCGGCGGTGATATGAGCGGGCGCATGACCGTCCCGCTCCAGCAACCGGGCGCCAATCTGCCCCATAAGCCCCATCCGTTCAAGGTGATGGCGATCTACAAGTTCGCCGACCTGGCGGACGCGGCGGAGCTGCGTGCCCCGCTCGCCGCCTTCTGCTGCGGGCATGCCGTCAAGGGTACGCTGATCCTTGCACGCGAGGGCCTCAACGGCACCGTGGCCGGCACGCCCGAGGCGATCGACGCGCTCCACGCCTTCCTCATGCAGGATCCTCTCCTTGCCGGCCGGCTCGAGGGTGCCGAGGTCAAGTTCTCGTTCGCCGACGAGCTGCCGTTCCGGCGCATGAAGGTGCGGGTCAAGGACGAGATCGTGACGTTGCGCGCGCCGCAGGCCAATCCAGCGCTGCGCGTCGGCACCTATGTGGCGCCCGCCGACTGGAACGGGCTGATCGCGCGCGACGACGTGGTCCTCGTCGATACGCGCAATGCCTACGAGGTCGGCCTCGGCACGTTCGCCCGCGCGCGCGATCCGCAAACGCAGAATTTCACGCAGTTCAAGGACTACGTGGCCCGGCACCTCGATCCGAACCGCGACCGCAAGGTCGCCATGTTCTGCACGGGCGGCATCCGCTGCGAGAAGGCGTCGTCATACCTCCTCGCCCGGGGCTTCGAGGAGGTGTTCCATCTGAAGGGCGGAATCCTCGCCTATCTCGAGACGGTACCGGCCGAGGAGAGCCTCTGGCGGGGCGAGTGCTTCGTCTTCGACGAGCGCGTCGCGGTCGGCCACGGGCTCGAGCCCGGCGAGGCCAGCCTCTGCCGCGCCTGCCGGCATCCGCTGACGGCAGCCGACCGTGCCCATCCGGCTTACCGCGAAGGCGTGAGCTGCCCCCATTGCGCTAACGAGAGCGCAAAGCACGCCGCGGCGGCCGAGCGGCACCGCCAGGTCGAGCTCGCCATCCGCCGGGGCGAGGCGCATCTCGGGGACGCGGCCAGTTGCGCCGCCGAAGCCGGCCGGGAACGCAAGCGCGCCCGGGCCGAGCGCTCGCGCGACCGGACCAAGGCGACTGGCTAGTTCATCCGGGAAAAGGCACCGGCCAGTCGCAACATGCCGCTGCCTCCGAACTGCGGCAGCAGGGTCATCTGCTTTACGAAGGCAGCGGCATAGGCCCTTTCGGGGCCTTGGCTGCGCTGGCCGGCGAAGATCTCGCTGAGGCGTCAAGTCCTGCTTGTTCCAAGGCTTGAGCATTGCGAGATTGCCGCTCTTTACCCACACAACCTAGTCGTCAGGTGACGACTGGTCTGCATTTTTTTCGGCGAAGTGAAACGGTTAGGGAACCGGCTCGACGCTTTTCAGCAGCGCGACGAGCTGGCCCTGGTGGCCGGTGCCGGTCTTGCGGAAGACGCGTTCGAGGTAGGTGCGCGCAGTCTTGACGGTGACGCCGCCCGCTATGGCGGCCTCGCGCAGCGATCGGCCGCCGGCGAGCGTCGCGGCCAGGCGCGCCTCGGCGGGGCTGAGCCCGAAGGCGGCGGCAAGCTGCTCGCCGAACGCCTGTGGATCCGCCGGTCCGATCGGACGCAACGCCACCAGCGCGAGCCGTCGGAACGGCAGGCCATAGGCTTCGGTGCGCGCGAAGGGCAGGATGGTGGCGACCAGGGCCGACGCGGAGGCGGTGTCCGCCTCGAAGCCGGCGACCAGCGCCGCCCCCGCCGCAACGGGCGGGTCGCCGGACGGAGACGCAGCCTGCCCGACGAGCCGCTTCAGGCGCCGGTCCGTCGCGGCGTCTGCGGCGTGCAGCTGTCCGTCCGCGATGCAGAGCGGTGCATCCCGTTGCGAAAGGAGCCTTTCGGCGGCCGGGTTGACGAGCTTGACCTTGAGGCCCGCATCGACGAGGGCGAGGGGGCGCTCCATCTGCCAGAACGTTCCCATGAGCCCGAGCTGGTGCAGCTGGTTGCCGAGAGCGCCGGCGCGCACGATGTGGGGCAGGAGGACGTCGAAGAGCCGCCAGTCCTCCGTTTCGATGGGCCGGCGCTCGTGCCGGTCGACGCTGACCAGGAGCTGGCTGCCGCCGCCCGCGGGCAGGTTCGCCATCAGGCTGTCATGCATGTCGCGCGGGCAGAGCCAGTCGATCCAGAGCTCGCGCTTGCGAAAGCCGGTGTCGACGATGGCGCTGCGCTGGAAGGCGATGCCCGGCGGCAGTGTCGCGGTGGCGATCATCACGGGATCGCGGCTGAAGACCGCTAGGGCATCGCCCGTCACCAGGCCGTCGCCGCGCTCTGTCGTCACCGCATCGATCATCGCCGTGCCGATGCGGGCGATGCAGACGCGCGATCCTTCGAACGCGTCCCTGAGGCCATCGACCACGTCCTGCCAGCGGTCCTGGTCGTAGGCACTCTCGTAGATGCGAGCAGTCAATTCGGCAACGGTGGCGAGATCGGCCCTCATCTCACGTCTCCCGAGCCCCCGCACGAGCATCCACCAAATCCCGTCCGGCGGCAAGCACGCGTGCATTTGCCGGGCAATGACGCCGATGCTAGGCTCGTGCGCCCGTCACCGCCCGCTTGCTTTCCGATGGATATCGACCAGCTCCGCACCTTCGACCAGATCGCGCGCGACCAGAGCTTCACCCGTGCCGCCGCGCGGCTCAACATCACCCAGGCGACCGCCTCCATGCGCATCCGCGCCCTCGAGCAGCTCCTGGGGGTGCCGCTGTTCGTGCGCGGCCGGCAGGTGACGCTGACCGACCAGGGCATGACCTTCCTGCCGTTCGCCCGGCGCATCCTCGGCACGGCGCAGGAGGGGCGAGAGGCGCTGCGGCGGGTCGAGCGCGGACGCATCGCCATCGCGTCGCTGAGGAGCCTCGTCTCCCCGCTCATCACCGAGGCGCTCCTGCGCTTCCAGGAGCGGTATCGCGACGTCGACGTGGTGGTCAACGAAGGCCGGCAGGCGCAGATCGTCGCCATGCTGCACGAGCGGGCCGTCGAGATGGGCATCCTCTGCTGGCCGAACCTCGATCCGCTGGTGGTCGACCTCGAGCCTCTGCTCGTCATGCGCGAGCGGGTGCCGCTCGTCGTCGCTCCGGAGATCGCCGCGCGCCTTCCGGCCCGCCCGACCATCGAGGAGGTGCTCGACCTCGTGCCGCGCGTCATTTCGCTGCGCTGGTGGCAGGTGGAGCCGGAGACCGCCGCGGCCCTCACCCGCATGGCGCGCACCAGCGTCGAATTGCCGACCGGCCCCGCCCGGCGCCTCGCCATCAAGGGCGAAGGCCTCGGCTTCTTCGTCAACTCGGCGGTCGCCGACGACCTCGCATCCGGCCGGCTCGTCGAAATCGCGCCCGCCGACTTCGCCCCGCTCCATCGCGACACCGCCATGGTCGTGCGCTCGGCAGCGGTCATGGAGCGGCGCATGCTCGCCGATTTCGTCAGCGAGATCGCGCGCGAATGCGCCAAGGTCGGCGAAGTGCTGGACAACCGGCTCGCCGGCGTGCCGAGCGCGGCCTGAAAAAGCGACCACGCGAAGACCAGGAGCCTCCGTTCCGATTCCATCGGACCGGAAAATGCTCTAGCCTCCCCGCCCGGAGGTGCCAATGCCCGCAAAGACCTACGACTTCGTCATCGCCGGCGGAGGCTCGGCGGCGTGCGTGGCCGCCATGCGCCTCGTCAAGGACTACGGCTTTTCCGTCCTCGTCCTCGAGCGGGGTCCGGCGCGCACCACGACGCTGATGTCGATGCCGGCCGGGTACATGAAATATCTCGCCCGCGACACGTTCCTCGAGATGCACAAGACCGTGCCGCAACCGCAGCTCGGCGGACGGGCGCCGATCGTTCCCGTCGCCAGGGCGCTCGGCGGAGGCAGCGCGGTCAACGCCATGGTCTACATGCGCGGGCAGAAGGAGGACTACGACGGCTGGGCGGCCCATCTCGGCAATGCCACGGAGGGTGGTCAGGAAAAGTTGCAAGACTTTTCCGGTGCGACCGCCCGACCAAACCAAAACGAGTGGTCCTATGACGACATACTACCGCACTTTACCGGCATCGAGGCCAACCGCCGCCTCGGCGACCGCCATCACGGCATATCGGGGAACCTGCGCGTCTCCGATCCCGCCCACATCAGCGAAACCACCGAGGATTTCCTCCTCGCCGCGCAGAAGCTCGGCCACGCCTACAATCCCGATTTCAACGGGGCGCGCCAGAACGGGGTGGGCATCATGCAGCACACCTTCGCGCGCTGGGGGCGCTACAACCGCCGCTCGGACGCCAGGCGCGCCTTCCTCGATCCGCTTGCGGGCGATGAGCGGCTGACGATCGTCACCGGGGCGCAGGTCGACCGCATCCTCGTCGAGAACGGCCGGGCCGTCGGCCTCGCCTACCGGCAGGGTGGCGAAACCAGGCAGGTGCGCGCCGAACGCGAGGTGCTCATCGCCGCCGGCACCTACAACAGCGCCAAGCTGATGATGCTTTCCGGCCTCGGGCCGGCGGATCACCTCACCGAGCATGGTATCGGGGTCGTCGCCGACCTGCCCGGCGTCGGGCAGAACCTGCAGGACCACCACGAAGTGCCGGTCATTGCGACCACGCGGGAAAAATCCGGCTATTTCGGCGAGGACAGGGGCTGGCCGATGATCCGCAACGGCCTGCAATACCTCCTCTTCAACTCCGGCCCGGTCACCACGACCGGCATCGAATCGTGCCTCTTCTTCGATCCGGACGGCGGCGAGCGGCCGACGATCCAGCTCTATTGCGCCCCGATCGTCTATCTCGACCGGGACGTCTCGGCGGCCAAGCCCACATGGGGCGTCACGTTCACCTCGTGTCTGCTGCGCCCCAGGGCGCGCGGCAGCGTGAGGCTGCGCTCGGCCAACCCCGACGACCAGCCGCTCGTCGATTGCAACTTCTTTGGGCATCCGGAGGATCTGCGCCTCACCATCGCCGCGGTCCACCACGCGCGCGAGCTTCTCGCCACCGAGCCCTTCAAGTCCAAGATCGCCGAGGAGCTGCTGCCGGGCGCCGCCACCGTCGCCGATCCCGAGGCCCTGACGCGCTATTGCGGGCAGACGGTCAAGACCAACTACCATCCGGTCGGCACGCTGCGCATGGGACCGCGTGACGATGCCATGTCGGTGGTCGACGCGCGCCTCAGGGTGCGCGGCGTCGAGAACCTGCGGGTCATCGACTGCTCGATCATGCCGGCGATCGTCTCGGGCAACACCAACGCGCCGGCCATGGCCATCGGCTCCAAGGCCGCGAGCCTCCTCGCCGCCGACCACGGCCGCTCGTTCCCCATCAAGGAGTGATAACCCATGCAGATCCAGTGGCTCGGCCATTCGGCCTTCAAGGTGACGGCAACAGGCGCGCAGGTGCTGTTCGATCCCTTCCTCAACGGCAATCCGTCGTTCTCGGGCAATTACGAGGAGGTGATCGCCGGCACCACCCACGTGCTCCTCACCCACGCCCACAACGACCACTGGGGCGACACCGTCGACGTCCTGAGGAAAACCGGGGCGCTGCTGATCTCCTCGCCCGAAATCTGCGACTACATCGAGATGAACCACGAGGGCCTGCGCGTCCACGCCATGAACATGGGCGGCACGCGCCGGTTCGACGACATCGCCGTTTCGGTGGTGCGGGCGGTGCACTCCTCGTCCTACAACACCGCCGACGGCCGGATCATCTATGGCGGTACGCCCATGGGGCTCATCCTCGAGGCCGAGGGCAAGTCGGTCTACCACATGGGCGACACCGACATCTTCGGCGACATGGCGCTGGTCGAGGAAATCCATCAGCCGCAGATCGGTCTCGTGCCGATCGGCGACAACTTCACCATGGGTCCCGAAATCGCCGCGCTCGCCGTCAACCGCTACTTCAACTTCGAGACGGTCATCCCCTGCCACTACGGCACCTTCGGACTCCTCGAGCAGTCGGCGGATCGCTTCGCAGAACTGGTGCGGAAGGGACGCGTGGAAGCGCTGGCGCCGATGGGTTCCATCGAGGTCTAGCGGCCGGCTGCGGGAACCATGACGGCGCCATCGGGCGTTCCCGCATGGGAAGCAACCCGGAGGCACCTCCATGGACCTCGGACCGCTGCTGACCTCGCCGGTCATCATCCAGATCCACGCCCTGGCAGCGATGTGCGCCCTCGTCGTCGGCCTCGCCCTGCTCTTCCGGCACAAGGGCGATGCTCCGCACCGGCTGCTCGGCCGCATGTGGGTGACGCTGATGACCGTGCTCGCCGTCACTGCCTTCTTCATCTATGAGATCAGGCTCGTGGGGCCGTTCAGCCCGCTGCACCTGCTCGCCATCCTCACGCTCTACACGCTCGTGCGTGGCGTCTGGTTCATCCGCCACGGCGAGGTCGGCAAGCACAAGGCAGCCATGCGCACGCTCTTCTTTGCCGCGCTGATCGGTGCCGGCATCTTCACCCTGCTGCCCGGACGCATCCTCAACGAGACGCTGACGGACGGTACGGGCGGGTGGCTGCCCTTCGCAATCGCCGTGGCGCTCGCCCTCGCCGTCGCGGCAACCTATTTCCGCAACCGGCGCAAAATCGACGGAATCTAGCTAGCGCCGCCAGAAGGCCAGCAACGCCGCCCGCCACGCCTCCGTCGCATCGAGATTGGCGCAATGCCCGCCCTCGGGCAGTTCGACGAGGGTGAAGTTCGGCCTGCCGGCAAGGCGCGGCAGGGTCTTCGCCAGCGCCAGGTTCACCTGCACGTCGCGTCCGCCGCGCAAGAGCAGCATCGGCCCGGCATAGGCGAGGGCGTTGGCGGTGAGATCGTAGCGCCGCACGTTGCGGGCAATGGCCTCGCCGACCTTGGGGTCGAACTGGCGCAGCATCGCCTCGACCAGCCGACGCGCCGTCTTGTTGCGCGTCGTCATCATCGCCGTCGACCAGCTGGCGAGGCCCTTGCCCAGCGTGCCGTAGAGCAACGGAATGGCGCGGGCCGCCGCTTCCGGCAGACCGAGGGCGTGGGCGGTGCCGAAGGTCGCAAGGCTGGCGAACCGTTCGGGGGAGCGTCCGACGAGATCGAAGGCAAGGATGCCGCCCAGCGAATTGCCGACCCAGTGCACGCGCCGGGCTTCCGCGGCATCCAGCATGGCGATGAGGTCGTCGGCCATCACCGGGATCGCGTAGCCGGCCGGATCGTAGGACCTCGCCGGCGACGAGGCCCCGTGCCCGCGCAGGTCCGGCACCAGCACGCGGTAGCCGAGCCCGGCGAAGTGGTCGGCATCGGCGCTGAACTGCGCGCCGCCGGCGGCAAGGCCGTGGCAGAGCACCACCGTCTCGCCATCCGCGGGGCCCACCTCGCCGTAGGCCAGGCGCAGGCCATCCTCCCTCGTTGCGAAATGCCGGCGCATCGGCTCCCGTTCGGTTGCCGTCAGGCGCTGCCGATGAGGATGCCGGCGGCAAAGACCAGCGAGCCGCCGAGCACCACCTGCATCACCGCGCGCCAGAACGGGGTCTGCATGTAGCGCTGCTGGATATAGGCGATCGCCCAGAGCTCGACCAGCACCACGGCGGCCGCGACGCCCGTCGCCACCCAGAAATCCGGGATGAGGTAGGGCAGCGCATGGCCGAGCCCGCCGACGGCGGTCATGATGCCGGCGGCGAACCCGCGCTTGATCGGCGAACCGCGCCCGGTGAGCTTGCCGTCGTCGGACGCGGCTTCGGTAAAGCCCATGGAGATGCCCGCCCCCACCGCTGCCGCGAGGCCGACGAGGAACGTCGCCCAGGTGTTGCCGGTGGCGAACGCGGCGGCAAAGACGGGAGCCAGCGTCGAGACCGATCCGTCCATCAGGCCGGCGAGGCCCGGCTGCACATAGGTCAGGAGGAACTGCCGGTGCGCCTCGCTCGCCTCCGTCTCGCGCGCGTGCGCATCGAGATGGGCGAGCTCCAGCCGGTCGGCGGCGGCTGCGTGCTTCTTTTCCTGGGCGGCGAGGTCGCCGAGGAGCTTCCTGACCTCCGCATCCGTCGCGCGCTTGGTCGCCTCCAGGTAGAAGCGGTAGGCGGCCTCCTCCATTTCCCAGACCTGCTGGCGCGCTGCCTCGAGGGTCAGCGTCTTCATCAGCCAGATGGGCTTGCGGGCGAGGAACCCGCGCACATGCTCGCGCCGGATGGGGATGAGCCGTGTGCCGAACTTTGCTACATAGAGGTCGAGGAGCCGCCGGCGGTGCTCGTCCTCCTCGGCCGCCATGCCGTCGAAGAGCGCCGCGGAGCCCGGATAGGCGTCGCCCAGCCGGCTCGAGAACTCCGAATAGATGCGCCCGTCCTCCTCCTCGGCGGCGATAGCGAGCGAGAGGATTTCGCGCTCGTTGAGCGAATCGAAGTCGCGGCGGCCGGCGGGAAAGAGGTTGGCGAGCATGACGGCTCCTAAAGATTAGAACTGTTCTAATCTTTGTAGCTTAGAACCATTCCAAACTTCAAGCCGTCATATCCACTCGCCCCTGCGCTGCTGGTCGACATAACCGCGCGCCGAGGCCGGCACTTCGCGGGCCAGCCACTCGCGCAGGGCCTTGACCTTGCGCGAGTCGCGGCGCGTGTCGGCGACGGCGAGCCAATAGCCCATGGGGCTGTCGACCGCGATGTCGAACGGAGCGACGAGCCGGCCGTCGCTGATGGCATCCGCCGCCATCATGTCGACAGCGAGCAACACGCCCTGACCGGAGATCGCCGCATCGAACGCCAGCGAGGGGTCGGTATAGGCGGGCCCGTGCATTTCCGGCGGATCGGCGATGCCCGCCGCCGCCCACCACTGCTCCCAAGAGACCATGCCCACCTCGTCCCGTATGATCGGGACATGGGCGAGATCGGCGGGCCCCTTGAGATTTTCCGCCAAAGGCGGCGCGCAGACCGGCCGGTAGGTGAAGCCGCCGACCTTGTCCGCGCGCACGCCCGGCCAGCGCCCGACCCCGTAGCGGATGGCGCAATCGATGTCGGCGCGGTTGAGGTCGAGCATCTGTCCGGTGACGACGAGGCGCAGCTCGATCTGCGGATTGAGCGCGCTGAACTTGTTGACCCGCCAGATCAGCCAGCGGGAGGCGAAGACCGAGCCGGCGGTCAGCGTCAGCACGCCCTCCTCGTTCTGCGCCAGGGCCGAGAGCGCATCGGCGAGGCTGGCGAACCCGGCGGTCAGCTGCGGCAGAACCTGGTTGAGGGCGGCAAGCGGCACCAGCCCCTGCGGCGTCCTTTCGAAGAGCTCGACGCCGAGCCGCGCCTCGGCCCGGCGGATGTGCTGGCTGACGGCGCCGACCGTCACGCCCAGTTCCTCGGCGGCCGGTGCCAGGGCTCCGCGCCGCGCCACGATCTCGATGGCGCGCAGGGCATTCAGGGGGATGGGAAAGGGATTGCGCATGGAGAATTTCTATACCGGCCGAAGCCGCATTGTCCATTGAAGATCGCCGGTCGAAGACGCATTCATTAGTCATCCAGCGCCTAGCGGAGACAAGAGAGATGCACAGATTGTTGAGCTTCCTCGCCGCGCTTGCCCAGTGGCTCAACGAGCGCGACACCCCGCCCGACGCCGTCGAGGCGATGAGCCCGCGCGAGCGGGCCGACCTGCCGGTCTATCATCCCTTATCCGAACCCCGCGCCTGCTAGCGGGGGCGGACCGGGGTGGGGCGGCACAGAAATTTGCCCCAATGTCCTCTTCAAACGGTCGCATTCGCGGTGTTGGTGGGGTTCTCCCCTGACGAGATCCCAGAGGAAAGCGATGATGCGTACCCGTACCCGCCTCGGCCTCCTTATGGCGCCGCTCCTCGTGGCGCCCGCCCTTGTTCCTGCCGTCGCGCAGGAGGCCGGCCCGCAGCCTCCCGCCCAACAGGCCCCGGCCCAACAGGCCGAGCAGCCCGCCTTCAGCGGCGAGCTCGATCCGCCGACGAGCGGGGAAGGCATAACCCTGCGCGGAACGCCGGTGCCGGCGCTGACCGTGCCCGTCCATCCGCGCGACCTGCTGACGGGCCTGCTCGCCACCAGGGGCCTCGCCGAGATCTGCGCCATCACCATCGAGCCTGACGTCGAAGCCGCGATGTCGGCCGACGAGGCCAAGTACGTCGCGGACCTCGGCATCACCGCCGAAGCGGCGGACCGCGCCTATGCGGACATCAAGTCGACGCTCGAGGCGCGTCAGCCCGATTGCAGCCAGGGCAGCAGCGACGTTGCGGGCGTGAACGAGGTGCTCGAGCTCTACGCGGCGGAGCCTGCCGAGGGCGAAGCCGCAGCACCGGCCGCAACGCCCGCCGCCGATGCGGCAGCGCCGGCCGCTCCTGCCGATCCCGCCGCCCCGGCGCAGCAGCAGTAGCGGCGCCCTATTCGCAGAGGCGCGCGATGCAGGCTGCGCCGTGGCAGCCGAGGTCGAGGTGCAGGTGGTCCTCATGCTGCGCGTTGGCCTCGGGGCCGAGCACCGTGGTGAAGCCCGAGCACGCCGCGCCATGGGCGAAGCGCAGCAGCCTTCCTTCAGCAGCGTTCGCCGGCATCCAGTCCGCCTCGAGCGAAATCGTGCGCCCGTCCTCGAGCGCCAGGCCGACGACGTCGAGCGCATTGGCAAAGCCGTGCTCGGAGATGTCGGCGCCCTGCGCATTGTTGCGCGGCCGGCAGGCATAGCTGGTGCCGACGACGATCTGCGACAGGCGCGTATCCTCGCGCGAGGAAAGATAGCCGTCGACCGTCGCGGCCCACTGGGGCAGGGCGCTCGCCATCTGGCAGTTGAGGGTCGCCGGGGCCGAGAGCGGCACCATGCGGCCGTTGACCAGCACGCCCGTCACCGAGAGCGGCGAACGCTCCGCGCATCCGTCCTCGTCGATCGGGGGCAGCGCCTGCGCCTCCACCAGCCCCGTGAGCACGGCCGGACAGGCGGCCTGGTAGACGCGCGGCGGTTCCGGCCCGGCGGAGGGCTGTTGTTCGCCGCCGTCGGCTTCGGGCGTTTCCATTGCGGCTGGAGCCTCTTCCTCCTCGTTCGCGGGTTCTTCGGGCGCGGCTTCCGGCTCCTCATCGGGGCGCGGGCGCGGCAGCGGCATCGCCTCTTCCGGCGCGTCCGCCTCGCCTTCATCGATCTCCCCGGGCCTCTGGAGCGGAACGGGCGGGGGCGATCCGGATTCGTCCCGCGCCTCCTCCGCCGGAGCCGTGCGTCGCGGGGCGAGCTCGTCGGCGAGGGCATCAACCATGTCCTCGAGGGGACTGAGGAAATCCTGCGCCGGTGCCGGCGCGGCGGCCATCAGCAGGAGGGCGATCGGGGCGAGACGGGAGAGGCGCATGGGCCTCCAACGCCGCAACGGGCGCGGTCGTTGCCCAAACACCTGGGTTTACCTGCCATAAACCATCTTTGCGCCCTGCCGGGCTTCTGCTATCAGCGGCCCATGACCACGCCGCTTTCCCGCATCCGCAATTTCTCCATCGTCGCCCACATCGACCATGGCAAGTCGACGCTCGCCGACCGGCTCATCCAGATGACCGGCGGCCTCGACATGCGCGAGATGAAGGAGCAGGTGCTCGATTCCATGGATATCGAGCGCGAGCGCGGCATCACCATCAAGGCGCAGACCGTGCGCCTCAATTACAGGGCGCAGGACGGGCAGGACTACGTTCTCAACCTCATCGACACCCCCGGCCACGTCGACTTCGCCTACGAGGTCTCCCGCTCGATGGCCGCCGTCGAGGGGTCGCTCCTCGTCGTCGACGCCTCCCAGGGCGTCGAGGCGCAGACCCTCGCCAACGTCTATCATGCGCTCGATGCCAACCATGAGATCGTGCCGGTCCTCAACAAGGTCGACCTGCCGGCCGCCGACATGCCGCGCGTCAAGGCGCAGATCGAGGACGTCATCGGGATCGATGCGTCCGACGCCGTCGAGATCTCGGCCAAGACCGGGCTCAACATCGACAAGGTGCTGGAAGCCATCGTCACGCGCCTGCCCGCGCCCAAGGGCGACGTCTCGGCGCCCCTGAAGGCCCTGCTCGTCGATTCCTGGTACGACACGTATCTGGGCGTCGTCGTCCTCATCCGCGTCATCGACGGCACGGTGAGGAAAGGCCAGAAGATCCGCATGATGGCCTCGGGCGCCGTCTACGAGCTCGACAAGGTCGCCGTCTTCACGCCCAAGCTCGTCGACGTCGCCGAGCTCGGCCCCGGCGAGATCGGCATGTTCACCGCCTCCA
>Ga0065721_10004902_pt1 | contig 18458 bp, 16 predicted proteins | sample Mesricmetagenome_FD_59108 | JGI IMG/M metagenome (GOLD analysis project Ga0065721, IMG submission 59108) | Mesophilic microbial community from rice straw/compost enrichment Sample: eDNA_1 v2 (version 2) | ecosystem: Engineered > Solid waste > Grass > Composting > Bioreactor | place: USA: Davis... | reverse complement strand
CGGGGCAAACTACGCTTCTCGCAAATTAGCGGACGAGAGCATTATCTGATCGTCCTGCAGACATACGGAAAGGGGTCGTATTATGGTGGAACGCTCGCCTGGACGGTGGTTCGATGCCGTCAACGTTTTTCTCGTGCTTCTTGCGGTCGTCTTATGCCTTGCGCCTTTCATTCATATTATCGCGATCTCCCTTAGCTCGGGCCGGGCGATCGGATCGGGCGAAGTCTCGTTTTTTCCCGTCGAATTTACGCTCGAGGCTTACGGCAAGGTATTCTCCGACCATTCCATGATTACCTCGCTCGGCTTTACGGTCTTCCTGACGCTTCTCAGCACCGTTCTAAGCATGATAGCGACGATCGCGGTCGCTTATGCCCTCTCGAAGCGCGCGCTCAAGGGCCGCAGATGGTTTATGCTCGTTATCGTCATTACGATGTTCTTCACGGGAGGCATGATTCCCGAGTACATGCTCGTGCGGAATCTGCACCTGCTCGACGAGATCTGGGCCTTAGTCCTCCCCGCTCTCATCAGTCCGTTCTACATGATCATTCTAATCTCGTTCTTCCGCAGCATCCCGGAAAGCCTCGAGGAGGCCGCCGATATCGACGGCAGCACGCATCTAGGAACGTTGTTGCGAATCATCTTGCCTCTGTCGCTTCCGGTACTGGCCACACTGAGCTTGTTCTACGCGGTCGGCCGATGGAACGGCTTCCAGGACGCGCTTATGTATATCACCAAGCCGGATCTATATCCGCTCCAGCTGAAACTATACCAGATGATCCAGCAGAACCAGGTGTCCGAGCTGATGCAGAACGAAGGCGTCGGTGCCGTCAAGGTGCTGCCGGAGAGCTTGAAGTCCGCCAGCGTTATCTTCTCTACGATTCCGATTCTGCTCGTTTACCCATGGCTTCAACGCTACTTCGTGAGCGGGGTCATGGTCGGAGCGGTCAAGGGGTGACGAGCGATGGGAGATGACGCCACTCGACGGTCGTTCCGGATCGAGGGGATGACGGATCGGCAGCGGTTCCTGGTCGGGCAGTCCATGGCGCTCATGGATGATGCATACGACGAGCGAGCCAGGCTCATTCGCAGTTATGAAGACCCGGCACGGCAAGATACGCGCGGCAGCGCGCACTATGCGCTGGGATTGCTGCTGCGCGACGAAGGGCAGGATCGGAAGCGGGCCTGCGCCGTGATAGGGCAAGTGTTGGATATGCAGTTCGATTGTCCCGAAGAAATCTACCACGGCACGTTCCGAACGTCGCCGGATGCGCCGCATCCGCCTGTCGGCGGCTATCCGTGGAAGCGTTTCGCTCCGGGCACCGCCTACTACCTGGATCGGACGCTGGAAGCTATCGCCGACAGGCTTGCCGCGGCGGTTGCAGCCGATCCGGCGATTCCGGCAGAAGCAACCGATCCTCGGAAAGTGAAACGGATGTTTAAGGCGGCCGCGTCCGAGGTGCTGCCTCCCGTATGGGACAGCTACGATCCGAACTGGAGGGAGTTCATCGCCAGCGCGTTCGCCGTGATCTTGTCCTTATTCGAGCCGAAGCTGCCGCCCGACCTCGTCCGGCGAATGGATGAGGCGATGGTACGCGCAGTAGAGGGCTCGATTGACCGCCGGCTGTCCGATGCCGTCCCGATGAATACCAACATTGAACTGATGCATATTTTTATCGCGCACTACTACGGCCACCGGTTCAGGGAAGCGAGCTGGATCTCCCACGCGCTCGACCAGGCCGAAAGCAGCCTTGAGAGATATGCCAGATTCGGCACCTTAGCCGAGTTTAACACGACGACCTATTACGGCGTGGATCTGACCGTTCTGGGTCTGTGGCGCCGGTTCGGCCGCAGCGACCGTCTTCTGCAGATCGGCCGCGAGCTTGAGCGGGGATTGTGGGAGAACATTGCTCTCTATTACAATGCGAATCTTGAAAATCTGTGCGGGCCTTACGCTCGCGCCTACGATATGGAGATGCTGGAGCACAGCTCGATCGGCGTCTTCGTGTACCTGCTGCTAGGAGAAGGCTATGAGCATCTGGCTCGCGTCAATTGCGAGACTTGCCACGACGTGATGATTGCTCTCGTCGGCGTGGAGGCGCCGCCCGAGGTCGTCCCGTACTTCGTTTCGCACCAACGCGATCGAATGGTGCAGAAGCGGTTCATCGAATTGTGCGAGCGCGACGATCCGCAAGCGAATACGAATCTGTGCACGGCTAAAGCTTGGATCGGAGAGAACCGAATGATCGGAGCGATGTCTGGCAGCCGTAACACGAACGGCCAGCTGCACCCGGCGACGATGCACTGGCGGGACGAGCGGGGCGATCGGTACGCGCTGCGGCTCCTTCGCCGCGAGGCGGGCGAGGGGTGGAATACCCATCTTCGCGGCATCGTGTTCGAAGCCGACGTCACGCCGCATTCGCTGGTGGTCGACGTCCGGCTCGACGCGGACGTGCCGATCGACGTCCTCTTCGAGATCCGTGGCCCCGCGCTTTACGAGGCTTCGATCGAGCCGACGCGCTGGAGGTTGCCGGGACTGGACTGCCGCGTCGAGGCCGATGCGCCAGAGTCGGTCGTCGCGCTGTCCGATGGCGCCGCCGAGATCTCTTACCGCTATACGCCATGTGTTTCGGGCGGCGCGATGAAGTTCATCCTTCGCTTCGACTGAACCCGAAGGGTCGCTTCGTTTCCCATTAGAGAGGAGGGTTCCGATGTTTGCCGACAAGCTAGACTATTCCTTCTCCACCTGCTGGAACATCAAACGCCATCTATCCGGAGCCGACATGATCGACGAGATCCGCGGACTGGGCTTCAGGCGGGTGGAGCTGAATTACAACGTCACGGACGAGCTGCTATGTACGATAGAGCCGATGATCGAACGCGGGGACATAGCGGTCTCCAGCGTGCATAACACGTTTCCCCATATAGTCGATCCGGACTACGGCACTGACTCTATCCTGCTCGGCTTCGAGGACGGAGAGCGACGGGACCGATCGATCGAGCTGCTCGTACGCTCGGCCGAGTACGCGCATCGCTACGGCGCGTCCGCGGTCGTCGTGCATCCCGGCGAGGTGCCGATCGAGGAAGAGATCGACCGCGAGCTGAAGGCGTTGTGGCGGGAGCAGGGTCCGGACTCCGAGGTCTACCGGTCGCGGTGGGGCGAGATGCTGGAGCGCCGGGAAGCCGCCGCGCCATCCTACTTGGCGCGGATCGGCGACAGCCTCGAGAAGGCGTGCGAGCAGATCGCCAGACGCGGATACCAGGTAAGTCTCGGTCTGGAGACGCGTTCTCGCTGCTATCAGATTCCGACGCTACGGGAGGCGCGACTGCTCTGCGATCGGTTGGCCGGCGCGCCCGTCGGTCTATGGTACGATATCGGCCACGGCATGATGATGGGGCGAATGGGGCTTTACGATCATGTCGGCGAGGCGCTCGCGATGAAGGATGATATCGTTGGCGTGCACATTCACGAGACCGTGGGCCTCGCCGATCATTGGTGCCCGTACGTACACAGCGGCGACCCGGATGGATTCGATGATTTCTTGCCGCTCATCGCAGCCGCCCCCGTTCGTGTCTACGAGCTGAAGGCAGCCTGCACGCCGGATGAGATTGAACGGAGTCATCAACTCCTAACATTGAAGCTCGCGGCGCTTGAAGCAGGGAAGGGAGTGTCGGACCGATGACGGATTATGAACGTCTCGTCGTCCTGAACGACCAATGGACGGAACGGACTGCCGCTCGGCAGATGGACGAGAGCGGAGGGGAGTTCGCCGGCGGAATCCTCGATCCGTTGACGGGCGTCGCTTGGCCGAATCATACGACAACGGTAACGGCCATCGAGATGTGGGCCGGGGCGCTCGCCAATCCGGACTCGTCCAGATACCGCGATCAAGAGCTCGTCGTCCATCTGGAGCGGGCGTGCCGCTTCATGCTGGACTCTCAGCACGAGGACGGAACGATATCGCCGGGCTGGACCAATTATCACTCTCCTCCCGACACGGCCTTCGTGGTTTGCGCCCTCGCGCGAGTCGTCGAGTTGTGCGACCGGACCGGCTGGGACGGCTTCGCCCCTGCGTTGACCGATCTGCGCCTGTGGCTCCGGCGCGCAATCCCGGCAATGTTGACGGGAGGCTGTCACACGCCAAACCATCGTTGGGTAATGACGGCCGCGCTAGGCTATCTGCATCGAATGTTCGGCCTTCCCGAGCTGGTGGAACGGGCAGAGGCATGGCTCGCCGAAGGGCTGGACGCGACGCCGGACGGCGAATGGACAGAGCGGAGCAACGGCATCTACAACACGGTCAGCGACACGATGCTCATTCATGCTTCGCTGCTGCTGGCCAAGCCGGAGCTGCTCGACCCGGTCCGGCGCAATCTAAAGATGATGGCCTATCTCGTGCACCCGGACGGAGAGGTCGTCACGGATTATTCCGGCCGTCAGGACTTCGGACACCGCCATACTCTGGCCTATTACTATTATCCATATCGCCTTATGGGAGAGCTCGACTGCGATCCGCTATTCGCCGCGATGGCAGACCTGGCTGCCGAGGCGATCTTCGTGAATGACGTGCCGCCGAACCAGGCGATCGTCGGCCATCTGCTGCACCCGCGGTGGCGCGAGCAGAGCGGCGAATCGGGTGCCGTGCCGGAGTCATATCGCATGATCCTGAACCGCGACTACGCTCAAGATCGCGCCGACGATCTGGCCAAGTTGGCGCGCAACCCGCAGCCGAAGCCTGCTCACAGCGGTCTTCATACGGAGTTCGGCTCCCCGATTGCCCGTTATCGGCAAGGCAGGACAAGCGTCACGGCGATAACGGAAGCGGCCTCGTTCTTCTCTCTGAGGCACGGCGCCGTCCGACTGCTAGGTGTGCAACTGGCTTCCTCGTTCGATCCCGGAAGCATACGGATGCAAGAACTCGAAGAGGTGCCGGGGGGCTTCAGGCTGTACGGCAGTTCGACTAAGGGTTACTACGGCCCGTTGCCGGAGAGCGAGTTGACGGGGAGAACCACGCCGTGGTACTTGCTTCCCCATGGGCGCCGTCCCATGACGCACGAGCAGCGCCATGCGGTCGAGGCGCTCGTGACGGAGATGCCCGGCGGATGGGACATCACGCTGCGCGCGGTGACTCCGGAACGAGTACTCACGCAGGTACTGTTTCTCTTTGGAGAAGAAGGCGAGTTGACGGCCGACCTGCCGCCCGTAGAGGAGAACGGCGGCAGGCTCGGATGGACCGGAGGCGGCGTCCGGTATGCATGTGGCGAGGATTGGCTTCGTCTCGAGGGCGGAATCCGGCAACACGGCCTCTCGGCAATCGGCCATATGACGTACCCGACGGGCTGCATAGCGCTCGTCGCCCATCTCCTTACGCCTTATTCCCATACGTTTCGACTGCATTTGTCGCAGCATGCGGAGAGCATAGAGTAAATTTTGAGGGGAAGAACGGCGGCGATTATCGAGAGGTGTTACAATGCGCTTAAGCGAGTTTTGAAACAGGCATTCGACTGGGGGAAGCCGCTTGCCGAGTCATTAACGGATATGTCATGGAGGAGTCTGACTACGCGGAGTTAGAAGAGCTCACCTGTTAATGCGCGGGTAAATAATCAAAGATCGTCAGGCGTCCTTGCCCGGCGATTTTTTTTGCATTTCTGCGCGATGGTTGTCGAAATGGTGCTTCGGACCTCAAGGTTTCGGGGATATCCACGCAGAAAAGATCGAGCCCCTATTCCGAAGGGCCCGCTCTTCTTCGCTTAAACGCGCTTATGAACCAATTCCCCCTGAACCCACACTTCGCGGATATGCTCGGGCCGGACGAGGTACATGATCTTCTGGAAAATGTCCTCCAAAGGCTCGTTCGCGTCATATAGGGGAAGCCTTGCCGCAGCCAGAGCGGTGTCGACGATCTGCGCGTCCCAAGCGTAGCCTTCCGCGAGGCGGCCGATAGGGAGGCTTAAGCTCTCGCCTCCGCCGGCCGTCGCCAGATAGAAGGCCTCGTTTATCGTCAGGCGCGAGTTCGGCACGCCGCGCTCCGCGGCGGGAAGCTCGCCGTTCACGCCGTCCTCCAGCATCCGCGAGGAGATGACGGCTTGCCTGGCGTTATCGAACAGGCTCGGCGAGAAGCCGCCGGAGATGTCGGAGCCGAGGCCGATCTCGACGCCCTTGTCGAGCCAGCGGGCGATCGGGATGACGCTGTTCGCGAAGTAGGCGTTCGAGATCGGGCAATGGCTCACGGCCGTCCCCGTCTTGGCGAAGAGGGAGGCGTCGTCCTCGTCGAGGAAGTTGCAGTGGGCCATGACGGACTTCTCGGTCAGGAGGCCGAAGTCGTTCAAAGCGAACGCGTCGTGCTTGCCGAAGCGGTCCCGAACGTAGCCGTGCGCCCAGTCGCTCTCGCTGCAGTGCGATTGGATATGCGTATCGTGCCTCGCGGCCAGCTCCCCGAGACCCTTCAGCGCTTCGTCCGTGCAGCTCGGGATGAACCGCGGAGTGACGACCGGGTAAACGCCTTGCTTGGTCGATTCCGCCAGTTTTTTGACCCTTAGAATGAACTCTTCCGTGTCCTTGAGCGCTGTCTTCGTATCCGCATCGCGGCAATACTCGGGGTTCTGCTCCGGATCGTCCATGACGACCTTGCCGACGAGCCCGCGCTGTCCCTTGGAAGCGCAAATCTCGGCGAGGAGGACGCTGGCTTCCTTGTGAACGGTCGCGAAGTACAGGGCCGTCGTCGTCCCGTTGGCCAGCAGCGTGTCCACGACGTCTTCGTACACGTTCCGGGCGAACTCCAGATCCGAGAACTTGGCCTCCAAAGGGAAGGTGTACGTATTCAGCCAATCGTAGAGAGGAATGTCCAGGGCGGTGCCGGATTGCGCCCATTGCGGAGCGTGAACGTGCAGATCGACGAACCCGGGCAGCAGGTATTGGCCTTCGTTCAGCCTCTTGAAGCGGGCGGTCTCGCGGTGGGCATCCGCAATCGCTTCATAGTCGGAAGCTTCCGGAGCGACGACTCTCTCGATGACGCCTTTGTCATTTATGCAAAACAGGTGATCTTTAAGACTCTTGACTTCCTTCGGAGTCCGGCTCGTGAAGGCCGTTCCTTGAACCACTAGCGTATATTCTTTCATTCGTCTCGCCTCATGCTTGTCAGATTTTCTGCCATTATCGCTATTATAGCCCGTATTGCATTCGGTCGGAAGGCTTGTTAGACTGAGACACAATTGGAAGCGTGCTCATTCGGAATATCATCTAAGGGCAAGGGGAGAAGAAGCATGATCGGGACAAAACGAATCGTCGTGGCGAAGGATGGAAGCGGGGACTTTGAAACGATACAGAAGGCTGTCGACTCGATTTCGCAGGCAAGCGAGGAGCGTGTCGTCATCGTCGTGAAGGAAGGCGAGTACCGCGAGAAGCTGGTCGTCGATCGGCCGAATGTCGCTTTGATCGGGGCAGGAGCGGATAAGACGTTCATCCGTTGGGACGATTATGCAAGGAAAACGTTCCCGGACGGCGAACTCTATCATACCTTTAACTCCTATACGGCTCTCATCGGCGGAGACGATTTTGCCTGCGAAGGGATCACCTTCGCGAACGACGCGGGGCCGGGAGATCGGGTCGGTCAAGCCATCGCCGCTTACGTGGACGGCGACCGGGCGACGTTCCGGCGCTGCCGCTTCCTCGGCTGGCAGGACACGCTGTTCACGGGGCCGCTCCCACCCAATCCGCTCGACCGGGCGACGTTCGGCGGACCGAGAGAGGGGAAGCCGCTTCGGCCTTCGAGGCAGTATTACGAGGATTGCTATATCGAAGGGGATATCGATTTTATATTCGGCTCGGCGACGGCCGTGTTTTATCGCTGCGAGATTCGCTCCAAAGGCGGGGAGAAGCCTTCGAAGGAAGCGGGCGAGCGGACGTACGGATGGGTCACGGCGGCTTCGACGCCTGCCGATTCGGCGTACGGGTACGTTTTCCTCGAATGCCGGCTGACCGGAGAGACTCCCCCCGGCACCGTCTACCTGGGCAGGCCATGGCGCGAGCGCGCGAAGGTCGCGTTCATTCGCTGCGAGCTCGGTGAGCACATCCATCCGGCCGGGTGGGAGGATTGGAGCGGACGAGGGGAAGCGGGAGGCGTCGTTTTCTCGGAATATGAAAATGAAGGGCTTGGCGCCGCATCGGAGAACGGGCGCGTTGGCTGGAGTTTGGCGCTGACGAAGGAGTCGGCGGAGGATCTAGCTCCTCCCTCGTGCTGGCCGGCTCCGACGGATGGAACCCTCTATTAAAGCGAAATTGAACGCCTAGAGAGAGGAGAGACCGTACATGACATTTGAGCTTAGAACGGCCCGATTGCGGCTGCGCACGCTCGATAAATCGCATGCGGTACAGGTGCGGGATTATTTTGCGCGGAACAGAGAGTTCCTGGAGCCCTGGGAGGTGCGAAGAAGCGAAGAGTATTACACGGTCAAAACGCACAAAAAACTCCTCGCCGCCGACCGGGAGAGCGAGGAGCTTGGACAGATGTTCAAGGTGTGGATCTTCAAGGCGGACGAACCCCAGCGCGTGATCGGGTCGATCTCCCTGAGCAACATCGTGCGCGGAGCGTTTCTGTCCTGCCACCTCGGCTATCGGCTGGATCACGAAGAAGTCAACAAAGGCTACATGAAGGAAGCGCTCCGGGAAGTGATCCGCTATGCGTTCGAGGAACTGAAGCTGCACCGGATCGAAGCGAACATCATGCCGCGCAACGCCGCCTCCCTGGCCGTCGTGGAGAAGCTGGGCTTCTACCAGGAAGGGCTGGCGAGGAAGTACTTATACATAAACGGAGCGTGGGAGGATCACATCCATATGGTTCTTCGCAACGAGGCGATGGAAGCACCTTCCCCCTATTAGGATATTTAGGGCATTTGCCTATCACGATTCCTCGCCGAAGTTAATAAGATAATGCGCATTTACCTAACTTGGGGGAGGAACGCGCATTTGGCTGCAAGGAAAAAGGTAATCAAAAAATCGGGACAGAGGCATGTTCACGAGTTTGAAGGCAGTACCAAACTAGCCGAGGAAGGCGAAGACAGACATAATCATCGATTCGCCGGCGTTACCGGGCAGGCCATCCGGGTAGGCAATAGCCATGTCCATGAAATCGACCTTACGCATACCGATTTCTTGGACCATTTTCATAATCTTAGAAGAATCAGAACCGGACCTGCGATTCCAGTCGGCAATGGCAAACATGTGCATTTCGTAACGGGTACGACGACGCTTAATGACGGCCACGTGCATTCGTTCAATTTCGCTACGTTAATCGACAGACCGCTTGTATAAAAACAAACGCCGGCTCCGGTCAAAACCGAGGCCGGCGTTTCTGCGTCGGGAAAATTAAACCACGTGAGACAGAACAAGCCCTCCATAGATGAACGCCGCGCAGACGACCAAAGCCGGATGGATCTTCTTCCGCTCCATCGCCCAGTACGCGACGGCCGCGATGCCGATCGTGTGCCAGATCCCCGACGATCCGATCGAGGAGTCGGCCATCTGCCAAGTGAGCAGCAGCATCATGACCGCGATGACCGGCTGGACGAGCAGCGACATTCCCTTCACGACGGGGGATTGCCGATGCTTGTGCAGCAGCTTGAGCAGCACGATCAGCGCGATCGCGGAAGGAACGATCGTCGCGGCGAGCGCGAGCAGCATGCCCGGCCAGCTCCACACGTCGAAGCCGACGAAAGCCGCGATCTTGGTCGCGATCGGTCCGGGCAGCGAGTTGCCGAGCGCCAGAATGTTGGAGAAATCCTCGTTGTTCAGCCATTTGTAATGGTTCACGATCTCGTTGTACATAAGCGGTATGGAAGCGGGACCGCCGCCATAGCCGAGGACGTTCGCGATAAAAAATCCGACGATCAAGTTCCACCAATCCATCTCGTTCAGCCCCCGCTGGTTTCATTAGGTTGTTTGCGTTCCCGCAGCTTGCGGACGATCTTGAAATGAAAGGCGCCGTAAGCCAGGAACAGAGCGATGACGATCGCGTCGTGAACGTCGAGCAGCTGCAGCAGCACGAACGCCGCGACGAACAGGACGATGCCGAGCTTCGCGCCGAGCCCCTTGATCGCCTTCTCCCCGAACTCGTACGCCATGACGCCGAGCATCACCGCGACGACCGGAATGACGCCCGCGATCATTCCTTGCACGATCTGCGAGCCGCTTAAATATTGCACGACCGACATGAGCGCGATCATCGCGAGAGCCGAAGGCAGAATGTGCGAGAGCACCGCCACCGTCGCGCCAAGCGTTCCCCTCTTGCGGTAACCGAGATAGGCGGCCATCTTCGTGGCGATCGGTCCGGGCAGGGCGTTCGCCAGCGCAAGAATCTCGCCGAATTCGTCGTTGTCGATCCAATTGTACGTTTTAACCGCCTCGTGACGGATCAGGGGAATCACCGACGGCCCGCCGCCGAAGCCCAGCACGCCCGTTTTGAACATGGCCCAGAACAACTGCCCGTAATCCCCGTTTTTGCTGCTACCCATAACCGACCTCATTCCTTTTCTGACACTATTCAACCCTTTATTTTATCAATAATAGCCTTGATTCCCTTCGATTTATAGTCCGGAACGGTTTTTTTGCTTGCATGCCTCCGAGGACTCCCCCGACCTGTGCCCGATCACAAAACGCCGCGGTCAAGCCCGAAATTGCAACCCGCAATCTTCCTCCAACGTATCCATTCATAAGAATCCACCGTTATCCATTTTGTACATAAACACCCTAGCTAATCTATAAAATAATACATCAATAAATTAATGGAATTTTAATAGGATTATGGTGGAAAAAGTCGAATAAATACGAGAGGCAATCTTACGTTAGGAGGGGAGACGCCATGAAAATCATCAAGCTGGCCGGACTCGCGATCGGCGTGGCGCTTCTGAACGTCGTCATCTTCTCTCCCGGATTCGTGGGTTTGGAATTAGGCGGAGGCGCCCTCTCGGCGGCCATCGGGGTCACTTTGCTTTTGGCGAGCGCATTGGTTCTCTTGGCGGGAGGTTATGTCTGGCTGCTTAAGCCGCCGACGGTCCTTCCTCCCAAGCAGCTCATCGATCCGGAGGATTACGAGGAGGCGCTGTCCCGTTATCGAAGGGTGAAGGTTCTGGAGGACGATATCCGTCTGGCCCAAGAGCAGATCGAACGGATGCAGAAGAAGACGGATACCTTGCGGAGCGTGCTGGCGCAGAGGTTCGACCCGGAGGAGCTGAGCTTCAAGAAGTTCGCCTCCGTCGCGGGAGAGGTCGAGAAGGTGTTCTACCTGAACGTCCGGAGCATTCTGAACCGGCTCAGCGTGTTCGACGAATCGGAGCTTAAGAGAATTCAGAATCCGAAGCAGGCCCGTTTCTCGCGGGAGCTGCTGCAGGAGAAGACGAACGTGTACAACGACTATCTCGGCTTCGTGAAGAGCTCTTTGGATACGAACGAGGAGATTCTTCTGAAGCTCGATAAGCTGCTGCTGGAGATCTCCAGGCTGGACAGCTTCGAGGCGGGAGATATCGAGCAGATGGCTTGCATGCAAGAGATCGATACTCTCATCAAGCAGACTAAATTTTATAAGCAGTAAGGGGGCAGCGCGTTGAACAAAAGCAAGCTAATCTTCCTATCCGTTATCTTGTTGGTTGTCGTGTTCGGCCTTGTGTACGTAGGAGTGAACGTAACCTCCGATTGGGGGAAAAGCGAGAAAGAGGTTTCGGCGGAGGACGCGGGCAAGCGGTTAAGCCGACTGTACTCGGATCTCTCGGTGAAGACGGAAGCGCCGGTCAAGGGACAGATCGACCTGGATCCGGCGGATATCGGGGAATCGCTACCGGACATCTCCAAGTTCCCGATAACGGTGGAGAACACGACTCCGAATTACATTGAGATTTTCTCCTCTACGGAGAAGGGCGGCACCGGGGTCGACGGATGGTTGACAGAGGTCGCGGCCGAATTCAACAAGGAGCAGCCGGAGGTGAACGGCAGCAAGGCGTCCGTGAAGCTGCGGAACATCGCTTCCGGCACGGCAGCGGATTATATCAAGTCCGGCAAGTACGTTCCCGATGCGTTCACTCCGTCCAACGAGCTGTGGGGACAGATGGTCGAGGCCAGCGGAGTCAAGACGGAGCTGATCGCTAAGCGCCTGGCGGGCAACGTCCCCGGAATCGTCATCTCGAAGGCGAAGTACGACGCGATCATCGAGAAGTACGGGGCGGTGAACGTGAAGACGGTCACCGATGCGATCGCGAACAACGAGCTCGCCATGGGTTATACCGATCCGTTCGCCAGCTCCACGGGATTGAATTTTCTTATCACCGCCCTGGATACGTTCGACAGCTCCGACATTCTGGGCGAGAAGGCGGTCCAAGGGTTCGAGAAGTTCCAGGCGAATGTGCCGTTTATCGCTTCGACGACGATTCAGATGCGCGATGCCGCCAAGTCCGGAAGCCTCGACGCCTTCGTGCTTGAATACCAGACGTTCGTCAACGCGGCGGACCTGAAGAACGGCTACGTGTTCACTCCGTTCGGGGTTCGTCATGACAGTCCGCTGTACGCTCTGGGCGAGCTGCCGCAAGAGAAGAAGGACATTATCAAGAAGTTCGCGGAATTCGTGGCGCAAGAGAAGTACCAGAAGCTCGCCAAGGAGAAAGGGTTCAACGAGCTGGAGGATTACCAATCGGAGCTGGCTCCCGTGGAAGGCGGCCTTATCGCTTCCGCCCAGCAGATCTGGAAGGAGAAAAAGAACGGCAACAAGTCCATCGCGGCGGTGTTCGTCACCGACGTGTCCGGCAGCATGGCGGGCGAGCCGCTTAACCGTCTTAAGGAATCGCTGATCAAGGGCCAGAAGTATCTCGGCAAGGACAACAGCATCGGCCTTGTCTCTTACTCGGACGACGTGGCCATCAACCTGCCGATCGCCAAGTACGACACGAACCAGCAGTCGATGTTCGTCGGAGCGGTGAACAGCCTGCAGGCGGGCGGAGGAACGGCAACCTTCGACGGCATCGTGGTCGCGCTCAAGATGCTTCAGGATGAGCTGGCCGTGCATCAAGACGTCAAGCCCATCATCTTCGTCCTGAGCGACGGAGAGACGAACCAGGGCTATTCGCTCGACGACATCAAGGGTCTCATCGAGACGTATAAGATTCCGATCTATACCATCGGCTACAACGCGAACATCAAAGCGCTGCAGAGCATCTCCAGCATCAACGAAGCGGCGAGCATCAANGCGGACACNGACGATGTCGTGTACAAGATAGGCAACCTGTTCAACGTTCAAGTATAGANGAGGCGAACCATTCGGAGGAGGAGATGNCCATGGCATTCACGATGGAAGTGTCNAGCCCGGAGGAGATCAAGGCGGTAATCGAGCAAGAGGTGAAGCCGGTTCCGGAGGAGGTCGCGAAGCTGAAGGAGACGGCGGACGCCAACGTCGCCGCCATCATGGCGATCGATCTGGATTCGCTGGAGACGAGGAAGGATATCCTTCAGTCGATCGACTCGTTCGGCCTGAACACGATGAAGTCCTCCTCGAACAAGAACGCGCTGCTGCAAGTCACGGTCGGCAACCTGTCCAAGACGGGGGATGAAGGCGGCCAGGTCGCGAAGGGGCTTGCGGAGCTGCACACGCAGCTGAAGGATCTGGATCCGAGCGCGATCGATTTCGCGAAGAGAGGTTTTCTCGGCAAGNTGTTTAATCCGTTGCGAGCTTACTTTCTCAAGTTCGAGAAAGCGGACGNGGTCATCGCCGACATCGTCGTCTCTCTCGACAAGGGGAANACGACGCTGAAGAACGACAACACGACGCTGGAGCTGGAGCAGCAGGCGCTTCGCGAGCTGACGAAGAAGCTGCAGAAGGAGATCCAGCTCGGCACGATGATGGACGAATCGATCGAGGCGCAGGTGGACGCCGCCCGCACGCGCGGGGAGGACCCGGAGAAGATTCGCTTCATTACCGAAGAGGTGCTGTTCCCGCTGCGCCAGCGGGTGATGGATCTGCAGCAGATGCTGGTGGTGAACCAGCAGGGCATCATGGCGATCGAAGTCGTCATGCGCAACAACAAGGAGCTCATCCGCGGAGTGGATCGCGCCAAGACCGTCACCGTATCCGCGCTGAAGATCTCGGTTACGGTAGCGAGCGCGCTGTACAACCAGCGGATCGTGCTGAAGAAGATCGAGCTGCTCAACCAGACGACGAACGAGCTGATCGCCGGTACGTCGAGAATGCTGAAGGATCAGGGCGCGGCGATCCACAAGCAGGCTCTCGAGACGAGCGTCTCGGTCGACACGCTGAAGCAGGCGTTCACCGACGTGCTCGACGCGTTGGAGTCGATCAGCACCTACAAGCAAGAAGCGCTGCCGAAAATGCGCGACACGATCAACCAGTTCCGCGAGCTGGCCGATACCGGAGAAAAGCAGATCCAGCGGCTGGAGAAGGGGCATCAGTTGAGCTTATAAAGGAGATTGAAACAGGAGGCCTCGCGGCCTCCTGTTTATGTTTGAGGTTCTTCAGATGAGTCGTGGTGACTCAACTTCGGCACTGTTCGGCGCATGGAGTTCTCCAGATGAGTCGTGGTGACTCAACTTCGGCACAGTTCGGCGCATGGAGTTCTCCAGATGAGTCGTGGTGACTCAACTTCGGTACTGTTCGGAGCATGGAGTTCTCCAGATGAGTCGTGGTGACTCAACTTCGGTACTGTTCGACGCATGGAGTTCTCCGGATGAGTCGTGGTGAATCAACTTCGGCTCCGTTCGGCATATGGAGTTCTCCAGATGAGTCGTGGTGAATCAACTTCGGCTCCGTTCGGCATATGGAGTTCTCCAGATGAGTCGTGGTGACTCAACTTCGGCACTGTTCAGCGCATGGAGTTCTAAGGTGAGTCGTGGCTACTCAATTAGCTGCCCATTGAGCATACTTCTATGGTTACGTCGTGAATCAAGCTTCAAGCGAGAGCGCGTCCAGCCACGGACGGAGGAGGGGGAGGACGTTCGCCGCCTGCATGGCCGAAGTATGGTCGAGTCCGTCTAGGACTCGTACGTCCCAACCGTGGGTTTCGAGCTCTTCGCGTTGCCGGATGAGCGGACCGACGATGTCAACGGTCACTTCCCCCCAGCCTGCGCCGTATTCGATCCGGTCGACGGAGCCTGCAAAACAAAGTCGAGGGCAGCGGATACGTTCTTGGACAGCCCGGTCGTCGAAGGCTTGAAGCTGCTCGTAGAGAGTGACGAACTGCTCCGTCTGGGCTGTATTCATTGGCAATTCCACGGTCGACCAATCGTAATCGTCCCAACTGAAGGCTTGCGGCTGCTCGGAGTCCGGCGTAGGGGAGGCGTTAGCGGTATCATCCGTCTTTTGAGCGCTATTGCGCCTCTCCCACTCGCTCAGGTTTGCAAGCTGCTCTCCTTCAATCAGGTTCTCCGCGCTATTACGCCTCTCCACTTCGCTCAGGTTCGCGGGGGCAGGAGACGCCGACTCTTGGATTGTCGCCACGCTTTTGGCATGACTGCTTGCCGTTTCTTGGCTGTTCGCCTCGCTTTTCGTCGCGTTACTGTTTGCCATCTCGCCACTACCGGTTTTGCCGCTTGCCATCGATTTCGCCATCTCATTCGCGGCTAAAGTCACGGCGAGCATCTCCTTGTACGGTCCCCCGATAGGAGGGTAGCCTCCCATGACGAGCGCCGAAAGGCGGGCGGTTCGGATGGCAAGCTGCAATCCGGACAGGGCAAGCCACGAATAGCCGTAATAGGCGAACCGTTCGGCTCCCGCGGCATCGGCAATGGCTAGAAAGTCGGCGGCGATATGGTCCGGCGTCAAGGTGCCGGGCTTGGGATGCAGCTGAACGTGTCCTTCATAATCGAAGGCGATGACCCGATAGCGGTCGCGAAGGCCGTCGATCAGATTCCGTCCCAGCGCGGGATCGGCTCCCCAGCGGCGCATCTCTTCCGCTTGTTGGCCTTCGATCGGCGAAGGGTTGACCGGCAACAAAATAGCGGGTCCGTCCCCTTGGATCTCCAGGGCGATTAGACTTCCATCATGCAAAGCGACTTCCATTCGATACGTTGCCTCCTTTTCTACTTCTCATCGATAAATAGATAGCTGCCCGAACGAAGAGCCTGAAGCAGAGACTCCGTCGACGACACCGCATATTCGAAGTAGCCGACCCACAAGCCGATGAGCTCCGGGTGCTTGGACGGATCGGCGGGGATGGGCTGCGTCGGCAACGTCCGAAGGAACGACACGGTCGAATGCAGGGAATCGAGGCGTTCTTCCAGAAGCTCGATCACCCGGGCGCGGGGGAGCAGCTCCATGAAGGCGATTCCCGCCGCCGCCATCTGAAAGTCGTTGTTCTTCAGCGCCGCTTCGAGCAGCCGGATGAATTCCTGCTTGCCTTCCCCGGTAATGGCGTATTCCGTACGGGCGGGTCCCAGCTTGGTCGAGTCTCCCGAATTCGTCGGCTCGATCATTCCTTGGGCTGCCAGCTTCTCGAGCGCGTGATAGATCGAGCCCGGTTTCACATTGGTCCAAGTATCCGCCCTCCACGAGGTCAAATCTTGATGGACGCCATAGCCGTGGGCGATGCCCCGGCGAGCGATCGCGCCTAAGACAAGCAGTCGAACAGCCGACATGAGGAAAAACTCCTTTGCGAACGTCGTTTTCGGAATCTATGTGGAATCTCAGTATACGCTAGGAAAATCATCTAGTCAAATTTGAATAGATGAGCAATGACTATAGTTGATCCGTCCCATGTTCCCTTGTACACTAAACGGAGAAGGATAAGGGAGGAGCGCGCAAGATGAGACTGGGAACCTCGCTTTTTCGAAGCTATGATGATCCGGCAAGCTGGGCAAGCGATATGAAGCGTCTGGGATTCCGGGCGTCCGTCTGTCCGATAGGCAAGGACGCGGACGATGCCTTGATCGAGGCTTACCGCAGGGAATCCGAACGTCACGATGTGCTTATTGGCGAAGTAGGGGCTTGGAGCAATCCGATCAGTCCGGACGATGCCGTTCGCAAGGCAGCGTTGGAGCACTGCAAGGAGCGGCTCGCGTTAGCGGAACGGGTCGGAGCGAGATGCTGCGTCAACATCGCCGGATCGAGGGACGAGCAGTGGGACGGGCCGCATCCGGACAATTTCTCGGATGATACGTTCGCGCTCGTCGTGGACACCGTCAGGGAGATCATCGATGCCGTGAAGCCGCGGCAAACCTTCTATACGCTGGAGACGATGCCGTGGGTGTTCCCCGATTCGGCGGACTGCTATATGAAGCTGATTCGGGCGATCGACCGCAGCGCCTTCGCCGTGCATCTCGACCCCGTGAACATGATCAGCAGCCCGCGGGTTTTTTACCGCAACGGGGACATGATTCGCGATTTTTTTTCCAAGCTCGGGCCCTATATCAAGAATTGCCACGCTAAGGACATCAAGCTCGCCGGACGGCTGACCGTCCACCTTGACGAAGCGATCCCGGGGCAAGGAGCGTTGGATTATCGGACTTTCCTGACGGAGCTCCATAAGCTCGATCCGGACATTCCGCTCATTATCGAGCATCTCACGAAAGAAGAGGAATACATGCAGGGCGCGGGCTTCATTCGCCGGACGGCGGAGAGCTTGAATATTCCATTATAAGCGGAAGGCACCCCGGTTCCGATTCGTCGGAGACCGGGGTGTCTTTTTTAGTTGGAGATAACGATTTTACCGATCGTGCGCCCCGTTTCGATAAGGGCGTGGGCTTCCTTCAGCGTGGCTGCGTTGATCGGGGAGAGACGTTTCGTTACCGTCGTGCGCAGCCCGCCGGCGTCGACGAGATTCGCGACCTCGTTCAGCAGACGATGCTGCTCGATCATGTCCGGAGTGCCGAACCGGGAGCGGGTGAACATGAACTCCCAAGAGAAGGCGGCGCTTTTGTCCTTGAGGAGAGTCAGGTTGAGCGGTTCGGGCGTCTCTACGATCGAGCAGATTCGGCCTTGAGGAGCGATCGCCTCGGCCATCTGGGCCCAATGCAGCTCCGTGCTGTTCAGGCACAGAATGTAGTCGACGAATTCCATCCCGAGCTGCTTTAACTGCGGAACGAGCGGCTCGTAATGGTTGATCGCATGGTCCGCGCCGAAATCCTTGACCCATTGCGCAGATTCCGGCCGGGAGGCGGTTCCGATGACCGTCAGGCCCGCTGCGGCGGCGAGCTGCGTCGCTATGGAGCCAACCCCTCCGGCCGCTCCGATGATCAAGAGGGATCGGCCTTCATTGTCCGATTGATTGCGCGATAGGCCCAAACGGTCGAACAGGCTCTCCCAAGCGGTGATCGAGGTCAGAGGCAGCGCGGCCGCTTCGGCGAAGTCCAGCGTGCTCGGCTTGCGGCCGACGATCCGTTCGTCCACCAGGTGGAACTCGCTGTTGCCGCCCGGACGGACGATGCTGCCCGCATAATAGACTTCATCGCCGGGCTTGAACAAAGTAACCTCTTC
>Ga0065721_10005993_pt1 | contig 18459 bp, 10 predicted proteins | sample Mesricmetagenome_FD_59108 | JGI IMG/M metagenome (GOLD analysis project Ga0065721, IMG submission 59108) | Mesophilic microbial community from rice straw/compost enrichment Sample: eDNA_1 v2 (version 2) | ecosystem: Engineered > Solid waste > Grass > Composting > Bioreactor | place: USA: Davis... | reverse complement strand
CGTCGCTAAGGGACACGGGAAACGTTTCCACATCGTCGCCCGTAATGCCTCGTTCTGCAAACCTTCTCGACTGTCGTAATGAACACAACAATTGGGTTTGAATTGCCGGGATTGGTTTCTTTAATGCCTGGTTCCTGCTGGTCTTGCCGAAAGGCCGTCAAGAAACCTCCTGAATCTGCCTACCGGGGATGAAGAAATGAATGTGGATCGTGGAGAGGGTTACGTAAGATACGGTGGCAGGAATGGATGCGTTTTTCGGGCGGAGATTCAGCAATTGACACGAAAGTTCTCATTTCTAGAATTGAAATGAACGATTGATTCCGACAGCGACGGAAATCATCGTGCAATTCACAGCAGTAATGCGAGTCGTCTGCTTGTGAGTGAACCTGTCGCGTCAACCGGATGAGGGTGGCTACTGTGAAAAAATGTCTGCGTTGTACCAAGCAGGCGACGCTGCATATCACGGAACTGAAAGCGGGGAAATCCGTTTCGCTCCATCTGTGTGAAACCTGTGCACAGGAATACCTGAACACAGTGGAAGTGGGCGGGATCCCTGATGAATTTGGTGCCCCGTATGCCGGCGGTCCCAAAGACGATTTCGAAGAGGATCTCCCGGAAGCTGGGGTGAAGTCCTGTCCTCATTGTGGCATCACTTTCAAGCAGTTCCGCAGTCAGGGACGGCTTGGTTGCCCGCGCGACTACGAAGTCTTTCATACGGAACTCGTTCCTCTTCTGGAGAGCATCCACGGAGAGACCCAGCATGTCGGCAAGTTCCCGCCGAAGGTGTCTGAGAACAGCCGCCGACAGCATGAACTGATTCGCCTTCGCAATGAGCTGAAGTCCGCTGTCGATGAAGAACAGTATGAAATCGCAGCCAAGGTTCGCGATCAGATTCAAATGATCGAAGCGGAACTGAAAGCAAACTGATTTCCGCGTTATGCCCGATCGAACGGGAACGCGATGACGTCCCGGATCGATGGCAGGTTCAGGCACCAGGCGAGCAGGCGATCAAAACCTAGTGCGACTCCTGCGCACGGTGGGAATCCCTGTCTCATCGCTTGAAGTAATCGGCTCTCTTCCGGAAGTGCGGGTTTGCCTAACCGGACTCGTTCGGCGTTTTGCTGACGCATGCGCTGTTGTAGATCGACCGGATCGGTCAATTCGTGATACCCGTTGCAGATCTCCATTCCGTCCAGATAGAGCTCGAAACGCTCTGCAACGGGAAATGCTTCAGGGCGAATCCGGGCGAGTGCTGCCTGCGAAGCTGGAAAATCATAGAGAAACACTGCTTGGAGTTTTGCCAGTTCCGGTTCGACGCATTCGGCCAGCAACAGATTGAGAAGCCCGTCCCGATCTTCTTCGATTCCACGTGGCAACGGAATCTGACGACGTTGGGCGACCTCCATCAGGTTACTGTTCCCGGCAACGGCGACGTCGATATTGGCATACTGGAGAAATGCTTCACGGTAGGAGACGCGGGGAAATGGGGTATCTGGCAATGCAGAACCATCGCTCCACCCTGAATTGCGAGTGAGCTGCAGCTGAGATCGGACCAGTTCTTCGACAAAATTCATCTGCGCGTGATGATCCTCGTGGCAGGCGTACCATTCGATCATCGTGAATTCCGGATTGTGTCTCTGACCGATTTCGTCCTGACGAAAGACCCTCGCGACTTCAAAGATCCGGTCGGCTCCCGCACAAAGCAGCCGCTTTAGCGCAAACTCGGGTGAGGTTTGAAGGTATCCCGTAGCATTGCTCCCGATGGCGACCGGAAACGGGTCCAGCCAGACATCGACGCAGCTGTCGTGGGAAAGAATCGGAGTCTCGACCTCCCAGTAACCCTTTTCGGTAAAGAAATTCCGCAGGTTCTGGAGTGCGATTGCCCGGCGTTTCAATGTCTGGAGTGAAGCGACGGGGAAGAGGTCCCCATCCGGTGAAAGAGAGGGCGGCATCAGTTCTTGAGCACCTCTTCCATCGACTTGCGGAGATGTCGCAGGCTGATCGGCTGGCGAAGGACCACTCCGCGGGGATGTTTCCCCTCATACTCTTTCGCAAGTGCCTGATCGCTCTCCGCCAGAACCATCACAACGGCGGTCTTTTGACCCTCAGTTTGGGCCAGTGCCTGCTCGAATTCATTCTTCACATCGACACCGGCACTGTCTCCAAAAAAGATCACCCCCTGAGCAGGTGTGTTTTTCAGCCGGTTGACAGCCCGGGCACCATCCGGGAGGAGCAGGACCCGGTAGCCCTTTTTGGTGAAGTAGTCGCGAAGTAAATCCTGACGGCTGGCACGATGTTCCACACAGAGCAGAATCTTGGCCTCCTTGGAAAGAGCGCTCCCGGCTGAAGGTGTTGTTGGCGCCGGAGGGTGCCCCAGATCGGTGAGAACTTTCTCCAGATCGGCTGCAAGTTCGGTGGGAGTCTGATATCGCTGGATCGGGCTGATCTCCAGCAATTTGCTGACGATACGAGTCACTGACAACGGAAGGGAAGGAGCAACCATTGCCAGAGGTTTGATGTCCCGGTAGCGACTGAAGTTTTTTCGCTCATCCCGGTCTCGGGTCCGGGGATAGGGAAGTTCTCCAGACAAAAGTTCGTAGAGAATTCCCCCCAGGAAGAACAGGTCGCTGCGGGGATCGTTTTTAGGGGCCCCGGTATGTTTTTCGAGCGTCGCATACTCCAGAGCCTGAGCCAGATCGTCGTTTGTCCGACCTGCGAGGGCATCGTCCGAAGCGAGTCCGAAGTCAATCAGTTTCGCGACCCCCTGAAGCGTCAGCAAAACGTTGGTCGTTTTCATGTCGCGGTGAGTCATTCCCACCGCGAGTGCTCCCTCCAGTCCTCGCGCGATGTGGAGGCCGTAACGAAGCGCCTCTTCCGGGACGAGCTTTTTCCGGATCTTCATGAAGTCACGAAGGTTTCCTCCTTCGACGAACTCCATTGTGATGTAATGAAACCGACCAGACTGCCCGACTTCGTAGGTCGGGACGATGTGTGGATGTTTGAGCCGCTGGCCAATTTCCCCTTCTCGTCGAAACAGGGCCACGCTGTCGGGATCACGTGCCCAGCGATCCCGGAGAACCTTGATGCCAATCATCTGCCCTGTGTCGATCCGACAGGCCCGATACACCCGGGCGAAGCTCCCTGCCGCATTTTGATACAGGAGCTTGCAACCTCCAATGACAAGGCCGTCAATTTCTCCCTTTTCAATCCGGGCTGTCTGAAACGGGGTGAGAAGATGTTGCTGTTCCAGGTGCCGGAGAATTTCGGGAACGCTTTTTCCTCTTCCTGCTTGAGAAAGAGCGGTTCGTAACTCGTCCGCTGACACGAGCTTCAGATCAACCAACAGTTTTGATAACTGTTCAATTGATTGTGGAATGACCAACCCGTTCGACATTCTCCCGGACACGCTCCTTAAGGATTCTCACGGACTTGCAATGCCCAGACGGCTTCCCAAACCGTCTGGGCGAACTGTCAGTCTATCAACTTGCGTGCCACTCCTGGATTGATTTCACCTGAGGGGCCGGATTGTTGAAGAGATACTCGATCGCCTGCACCATTGCGTTGCAGCCGGGGAGTGTCGTGACGCACGGGACCCCATAGGAGACAGCTGTGGCGCGAATTCTCCCTTCCTCCGTTCGACTTCCCTTTCCGCTGGGGGTGTTGAAGATGAACTGAACGTCTCCGTTGACCATGTAATCGATCAGGTTCGGGCGGCCTTCCTGAACCTTCTTGACGGTCTCCACCGGAATCCCTGCATCGGAGAGGACTTTGGCGGTTCCGGCGGTTGAGATGAGTTTGTATCCCAACTGGTGGAGTTTTCGGGCCGGTTCGATCATCGCTTTCTTGTGAGCTCCCGACATGCTCACAAACACGGTCCCGGTATGGGGGAAATCGACACCGACGCCAATCTGGCTCTTGGCAAATGCCGCTGGGAAATTGTCGTCGATTCCCATCACTTCCCCGGTCGATCTCATTTCCGGTCCGAGGATGATGTCCACGCCGGAGAATCGGGCGAACGGGAAGACGCTTTCCTTGACGGAAACGTGCTTCGGCCAGATCTCTTTCGTGAATCCCTGTTCCTTGAGGGAGACGCCGGCCATGATCTTGGCGGCCATCGCTGCCAGAGAAACCCCGGTTGCCTTCGAGACGAATGGAGATGTCCGGGAAGCCCGGGGGTTCACTTCGAGGACGTAAACGGTGTAATCCGTTCCCTGATCCGTTTCCGTCTTTTTCACAGCGAACTGAATGTTCATCAGGCCACGCACCTGAAGCGCGGAGGCCAGTGCGTACGTTGCCGACTTGATTTCGTCGATGACGGACTGCGGCAGGGAGTACGGAGGAAGGGCACAGGCGGAGTCTCCGCTGTGAATCCCGGCTTCCTCGATATGCTCCATCACCCCCCCGACCAGTGTCGTCTCGCCGTCGCTGATGGCATCGACGTCGACTTCAATGGCATCCTGAAGGAACTTGTCGATCAGCACCGGGTGATCAGGGGATGCATCGACTGCATGTGTCATGTAGTGAACCAGTTCACTTTCGTCATGACAGATTTCCATCGCCCGGCCCCCCAGCACGTAACTGGGACGAACCAGAACGGGATAGCCGATTGCATTGGCCCGGGAGCGGGCTCCCTGAATGTCGGTGGCCAGACCGTTAGGAGGCTGACGCAGGTTCAATTTCTGCAGAATTGCCTGGAATCGCTCGCGGTCTTCGGCCGCATCGATCATGTCGGGGCTGGTTCCGATGATTGGGACGCCAGCCGCTTCCAGCCCGCGGGCAAGGTTGAGCGGAGTCTGTCCGCCGAACTGAACGATCACCCCTGATGGTTGAATCCGGTCGCAGATGTTCAACACATCTTCAGTGGTCAGCGGCTCGAAGAAGAGCATGTCGGAGGTGTCGTAGTCTGTCGAAACCGTTTCCGGGTTCGAGTTCACCATGACACTTTCGATGCCCAGTTCCCGCATGGCAAACGAGGCATGACAACAGCAGTAGTCGAACTCAATCCCCTGCCCGATCCGGTTGGGACCGCCTCCGAGGATCATGATCCGGCGTTTGTCCCCCGGAGGAGGAGTTTCGTCCTCATCCTCATAGGTGCTGTAGTAGTAGGGGGTATAGGCTTCGAACTCGGCCGCGCAGGTATCCACCTGCTTGAATGTCGCGACAATCCCGAGTTCCTTGCGCCGCGAGCGGACATCCATTTCGGTGGAGTTCCACCACCCTGCCAGTTGCTTGTCGGAAAAGCCGGCCCGCTTGGCTTTTCGAATCAGATCCGGGCTGGCATCATCGAGCCGATCGACTTTGCAGATTTCCTCTTCGATTGTGATGAGATCACGAATCTGCTGGAGGAACCAGGGATCAATGCTTGTCAGCGAATGGACTTCCTCAACGCTGAACCCTGCCTTGAAGGCATAACGGATGTAGAAGATCCGTTCCGCATTTGGGATGGAAAGTTTGCTTCGAATCTGTTCGACCGCCGGCTGCTGCGGAGTTCCCCAGAGGTCTTTCTTTCCGCCCCCGAGACCGAAGTGGCCGATTTCCAGACCGCGAAGGGCTTTCTGCAGGGACTCCTTGAATGTTCGTCCGATGGCCATCGTTTCGCCGACGGACTTCATCTGGACGGTCAGGGTCGGATCGGCATCGGGGAACTTTTCAAATGTCCACCGAGGCACCTTGGTGACGACGTAGTCGATGGTCGGTTCGAAACAGGCAAGCGTCTCGCGGGTGATGTCGTTGGGGATTTCATCCAGCCGGTAGCCGACTGCGAGCTTGGCGGCAATTTTCGCGATGGGAAATCCGGTGGCTTTCGATGCGAGAGCACTGGAACGGCTCACACGAGGGTTCATCTCGATGACCACCATGCGTCCGTTCTTCGGATTTACTGCGAATTGAACGTTCGAACCTCCGGTTTCGACGCCAATTTCCCGAATGCAGGCAAATGTTGCGTCCCGCATCCGCTGATATTCTTTATCGGTCAGCGTCTGGATGGGAGCACAGGTGATCGAGTCTCCGGTGTGAACCCCCATGGCGTCGAAGTTTTCGATGGAGCAGATAATCACGCAGTTGTCGGCGCAATCCCGCATCACCTCCATCTCGTACTCTTTCCAGCCGAGTACGGATTCTTCCAGCAGGACTTCGCTGACAGGCGATAGCTTCAGACCTTCCCGGACCCGCTCTTCAAATTCTTCCTTGTTGTAGGCGATCCCGCCCCCCTGTCCTCCCAGGGTGTAGCTGGGGCGAATAATGATCGGCAGTCCAATTTCTCGCAGGGCTGCCCGTGCTTGCTGCATGTCGTGAACGACGAATGACTTGGGAACGTCCAGACCAATCTTCAACATCGCGGCCTTGAACGAATCCCGACCTTCGGCCTTGGCGATCACTTCGGCCTTCGCGCCGATCATTTCGACGCCAAGCTGGTCGAGGATTCCCCGGCGATGCAGGTCCATGGCGGTATTCAGGGCGGTCTGACCTCCCAGCGTGGGAAGCAGGGCGTCCGGCTTTTCCCGCTCAAGGATTTTCGCGACATACTGCCAGTTGATCGGCTCAATATATGTCCGGTCCGCTGTCTGCGGATCGGTCATAATGGTCGCGGGATTGGAATTCACCAGGACCACTTCGTAGCCCTCATCGCGGAGGGCCTTGCAAGCCTGGGTTCCGGAGTAATCGAATTCACAAGCCTGTCCGATCACAATAGGACCGGACCCGATAATCAAAATCTTCCGGAGGTCATCGCGTCTTGGCACGTGAGTCCTAAACCCTTCCTGATACACTTCTTGTCAAAGACGGAGCGGACCCTCGGCGACTTTCCTGACCACTTGTGACGTGGCTCTCAAGCCGCAACCGCTGCACGCACAGCCAGTGCGTAGTCCCCCCACCTGCGGCACCATTGACGGCGCAAATTTCTCCAAAGCTATCAACCTGTACGGGTGATTCAAGGCACTGGGGGAATAAAGTCGCTCAGATCCGGCATCCTGCTGAATTTGAGAAGTGCTCTTTCTCCAAAGTACGCCATTTGGGGGGTAGCTCGGGTTGTCTCGTTGATCTGCGGAATTTTTCGACAATCTCGGGGAGATGTGGCGGATTTCGGCACCAGTTGCGGTGAGTAGTTCGATCAGAAGTTGCAGATAGGTCGATTGAGTGGATGCGGGCACCATCCACAGAACGATTTTCCCGTCATCGAAAGTGACGACGAAGGGGATGTCCCATATTGAGGATCAAACGGGATATCGGGAACGTATGAATGTGCGTTGCTTCTTCAAGTTCGGCTGCAAATGATCAGTCAAAAATAGAAAAGGACCATTGAAATCAACAGCATGTTCGGAAGATCCTCTCTTTTCACTCAAGAAGCTTGAGCCGTCTCGACTTGCAAACTAAAGTCTTTCGAAATTTCTTACTTACTCCATAAGGGGTCTGATCTTTGGAATCGCCTTCCGCCCCCACTGATCCGTCATCGAATTCTGAACTGATTCCGCGCCGGGTTCCGCTTCATACCAAGATTCTCATTGGTCTGATTCTTGGAACGATCCTTGGGCTGCTGGCAAATGTGATTGGCAGTGGAACAGGAACCGACAGCAATGGAAACGGGCTGGCTGACTGGCTCGATGCGACCGTCTATTGGGTCGAGCCGATCGGGAAAGTTTTTCTGCGACTGATGTTCATGGTCGCCCTGCCACTGGTCTTTTCGGCGCTCTCGCTGGCAGTGGTCGAAATCGGAGATGTGCGAAAACTGGGGCGGTTGGGGCTTCTCACATTGGCATTCACCGGCCTGCTGTCTGTCTCGGCGGTCATTATCGGTGTTTTTCTTGTGAATGGCATCCAGCCTGGGAAATCGCTCCCGGTCGAGCTGCGGGACCGCATCATCAGCAAGGAGCAGGGAACGACCGAAAAGAGAATCCAGCAGGCGAAGGAAGCCAAGCCGCTTCGGGACACGCTTGTGGACATGGTCCCTGAGAACCCGCTTCAGGAGATGGTGGGGGCTCTGGATGGAAGCTCCAAGGGGAATGGAATGCTCGCGGTGATGGTCTTTGCCCTCATCGTGGGAATCGCCATTTCCGTAAGGCCGGAAAAGTGTGGGGGATTGGTCAGCGTTCTCGAAGGGATCAATACGGTCTCGATGACCGTGATTGAATTCGCGATGAGACTGGCTCCTCTTGGTGCAGGATGTCTGGTCTTTACCGTGACCGCTCAGCTTGGGTTTCCTATCCTGCAGACACTTGCCTGGTTTGTCGGAACCTGTCTGTTGGGGTTGGCGCTTCATCTGTTCGGCACATACCCAGCTGTGCTGGTGACATTTGCACGCAAGAATCCGATGGTGTTCTTCCGGGAGATCCGTGAAGCAGCACTGGTTGCCTTCGGGACCAGTTCCTCTAATGCGACACTCCCAACTGCCATCAAGGTCGCTAATAACGATTTGAAGCTCCCCAGCCGGGTGGCGAATTTCGTGTTGACCATTGGTGCGACCGGAAACCAGAACGGGACAGCCCTGTTTGAAGGGGTTGTGGTTCTGTTTCTCGCACAGGTGATGGGGATTGATTTGTCATTCGGCCAGCAACTGACGGTCGTTATGATGTCTGTTCTCGCTGGAGTGGGAACGGCAGGGGTCCCCGGGGGATCAATCCCGCTGATTATCGTGGTGATGCAATCGGTTGGAATCCCTGCTCAGGCCATCGGGATTGTCTTTGGGGTGGATCGATTGCTCGACATGTGCCGTACAACGGTCAACGTCGTCGGGGATCTGGTTGTGGCTCAATGCGTCGCATCGACCGAGTCTCGCTTCAGTTCAAACTCTGAGTCCGGTGTCGCAGCCGGGGATGTGAATTCTGTTGCATCCTGATCGTGTCAGTGCTCATTCCCTGCCTTGTTGAGAACAGGGAGCAATCGGAAGGCTGGCCTGACATATAGATTTGCCCTTATGATGGGGTCCCTGATTCTCCTATGTCTTTCGTATGATCCCTGAAAGGCAACGCCATGCGCACTTTCCTCCCCCGTTGCAGCGGATTTCCCGCTGTTCCTTCAACGTTTCTGCTGGTGGTCGTCCTGTCGGGCCTCTGTGCGACTTCGGGGATGGGGGCTGACTGGCCCCAATGGCGTGGGCCAGGACGCGACGGGCGGGCGGAGTCTCCCGGGCTGAAGATGGACTGGACGACGAATCCTCCCAGACATCTCTGGTCGGTTGAGGGGATGGGAGAAGGCTACGCAAGCCTGTCTGTTGTGGGCGATCGCCTTTACACAACCGGGAATCTTCCTCAAGGGCAATCGGTCATCTGCGTTGATGCCAAATCGCAGAAGGTTCTCTGGACTTCGCCAATGACATCGGATCGACCGGGACATAGTTATCCGGGAGCCCGCTGTACGCCGTCGGTGGATGGGGACCGGCTTTACGCCATCTCCTCCGATGGAAACATCGTCTGCCTGAATCGCGAGGATGGGAGCCTGATCTGGAAGCGCAGCTTCGTCGATGACTGGAACGGGAAGATGATGTCGATCTGGGGCTTCTCGGAATCACCGCTGATCGATGGGGACCGTGTCCTCTGTACCCCGGGGGGAGAGGGGGCCATGATGGTTGCCTTGGACAAAATGACGGGGCGGGAGATCTGGAAAACGGCTGTTCCCTATCAAGGGGACCGGGGGAAGGACGGAGCGGCGTACTCCTCAATTGTCATTTCGAATGCCGGGGGGGTGAAACAGTATGTGCAGCTAATCGGGCGGGGCTTGATTGGTGTTCGCGCGACCGATGGGAACTTGCTCTGGGGCTATGACAAGGTGGCGAATGATGTGGCCAACATCCCGACACCCATCTGTTTTGGAGACTACGTTTTCGCATCCACGGGCTATCAAACGGGAGCCTGCCTGATCAAGGTCAGCAAGGCCCGGAATGGTGTTGTGGCGAAGGAAGAATATTTTCTGAATGCCAAGACCTTCCAGAACCATCACGGCGGAATGATCAAGGATGGAGACTTCATTTTCGCTGGCCATCAGCATGGGAAAGGGTTCCCCATCTGTATTCATGTCCCGACCGGGAAAGTTCGATGGGGAGGGAACATTCGCCCCGTTGGGAATGGATCTGCATCAGTCGTGGAAGTGAATGATCAGCTGATTTTCCGCTACGAAGACGGAACGGTTGCTCTGATCAATGCGAATCCCCGGAAGTACGAGTTTCTGGGGTCATTCACTCCTGAATATCAGGAGCGTGAGAGCTGGGCACATCCCGTGGTGGTCGGGGACAAACTCTATCTCCGGGAGCAGAACCGGCTGATGTGTTACCAGCTTTGATCGCTTGTCTGGCCTGGGGGTGACGTTACTGCACCAGTCCATACAGAACGATATTGACCGCGATCCTGACCGCATCTTCTGTCGGATAGCCCGCACAGGCACTCGTGGATTGCCGCTCCAGCGCACAGCTCAGGTCGTATTTGCTGTAGACAATGACGTACTTGCCGTCGATCTGAATCCCTTCGAGGATTGGGGCGCCTGTCGACTCTTCAACGGCGAGGCTTGTCAGACCGGGGCGGTCCACCGGAATCCGTCGTCTTACCTGACGAATGTCATACCCTAACTTGAGCTGATAAATCTCATTGTCTGGGGGGATTCGTTCCAGTGGACGCCCAAACATCTCCTGAACGATTTTCCGGAAGCTGCGATCAAACTGTTCTGAACCACAGCAGGCATCAGCAAACAGAAATCCACCATTTTCGAGATATGTTTTCAACGAGGCGATTTCTTCGGGAGGAAGCTGGAAGTTCTTCCGTCCATGAATGTAAAGCAGCGGGTATTCGAAGATGGTTGGGTCCCCGGGGGACATGGTGGGAAACCGGGGAGCGAGATCGATGTTGACCGCCTTCAATGCTGATTGAAGGCGTCGCAGAGCATTGGGGGCAGTGTCCCAGCCTCCTGTATGACGAAGTCGGGCGATTTGCACGGCATTCCGATTGAGTGCGACGTCCGGATCGACCGGAACGAGCTTGGGACGCTGAAGCTTGTCCTGAAGTTCCCGTCCCGTTGCATAGGCAATGACGTTGACGCCCAGCTTCATCGACTTGTCAATTTGCGATTTGACACTGATCATCCGGTTGGGAGGATCGAATTTTGCCCAGCGGTCCCAGCGGCAGGCGTGATCATAGGGAGCGTAGATCATCGCCGTTCGACACCCGAAATCGACGCCCCATAGCTCAGGGACCTGTGCATCCGGGGGAAAGAGAAATTCGCTGCGATAAACGTCATGCGTTGGAAGCAGCTTTTCCAGTTCCTGCTGCCCGTCGAAAATCCGCCGGACCAGATCCCGGACCTGTCGATCGAAGTCGGTGTTCTCNCAGTTCTGGACGGCGAAGATAAATCCGCCTTGTGCGAAATACTCGCGCAGCAGCTCCAGTTCCCNCCCCTGAATGGCATCCAGATTTTCGGTTCCCGAAAGGAACTGAATGGGGCTTTGTAGCAATGCTGCGACCCCTTCTCCATCGGCGGCTGTTTTCAGATCGACCACCTGCCATGTCAGCAATGAAGGCCACTTGGGAAGACTGGAGGTGTATTCCAGAAGGTTCGCGATGTCGCGAGGATGCCGGTTCCAGTCATGTCCAGCGACATCCCCGGTCTGCGGATTGCGGGGACCAACTTTGAGTTTGTTGATGACGACGGGGGAAAGTCCCTTGGAGAGAAACAGTAATGCAAGACTCGTCCCGACAATCGCATCTTCCTGACGGGTAATCCAGACACCCTCGCGGACACTTTGGCTGGACGTGAGAAACTCCGCTCCTTCCCGGTACCAGTCATGTTCGCCGAAGAAACGTTGGCCGGTAAAACGCCCTGCCCGCTCGAGTCCGTACAGATAATACAGCGGCCAAAGCTCTGTTCCGGGGTTGGAGCGAATCCGGAAATGTCGGCTGAGCCATCGGATTCCCGCCTCAATAGATTGTTGGACAGGATCGGGTTTATCACTGCAGCAATCCATGACCCCGTCCGGAGAGACATCGAGATCCTCCTGAAGGATCGAATTGATAATGGTCAACGAGGCGATGCCAGCGACGGTCATACTGCCGGTGGGATCTCCGGTGATATATCCCCACCCGGCCCCATTGGCTGCCTCAACGGAACCTGCCTGAACGCGAAGAAAGTGATCTCGTGAACGTTGCCAGACTTCGCGACTCACCGGAGTACCTGCGTAGTACGCTTCACGCAGCCCGAGAATTGCAAATTGAGTATTGCTGTTATCCCAGCGTCCATCGTCTCCCTGATAGCCCCAATTTCCGCCGTCAGCTCCGCGCCTCTGGTATTCCACAAGGCGGTCAGTAAGTCGCGAGATCTTCCCCTTGACCGTCGGATCTCCTGAGGCGACCAGTGCCATGATCGCCAGTGAAATGTCGTACGTTTGTCGGGGGTCGTTTTCCGGGCTCTTGATCCAGTTGATGGCCCGTCGCATCGCTTCATCTTCCGGGGGAACACCGGAATTCAGCAGCGCGAGCGTGACCAGACTTGTCTGTCCGATGGCGTTCGAGGTGTAGTGATTGTTCGGCCAGCTTCCATCCCGATTCTGCATATTCAGGAGCGCCCGCTGAGCCCGCTCGATGGACTGAATCACGCGAGCCCGAAGCTCCTCATCGGCCGACTGTCCCCGGGCGACGGAAGAAAGCAGTGCCACTGTCAGTAAGCAGGACAGGGAGCGTCCGAGGAAGGACAAAAGCGGTTCCCTGCGTGTCGTCGTACCTTCTGACTCCGTCATGAATTCACTGCTCCGGGTCACATGATTCCATGGAGTCGGGAACGAATGGTCCCGTTGAGGGGGCGAGTCGAAGGAAGCGAGGTTGAACCGGGAACACGTTCAAACCGGCTATTGTCAGCAGGGATGTCGGATCAGGCTTTTCATCGGCTTCGCTTCTCTCGTTGCCCACTGTGCCTTGTTGACGATAACACAGCGGCTCCCGCTGGAAAACATTCTCATTTCGAATTCCCTTCGAGAGCCTGTTGTCGCCATAAAAAAACGGCATCCGAACTGGATGCCGTCGTGTTCAACAAAGGGCTGGCTTGAGAGTGGATTACTTGTACAAACCGCCCAGCAGTTCCAGGACCTTGCCAGAAACAGGATTCAGCGATGAGGCGCTGGCGGTATTCTTCACTAGGTCAATCATCACAACGCCACACAGAAGCATCAACAGGCTTCCAAGAACAAGCCCCACGAAGGTGCCGGTACCCCATTCCGCTTCCACCACGTTACGGGCTTTGCTGACGACAGGAGCACCATAGGCTTCGACTCCAGAGTCCTCGAATGCGGCCTCATCTGCCCCGAAGACATCCAGATCGTCTTCGTATTCCCCGGCATCGAGGTCCACATCCCCTTCCCCGAAGGCTTCGGCTACTTCGGCGTCGTCATCGAGATTGAAGACCGCATCGCTGGCGGAATCATCCAGAGCGTCCATGACCCCAGTCTTGTCGAGATCATCGAACGAATCATCGGCGATGGCAGCAACTTCAAATTGTGTTTCACCGGGATCATCGTCGCCCATGATGTCCATCATGGGGATGGTTCCCCCATGATCATCGTCCGACGCGAGCGAGATCCCGCTTTCGCCGACATCCAGAGAAATTCCGCTCTCTCCCATATCCAGCGAGATCCCGCTCTCATCATCCAGAGCGAGCGAAATCCCTGAGTCGTCGTCATTCAGCTCAAGGGCGATTCCACTGTCGCTGGGACCCGCCAGGGAAATTCCACTTTCACCCAGAAGCAGAGAACTGTCTCGCCCGAGAGAAATTCCCGACTCTTCGTCGAGGACGGAACTCTTGTCGCCTTGGTTGAAATTGATCGCGATGGGGTGATCGTCGTCGTCAATCAATCCGACATCGGCAACGGTAGCTCCGAGATTGTCATCAGCAACCAACCGGACATCGCTGTCGCTGTTGGAAAGCTCGATCGGTTTTTTCTGAGGGATATCCTGATCGGTTCCCCCTTCCGGGAGATCAATCAGATTCACTTCCTGCTCGGTTTCTCCGCCCACGAGTTTCACATCGCTATCGCTATCTCCGGGAGCGAGCTTCACGTCGCTGTCACTGTCGTTGCGAACCAGTCGCACGTCGCTGTCGCTTCCCGGCTTTTTGATCACGATTTCGGGATCTGTTCCGAGATTATCGGAAATGGTCGCCCCTAATCCGACCAGCTTGACGTCACTGTCCCCTTCCATGTCGAAGTCGATACGATCATCTCCTCCGACCAGCCGGACATCGCTGTCGCTCGGGGAAGAGGGACTGTCCGGTTCGGAGAGAACAAGATCGTCCGCGGGTGTGGGGGCTCCACGGCGGATGATGGTGGGTTGTTCGCTGACATCCTGTTCCAGTCCCACGGAAGGGGCCTGAGGAAGGTCATCCATCAATGGAACTTCCGGGTCAGAATCGGCCTGACGGCGACGGAGAAGTGTTTCAATATCTTCGTGCTTGAACTTCCAGGTTCCGCGATCAGCAAACCCGCGGATCTCCTGCCTTTCTCGGAGACGATTCAATTCATCTTTTGAGATGCCCAGCATTTGGGCCGCTTCTTCAAGACTCAGATATTTCTTGGACATTTTGTCCGGCTCCGGTTGCAGCCTTGGATGGGATTCAGGAAGGGGACGACGTCTGGGACTGGTTTTCCTGCTAAAGGAGAGGAAAACGCCTCAATGGGTCTGCCCGCGATTCAATCCCCGTTGTGAATCGATGTTTGTCTGAGCATCAGCGACCAGTCCTGATGCGCATCTGTTCAATTTGACAATGGTTCCGTTCGACAATCCGTGTCCAATTGGCCGGTACTGCTCCGTTTCGACTCCATCGGACACCAGTCAATCTGTTCCCCAGAATTTGTTTCAAACGTCAGACTTTGACAGTTCTGCGGGGTAAACGACGTGCCCGAGTGATTTCTTGTCGGTCAGAATGACTTCGATAGTCAGTTATCCCCCCGAATTGATCTGTCTTACCTGTTTTTACTGCCGCTGAGGCAGAGCTTGAACAGGACGAGACAGAAAAAGTTGATGTGATTCCGACCGTCTTTCCATTTTACGGCGGCCCGGAGGACATGCAACCGGCAGATTTTCCCGATCGGGAGTTCTGGAGAAATTAACTCACGCGGCTGGTCTTGGCAGCGGGCGTCAGAATAACCAATAAATGCTTTGAAATCAGCAAAACCGAAAAAGTCTGTCAGGCTTGCTGAACTTAACAGCCGATATGCGCTGAGAGGCTGCCAGAGAGTGCGGCCGAACACCAACGTGAGAACTGCAATGTTGCGATCCATTTTGACATTTGGACTGGCCGGAATGGCATTGATCTCATCTGCAGGGTGCATGTGTTGCGATCCCTGTGGAACCTATGCCAGTGGCCCCTACATGCCGATGGATTCGAGGTATTGTGGAGCGGTTGAACGCGGACCACTTGGCGGCCCGCAGACCAAAGCGGCCCAGCGGCGGGAAATGCGCCGGGCTCTTCGCAATATGGGGTTTGGGGTCTGCCCGACATGTTATGGCGGCGCGAGCGCTTATGCTGTCGACCCGATGATGGATGGATACGTGATGGATGGATACGTGATGGATGGTGGGCTTGCCCCTGCGATGGTGGGGGGAACTTGCCCAACTTGTCAGGGTCAAGGACATCTCTCCCAGTTCCCGCATCCAGAAATGGGCGCGCCGATGATGGGGCCAGAGATGAGCCCTTATCCTCAGGTGATGCCTTCTTCTCCGGAATCTGTTCCTTATCAGCAGTCCCCAATGAATGTGCCGGTTCCGATGATGGAGCCGACATTGGAAACTCCAACCCCCGCACCAGCCCCAGCGCCGACACCAGCACCCGGAGCGCCGTCCGCAAACGGAACCAGCCAGTTCTATCCGACAGGAATGTCCCCACTTTTCGGTGGGATCAGTTCCTATCAGGCTGGACCGTCTGTATCGACACCCCCGCCCGTCCAGTCATTCCGCCCGGGGGCTCAACCTGTCTCCTATCAGTCATCGGTTGATCCAATGATGGTTCCCGGAATGACTCCGAACGCTCAGCCCATGCTGACTGCCCCATATTGATCAGGCTACCGATCGACTGTCGATCTGTTCGGACTGTCAATCTATCCCCCGGACTCCCCCGAGTCTGGCGTCAGATCTTGACCCAAGGGGAAGGTGAGGAAGACCAGATCTTGTCTGGCTGAGGTCTTGTCAGCCTGAACTGTTCCCGGAGAATCGCCCGCAGTGTTCGGTTGCCGGTCACTGCCGTCTGGTCACATCTCCAGAATCCCTGAGACAAATTCTTCGCTTAATGAATTTATTGCTGACTTGAGTTGGCATTCTCCCTTTCATCTGTTTACTCTGGAAGTATTGGGGAATTCCTGATGCTCCGCAGGTGGAAAACGTCCGATCGCACATCGCTTCAGCGATCGCACCTCAGCTGGGAGTTCGGAATTCTCGAAGCACATTGACTGCATGCGATCGTCTTCGTACGGATTGAGCGGCGATGGTCTGTGTTTGCTGCTCAACGCATGAGTGGCCTGATTGGATGAGATGACAATGACCTTGTCAGTCACATTATCCCTGCAACGTTCTTTGGTAGGTATATGATTTGCGAGTGTATTGGATTGCTCGTCGCTGCATGCGCAGCGAGGCAGCATGATATCACCTGATGACATGGCATTTTCGTGTCTTCAACGAGTTGATCTCCGTGTCATCACGGGGAGTTCAACGTAGATTTCAACAAGACGGGAGAGCCCATGTACCTGCAGATGATCAGTCTGCATGGCCTTGTTCGCGGTCAAAACATTGAGATGGGACGGGACGCTGACACGGGGGGACAAATCCGTTACGTCGTCGAACTGGTCCGCCAGCTGTCAACCTGCCCGGGAATCGATCAGGTTGATCTATTCACCCGGCGAATTCGGGACAGCCGGGTTTCTTCTGATTACAGCGTTCAAATTGAGCCACTCAACGACAAGTGCCGGATTGTCCGGCTTCCATGCGGTGGAGGACGCTACTACAGGAAAGAACGACTTTGGCCGTATCTTGATGAATTCGTGGACCGAATGATTACGTTCACGAGAAAATCGGGCCTGCAGCCAACACTCGTTCACGGGCATTATGCGGATGCTGGATATGTTGCCCGGGAAGTTGCTTCTGCTTGGGGGGTCCCGTTTGTTTTCACGGGGCATTCGCTCGGGAAGCCGAAACTGGAATATCTCCTTGCAGAAGGGTGGACTCACGAGCAGGCGAATGAAGTTCTTGCCATCGATCACCGCATCCACGTTGAACAGGAGTGTCTGGCGGCTGCGGATCTGGTGATTTGCAGCACCAATCACGAGCGTGACGTTGGGTATGGGCAGTACTATCGCGATGATGATTGCCGCATCGAAGTGATCCCTCCCGGAACGGATCTGAAGCGGTTCTTTCCTTATTACGAGTATCACATCAATCCGCAGGGGATCGGGGAAGAATTCAAACAGGCCCGGCTGCGAATTGAGCAGGCGCTCAACCGGTTTCTGTTTGACCCCAACAAACCGCTGATCCTGGCGCTGTGCCGACCGGACAGGCGGAAAAATATTCAGGCCCTCATACAGGCCTATGGGGAATCGAAAGCCCTGCAGGCCATCGCCAACCTGGCGATCTTTGCGGGGATTCGAAATAACATCGAGGAGATGCCCGAGAATGAGCAGCAGGTTCTCACGGACATTCTGCTGATGATGGACCGGTATGATCTGTATGGGAAGATGGCCATTCCGAAGCAACATGATTCTGAGCTGGATGTCCCTGAGCTTTACCGGTTTGCTGCTGAGCGTCGCGGGATTTTTGCGAACACCGCCTTCGTTGAGCTGTTCGGACTGACGTTTATCGAGTCCTCTGCTGCCGGCCTTCCGTTTGTCGGAACTCACAACGGGGGCCCGCAGGATATCGTCCGGAATTGCGAAAGCGGTCTGATCATTGATGTCAATGATCAGGAGGCTCTGACGAACGCGATGCTTCAATTGCTCACAGATGAGGAAGAGTGGACTCGGTGTTCGAATAACGGGATCAACCGGGTCCCGACTCATTACAGCTGGGAATCACACTGCGACCGATATCTGACAGCGATTAAGGATGTTGTGGCCTCTCCAGCGAAATCGACCCCGATCACAGGGACCATTACTCCCGGAGTGCGTCTTGCCAACGTCGATGCCATTCTCATCACCGACATCGACAATACCCTTCTGGGGGATGATGAGGCTTTGGAGCAGCTACTAGACTTGCTGAAGGAACATCGAGGACGTTTGGGATTCGGTGTGGCCTCCGGGCGATCTGTTGAGTTGATCGATGAGGTTCTCGAACAGTACGGGATTGATGATATCGATGTGGTGATCTCATCGGTTGGTTCGGAAATCTACTACGGTCGAAGCATGGTTCCGGACCGAGGCTGGATGACTCGGGTCCGTCATAAATGGCATCCTGAACGTATTCGGGAAGTGATGAGTCAGTTCCCGTGGGTCGCGCTCCAGACCGAGCCGACCGC
>Ga0065721_10004901_pt1 | contig 18461 bp, 15 predicted proteins | sample Mesricmetagenome_FD_59108 | JGI IMG/M metagenome (GOLD analysis project Ga0065721, IMG submission 59108) | Mesophilic microbial community from rice straw/compost enrichment Sample: eDNA_1 v2 (version 2) | ecosystem: Engineered > Solid waste > Grass > Composting > Bioreactor | place: USA: Davis... | reverse complement strand
GCCTCGCGCTTCATCAGCTTGAGCCGCCGGGCCGACAGGAGATGGTAGGTCGCCGGCGTGTGCGGGCAGTGGATGGAGACGATGTCCATCCGCGCCAGCATCTGGTCGAGCGAATCCCAGTAGGTCGCCTCGAGCTCCTCCTCGACGGCGGCGCTCACCCGGCGGCGGTTGTGGTAGTGGATCGACAGGCCGAAGGCCTTGGCGCGGCGCGCCAGCGCCTGGCCGATGCGCCCCATGCCGACGATGCCGAGGCGCTTGCCGGTGATGCGCCGGCCCAGCATCCAGGTGGGCGACCAGCCCTGCCAATCCCCGTCCACCAGCGTGCGGGCGCCCTCGGGCAGGCGCCGGGCGACGGCAAGCAGCAGCGCCATGGTCATGTCGGCGGTGTCCTGCGTCAGCACGCCGGGCGTGTTCGTCACGGTGATGCCGCGCGACAGGGCCGTCTCGACGTCGATGTGGTCGAAGCCGTTGCCGAAATTGGCGATGAGCTTGAGGTTCTCGCCCGCCTGGGCGAGCAGGGCGGCGTCGATCCTGTCGGTGATGGTCGGCACCAGCACGTCCGCGGTGCGCACCGCCTCGACCAGCTGCTGCGCCGTCAGGGGGGTGTCGTCGACGTTGAGGCGCGCATCGAACAGCTCGCGCATGCGCGTCTCGATGACGTCCGGCAGGCGACGCGTGACGACGACGAGCGGCTTCTTTTTCATGAGGGAGGCCTCGCATCCGGGGCGGCGTGTTCACCCCACGTTAAGCACAATCGGCAAGACATTGAGTTGAACACGGGTTGCGCCCAGCCCCCTGCCGCCGGCCCTTCACTTCACTTCTACACGTGGCCTCTGTAGCAAAGGAAGTCTGAAAGACAACCGGTAGAGAAGTCTAAGCCCGGTCCCGCCTTCCCCCGACGCCCCCCACCCCGCAGCGAGCCCCCGCAAAGCAGAGATGCCCCACCTCGCCCGCCTCGTCCTCGCCCTTTTCCTCATCGCCATCGCCCCCTCCGGGAGGGACGCGGCGCAGGCCGCCGACGCGCCGATGGCGCGCGGCACGGTCAGCGGCCTGCCGCTGCCGCGCTACGTCAGCCTCAAGTCGGATCGCGTCAACCTGCGCGAGGGCCCGTCGAAGGACCACCGCGTCACCTGGGTCTTCACCCGTGCCGGCCTGCCGGTGGAGATCATCGCCGAATTCGAGACGTGGCGGCGCATCCGCGATTCGGAGGGCAGCGACGGCTGGGTGCTGCACAGCCTCCTGTCCGGCCGGCGAACGGCCCTCGTCTCCCCCTGGAGCAAGGGACAGATCTTCACCATGCGCGAGCGTGCCTCGGAAGAGGCGGCAGTGGTGGCGCGCCTCGAGGCGGGCGTCGTGGTCGACGTGCGCCGCTGCACCGGCTCCTGGTGCGAGGTCGCCGTCTCCAGCCGCCGCGGCTTCATGGAGCAGGACAAGCTCTGGGGCGTCTATCCCAACGAACGCATCGAGTGATACGCCGCGGCCGCCCTTTCAGGCGTGCACGGCGCCGTTGCTGTGCGGGAAGCCGCGATAGGGAAGATCGCGGTCGACCGCCTCCAGATCGGAGAGGAAGCGGTCCGCCCAGCCGCCGATATCCGTATTGGCGAGCCCCTGCCACATCCGCTGCCACCGCGCGCGGCGCTCGTCGAGAGGCATCATGAGCGCCTTCACATAGGCCGCCGCCGTCCCGTCGATGTCGTAAGGGTTGACGATGAGCGCGCCATCGAGAACCGAGGCGGCGCCTGCGAAGCGCGAGATGACGAGGACGCCGGGATCGTCCGGATCCTGCGAGGCGACATATTCCTTGGCGACGAGATTCATGCCGTCGCGCAGGGGCGTGACGACGCCGACCCGGGCGAGCCGGTAGAGGCCCGCGAGCTCGTTGCGGTTGTAGGAGCGGTTGATGTAGCGGATCGGCGTCCAGCTCACCTCGCCGTACTGGCCATTGATGCGCCCGGCCGCCTCGCCCAGCGCCCGCTGCATCGCCGCATATTCGGGGATGTCGGCCCGGCTCTTGGGCGTGATCTGCAGGAAGGTGACGTGGGTGCGCCAGTCCGGCGCCGTCTGGAGCATGCGCTCGAAGGCGTCGAGGCGCTGTGTCAGGCCCTTGGAATAGTCGAGCCGGTCGACGCCGATCATCATCGTGCGCCCGCCGAGGCTCTCGCCGACCTCCTGGATGAAGCGCGAGCGGGCGGCGCGCGCCGCCGTGCGGGCGAAGCCGAGGCGGTCGATCCCGACGGGATAGACCCCGGTGCGCAGCGCCCTCCCGCCGACGGCGAAGAGCCGCTTGCCGCTGGCGAAGGCACCCGCCTCCTCGACGAGATAGGAGCCGAAATTGTCGGCGTCCTTGCGCGTCTGGAAGCCCACCAGGTCGCAGGCGGTCAAGGCGCGCCCGATCTCCGCATGGTTGGGCAGGGCGAGGAAGATGTCGAGCGAGGGCCAGGGGATGTGCTGGAAATAGCCGATGCGGTTCTTGACGCCGCGCTCGCGCAGCGCCTCCGCGAGCGGAATGAGATGGTAGTCGTGGATCCAGATGAGATCGTCGGGCGCGACATGCTCGACGAGCAGGTCCGCGAAATAGCTGTTGACGCTGCGGTAGCCGGCGAGATCCTTGCGGGCGAACTCGGTCAGGTCGAGGCGGTAGTGCAGCAGGGGCCACAAGGCCCGGTTGGCGAAGCCGTTGTAGTATTCCTGGTGGTCATCCTGCGACAGATCGCAGACGGCATAGGTGACGTTGCCCTGAGGGACGAGGGTCGCCGTCTGCTGGCGCTCGCCGATGCGCCCGCTCCACCCGAACCACAGGCCGCCGCGCTGGGCGAGAACGTCGTTGAGCGCGACGGCGAGGCCGCCGGCGGTGGCTCCACCCTTGCGCGTGGGCACCGCGACACGATTTGAAACGACGATGAGCCTGCTCAAAACGCGTCCTCCCAGGATGCTGACAGCGAAAGGGCCGCGTGGATGAGGCCGACCATCGAATAGGTCTGCGGGAAATTGCCCCACAGCTCGCCGCTTTCCACGTGGATGCCCTCCGACAGGAGGCCGAGGCCGTTGCGTCGCCCGAGCACGTCCTCGAAGAGGACGCGTGCCTCCTCGCGCCGCCCGACCTTGGCNAGGGCCTCGATGTACCAGAGCGTGCAGATGGTGAAGGCCGTCTCCGGCTCACCGAAATCGTCCTCCCCCGCATAGCGGAAGAGATGCGNCCCGTGCCGCAGCCGCTGGCCGATGAAGTCGACCGTCGAGATGAAGCGCGGATCCTCGGCTTCGACGAGTCCGATGTCGGCGAGCAGGAGGAGGCTCGCATCGACGTCGTCGCCGCCGAATCGGCTCACGAAGGTGCCGAGCTCCGCGTTCCAGCCCCGGGCGAAGATGCCGTCACGGATGAGGTCGGCCTTCTCGCGCCAGTAGACGGCCCGATCGGAAAGGCCGAGCCGCCCGGCGATGCGCGCCAGTCGGTCGCAGGCGGCCCAGCACATGGCCGAGGAATGGGTGTGGACATTGGCGAGCGTGCGGTATTCCCACAGCCCCGCATCGGGCTCCGCCCACAGCCGGGCGGCGTGCTCGCCGAGGCCCTCGAGCCGCTCGAACAGCGCCACGTCCCCCTTGCGGATCAGCCGCTCGTCGAAGAAGCACTGGGAGATGGCGAGGACGACGGAGCCGTAGCCGTCGTTCTGGCGCTGGCGGAACGCGTCGTTGCCGCGCCGGACCGGGCCGAAACCGCGATAGCCCGGCAGCGCCGGCACGATCTCCTCGTGCAGCTGGGCCTCGAACTGCAAGCCGAACAGCGGCTGCAGCTCACGGTCACCGGTGCGCGCGACGACGTTGGAGACGTAGCTGATGTAATCCTCCATGGTGCGGGTCGCCCCGAGCCGGTTGAGGGCCCGCACCGTGAAGAAGGAATCCCGCAGCCAGCAGTAGCGGTAGTCCCACGTGCGCCCGCTCGCGCCGTATTCCGGCACCGAGGTCGTCAGGGCCGCGACGATGCCGCCCGTCTCCTCGTAGGCGCAGAGCTTGAGCGTGATGGCGGCGCGGATGACGACGTCCTGCCACTCGAACGGAATGGCGAGATAGCGCACCCACTCGCGCCAGTAGTCCTCCGTGTTCTCGCAGAACTTGCCGAAGAGCGTGGCCGGCGCCTCCGGCAGGGTCTCGTCGGGGCCGAGAATGAGCGTCAGCGGACGCTCGAGGATGAAGGGCACCTCGTCCCGGATGAGGCCCGGCGAGCCGTCGGTCGTCAGGCGCAGCGTCTGGTCGCCGAGATGGTAGCGGATCGTGTTGGAGCCGCGCGTCGTCTCGGCGCGCTCGCGGCCGTAGTCATGGGACGGCCTGATGCGGATCCTGATCATGGGCGAGCCGACGAGGGGTTCGACCGAGCGCATGAGCATCGCCGGGCGGAACAGCCGGCCGTACATCTTGAAGCGGGGGGCGAAGTCGACGATGCGCACCTTCGAGCCGTCCTCGGATTCGAGGATGGTCTCGAGAATGGCGGTGTTGGGCCAGTAGCGCCGCTCGCTGCGCTTGAAGCCCTTGAGATCGACCTCGAAGACGCCTTCGTCGCCCTGCGGGGAAGCGCCGAGCAGGCTGTGGAAGACGGGATCGCCGTCGAGCCGGGGAAAGCAGGACCACACGATCCGTCCTCGCCCGTCGATCAGCGCAGCGATGGCGCTGTTGCCGACGACGCCGAGATCGAGATCGCTCATGCCCTGCCCCCCTGCCTCCCGCCCGCTGCCGCGTCCGCCAGGAAGGCGCGCACGGCGGGCGGATCATCCAGATACAAATCTGCTCCGACCTCTTCAGGTTCCCGGCCCACGGCGACCGCGAAGCCATTGAGGGCCCGCGCCGCGGCGAAGGCATCCTCGTCCGTCCGGTCGTCGCCGAAGAAGACGGGTCGCCGGCCCAGGAACGGCTCCTCGAGCATGAAGGCGTCGAGCGCGGAACCCTTGTGCGCCCCGACCGTGCGCAGCTCAACCACGCATTTGCCCAGCAGGACGGCGAGCGTGCCGCCGCTCTCGTGCGCAAGGTCCTCCGCAAGCGCCCTGACGGCTTCGGCAGCCTCGGGAGCGGCGCGGTAATGCACGGCGATCGACAGGCCCTTGTCCTCGATGAGGATGCCGCGCGTTGCGGCAAAGGCGGTCCGGATCGCCTGCCGCGCGGCAGCGAGGGCGGGCGGGGCGGGAAAGCGCTGGCATGCGCCTCCGGCGCTGCGGCGCTCCAGCCCGTGCAGGGCGCCGACGGCGGCGACCGCATCGCCGAAGCGCGTCTCGATCCAGGCGAGGGAGCGCCCGCTCAGCAGCGCCAGCGCCCCGTCATAGCGCAGCCGCGCGCGGACGAGGTCGCGGCACAGCTCGTCGGACACCACGACATCGTCCGGCCGGGGCGCAATGTCGACGAGCGTACCGTCGATGTCGAAGAAAAGGGCGAAAGCGTCCGTGCGGGCGATGATCTCTTCGAATGCGTGCATCATGGGGCGAGCGCGCGGCGCTCAGTCCTTGCGCCGCAAACGGACCACGACGTCGACGCGGGCGATCTCCATGCCCTCCGGCGGCGTCGGCAGGTCCCCCACCGTGATGGAGGGGCCCGGAATGTCCATCATCTTGTCCTCGCCCTCGACGAAGAAATGATGGTGGTCCGAGAGGTTGGTGTCGAAATAGGTCTTGGAGCCGTCCACCGCGAGCTCGCGCAGGAGCCCCGCCTGCGTGAACTGGTGCAGCGTGTTGTACACGGTGGCGAGGGAGACGGGAACGCGCGCCCGGGTCGCTTCCTCGTAGAGCATCTCGGCGGAGACGTGCCGGTCCCCCTTCGCGAAGAGCAGCCAGCCGAGCGAGACGCGCTGGCGCGTCGGCCTCAGGCCCACCCGGCGCAGCTTCTCGCGCAGCTCATGGAAGGGGCACCCCCGACGCTCGCTCTGGACGGTCGCAGACGTCTGCGCCGGGGCCCTGGAGCCCTCCTGCAGGCGTGCGGGAAGGTCCGTCTCCCGGCGGGAATGCACTTGCTCGCTCATGTCTGCCAATGGCCCGGAAATTGCTATCTGTTATCATTATCATATGGATTGGATCGTGCGATCGCAACCCGCCGGAGGCAGGACGCAGGGTGCCACCGCGGCGCCGTGGGCGCAAAAGCGCCGTTCCCCGCTTCCGGCCACGCGGTCACTATGTTAGGAGAGCCCGGTGCATCGGGCTCATAGCGCCCGGTTCGTGACAATCGAATGAAGGGATCGTCCGAGGATTATGGAGCGGCAGTCGAACTTCAGCTACGAGGAACTTCTCGCCTGCGGCCGCGGCGAGTTGTTCGGCGCCGGCAACGCGCAACTGCCGCTGCCCCCCATGCTCATGTTCGACCGGATCACCGCGATCGCCGAGGACGGTGGCGCCAACGGCAAGGGCCTCGTGCGCGCCGAGCTCGACGTGCGGCCGGATCTCTGGTTCTTCGGCTGCCATTTCAAGGGCGATCCGGTCATGCCGGGCTGCCTCGGCCTCGACGCCCTGTGGCAGATGGTCGGCTTCTTCCTCGGCTGGCTCGGGTCCCCGGGTCGGGGGCGGGCGCTCGGCGTCGGCGAGGTCAAGTTCGTCGACCAGGTGCTGCCCACCGTCAAGCAGGTGGTCTACGGCGTCGACCTGAAGCGCGTCTTCCGCTCCAAGCTCGTGCTCGGCATCGCCGACGGCTGGGTGGAGGCGGACGGCAAGCGCATCTACGAGGCCAAGGACCTCAGGGTCGGCCTGTTCCAGACCGAGGCGGACGCCGCCACGGCCTGATCGCACCGGCACGGTAGACAGCCCCGTTCGGGCCCCCCACATAGGGCACTGAGCCCGTTTGGTTGATCTGAGGAAAGGATACGGCTGCCATGAGGCGCGTCGTCGTCACCGGGATGGGCATCGTCTCGTCCATCGGCAACAACACGCAGGAGGTGCTCGCCTCGCTGCGCGAAGCGCGGTCGGGCATCGTCTTCGCCGAGGACTATGCCAAGCTCGGTTTCCGCTGCCAGGTCCACGGCGCGCCAGCGCTGAACCCCGAGGAGGTCGTCGACCGGCGCGCCATGCGCTTCCTCGGCACCGGAGGGGCGTGGAACCACGTCGCCATGGAGCAGGCGATCCAGGACGCCGGGCTCGAGGCGAACGAGGTCAGCCACGAGCGTACCGGCATCATCATGGGCTCGGGCGGTCCTTCCACCCGCACCCTCGTCGAGGCGGCCGACATCGCCCGCTCGAAGGGCCCGAAGCGCATCGGCCCCTTCGCCGTGCCGAAGGCCATGTCCTCCACCGCCTCCGCGACGCTCGCCACCTGGTTCAAGATCAAGGGCGTCAACTATTCCATCTCCTCGGCCTGCGCGACGTCCAACCATTGCATCGGCAATGCCTACGAGACGATCCAGTACGGCAAGCAGGACGTGATCTTCGCCGGCGGCTGCGAGGAGCTGGACTGGACGCTGTCCATGCTCTTCGACGCCATGGGCGCGATGTCGACGAAGTACAACGAGCAGCCGCGCACGGCCTCGCGCGCCTATGACAGGAACCGCGACGGCTTCGTCATCGCCGGCGGTGCGGGCGTCCTCGTCTTGGAGGAGCTGGAGCACGCCAAGGCGCGCGGCGCCAAGATCTACGGCGAGATCGTCGGCTACGGCGCCACCTCCGACGGCTACGACATGGTCGCCCCCTCCGGCGAGGGTGCCGTGCGCTGCATGCGCATGGCGCTCGAGAGCGTGAAGGTGCCGGTCGACTACATCAACCCGCACGCCACCTCGACGCCCGTGGGCGACGAGAAGGAGATCGAGGCCATTCGCGAGGTGTTCGGCGACAAGTGCCCGCCGATCTCGGCGACGAAGTCGCTGACCGGCCACTCGCTCGGCGCCACCGGCGTGCAGGAGGCGATCTATTCGCTGCTGATGCTGAACAACGGCTTCATCTGCGAGAGCGCCAACATCGAGGAGCTCGATCCGATCTTTGCCGACATGCCCATCGTGCGTGAGCGTATCGACAACGCCAAGCTCGGCTGCGTGCTGTCCAATTCCTTCGGTTTCGGCGGCACCAACGCAACCATCGTCATGAAGCAGCTCGACGCGTAAGCGGCGGGCCATATCCGGGAGTGCCTCCTTGACAGGGCTCATGCACGGAAAGCGCGGCCTCATCATGGGCGTCGCGAACGATCACTCGATTGCCTGGGGCATTGCCAAGACACTTCGCCAGCACGGGGCCGAACTCGCCTTCACCTACCAGGGCGAGGCCCTGAAGAAGCGCGTGGCGCCGTTGGCTGAATCGCTCGATTCGACGCTGGTCATGCCCTGCGACGTCGAGGACCTCGCCACCGTCGACGCCGTCTGCGACGGGCTGAAGGACGCCTGGGGCAGCCTCGATTTCGTGGTCCACGCCATCGGCTTCTCGGACAAGAACGAGCTCAAGGGCCGCTACGCCGACACGAGCCGCGCCAATTTCTCGCGCACCATGGTGATCTCGTGCTTCTCCTTCACGGAGATCGCGAAGCGCGCCGCGGCGCTGATGCCGAACGGCGGCTCCCTGCTGACGCTGACCTATGGCGGCTCGACGCGAGTGATGCCGAACTACAACGTCATGGGCGTCGCCAAGGCCGCGCTCGAGGCGAGCGTGCGCTATCTCGCCGCCGACTTCGGCCCCGAGGGCATCCGCGTCAACGCCATCTCGGCCGGGCCCGTGCGCACGCTCGCCGGCGCCGGCGTCGCCGATGCGCGGCTGATGTTCAACTACCAGAAGGCCCACGCGCCCCTGCGCCGTACGGTGACGATCGAGGAGGTCGGCGGCTCGGCCCTCTACCTCCTGTCGGATCTGTCGAGCGGGGTGACCGGCGAGATCCACTACGTCGATTCCGGCTACAACATCATCTCGATGCCGCGGCCAGACGTGCTCAAGGCCCAGGAGAAGGCGGAGGCCGTGAGCGAACGGCTCGCCGACCCGGCGACGGCCTGAACGGACGGAGTTCACCGGCTCGTGAGACCGCGGCGATTGACGCGGCCGGCGGGCCGGTGCACCGAGAGGCCCATGCTTCAGCCTTCACGCCGCACGATCATCCAGGGCCTCGCCGGCGCGCTCGTCGCCGGCGGTTCCGCGCATGCGCTTGCCGCCGCCATCACGGCTCCGCACAACCGCGTGCCGAGCGAGCTCGTCAACGAGATCGCGCTCCTGCCCATCCGCGTCGCGGTGGGCAGCGCCCAGCCCGACATCACGATCGTCGAGTTCTTCGACTACAATTGCCCCTGGTGCAGACAGTCCTGCCGGGACGCGGCGACCCTTCTTTCAAGCGAGAAGGACCTCGCCTACGTTCTCGTCAACTATCCCATCCTGAGCGAGCAATCGGTCGAGGCGGCGCGCATCGCCCTCGCCTTCGCCCAGATGCGGCCGGCGGCGGACTATTTCGACCTGCACCAGCGCATCTTCGCCCTCAAGGGCCGCATCGATGCGCAGCGCACCTTCGACATCGCCGCCACCTTCCCGCTCGACAAGCACGAGCTCCTGAAGCGAGCCGATTCGGAGGCGGTGACGAACGCCATGGGTCAGGCCGTGACGCTCGGCTCCGACCTCGGCTTCAACGCCACCCCCTCCTACACGGTGATGACGGAGGCCTTCCACGGCTTCGTGCCGCTCGCCGACAAGCGCGCCGTCATCGCCAACCTGCGCGCCTGCGAGGCCGTCACCTGCTGACCGGCGTCAGAACCGGTAGCTGATACCCGCCCGGACGAGGTGGTTGGTCAGGTCGCCCTTCACCCTGACACCGTCGCCGAGCACGATCTTCTGGCCGCCGTAGCGCACGAAGTCGTATTCGGCCCGCAGGGCCAGGCGATCGGTCATCGCATATTCGACGCCGCCGCCGAGGAGATAGCCGCCGCGCCAGCCATCGCGCGTGTGGCCGTCCTTCACATCGATATTGGAGCGGGCATAGCCGGCGGTGGTGAAGACGAGAAGGCGCCCGACGGCAACGCCTGCACGGAGCTTGGCCGCGAGCATCCAGCTCTGGTCGATGCGCGCCCCGCCGAGGGCCGGACCAGAGCCGCTCTTGCCGCCGAGGTAGGCCGCCTCGAGCTCGCCGCCGAGCGCGAACAGGCCGAGTTGCGTGAGATAGCCGGCGTGCACGCCGCCGGTGAAGCCGCCTTCGGACTTCGCGCCGCGGCCGAAGCCCGCCCGCCGGTAGCCGCCGTTGACGCCGATGTAGCCGCCGCTCCAGGTGAAGACGGGCGGCGCGGCGTAAGTCGGCGCTGTATCGTAGAAGCGTGGCGCTGGGTCCGCGGCGAGGGCCCCGGCGGTGCCGGCAAGGACGAGGGCCGGGACGGCGAGTAGACGCAGATGCATGAAACGTTGCTCCAGTGGGAGGAATGCGGCGGCCATGGCCTGCCGGTGCGCCGTCCCGTGCAGGACGCGCCGCAGCCGGCCATGCGTTGCGGTGGCAGCGGGGATGGGGGCCCCGCGGGCCGCGCCGGCCGCGGCGCGCGTCAGACCGTCGGGACGGCGCTGACGGGCGCTTCTCTCGCCCGGGGGCATTGCCGCTCCATTACGGAACGAGCGCTTCCTTCGGAAAAAGAAGCGCGACGCGCGCGCCGCCTTCTTCGGCCTCGCCGATGGTGACAGAACCGCCGTGCAGGGCCATGACCTGCGCCACGATGGCGAGGCCGAGCCCGGCGCCGGCGCCCGCTCCGGCCCGCGCGAAGGGCTTCATCACCTCCGCCCTGAGGCTCTCTGGCACGCCCGCTCCGCGGTCCGTGACGGCGATCTCGCCATGTGCCACGCTGACGGTGACGAGCCCGCCGCCGTGACGGACGGCATTCTCGACGAGATTGGTCAGCGCCAGCCTGAGCGCCATCTCGCTGCCGGCGACGGCTACCGGCCGCGGCGCCTCGAGCGCCAGCTCCGTGCCCGCCGCGAGCGCCGCCGGCACCTGCTCGGCCACCACCGTCCGCGCCAGCGCGACAAGATCCACCCGCGCCTGCGTCAGCGGCCGACCGGACAGGCGCGCCAGGTGCAGCAGGGTCGCCACGATGCCCGACAGGCGCTGCACGTCCGCAATGAGCTCGGCCCGGAGCCCGATGTCCCGCACGCGTTCGAGACGCATGCGCATCCTGGTCAGCGGCGTGCGCAGCTCATGGGCCGCATTCGACAGGAAGGTGCGTTGCGCCTCTGCGGCATCGTCGATCCGCTCGAGCGCGCGGTTGAAGGCGCCGGCGAGCGGCTTGAGCTCCGCCGGGGCCTGCGCCGCCGGCAGACGCCGGCCGGCGGGCAGCCCGTCGATGGCCTCGGCCGCTGCAGCCATGACGCGGACCGGCCGCGCGATCAGCCGCGGGATGGCCCAGACGGCAGCGATCATGACGAGAAGGACGAAGACCCCATAGGAGATGATCAGCGGCGTATTGTGGCCGAAGCCGAACAGCAGCTCCTCGGCGAGCGAGAAGGTGACGCCGCCGAGCTCGATGGTCACCGGGCCGGCGCGCGTCTCCTCGCTCGAGGCATAGCCGAGCAAGCGTCTCTCGCCGACGACATACTCGAACTGCGCATGGTCGATCCGCCCCGCCCAGCCCTGCAGCCAGGCCCCGGCCGGTGGCTGCGCCGGCCCGCCCGAGACGGTCTCGTCGCCCGCGCGCACGACGTACCAGAAGAACGGACGGTCCGCCTCCAGCGCGACGAGCGCCTTGCCCGCCCTCAGGACGAGGCGGCCTTCCGCATCCCGGTCGACGGCCTCGCGCAGGATGCGCACGGCATATTTCGAACCTTCGGGCGACTTGTCGGGATCGCCGATGGTGACGAGCACCGAAATGAGCAGGACGGTGACGCCCACGAGGAGTGCGGCCGTGAGGCATGCCACCGCCACGCTCGCACGGAAGGTGATGGAGCGGGGCAGCCTCACGGCGCGCTCAGCATGTAGCCGACGCCGCGCACGGCCCGGATGACGACGTCGCAATCGGCCTCACGCAGACGCCGGCGCAGTCGCGAGACGTGCGAATCGAGCGCATTCGACTGGATGTCGTCGTCGAAGCAGTAGACGGCCCCCTCCAGCGCCTCGCGCATGACGACGCGGCCGGCCCGGCGGGCGAGCAGCTCGAGCAGCGCGAGCTCGCGCCGCGGCAGGACGATGGGCATGTCGTCCCGGTGCACCGAGCGCTGCACGCTGTCGAAGCGCAGGTTGCCGACGCGGATGACGGTGTCGCGCGCCGCCGAGAGGCGCCGCAGGACGGCCCGCATGCGCGCGATCAGCTCCGCCGGCTCAAAGGGCTTGCCGACATAATCGTCGGCGCCGCCGTCGAGGGCGCTCGCGATCTCTTCGGGGTCGTCGAGGGCGGTGAGGAGGATGGTGCCCGGTTGCGGCCGGAGCGCCCGCAGCTCCCCTATGAGGCTCATGCCCTCGCCGTCCGGCAGCTGCCGGTCGATGACGACGAGGTCGAAGGCGGCGACGGCGATCGCCGCCCGCGCATCCTCGAGCGAGGTCACGAGGTCGCACGGCCCGAGCGCCTGCGTCAGCGTGGCGCGCAGCCACGCCCCGAGATCGGGATCGTCTTCGATGACGAGGACACGCATGATCAGCCCCTTGATCCGCCCCGCCCGCATTGGCGGCGCAACATTACGCCAGCATGACCGGCCACCCGCCGCGCGCGCCGGGAAGCCCAGCCCTGCGCGGGCGGACTGGCCAATCGCCGGCGTTCGTCCTATTGGCTGAATGCACAAAAAATGGCTTTCCGATACGGTGCGCCGCAACGGAAGCGGAGGAAACATGACGCAGCAGGCGAGCGCCCTGCCGCAGCGCGACGTCCGCATCATCGGCCTCGTCGGCGCGGCCCACTTTGCAAGCCACTTCTTCCAGCTGGTGCTGCCGCCGCTGTTCCCCTTCATCCGTGACGGGCTCGGGGTCAGCTATACGCAGCTCGGCGTTGCGATGGCCGTGTTCTATGCGGTCTCCGGCATCGGCCAGGTGGCCGCCGGCTTTCTCGTCGACCGCTACGGCCCGCAGCGCATCCTGCCGGCCGGCATTGCGCTCTTCGGCCTCGCGACGATCCTCGCCGGCCTTGCCCCCGCCTACTGGATGCTGATCGTGGTCGCGGTCGTCGCCGGCCTCGGCAACTGCGTCTTCCATCCGGCCGACTTCTCGGTGATGACGGCGCGCGTGACGCCCTCGCGCCTCGCCCGCGCCTACAGCATCCACACGGTTTCCGGCACGCTCGGCTGGGCGGCCGCGCCGGTGACGCTGCTCCTCCTCAACGACCTTTTCGACTGGCGCCTGGCGCTCATCGTCACCGGCGCGGCCGGCATCGTCTTCGCGCTCTACGTGGCCACGCAGCACCTGTTCCTGCGCGTCGCGCCCCATGAGCCCCATGAGCCCCATGCCGCCGACACGACACGGCAGGCGCAGGGCTCCGTCAGCACGGCGCAGCTGCTCTTCGCCGCGCCGGTCGTGCTGTGCTTCGTCTATTTCACGTTGCTGTCGATCGCGCAGACCGGCATGCAGAGCTTCCTGCCGAGCCTGATGCCGCACGTGCAGGCGATCACTTTCGCCCTCGCGACCACCGCCACGACCGTCTATCTCGTCGCCAGCGCCACCGGCTCGCTGATCGGCGGCTTCCTGGCCGACCGGACGAGCAACCACGAGCGCATCGTCGGCGGCGGGCTCGTCGGCGCCGGCGTGCTCACGCTCGCGCTCGGCTACATCCCGCTGGCGCTCGCCACCGCCTTCGCGACGGTTGCCGTGGCGGGCTTCCTCACCGGCATCACCATCCCCTCGCGCGACATGCTGGTGCGCTCGGCGACGCCGGCCGGCTCGACCGGCAAGATCTTCGGCTTCGTCTATTCCGGCCTCGACCTCGGGGCGATGCTGGCCCCGGTCGCGATCGGCCTCTTCCTCGACGGCGGGCAGGCGCACCTTGCCTTCGCCTTCATGGCGGCGGCGCTGATCGGCACCATCACCGCGGCCTTCCTCGTCAAATGGGGCACGCGCCGGGCCGTGCGGGCGACGAACATATAAAGACTTCTTTATGTCTTTATTGCCTGCGGGCGGCGCGGCTGCTATAGGTCGCGCCGAACCTGAAGCCGTATCGCAATCACGGATCGTCGCGCCATGACCCAGGACTACATCGTCAAGGACATTTCGCTGGCCGAATGGGGCCGCAAGGAGATCGCCATCGCCGAAAGCGAGATGCCCGGCCTCATGGCCGTGCGCGAGGAGTTCGGCCCGAGCCAGCCGCTCAAGGGCGCCCGCATCGCCGGCTCCCTGCACATGACCATCCAGACCGCCGTGCTGATCGAGACGCTGAAAGCGCTCGGCGCCGACATCCGCTGGGTATCGTGCAACATCTATTCGACGCAGGACCATGCCGCCGCGGCGATCGCCGCCGCCGGCATCCCCGTCTTCGCCGTCAAGGGCGAGACGCTGAAGGACTACTGGGACTACACCGCCAGGCTGTTCGACTGGCACGGCGGCGGCGTGCCCAACATGATCCTCGACGACGGCGGCGACGCCACCATGTTCGTCCATGCCGGCGTGCGCGCCGAGGCCGGCGACACCGCCTTCCTCGACAAGCCGGGCTCCGAGGAGGAGGAGATCTTCTTCGCCCTCATCAAGCGCATGCTCGCCGAGAAGCCGAAGGGCTGGTTCGGCGAGGTCGCCCGCTCCATCAAAGGCGTGTCCGAGGAGACGACGACGGGCGTGCACCGCCTCTACATGCTGGCCAAGGAGGGCAAGCTCCTCTTCCCGGCCATCAACGTCAACGACTCCGTGACGAAGTCGAAGTTCGACAATCTCTACGGCTGCCGCGAGTCGCTCGTCGACGGCATCCGCCGCGGCACGGACGTGATGATGGCCGGCAAGGTGGCCATGGTCGCCGGCTTCGGCGACGTGGGCAAGGGCTCGGCCGCCTCGCTGCGCAACGCCGGCTGCCGCGTCATGGTGTCGGAGGTCGACCCCATCTGCGCCCTGCAGGCGGCGATGGAGGGCTACGAGGTGACGACGATGGAGGACGCCGCTCCGCGCGCCGACATCTTCGTAACCGCCACCGGCAACAAGGACGTCATCACCGTCGATCACATGCGCGCCATGAAGGACCGCGCCATCGTCTGCAACATCGGCCACTTCGACAACGAGATCCAGGTCGCCGGCCTCAAGAACTTCAAGTGGCACAACGTCAAGCCGCAGGTCGACGAGATCGAGTTCCCCGACGGCAAGCGCATCATCCTCCTGTCGGAAGGCCGCCTCGTGAACCTCGGCAACGCCACGGGCCACCCCTCCTTCGTGATGAGCGCCTCCTTCACCAACCAGACGCTGGCGCAGATCGAGCTCTTCACCAAGCAGGGCGAGTACGAGAAGACGGTCTACACGCTGCCCAAGCACCTCGACGAGAAGGTCGCGATGCTGCACCTCGCCAAGATCGGCGTGAAGCTGTCGAAGCTCTCGGACGAGCAGGCGGCCTATATCGGCGTGACGCCCCAGGGCCCCTTCAAGCCCGAGCACTACCGCTACTGAGGCGGCGTTCTCCACACGCATCCACATCGATCGCCCGGTGGCCGCCACCGGGCGATTTGCCTTTTGTTAACCACTTCCTGCAGAAGTCGTTGAAACGCTACAGTGGCTCGATTCGCGGCCTGGGCGAGCGCGTGCGCGCGGCGGCGGAAGCGAGGATCAGACGATGCAGGGAGCAACGAGGGCTGGCGAACGGCGGGGGATGCACTCCTCCCGTGCGATCCCCGCGCTCTCGTCCACGGCCCTTGCCGTGAGCCTCGCCGGCCTTCCCGCCCCCGCCGCGGCTCAGGGGCTCGCGCCGCTCATCGGGCGCGCCGCGCCGCAGGATTTCGCCGGCCTTGCCCTGGTGCTCGGCCTCATCGCCTTTGCCACCACCACCGCGCTCGTGCACCTCAGGGAGCGCCGCCGCTGGGCGCGGCAGGAGGCGCTGCTCGCCGGCGAGAACGAGGAGCTGCGCGCCCGCGCCGACCGTGTCGCCCTGCTCGTCGCCACCGAGCCTCAGCTTCTCGTGAGCTGGCACGGACGCGATGCCGAGCCGCAGATCGAGGGTGACGTCGGTATCTTCGGCGAAGGTGTCTCGGGCCGGCGCGTGCTCGCCTTCGGCTCCTGGCTGCCGGCCGCCGGGGCGCAGGCGCTGGAACGGGCGCTGGAGCGCCTGAAGGAGCGCGGCGAGCGCTTCCAGATGAATCTCAGGGCCACCAGCGGCGCCTATTACGAGGCCGAGGGCCGCGCCATCGGCGGCCGCGCCGTGCTGCGCCTGCGCGAGGTCACGGGCGACAGGCTCGACCTCCTGCGCCATCGCGACGCCCTGGCCGAGGCGCAGGCGGAGGGCCGCGCCCTCGCCGGCGTGCTCGACGGCCTGCCGGAGCCCGCCTGGCGGCGGGACGCGGAAGGCCGGCTCACCTGGGTCAACCGCGCCTATGCCGAGGCCGTCGAGGCGGGCGATGCCGCCGAGGCGGTGAGCCGGGGCCTCGAACTGCTCGATGCGCCGACGCGCAAGGCCATGGACCGCCAGCGCGCGGCGGGCGCGCCCTATCGCGACCGCGTCACCGCCGTGGTCGCCGGGGCGCGGCGGGTGCTGGACGTGACCGAGACGCCGAGCGGCGACGGCACCGCCGGCGTCGCCGTCGACGTGTCCGAGCTCGAAGCCGTGCGCACCGATCTCGAACGGCAGATGGCGGCGCATGTGCGCACGCTCGACCAGTTGCCGACCGCCGTCGCCATCTTCGATGCCGGCCAGCACCTCGCCTTCTGCAACGCCGCCTATCGCGAATTGTGGCAGCTCGACGCCGCCTTTCTCGAAGCCGGTCCGACGGACGGGGAGGTGCTCGACGAATTGCGCGCCCGCCGCCGCCTGCCGGAACAGGCCGACTATCGCGCCTGGAAGGCGGACGTCCTCGCCGCGCATCGTTCCGTCGAGCCGCAGGAGCACTGGTGGTACCTGCCGGACGGGCGCACCTTGCGCGTCCTCGCCAATCCCAACCCCAAGGGCGGCGTCACCTATCTCTTCGACGACGTGAGCGAGCGCTTCAACCTCGAATCGCGCTTCAACGCCCTGCTGAGCGCTCAGGGCGAGACCCTGAACTCCCTGCGCGAGGGCGTGGCGGTCTTCGGCTCGAACGGCCATCTCAAGCTCTGCAACCCGGCCTTCGGCCACCTGTGGCAGCTCTCGGAGGACGTGCTGGCCGAGCTGCCACATATCGACGAGGTGATCCGCCTGTGCGGGCTCATGGCGCCGCAGCAGGAGGCCTGGGACGTCATCCGCGGCGCCGTGGCCGGCGTGCACGACACGCGCACCGGCTTCGCCGCGCGCATGGACCGGCGCGACGGCACCGTCATCGATTGCGTCACCGCGCCGCTGCCGGACGGCTCGACCCTCCTCACCTTCACCGACGTGACGGCGAGCGTGGAGGTGGAGCGGGCGCTGAAGGAGAAGAACCAGGCGCTCGAGCAGGCCTCGCGCCTGCGCGACGACTTCGTCCACCACGTCTCCTACGAGCTGCGCTCGCCGCTGACCAACATCATCGGCTTCGTGCAGCTGCTCGATGCCGAGACGGTCGGCCCGCTCAACGACAGGCAGCGCGAATACGCCTCGCACATCACCAAGTCCTCGGCGGCGCTGCTCGCCATCATCAACGACATCCTCGACCTCGCCACCATCGACAACGGGGCGATCGCGCTCGCCTGCGAGGAGATCGACATCCGCGAGACGATCGATGCCGCGCTCGCCGGACTGCAGGACCGGCTGGCGGAGCACGACATCAGGGTCGTCATCGACGTGCCGGCCGACATCGGGCGCTTCGTCGCCGACGCCAAGCGCGTGCGCCAGGTGCTGTTCAACCTGATGTCGAACGCCATCGGTTTCTCCGACCCCGGCCAGACGGTCACCGTCAGCGCGCGGCGCGACGGCGAGGAGGTGGTCTTTTCCGTCAGCGACACCGGCCGCGGCATCGCACCGGAGGTCAGGGCCCGTGTCTTCGACCGCTTCGAGAGCCACACCCTCGGCTCCGGCCACCGCGGCGTCGGGCTCGGTCTCTCCATCGTGCGCTCCTTCGTCGAGCTGCACGGCGGCACGGTGGCGCTCGATTCGGCACCCGGCCGCGGCACCACGGTGACCTGCCGCTTCCCCCGCGTGCCGAGCCGCGATGCAGCGGAGTAACGAGTTGGCTTTCGAGTGGACGAGGCGATGGTGAGTTCTCCCTTTCCGGCCGGGCAGGCTGCGGCTTCCGGCACGCGCGGCGGCGGCGAGGCGGCGACGACCACCTGGCAGCTCGACCTGCCGAACGAAGCGGCGACGCAGCGCCTCGCCGAAGTTTTGTGCGAGGAGCTGAAGGCGGGTGATCTCGTCACGCTGTCGGGGGACCTCGGCGCCGGCAAGACCACCTTCGCCCGCAGCCTCATCCGCACGCTCGCGGGCGATGCCGGGCTCGAGGTACCGAGCCCGACCTTCACCCTCATGCAGCTCTACGACACCGCGCGCCCGCCGGTCGTGCATGCCGATTTCTATCGGCTCC
>Ga0065721_10050690_pt1 | contig 18466 bp, 18 predicted proteins | sample Mesricmetagenome_FD_59108 | JGI IMG/M metagenome (GOLD analysis project Ga0065721, IMG submission 59108) | Mesophilic microbial community from rice straw/compost enrichment Sample: eDNA_1 v2 (version 2) | ecosystem: Engineered > Solid waste > Grass > Composting > Bioreactor | place: USA: Davis... | reverse complement strand
GTTCATAAGCATTTTTCCCCTATTTTTGCCATCCCTTATTTTAAAGTATATATTATAATATGTCACTTATTCAAACGATCCGCGACAAAGCAGCGTGGATAATTATTGGTGCGATTGCCCTTGCCCTTATAGCCTTTATTGTTCAGGATGCCCTGCAGGGAGGTACCAGGGGTTTGTTCGGCGGAAACTCTACCACTATTGGTAAAGTAAACGGTACGAAGATAGACCTGGTGGAATTTGAACAAAGGTATAAGATGGCCGAAGACAATTACCGGGCTCAAAACTACCCGGTAAACGAACAGCTTCGTTACCAGATTCGTGAGAGCCTGTGGAATGAATATGTTGAAAACGCCATCCTGGGCAAGGAGTACGAAAAGCTGGGCATTGCCATCAGCGACAAGGAACTGGGTGATATATTATATGGCCACAACGCCCCTCAGCAATTGCGTCAGCAATTCACCGACTCCACCGGTCAATACAATGCCGCGGCCGCTTACCAGGCCATTCGTGGTTTGAAAAAGGGTACTCCTCAATACAATAGCTTTTGGGGAGAATTTGTACCGGCTTTGGAAAGAGGCCGTCAGCGTGAAAAATTCACCACCCTGCTGGGGAACAGCATGTATGTTCCCAAATGGCTGGTTGAAAAAACCAATGTAGAGAACAGCCAGCGTTCTTCCATTTCATTTGTGAATGTGCCTTATTCTTCTATCCCCGATTCTACCATCAATATCACTGATGAAGATATCAAGGCCTATGTTAACAAACACAGGGAACAATACAAACAGGAAGCCGCCAGCAGTATCGTATATGTAACTTTCGATGCATCGCCCAGCAAAGAAGATTCCGCCCATATTTACAACCAGGTGGCTTCGTTCAAAGATGCCCTGGCAGCAGCCAACACCATTCCGGCCATTCAAACTGTGCTCACCAACAGCGGCAGCGAAACACCGTTCTTTGACGGCTATGTGCTGAGCTCGAAATTGCAAATGACCTATGCCGACACCTTGCGCAACCTGGCTGATGGTGAGGTATATGGTCCTTATATGGATGGCGGTAATTATGGACTGGCTAAAATGATCGACCGCCGCCAGATGCCCGACTCTGTAAAATGCCGTCATATATTAATTAAGGTAGCCGATCAGCAGACCGGCCAGATCAGGACCGACAGCGCTGCCAAAAAACTGATCGACAGCCTGGAAAACGCCATCAAATCGGGTACCCCCTTCGACAGCCTGGTGGCCAGATTCAGCGAAGACCCCGGCAGTAAAGACAATGGTGGTGAGTATGATTTCAACTCCATGCAGTTCTCGAGCCTGAGTAAGGAATTTGCTGAAACCATATTCTATGGCAAAACCGGCGACAAGAAAGTTGTGAAAGTAGATAACCAGAGTTATATCGGTTACCACTATATAGAGGTGTTGAAACAGAAAAAATTCGAGACCGCTTACAAGATCGCCTACCTCACACGTCCCATTGTGGCCAGCGATGCCACCGTGAACCAGGCCAGTGGTATAGCCAGCCAGTTTGCAGCTGAAAGCCGCACCCTGAAAGATTTTGATGCCAATGCCACCAAACGCAAACTGAATAAATTCCCTGCCGAAATAAAACCCAATGATTTTATGATCATGGGTCTGGGTGAAGCCCGCGAGCTCATTCGCTGGGTATTTAACGATGCCAAAAGAGGCGCCGTTTCAGAACATCCTTTTATGGTGGGTGATAAATATGTAGTGGCTGCTGTAACCAATGAATATGAAGAAGGCCCCATGCCGGTAGAAAAAGCCAGGCCCCTGGTTGAGTACAAGATACGCAACGATAAAAAGGCCGATGCCATTATAAAAAAGATCGGCAATGCCAATTCGCTGGATGCCATTGCCAAGGCTAATAATCAATCTATCATGCGTGCCGACAGCATTCAATTCAACAGCAGCTTTATACCCAATGTGGGTAACGAACTGAAAGTGCTGGGCGCCTCTTTCAATAAAGATTACCAGGCAAAAGTATCGCCTCCCATCAAAGGTGAAATGGGTGTGTTTGTGATAAAAGTGGAGAATATTTTTGCCGTGCCCAATCCTGGTTTCGATGTGAAACAACAACAACAAAGCATGCAGCAACAACTGGGTGGTATGGCAGGTTACAGAACACTCGAGGTCATGAAAAAAGCAGCTGATATAGAAGATAATCGCGTGAAATTCTTCTAGTTTCACGATTAAATAATACACTAAGGAGGCGGCCGGTATTAACGGGCCGCCTTTTTAATTTTTTAACCTATTACTCAGTACCTTTGTTATAGATGTAGTGAAAATGGACAATTATGAGTGATGAAATTATAAATAAGGTTGCGCAAAGCCAACTGGTGACCATTGACCTGGAGGCCTATTATCCGAAGGAGCCTATTGTGGTATTTGACTTGAAGCCCCATTTGTTCATGGAGCTGATACTAAAGGAAAAGGAATTCAGGGCGGCTTTACAAAGTCATGACTGGTTGGTTTACCGGGACAAGGTGGTGGCCGTAACCTGTACCGCCGATGCCATCATTCCCATGTGGGCTTATATGCTGGTGGCTTCGTACCTGCAGCCCGTTGCCAAAGACATTGTTTTTGGTGATGGGCAGGCTGCCCTGCAGCAGTTGTTCCTGCAAGCCATTAATGCTATTGATATCAATGAATACAGAGAAAAACGAATTGTAGTGAAAGGTTGTGGCGATGTGCCGATAGGTGCGTATGCTTATCTCGCCATTACAAAAAGGTTACTGCCGGTGGTGAAAAGCATCATGTATGGCGAACCTTGCAGTACAGTTCCCATCTTTAAAAAGAAATAACGATTTGAAGGCCGATGTGAAAGCATCGGTTTTTTTTTGCAACGGAAATCAAACCCGTTCTTCCATGGACGTTGAAATATTAGCACGCGTACAATTTGCATTCACCATCGCCTTTCATTACATCTATCCGCCATTGAGCATTGGCCTGGGTTTAATGCTCGTGATTTTTGAAGGATTGTATCTGAAAACCGGCAATTTCATTTTTGAACAGATCACCCGTTTTTGGATAAAGATCTTTGCGCTGATATTTGGTATTGGCGTGGCCACGGGCATCATCATGGAATTTGAATTTGGCACCAACTGGGCCACCTATTCCAAATATGTGGGTGATATTTTTGGTAGCGCCCTGGCGGCAGAAGGTATATTTGCATTTGCCCTGGAATCAGGTTTTTTAGGCATATTGATATTCGGCTGGAACCGGGTGAGTTCAAAAGTACATTTTCTTTCGGCCGTGATGGTATTTATAGGATCGATGTTCTCGGCCATATGGATTGTAGTGGCCAATAGCTGGCAGCAAACCCCTTCGGGTTATCATATTGTGGGCGAAGGCATGGAAGCCCGCGCCGAGATCACCGATTTCTGGGCCATGGTGTTCAACCCATCGAGCGTGGAGCGTTTGATGCATGTATGGATAGGCGCCTTTCTGGCCGGCATTTTCCTGGTGCTGAGTGTTAATGCCTGGTATATTTTAAAAAACAAATACCTGGAGATTGCCAAACCCTCCTTCAAAATTGCGCTGGCCGCCGCTACCATTTGTGCCTTACTGCAACTGGTTGCGGGTCATCAAAGCGCTGAAGTGGTGGCCGAACACCAGCCGGCCAAACTGGCTGCCCTGGAAGGGCATTACGATTCATTGGCCACCGCCGATATGTTCCTGTTTGGCTATGTGAATAATAAAACACAGGAAGTAAAGGGATTGAAGATACCCGGCGGATTGTCGTTTTTGACGCATGGCGATTTTTCCAAACCGGTAAAAGGCCTGAACCATTTTTCTGAACACGAAAGACCTACCCAGGTAAATGCCGTTTTCCAGTTCTATCATATTATGGTGGCCATTGGCATGGCGCTGATTGCGCTTACCCTGTATGCATCGTGGCTGGCCTATAGAAAAAAGCTGTTTGAAAAACGATGGCTGTTATGGGTTTTTGTTTGGGCAGTATTACTACCACAAATAGCCAACCAGGCCGGCTGGTTTGCAGCTGAAATGGGCAGGCAACCCTGGGTAGTGTATGGCCTGTTAAGAACATCGGATGCTTTGTCGAAAACTGTAACCGCCAACCAGATTGTGTTTTCGCTGGTATTGTTCATGATGGTGTATATGATATTGTTTGTGTTGTTTCTGTACCTGCTGAATAAAAAGATTGTACATGGCCCGAATGATCATGGCGGCCAGGAAAAAATTGAAGAGGGAAGCAAACGCGATAACCCATTACTGACACACTAATTCACGATTATGGAAACTTTTCTTGGTATTGATTATAATGTTTGGTGGTTCCTGGTTTTTGGCGGTGTGATAAGTGGTTATGCTATATTGGACGGGTTTGACCTGGGCGCGGGCGCCCTGCATCTTTTCCTGAAAAAAGAAATGAGCCGGCGTATTGCTCTGAATGCCATTGCACCCATTTGGGATGGCAATGAAGTGTGGCTTGTAATTGGGGGAGGCGCCTTGTTTGCCGGTTTTCCCATTGCCTATGCGGCTATCTTTTCTGCGTTTTATGTACCCTTTATGGTGTTTTTGGTGGGACTGATATGGCGGGGTGTGGCCATCGAGTTCAGGAGTAAGGAGCCGGGTAAATTGTGGCGGCAAACCTGGGATATTGTGTATTGTTTTGCCTCGGTGGTGATTGCTTTATCGCTGGGCCTGATGCTGGGGAATGTGGCGATGGGTATAACTTTGAATGAACATAAGGAGTTTAGTGGCAACTGGTTGTCGTTCTTCAATCCTTTTTCCATACTGGTGGCCATTACCACCCTGGCTTTGTTTATGATGCATGGGGCTATTTATCTGGTGATGAAAACAGAGAACCGCTTATACACCAAATTGTATATACTGGCCAGGCAGTTTATTATATTTTTTGTGCTGAGTTTTGTGATCACCACTTTGTATACCCTTTTGTATGTACCGCACCTGAGTAATTTTTTCAGGGATCATCCATCGTCGTTTATTATACCGGTGCTGATGGTGTTGGCGATAGCCAATATTCCCAGGCAGTTGAAGATAGGGAAGTATCGCTTTGCCTTTATCAGTTCGTCGGTCACTATTGCGTTGTTGCTGATCATGGTGGCGTTGGAAGTGTTTCCTTATTTGTTGTATTCGGCAGGTAGCCCGGAAAATAGTATTACCGTGCACAATGCAGCGGCATCGCCCAGGACCATGCGTATATTGTTGATCATAGCGCTGATAGGCACACCGCTGGTGGCAATTTATACGTCGTTTGTGTTCTGGACCTTTAAGGGAAAGGTGAAGCTGGATGAACACAGTTATTAAAGGGAAGTGGCTATCTTACACCGCAACACCCACGCGTTCCAGTAATGCTTTTGTTTTTTGGATACCTTCTTCCTCACTCAATTTTTCGCCTTCATACTCGATACCAATGTATCCGGTGAAGCCGGCATCCTTTACAATTTTCAGCATTTTAGTATAATCTGTTTCAATACAATTACCCTGCTCATCGAAATCATGTGCCTTGGCGCTTACGCCTTTTGCATAAGGCATCATTTCGGCCACGCCTTTATACCGGTCGTATTCTTCAATACATTTTGTACCCCACAGCTCGCCACCCTCGCGTCGGATACAGAAATTACCAAAATCGGGCAGGGTACCCACATTGTTCATACCCACACCCTTCATTAATGTGGCCAGCCATTCCCCATTGGAAGTATAACTGCCGTGGTTTTCCACGATCACATTGATGCCCGATTTGGAGGCAAATTCACCCAGTTTGGTAAGACTTTCAATAGCGGCTTTTTGCACTTCGGTTTCGCTGCCCTTGCCAAAAGCGTTGACACGAATGCTGGTACAACCCAGGTATTTGGCGGCATCTACCCATTTATAATGGTTTTCCACGGCCTGCATTCTGGTTTTGGCATCCAGGTCGCCCAGGTTGCCTTCGCCATCGCACATGATGAGGTGGTTTTTGACGCCATTGTCGGCACAGCGTTTCATGAGCTCGGCCAGGTATTTTTCGTCTTTGGCCTTGTCTTTAAAAAACTGGTTTACATATTCCACTACGCTGATGCCATAGGTGTTTTTGGCAATGGCGGGAAAATCGAGATTGGTGATTTTGTTTGCAAACAGGCTTTTGTTCAGCGACCATTGCGCCAGCGAAATGGTGAAGAACAAGGCCGGGACGCCTGTTTCTTTAGCAGCAGCTTGAGTACCACCGGCGGGAGGGGCTACATTTTTTTCGGAGTCATTGTCGTTGCAGGCAAGCAAGCCGGTACCGGCCACGCCAAAACCGGCTGCCAGAGTACCCAGTTGTTGTAAAAAATGGCGACGATTGGTGGGCATATCAATTGAATTTGATTAGGGAAATAGATTGTTTATGAAAAATAAATTAAAAAAGTAACATGTAGAATTAGAAATGAAAAAGTGGATCCCGTTCAGAACCAGCCACGCTTTCTGAAAATGCGCAACATAAACAGGGGGATCAGCAGCATGAGGCCCACCGCAATAGAAAATCCCCACCTGTTATGGATATAGGGTATTACGTCGAAGTTCATGCCGAAAATACCGCCGATGACCGTAGCCGGCGCCAGCAGGCAGGTTACAATGGCCATCACTTTCATCACCTCGTTCATCTTCAGGTTTACGTTGTTGATGTACAGGTCCTGCATACTCATCATGATATCGCGGTAGTTTTCGCTGAGGTCGTAGGCCTGTACAATATGGTCGTATACGTCTTTGAAATATTTGGTAGTGCGGTCGTCGAGCAGTTCGCTTTCGCTGCGCAGGATGCCATTCAGCAAGTCGCGCACGGGTGCAAAATTTCGTTTCAACACAATCAGCTCCTTGCGTAGCTGGTTGATCTTGGCCAGCGAGCGGGTATTGCTGAAACGGATCACTTCTTCTTCCACCGCCTCAATTTGCTCACCCAGTTTTTCCATCACCAGGAAATAATTGTCAACAATTACGTCCAGCAGGGAATAACAGAGATAATCGGCAGTACGCTGGCGTATTTTGCTATTGGTGATCTTAAGCCGGTTGCGGATAGGATCGAAGGGATCGCGTTTGGGGTCTTCCTGGAACGAGATCACAAAGTCCTTACCCAGTACAATGCTCAGTTGCTCGGTTTCCACCGTATTTTCTTCTTCGTTGTAATAAAGCATATTCAACAGGCAGAACAATACGCTTTCTACTTCATCCATTTTCGGCCGCTGGTTCATGCTGAGAATATCTTCTATCAGCAGCGGGTGCACTTCGAAGTGGTTGCAAATGGCTTCCACATCGGACTTACGCAAGCCATCCACATTGATCCAGCTGATGCGGTGGCTGTGCCGGAAACGCAAACAATCATCTACACAGGTAAATTGCTGAACTTCTACATGGGTGGCATCATAATCGAATACAGAAACCTCTACTTCCTGTGCTTCTTCCCGTTGTGGCATAACGGTGGGATTCACCTGCAGGATTTCCTTCGTGCGCTGGGTGCCAAAAAGCGCCGGAAGCATCAGGTATTTGAGGTACTTCTGTGGGCTCATATAACAAAAGTGGCCGAAAATATTGAGACAGCCAATTTCGGCAGGCGGACTACAATTTTTCGTAGAGGGCACGCAGTTTGTCGCGCGTCATGATCTTTTCCCAATCCTTACCCAGTGCATTTTCCCAAAGCGGTTTCATGCCCAGCGAAACATTGATCATGGTATCGAATTGTTCATCGGTAAGCCCTTTGCAAATACCGGTGGGGATATCGATGCCGTTCTTTTCCACCATTCTTTTAAACTCTGCCACGCCTTCGGGATAATACTCTTCCAGATGGTTCATCACTATACAGTTGCCAATACCGTGTTTGGTACCCAGCAGGTAGCTGAGTCCATAACTCACCGCATGGGCTACACCCACCTGTGAATACGCAATGCTCATGCCGCCCGCATAGGAGGCCATCATGAGTTTATCGTCGCATTCGGCATCCCAGGCATCTTTTTCCAGGAAAATATATTGACACAACTGCAGCGCCTTTTCGCCGTACGATTTGCTGAACTCGTTCAGGTAAGTGCCCTGCAGGCTTTCAATGCAATGGATATAACAGTCCATGCCGGTATAAAAACGCTGGTTCACCGGTGCATTGGCGGTTAATTGGGGGTCCAGCACTATCTGGTCGAAGGGAGTGAAATCGGAGTTCATACCCAGTTTGCGGGTAGGGCCGGTGAGTACCGTGGTGCGTGATACTTCGGCGCCGGTGCCGCTGAGGGTGGGGATGCCTGCTTTGTATACGCCGGGATTTTTTACCAGGTCCCAGCCCTGGTAATCGGCCGAGGAGCCGGGATTGGTCATCATCAGCGAAACCGCCTTGGCCAGGTCCAGGGTAGAACCTCCGCCAATACCAATGATGCCGCTAACTGTACCAAACTCTTCTTTCAATTGACGGGCCAGGGCATCTACCTGGCTGGTTTTTGGTTCGTAGGTAACATCGGCAAAGATCAGCTTGTCTTTCCCGCGCAGGGGAATTCGGTTCATCAGCGGCTTTCCGTCGCCAGTAGCGGCGCCCTGGCTGAAATAATGGTCAAGCAGGAATATCATGGGGGCACCGGCTTTCCTGTGGGGGGCCAGAATTTCATCGAGCTGGTTGAAACTGCCACGGCCATAAATGACGTAGCTGACCATTTTAAAGTTCCTGAACTTCATATGCTGGATCGCTGTTGATTTTTAAACAGATATACGGTTTTGCCGTGCGAAGGTACAGTGAAACCGGGAAAGTTAAACATGATTTGGATTAAAGGATTAAGCGTCTTGCAGCTAATGTAAATGGTTGCTTTGGTGTATTCTTCAAAGATCGAAGGTGAAAATATTGAGCTGGATTCATATGTGAAACATAAGAGATTTGGCGTTGAATTTTTACCCGACTATACCCGTAAAATTGATGACCTCTACGATGCCAACCAATTTGCAGAAAGTACACAGCTTAATCAGGAAAATAGTATAAAAGCGCATAAAATACTTACCTGGCGTATTTTGTCTGAAAGCAGGCAGGGAAGTATCAAAACGGGAAACATGTATGTAACTACCCCCCGACGGAAGAATTGAATATGTTGCCGCATCTAATTATTCGGTGAAATCTGAATTGGAAAAGTTTTTCAATGACCTGGACGTATTAGCTAATACACCATTAACCATTCAGGAAGTTTTCTTTTTCGCATCCTTGCTACACCTTGTTTTTGTAAAGATCCATCCTTTCGATGATGAAAATGGGCGATTGATGTTATCACAGTCGCTCATCATCCAATAAGCACATAGACAAAATCTATCTGTTTATAGAATAATTCAATAAAAATCTATATCCTTTTTTTGCACCTTTGCCATCCCACACGATTGCTGCCGGCCATATACAGCCTTGTAAAAAAATCACTATTTAGCATATGAGTAACAGAATCCTGTCAATTGGAAGTCAGTTTCCTGCTTTTAAAAAGAAAGCAGTTGTATCTATCGAAAAAGGAAAGGAATTTATCGACATCACCAATGAGTACGCCACTGCCAAAGGCAAATGGACGGTTATGTTCTGGTGGCCGAAAGATTTCACGTTTGTTTGTCCCACCGAAATTGCCGAGTTCAACAAAAAACACAGCGAGTTTACCGACCGCGATGCTGTGCTTATTGGCGCTTCAACCGATTCGGAATTTGTGCATGCCGCCTGGAGAAGGGATCATGCCGATTTGAAAGATCTGAAATTCCCTATGCTGGCCGACACTTCGAAATCGCTGGCCGAAGAACTGGGCATATTGGACAATGAAGAAAAGATCGCTTATCGCGCCACCTTCATCATCGATCCACAGGGTATTGTTCGCTGGGTGAGCGTATATGATTTGAATGTAGGACGCAATGTTCAGGAAGTGATTCGTGTACTGGATGCCCTGCAAACCGATGAGCTGTGCCCCTGCAACTGGAACAAAGGCGAAGAAACGCTGACGAAGCAATTGAACATGAACTAAACAACAAACACATGAGCCAGGACCTATTGATGCAGAACGAAACCTTCACCAACCTGCTGAACGATTTGCAGCTGCCTGATTATACACCATCGTCGAATGCCAAGCAGTTGCTGCAGGCCGAGTCGAAATATATCAAGGACCTCAAGATCAATGTGAGCAATGTATTGAACAATATTCAATACCTGAACAGGAAGGAAGCCCTGCTGCTGGCCTTTGGCGTAGCGGTGAACGAGCGGTTTGAGCTGCTGAAGGAAAGTTTTAGTGCGCAGGCGTGTGAAGCGGGTGCAACAGATGCCGAGCTGGCTGAAGTAATTGCCTGTACCTCCTTGATGAACGCGAATAATATTTTTTATCGCTTTCGTCATTTTATGAAGAAGGATTTTTATTCCAATACACCGGCAGGCATTAAAATGAGCATCATGGTGAACCCGGTATTGGGCAAGGAGTTTTTTGAGTTGTTGAGCCTGGTGATCTCATCGATCAATGGTTGCGAAATGTGTGTTACGTCGCACGAGCAATCGATACTACAGCATGGAGGTTTGGAGAGCAAAATATTAGAGGGCGTTAAGTTAGGAGCAATTATTAAATCGTTGATCACCGTATTGGCGTAGGAGAAATATTGAATATTAAATGTTGAGAAATGAGGTTGTCTTAACTTCAACATTCAACATTTAATATTCAATATTCATTATTGCATCAGGCTACTAATGCCGCTGCGCCAAACACCCCTGCGCTATCGCCGAGGCTGGGCTTTAAAATTTTTACATCTACACGGTTGTTGAAGATGAACTTGTTCAACGACTCCCGGCCGGCGGTATAAATGGAGTCGATATTACCCACACCACCACCTACCACAATCACATCGGGATCGAGTAAATTGGTGATCACCGATACAGCCTTCCCAAAAAAATGATTTAGTCTTTCGATGGTTTGTATGGCTGCCGCATCGTTGCCTTCACGGCAATGAGCTACGATATCTTTTAACGACAACATAGTGCCGGTAATGCTTTTATAATAGCGCTGCAAACCAGGACCGCTGAGTACGGTTTCCACGCAACCGCTTTGTCCGCAATAGCAAGGTCCGCCGCTTTCGTCGAGGAAATTATGACCCCACTCGCCGCCAATACCATGGCGTCCGTTCCAAACCTGCCCGTTTATCACAATGCCACCACCCACGCCGGTGCCCATGATAATACCGAATACCAGTTTTGCCTCAGGCGCCTCTTGTTTTACCACGCCCCAATGGGTTTCGGCCAGGGCAAAACAGTTGGCGTCGTTGGCCAGCTCGCAGGGAATGCCCAGTTTTTCTTCCAGGTCTTTTTTCAGCGGTTTGCCATTCAGTGCCGTGCTGTTGCAATTTTTCATGGTTTGCAAAATTGGGTCCAGCACGCCAGGTGTGCCCAGACCTATGCGGGTGGGTTGCAAACCCGATTGCTCTTTCATTATTGTCACCAATTGTGCAATCTGGCCAATGATATGCTTATATCCTTTATGACCTTCGGTATCAATACGCGTTCTCAAAATCGGTTGGGGGTTGTTCAGCGAGGGAACAATGGCGCCTTCTATTTTAGTTCCTCCCAGGTCAATACCCCATAGTGGTTGGCTCATGTTGATTACAATGAATTGTGCTGAATAAATAAAGTGCTAAAAATAACTGTTTAGCAAATCAACCGGCCTTATTCCAGCAGTTTTGCAGCCCTTTCCAGGTCTTCGGGCGTATCAATTTCCACCCCCATATAATCTACCACCACCATTTTGAGGGGGATGCCATATTCCAGGTAGCGCAGGCATTCAATTTTTTCGGCTGCTTCCAGGGGTGTCATAGGCCAACTGGTAAAATCCATCAAAGCCTTTTTACGGAAAGCGTATACGCCAATATGTTCGTAATAGGTAGGAGTAATTTCCTGGTTACGCGGGTAGGGAATGATGCTGCGGCTAAAAAACAGCGCGTTCATATTCCTGTCTACAGCTACTTTTACATAATTGCTATCGGCCACCAGTTGCGGTTCCTTCAATACCTGCATCAGCGAGGCCACCTGTACACGGCTTCCTTCTTCGCCCTCGAAAACCTGCAATAGTTTCTGCAGGGGTTCTTTTTTTACAAAGGGTTCATCGCCCTGTACATTCACGATCACATCCACATCCATATCGGCTACCGCTTCTGCAATACGGTCGCTGCCGCTTTCATGTTGGCGAACGCTCATGCGCGCCTTGCCGCCATTGGAGGCAATTTCGTTATAAATAATATCGCTATCGGTAACCACCCACACTTCATGAAAAAGCCCGGTGGCTACGGTATTATCGTAGGTATGCCTGATGACGGTTTTGCCCCCCAGTTGCTGCATTAATTTGGCGGGAAAACGTGTGGCCGCATAACGCGCCGGTATCATGGCTATAATCTTCATTGGTGCTATTCTGTTTTTCTCCGGGGCTAAAGATACAAAAACCCCCAGGGAATGATGGCCAAACGCCGTCAATTCGTTATATTTGAATAGGTTCACACCTGCCCGCGATTCGCTGCCACCATTGCTTTTTCATTTTCCAAAACTGATGTATGCAAGCCACCGAATTGCTCAATTCCTATTACCCCGATGTCAATACCTGGGACGAAATGTGTACACGCAGCGAAGTGCGTGAACAATACCGGCATGTAGTGGCCTATTTGCAACAATTGGATCTGGAGGAACTGAATAAAAAAGAAGAACTGGCCAGGCGCCTTTTCATGAGCCAGGGCATTACTTTCACCGTATACAGCAGTGGCGAAGGTATAGAAAAAATATTTCCGTTCGATATCATACCCCGTATTATCACCGGCGCCGAGTGGCTGCATATAGAAAAAGGCATCAAACAAAGACTGAAGGCGCTGAACCTGTTTTTGACAGATGTATATCATAACCAGTTCATCATTAAAGACGGGGTGGTGCCCATCGACATGATCTACAGCTGCCCGCATTACCTGCGCGAAATGTACCAGTTCCCGGTACCTTACGATATCTATGTGCATATTGCGGGCATAGACCTGATAAGAAACAACGATGGTTCGTTCTATATTCTGGAAGATAACCTGCGAACACCCAGCGGCGTAAGTTATATGCTCGAAAACCGGGAGATCACCAAACGCATTTTTCCCGACCTGCTGCCGCAAAACAATGTACGCAGCGTGGTAGAGTATCCCAATATTCTGCATAAAAACCTGGTATCGCTTTCGCCCCGGCAAATTGCCAATCCCACCATTGTATTGTTAACCCCCGGTATTTACAATTCGGCTTATTTTGAACATACCACGCTGGCCCGCCTGATGGGAGTGGAGCTGGTAGAGGGCCGCGACCTGGTGGTAGATAATCACCGGGTATTTATGAAAACCACTCATGGCCTGCAACAGGTAGATGTGATTTATCGCCGGGTAGATGATGAATTCCTGGACCCACTGGTTTTTAATCCCGGAAGTGTGCTGGGTGTGGCCGGCATTATGAGCGCCTATCGCAAAGGGAATGTAGCCATCGTGAATGCTGTGGGCAATGGCGTGGCCGACGACAAGGCCATTTACAGCTTTGTGCCGGATATGATCAAATATTACCTGAACGAAGAACCCATTTTGCAAAATGTGCCTACCTACCGGCTGGACAATGACGAGCAGCGGGAACATGTGTTTGCCAATATCACTAAAATGGTGATCAAAAAAACCAATGAAAGCGGAGGGTACGGTATGCTGATGGGACATTCGGCCAGCGAAGAAGAAATTGAAAATTATTGCGCGGCCGTGATGAAAGACCCGCGGAATTTTATTGCCCAGCCCATCATCAGTTTATCTTCTGCCCCCTGTTATATGCATGGCCAACTGCAGCCAAGAAGGGTGGATTTGCGGCCCTATGCCTTATGCGGACCAGATGGCATTGAGATTGTTCCGGGAGGATTGACCAGGGTGGCCTTGCGCGAAGGATCGCTGGTGGTGAATTCATCGCAGGGTGGGGGAAGTAAAGATACCTGGGTATTGATGTAAGTTATTGAACAACCTTAAAAACCAAACCAACTACAACATGCTAAGCCGGGTTGCCGACAGCTTATTCTGGATAGGACGATATATTGAAAGAAGCGATGGCGTTTTGCGTATGCTGAAAGTGAATTATGCGTATTCGCAGGACAGTATACAGGACTTTAGCTGGAAACCCGTACTGCGTTTGTTTACTTACCTGGATGAAGAACAAGCCCGGCAACTGGAAAAGAACCCACGAGCCATTTTGCAATACCTGGTAACCGATAAAGACAATCCCAATGCCGTAGTAAACATCGTTACACGCGCCCGCGAAAATGCCCGCAGTGTGCAGGATCATATCACCAAGGAGTTGTGGCAGTGTTTGAACGATTACTACCATACCATGAAGGAAGACTGGTTAATGAAGTGGTTGCAGAAAGACGATCCCATTACCATACTGGATGTGCTTATCAAACAGGGCCTGTTGTATTACGGTACCGCCGATATTACCATGAGCCGCGGTGAGGGATATACATTTATGAACATCGGCAAATTTCTGGAGCGCGCCATTCTTTCGGTAGATATTTTGAACGTGCGTTTTATTAGTAAACCCGATGAAATAGACAGCTCAGCCGATGCGCCCTACTGGAAATACCTGCTGCTGTCTATTGCCGGTTACGAGTTGTACCTGAAAACCTACCGCAGCGGTTTTGAGGCCAGGAATGTGGTGGAGCAGGTGGTACTGAACAATAATTTCCCGCGCTCTATTATTTATTCCATAACGCGTATGCAGCGCTATTTCGACCGGCTGAAGCGCGAGGGCGATGCCGCCAGTTACCAGCAGCTGGATTTTATGGTGGGCAAACTGTTGTCGAAAGTTCGGTATACCACACCGGAAACCATCATACAACAAAACCTGCATCAGTTTTTACAGGAAGTGAAAAACGACCTGTATGCAGTAGCCAATGCCCTGAACCAGTATTATTTTGCATATACCTGAATGGCCGGTAATTTTACAATAGCCATTTAACAGCATATACCCTACATGCCACAGTTTACAATTCACCACGTTACCAAATATTCATACGAAGTGCCGGTACGCGACAGCGCTAACCAGATCATTTTGTTTCCCATAAAAGACGAGTATCAGTCGGTATTGAAACAACAGCTTACCATTACCGGCGACCCCGTAGTGGATATATACAAAGACTATTATGGTAACGAAGTTGGTTCATTTACCTATGCCGAAACCCATCAGCAGCTGGTGATTGAAAGCAGGGTGGAAGTGGTGACCAAAAGCCGCCAGTTGCCCCAGGACAATATGCCGAAAAAAGAACAATGGGAACAATTGCAGGTATTGCGTTACCAGGCCCCTTTTATCGATTTCCTGAAGCAGGAACCCTTTGCGGCAGTAGATGAGATCAAACAACTCACGCACCTGGAACAGGTGCTGGAAGTATCGCCTTTTGCTGCCGCGCAAAAACTGAACGAATACGTATACGAACAGTTCCGCTACATAAAAGGTGTGACCAATGTTGAAACCACCTGCGATGAAATATGGAAACTGAAGGCCGGCGTTTGTCAGGACTTTGCCCATATATTACTGGTGATGCTGCGTTTCATTGGCATCCCTGCCCGCTATGTAAGTGGTTATATTTGCCCCAACCACAATGGCATGCGCGGCGAAGGCGCCACCCATGCCTGGGTGGAAGCATACATCCCTCACTATGGCTGGCTGGGGCTTGATCCTACCAACAACTGTATTGTAAACGACCTGCACGTGCGGCTGGCCGTAGGCCGAAATTTTAGTGATTGCTCGCCGGTAAAAGGCACTTACAAAGGCACTTCCAACCATACGCTGGAAGTAGGCGTATCGGTAAGTTATGAAGATGGAACCGTACAGGACGAAACGCCCGCCGTTCTCACTCCACAACCTGTAACCAATAATGGCCAGGAAAGCCATGATAATAATTCATGGCGCCGCTATATGGAAATGATACAGCAGCAGCAACAACAGCAGTAACTAATAATCTGTTTTGATGTTCTTATTGAAGGGCAGTTTTAACTGATAGGCCAGGCTCTCATCGGTAGTATCGTCCAGCACATCCAGTCCATACCGCAAACTGCGTGGATCAGTATAAGCAAAGGTGCCAAACAAACGATCCCATAACGAAAATATGTTAGCATAGTTGGTATCGGTATAAGGCCGTTTGTAATGATGGTGCACCTTGTGCATATTGGGCGATACAAAGATCCAGCTAATGGGTTTGTCGATCCAGGCCGGCATGTGAATATTGGCGTGGTTGAAATGGGTGAATATGGCCGATACGCTGCGGTACAGGAAATACATGCCCATGGGCAAACCAATGACAAATACGCCTACCACCGTAGCCAACTCGCGGAACAGCCATTCGCCGGGATGGTGGCGGGTGCCGGTGGTGACATCTACCTTGGTATCGCTGTGGTGGATCATGTGGAATTTCCACATGAATTTTATTTTGTGCATGGCGTAGTGCGGGGCGTACTGTCCAAAAAAGTCCATGAATAAAAGCGCCAGCACGGTATTAGCCCATAGCGGCAGTTGCAACCAGTTGAGCAAGCCGAAATTGTTTTCGGTAACCCAGGCGCAGGCCTGCACAGTAGCAAACCCCAGTATGATGTTGAGTACAACGGTGGTGGTTAAAAACACCAGGTTGGTTTTGGCGTGTTTCCAGCGTTTCCAGGAGAAGGAGAAGAGGGGGTAGTATCCTTCTATTACCCAGAAGAAGATCATTCCACCCAGGAGGATGGCGAGCCGCTGCCAGGGGGCAATGTGTTCCCAGAAATCAACGAAGGATTGCATAGGGGTAATTTACGGAAAATTTGAGAAAGAGATCGGAAGTCGGAGGTCAGAAGTGGCCGGTATTGCGAACCTCTGACTTCTGACCTCCGACTTCCCGACTTCTGACTTCAGGCCTCATCAAACTCAAAGTCGCAGTCGAAACACCGATATACTTTCTTCACCGAAACAGCATAATTGCCCATAAACCAGGTGGTAATAGCCGTAAACCAATTGGCGGGACTACTGGTTTGCGGAACATACAATACATTGGTGCCCTTGCAGCGGGGGCACACCACAGCTTCCTTATATACCTGTTCGAATTGCTCTAACAGTTCCAATGCGCGCGGCGCCTGATCTTCAAACACCATCAGCTTGATGCCGCCTATGGCATTCGATAAAATAGGATCGATGGTAACGGTGTGTTCGTCCTGTAAGTATGCACGAATGCCTTCGGCTTCCAGGCGCTGCAGCATCAGGTTGGCAGGAATATAATTATCATATGATCTTACAGCAACAAACAACGACGATTATCAGGTATTCAACATTAACGGCATCACCAGCATCAGCAGCTCTTCATCTTCTTCCTGCTCGCCGGGTTTTATTATACCCGCCTTGGTAGGCGTAGACAGTTCCATGGTAATTTCTTCGGTATCGGTAGCGTTCAGCATTTCAATCAGGAACTTGGCGTTGAATGCAATCTGCAGGTCTTCACCATTGTACTGACATTTCATGCGCTCGTTACCTTCAAAAGAAAAATCGATGTCCTGGGCGGTGAGTTGCAACTGGCTGCCGCTCATGCTCAGTACCACCTGGTTGGTGCTTTTGTTACTGAATATGCCCACGCGGCGCAGGGCGCCCTGGAAATCGGTTCTGTTAACAGAGAGTTTGTATGGATTATCGGCGGGGATCACCACCTTGTAATCGGGGAAACGGGCATCGATAAGCCGACAGCTCAACTGCGTGGTGCCATGCGTTACAAACAAATGGTTGCTGTTGTAGCTGATGGTGATTTCATCATCGTTATCGGGCATGGCGGCCTTCAACAGGTTCAGCGGCTTTTTGGGAACGATCATGGAATCGTTTCTGGGGCAGCTTACATCCTTGCGTTTGTAACGAACCAGGCGGTGTGCATCGGTGGCTACAAACTGCAGTCCTTTTTTATCCATCTCGAAAAATACACCTGTCATGGCCGGGCGCAAATCGTCGTTGCTGACGGCAAACAGGGTTTTGTTGATGGCGGTAACCAGGGCCGATGAAGTGAGTTTGAAAGAAGATGTGTCGTCGGCTACAGGATCTTTGGGGAAATTATCGGGATTTTCGCCCATCACCTTGTACTTACCGTTATCGCTCGTGATCTCTACGGCAAAGCTTTTATCGATGTTGAAGGTAAGCGGCTGCTCGGGGATATTCTTCAAAGAATCCATCAGGATCTTGGCCGGGATACAAACACGGCCGGTATCCTTGGCCTCTACCTCCAGTTGCACTTTCATTACCGTTTCAAGATCGGTGGCCACAACAGTAAGCTGATTCTTTTGTACTTCAAACAAAAAATCTTCCAGGATGGGTAATACAGTATTCGCGTTGATAACCCCACTGATCTGTTGCAATTGTTTCAACAAGGCCGAAGATGAAACGATAAACTTCATATATCTAATTAAGATTTGAGCAAATATAGAATTATGAATGAATAAATTACCGGATTTTTTAA
>Ga0065721_10005293_pt1 | contig 18474 bp, 12 predicted proteins | sample Mesricmetagenome_FD_59108 | JGI IMG/M metagenome (GOLD analysis project Ga0065721, IMG submission 59108) | Mesophilic microbial community from rice straw/compost enrichment Sample: eDNA_1 v2 (version 2) | ecosystem: Engineered > Solid waste > Grass > Composting > Bioreactor | place: USA: Davis... | reverse complement strand
CGTCGAGCCGCTCCTCCACGCCGCGGGCGATCCGCCGGTACCGCTCGTCTCCCGTCTCGCGGTAAGCGTGCCACAGGATGCCCGGCCAGAAGCCGTTCGTCCAGCAGTCGACGTCGCGGTTGTCGTACCGGCCCCCGATCGACGCGAGCGGGAACGAGTCTCCGATCCGCTCGCTCGTCCTCGCCAGCTTGTCCGCGGCCGCTCCCCAAGCCTCATCTATCCACTGTTCCATTGCGTATCCACCTTTGCTTTTTTTATCCGGACAACCGCCCTTTATCCCTTAAGAGCCCCTACCATGACGCCTTTGACGAAGTACTTCTGCACGAACGGGTACAGGCACAGGATCGGAACCGTCGCGACGATGATCGTGGCATACTTGAGCGATTCGCTCACCAGCACGGCCTGATCGACGCTCGCCCCGCCCAGCATGCTGTCCGTCGAGTTCGAGATCAGAATCTCCCGCAGGATCAACTGCAAGGGGAACAGCTCCCGATCCCGAAGGAACAGGGAAGCGTAGAACCAGGCGTTCCATTTCTCCACCGCGTAGTAGAGCGTGATAACCGCCAGCACCGGAAGCGACAGCGGCAGAATAATCCGCCAGAACACGGTGAAGTGGTTGGCCCCGTCGATCGTTGCCGATTCCTCGAGGCTTTCGGGAACCGACGCGAACGCGGTGCGCATGATGATCAGGTTAAACGTATTGACGGCGAACGGAACGATCAGCGCCGCCAGCGAGTCGATGAGGCCGATTCCCTTGACGACCAGATAGAACGGAACGAGGCCGCCGTTGAAGAACATCGTGAATACGATAAGGAAAATAAACGCTTTATTCCAATAAACCCGGCGACGCGACAGCACGTAGGCGGTCATCGACGTCACGAGCATGTTGAGCAGGAGACTGCCGGCCACGACGGTTATCGTGTTGAGGTAGCCTTTCCAGATCGCCGAATTGCGGAAAACGGTCTCGTAAGCGTCCAGATGGAACCCGTAGGACCGAAGTAGCAGCCCGCTGTGTGCCAGCAGTTGATTCCCGTCGCTGAACGACGCCAGCAGAACGTAGAGGAAAGGATACGCGCTTACGATAACGAGGGCGAGCAGGATGGCGGCGATGACGGCATCTCCAAGCCGATCTCCGATAGTGCGTCTCACGGTCCGTCCTCCTTCACCATAAGCTGTTCTGATTGACTCTTCGGGACAGGTAGTTCGCCAGCACGAGCAGAGCCAGGTTAATAACGGAGTTAAACAAGCCGACCGCCGCGCTGAAGCTCCAGTCGAATTCGATCAGCCCCTTGCGGTACACGTAGGAGGAGATGACGTCGGCCGTCTCGTAGATCGAGGAGTTGTAAAGCAGGATGATTTTCTCGAAGCCGACGTTAAGCAGATTGCCCATCCGCAGAATGAACATGATCATGATCGTCGGCAAGAGCCCGGGCAGCGTCACGCTCCGCATCTGCCGCCATCTTCCCGCCCCATCGATCCTCGCCGCCTCGTATTGCTCCGTGTCGATCGAGCTGAGCGCCGCGATGTAGATGATCGACTCCCAGCCGATGCGCTGCCAGATCTCCGAGGCGACGTAGACCGGGCGGAAGTAGTCCGGGTTCTGCAGCAAAGCCGTATCGGCGCCTCCGAGCGAAGCGACGATCTGCTGGATGATGCCGCCGCTGTTCGTGAAGTCCTTGACGATGCCGCAGATAACGATTAACGACACGAAATAAGGCATGTACGTCACCGATTGCACGAAGCCGCGGAACGCGCGGCTTCGCACTTCGTTGATCAGAAGCGCCAGGACGATCGGCGCCGGGAATTCGAACAGCAGCGTGTAGACGCTGATCAGGACGGTGTTCGTGAACACCCGCTCGAAGTAGAACCCTTCGAAGAAGTCCTTGAAGTGGGACAGCCCTGCCCATGGGCTTCCCAGAATGCCCTCGGCGGGCGAATAATCCTTGAAGGCGATGACGGCCCCGTACATCGGACCGTATTGGAAGACCAGGTAATAGGCCAAGGCCGGGAGCATCATCGCGTACAACAGCTTGTTGCGGCTCCAGTCCTTCCGAAGGAAGAGCCCCCAGTGCGTTCTCTCCGCTCTCTTCTCCAACTTGGATAGCACCCCTGTCGCTGATGGCTTAACGAGCGTTGTAGCGATCGAGCGCCGCTTGATAGATCTCGATGGCCCGGTCGATGTTCAGCGATTCTAGCTTCGTCAGGAATTTGTCATAGGCGTCCATCGAGTCGGTGCCGAGAATGATCTTGATCGTCGTCTCGTCGACGAGCGTGTTGACTTCGTTCATGATTTTGGCGAATTCGGTGCTCTCTTCCGCGGTCGGCGAGATCGGAGGCAGCTGGTGCTTGTCGACGTCCGTCTGGCCCCACGTCTTAACGGCTTCCTGTTGCTGCGGAAGCGCGGCGAACTGCTCGTAATAGCGCTTGTCTTGGACAAACGGACCTCCGGTGGCGCGGGTGTAGAGCCCAAGGTTTAGGGGCAGGTTCTCCTTGACGGGATCCGTGTAGGTCGGATAGCCGTTCACGAGCGTATGGGCTTCGCCTTCCTTGCCGAAGTTGAAGAAGAAGCTGCCTTCCTCGCTGTAGCCGTAGTCGAGCAACTGGACGGCGAGCTCCGGATTCTTGCTCTTCGGCGAGATAGCGAAGTTGCCGCCTTGAGGCGCGGCGAAGTCCTTCTGGCCGAACTTCGGCACTTCGCCCTCGTTCAAGACCGGATACGGGGCGCCGACGAGGTCGTACTTCGGATCGACATCCTTCATCGCGGTCAGCCACTTGCCGATGCCGCCGCCGGCGAGGGCGTACGTCGCTCCCGACTTGCCGGAGGTCATGTTGGCGTCGCGGATCTTGCCGTCGACGGTCGCGATGTCCTTGTCGATCAGCCCTTCGGCGTACCACTTGCGCATTGTCGTAAGGAAGTCCTTGAAGCCGGGCTCGGCCGGACCGAACTTGACCTTGCCGTCATCCATGTAGAAGTCGCGCTTGATGCCGAACGCTCCGTAGAAGAGGCCTTGCTGCAGGTCGTCGAACAGGCGCGGCGTGCTGATGAACGTAAGCGGAGCCGTAGCCCCCTTCTTCTCCTTGAAGGCCTTGAGCATCGTGTACCATTCGTCCATCGTCGTCGGCACCTCGAGGCCGAGGTCGTCCAGCCAGTCCTTGCGGATAATCGGGCCTCCGTACGTCATCAGGTAATCGTCGCCGCGGATGAACGGGAAGCCGTAGTACGCGCCGCTGTCCGTCTTGATCTGCTTGTCGACCTCCGGATGCTTCGCCAGGTAAGCCTTCAGATTAGGAGCGTACTTGTCGATCAGGTCGTTCAGCTTCAGGATGTTGCCGTCCTGCATCGCTTTCTCCGGTCCTCCCGGATAGCCGGTCACGAAGTTCCATTCGATGATGTCCGTGTATTCGCCCGAAGCAAACATGATGTTAAGCTGTTCCTTGGCTTGGTTGACGGCCGGCAGCTCGTATTTGACCTTGATGCCGGTACGCGCTTCCAATTCTTTGTTGAACGGAAAATCCTCCAGCTTGGGAGTGACGGCGAGCTGCTGCGAGAACGCTCCGGAGTCCAGCCATCTCGTGAGCATGACGTCCGTCTTGATCGGATAGACCGATCCGCCCGCGTTCGGCGAATCGCTCGGCGACGCGGATTCGCTTGCGGGCGCGCTGGCGCTGCTGCTCGGCGATGCGCTCGGCGACGGGCTGCCCGTCTCGTTATTGGAGCTTGAGCATGCGGTGAGCGCCGTGCTGGTCAGCATCAGGCTTAGCAGAATGGCGGATGATGCCTTGCGGGTTGAAGCTTGCATGAAGCAATCGACCTCCTTCTATTGTAGGACCCCTCTCATCGGATTCCTCACCCCGATTATGCGGCCCGGCCCCCTCTTCAGGGTAGGCGCAGAACCTCCAAAACCGTCACCACAACTTGCGCTTCACTTCCCAAAACCTCCAATCCGATGTTCAAAAGAGGATCAAGCAGACCCTCAGCCCTTCGGAATCGCTCCCAAACCCGTCATTCGAGCCATTTATACTGTCCCGGAGTGACCCCTTCGACCTTCTTGAACGCCCGGATAAACGTGTTGACGCTGCTGAAGCCGCTCCTTCCGGCCGCCTCCTCCAAGGATGTCCGTTCCGTCCTCAGAAGCTCCTTGGCCCGGTTGATCCTCGTTCGATTGATCGCGTCCAAGAGTCCCTCTCCCGTCTGATCCTTGTACAGCTTGGAGAGGTAGGTCGCCTTCATCCCGAAGGTGTCGCCGATCATCGTGATGTTCAGGTTGGGGTCCTCGTAATGCTCCTCGATATAACCCTGGATGGACTCCGCGAACGAGGAGAGCTGCCGGTCGCGGTCGCGGCTCCGGTTCGCCTCCTGCTTGGCCGCGGTTAGGCGGCACACCTCCTCCAGCATCTCGGCCAGACCGGCCTGGATGTCCTTCACCGAACGGAGGCCGGTCAACCGCTCGAGCGCCTTCGGGTGCTTCTCCAGGAACGAGGCCTGCACGTCGCCCAGCTCGCCCATCGTCTTCAGGAACGTGCAGACGAGATCGAACATGAGGCAGCGGGCCAGCTCGGTCGTGAACTCCCCGTTCCGCAGATTGCGCTCGATGATCTCGTCCAGCGTCCGACGGGCCTTCGCGATGTCGCCCACGAGCACGCAATTGATCAACTGCTGCTCCGTTTGCAGCGAATAGTCGTAGCCCTCCACGGCGGCCGGCAGCCGCTCGGACCTCTCCAGTTCTTCGTATGAGAGGCTGCTCTCGCGGTCGCCGACGACGTACTTGTATTCCATCGTCTCGAGCGCCTCCCGGTAGGCTTCGGCGATTCCGCTTAACGATTCGTGTACCCCGCTGATCGCGACGGACGCTTCCAGCTGGAAACGCTGCTTGAGGAAGCCGCGGGTATTCTCGGCCGCCTGCTTCAGTTCGGCCAGAGCCTCCGCCGGCGGCGTATACGGCCTCAAGCACGCCAGGCACGCGAATAAATCTCCCGTGTCGGCCATATATCCGGCGTGAGAGCGTCCGATCCATTCCTCCGCCACGTTGGAGACGATGAAACGAAGCAGGCCCTGTCCGCCCTCCGGCTGCATCTCCTTGATCCGCTCCAGGAACGCCTCGTTGCCGTCCACGTCGAACAGGATGACCGCGAACCGATCGCTCTCGAACTTCATGTCGAACGCGGCGAGCAGCTCCTCGCGCGAGAAGCGCCTTTCCACCCGTCCCTTCAGAAGCCGGACGATAAAGGAGTCTCTCAGCTCGCGGTTCTGCTGGCGGAACCGCTGCCGGTCCCGCTCCCGTTCCCCGGCGTTTCTTTTCCATTCTTCTTCTATTAGAAGATACTCGTTCATGACTCCTTGGCTCCCGGCGGCGGCGGGATCGCCTCCGTAGAGCGTCCGGACCAGGTTGCCGAGCGGCCGGTAATGGCGGCGAAGGAAGAAGACCGTCAGCCCAAGGCCGCCGAGCAGGCTGAACAGGATGCTGACCGTCGTCAGCCTGCCGACATAGGCGGATTCCTTCCAGACGAGCGGGTTCGGAACGACGGTGACGTACGTCAGATCGGAGTGCACCGAGCGGATGTACGAATATTGCGACGCTTCCCCGCGGAAGCTCTCTTCGAAGCTTCCCTGCTCTCCCTTCAGGCGATCGAGCCCGGGAAGCTCCGCCCCTTCCTCTAAGCTGGATACGAGCACCTCCCCGTCCCCGTTGAGAATGAACACTTCGCCGCCGCTGAACTCCCTGACGTTAAGGGCATCCCTTCGCATCTGCTCGGCGTCCAGCATGACGACAACGGTTCCGACGGAATCCTTGTTCTCGTCCGCCGGGAACGAGCTGACATAGTTGACGGAGGGGACGATCGCGCCCGCCTCGTTCAGCCGGCTCGTCCGGATGAACTTCCGGGTGTCCGTGCTGCGGACGAGCCGCCTCCATTCGTCCATGGACATCGTACCTCCCGCGTACCATTCCTCGTAGGCGTTGTCGGCCGATTTGTATACGTATGGCATCAGGACGCTGTCGCCCTGGGTCCAATAAATATAGAACTCGTCGTAGGACGTATACGCGGAGCTCATCCCTTGCAGGTCCTGGGTGACCTTGTAGAGATCGTACAGGTAATCCCCGCGGCTCGCCTTGTTCGTATAGAACAGGCTCTGAATCTCCACGTTGGCATAGATCTGGGCGACCAAGCGCTTCACGGAGCCGATCTGGCCGTCGATCTTCTCTCTCATCTGCGCGAGAAGCAGCTCGTTCCCGCTCCGGATCTGCTCGTCGACGGTCGCCCGGGTTTGGGTGTACACCGCCGTGCTCAGAACGATCGGAACGAACAGCACGATCAAGTAGCTGAGCAGCCATGCCGTCACCACGCTTCTTCTCCGCGGCCACCATCTGAACCGACTCATGCGGACTCCCCCTGCCTGCTCTTTAGTCGTTACTTCCTGTTTACCGGATGGCGCGGGCGTCGGCAACCCTCTAACCGTCACCCTTTTATCCAAATCGATCGTCAGAATGTCCACTTCTCTATAAACGGGAGAAAACCTGCGGGTGGGCAGGTTTTCTCATCCGTATTAAGGGCAAAAGGGGTCAACCGACGGGAACGAACTTCACCGCGTCCGCAACGACGTAGCCGTCGGGAGATGCCAAGGCATCGTTGCGGATCGTCACGCTTCCGCCGGTTCCCGCCTGGAAGGCATACGTGCCGATCAGGTTCCAGACGCCTCCGTTCGACCTCTGGTCGACCGCTACCGTGCTCGCCGTCCCGTTATGGACGACGTCCACCTGAACCGCGTCCTCCCGGTTGAAGTGCTCGGGCCACATCAGGTACACTTCGTAGGTCCCCGATATCGGAAGCTCGGGCGTGAACGTGACGCTCTTCGTTCCTTTACCCGCGTTGCCGTCGTGCAGGTAGTCCGCTCCGTAGCGGTCCGCCTGGGTGTTCGCCGTCGTCCACGTCCCGATCTTCGTCACGCCGGACGAATCGGCGTTATCGACGATAATCGGATCGGGCAGCCGCTCGAACCGGACCGCGTCGGCGACGACGTACCCGTCCGGGGAAGCCAGCGCGTCGTTGCGGATCGTCACGCTTCCGCCCGTCCCGGCTTGGAAATAGTAGGTTCCGAGCGGATTCCAGACGCCTCCGTTCGAGCGCTGGTCGACGGCCGTCGTGCTCGTCGCCCCGTCATGGACGATGTCGACTTGGACGGCGTCCTCCCGGTTCGGGTGCTGCGGCCACATCATCGTTACCCGGTAATAGCCGGGGAAAGGCAGGGTCGGCGCGAACGTGACGCTTTTCGTCCCCTTGGCCGCGTTATCGTCGTGAAGATAATTCGCTCCGTAGCGGTCGGTCTGGGTGCCGGCCGTTTTCCATGTTCCCGTCTTGGTCACGCCGGTCGCATCCGCGTTATCGACGATGACCGAGACGAGCTCGGGCTCCTCCGGCTCCTCGGGCTCGGGATCGCCGCCGCCCGGGTCGGTTCCGAGTGTGAAGTTCGCTTGGAACGACTTGCCCTTTGCCCCGTTGACGTTCACCGTGAACTTGATCGTAGGGCTGAGCTGGGTGACAGTAATGCCGGGATCGGCCGTATAGCCGCTTGCCGAACGGGCCAGTTCGATCTGGATCGTGCCCGTATTCGCCTGAGTCGGATCGGAGACAGCCACGGCGAGGCTCGTGTCCGGCGTCTCGCGGGTCATGACCGAAGCCTTCTTATTGGAAGTAAGGAGATCGACGGTCTGCAAGGAATCCGTCCAGAAGTTCGCGCCGATCAGGTTCAGCGTCGTCTCCTTGACCGCTTGCACGGCTCCCGTGTTGGCGAGAACGGCTATCTCGGGACTGGATTCGTAGGCTTCGGTCGCCGAAGCGGATGCGTTCGGGAGTACGGTATACGCGTAAGAAGCGTCGGTAGGCGCCGTTCCGTGATCGATCCATGCCGTCTGGTAGTTGCGGGTGATGTTCGTCGCCGGCGTCACGCTGCGGTTGTTGATCTGCTTCCAATTGCCGGTCCGCGCCTCCCGTTTGGTCTGAAGCGTCGCTCCGTCCGGGAAGTAATAGCCGATGTCGGAGCCGCTCGCCGCGTTGCCGCTAAGGTGCATCGAGCGGACGTTCATCAGCGTTTGGCTGGCGCCGAGAGCGGTCGGCTGAGCCGTCCCGTCGACCGTCCAGGCATTGTCGCCCGCCAAGTTCAGCTTGCGGTTCTCGACAATCGTCTCCACGGGGGAAGTCGCCGTACTCGAAATTCCCGCCCCAAGGGCGACGATCTCGTCGTCGAACAGGAACCAGGATTTGCGCCCCGTCAGGTTGTAGGAGGCGTAGGAGAGATCCATCCCGACCGCTCCGTAAGTTCCGTCCAGCACCGAGCCGCCCGCCCAGTTCGTCGTGCCCGTCTGCGCGGCGTTCGCCGTCTGGGAGACGACGGTCGTGCCCGGCAGCCGGTAGGAATCGACGGTCGGCCAGTAGTCCTCGCTGTATTGCGCCAAGTCCCCGTTATAGAGATAGGTGGCCCCCGCCCCCGTGTACCAGCCTTTGCCGTTCTCGCCGTTGATCGCCTCGAAGCTGTTGATCCGGGTCGAGAACATCGCGACGCCGAAGGCAAAGCCCGGGCGAAGCAGAAGCGAGCGGTCCATCCCGGCGAATTGCCGGACCTTGTTCAGCGGCGCGGGCGGCGAGATCGCGGAGTCCGCAACGATCCCCTTCGCCAAGGCGATCATCTCCGGAGACGCGTCCGAGTAAAAGCTGCTGAACGTGTCGTCCTGGATCCAGCCCTTGGCCATGCTCTTGAAGGCGGACGCATGGGGCTCCGGCGCGAATTGCGAGAGCCGGATGATCGCGGCGATCACGGCGTGCCCAACCGCGTGATCCTGGGCGTAGTTGCGGGAGATCTCGCGCCCCCGGACCATGTCCATCATCGCTCCCTTATACATGAGAGGCTGGAACGAATCGTATGCCCATTGCCATACGTGAGCTTGGTTCGGGTCGGTCACCTGCGCGGACGAGCCGGACAGCAAGTACATCAGGTCGGACGTCATCTGCAGCAGCGAGAGGCCGTAGCCGCCGGTATAGGCGATTCGGCTGTGCTGGATGAACGAGCCGTCGGCATAGAAGCCGTCCCCGCTCGTCACGTACGGGAAGATGCCGGCTCCGGACAAGCCGTCCCGGGCGGCCGCGGCCTTGGCGGAATCCTTCACGAGAACGGCGCGCACGCCGACTACCACGGCCTGCCAGGCCCGGTTCGCCCCGGACAGGTTGACAGCCGGAGTGAAGTAGTCGACCGTGCTCCCGTAGGTCGCAAGCTGCGCGGGCGTGAGATCGTCGTAGAGCAGGGCGACGATGTCGTTCAGGCTGAGCGGAATGCCGATCTGCCAATGCCACCAGTTATAGGAGGTTCTTCCGATCGTAGTATTGTAGCTGTTGGCGTACAGCCAATCGAGCGCGTCGATTATGTCTTGCTTTAGCGACGCGTTGCCATAGAGGGAGGAGCCGAACGTCGTCGCGGCGAGCGTCATCGTTCTTAGCCGGCTGTACGACTCGTTCACCTGGTCCGACGTCTTTGTCGCGCGCAGCGCGTACCAGATGTAAGTGCGGGTCGGCGACAAGTCCATGGCGCTCCAGTAAGACTGGGCTTCCATGGCGAGCGCCGCCGTCCGGGCCGCGATGTCTGGATCTGTCGTGCTCAGGTCGGGTCCTCCGGTCAGCATCGTCTTCCATTTGTCCCTCATCGTATCGAATTCGTCCGTCGCGAAGGCGCGTTCCGGAGAGATGCCTCCCCAGAACGTAAACAGAATGGCGGCGACCAGGACGGCCGCAATCGATCTCGGCAGCTTGCCGGAATGCTTCATCGCTTCATCGTTCCCCTTCCATAGCGAATTAGAGCGAANTAGCGAANCCCCTGCTCTACCCAAGCCCTGCAAGCAAAGCCCTGCTNCGTCCAAGACCTACTCCAGCAANGCCCCCTCCGCCCGGAGCGCCTCCTGCAGAACCTTCACGTCCAGCTCGTGCGGGGCGATCCCAAGCTTCGCGGCCAAAGCCGCCGCGGCGCCGGCCGCTTGTCCGGTCGCCATGCAACTCGGCGTCAGCCGCGTGGTGGCGAGCGCCTCGTGGCTGGTCGAGATGCATCGGCCGCCGCTTAATAAATGGCTTACCTTCTGCGGAAGGAGGCAGCGGTACGGAATGTCGTACGCGCCGTCCCCTTGCACCCAGGAAGCGACGACTCCCTTGCCGGACGGATCATGAATGTCTATCGGGTAGCCGCTGCGGGCGATGACGTCGTCGAACCGGCGCCCCTCCACAACGTCCGACGACTCCAGCGTGTATCGGCCGACGATGCGTCGAGTCTCGCGAATGCCGATCTGCGCGCCGACCTGCGAGAGAGAAGCCTTCTCGAAGCCCGGCAGCTCCTTGATCATGAAGTCCGCGACCTGCTGCGCCTGCTTGCGGCCGAGATGCTCCGCCTCCGTCAAGTCCTCGACGTCCGTGCCGTCCAAGCCTTGAACGCGCGTCGTGTTGACGAGAACCTCGTCCGGCTCCGGCCCTGTGAAGAAGAGTACCTGGTCCCGGTTGATCGGAAGCTGCGCGGCATTCCATTGCTTGAAGAAGCCCATGACCCCGCTCAGCGGCAGCTGCTCAAGCTCGTCTATCGGCGTCTTGCGGTAGAACTCGTTCGGGTTAGCCAGCATGTACTGCTTGACCTTAGCCAGATCGACTCCGCGCATTCGGAACTTCATCGTCATCGGCTGCGTGCGCCCGTCCTCTTCCCGTCCTTGCCGGGTCGGGGCACCGGACAGATACGCGAGATCCGCGTCGCCCGTCGTGTCGACGAAGACCTTGCCCCGTATCTCCAGCTTGCCGGACTTCGAGGTTACCCAGGCCGCCGCGATCCGATCCCCTTCCAACTCGACCCGATCCACGAAGCTATGGGCGATCAGCTTCACTCCGGCCTCGCGAAGCATGTCGACCGCAAGCGTTTTATACACTTCGGGATGATAGGGCGTTATCGTCTTGACGAAGCCTACCGTGTCCCGAACGTGCCCCGGCGAGGCCCCGATCGCCTGAAGCCTGCGGACGATCTCGTCCGCGATGCCTCCGATCACCTGCTTGCCCTCCACCGTATGGAACGTCATCCAAGGGTATACGAGAGCGGCCGTCGACATGCCCCCGACGAAGCCGTACCTCTCGATCAGAACCGTACGCGCTCCGAGACGCCCTGCCGCGATCGCCGCATTGATGCCTGCCGGGCCTCCTCCAACGACGACAACGTCTGCTGCGACAGGTTCCTTGTACCTTTTTTCATGCCTCATTTGATCAAGCTTCATTTTCCCAAACCTCCTATTTCAACCCGGTTGTCGCGATTCCATCGATGAATTTGCGTTGGGCGAAGAAAAACACCAGCAGCAGCGGAAGAGTCGCCATGACGGACGCCGCCATCAAGAGATGCCAGGCCGTGCCCGCCGTATCGGTAAACAGCTTCATTGCGATCGGCAAGGTGAACAAATCCGAAGAACTGATGTAGATCATCGGATCCAGGAAGTCCTCCCAGCTGTTCAGGAAGGTGAAGATCGACAGCGTGGCGAACGCGGGAGCGGCCAGCGGCACCATGATTCGCCAGAACGTCGTCCACGGCGAGCAGCCGTCGATCTCCGCCGCCTCGTCGAGCTCGTTCGGAACGGTGATGAAGAACTGCCGCAGCAGGAAGACGCCGAATATCCCTCCCGCGCCCAGCATCGGCGGTACGATCAGCGGGAAGTGCGTGTCCGCCAGCTGCAGCTTCGAGAACCAGATGAAGTTCGGAATCGTCGTCACCTCGGCCGGAATCATCATTCCGCTCAGGAGCACGAGGAACCAGACGCTGCGCAGCGGGAACTTGATCTTGGCGAACGCGAAACCCGCGATGGCGGCGAACAGGCACGTGCCGACCGTGACGACGACGGCGATGTAGAAGCTGTTCCAGTAATGAAGGAGGAAGTCCGGCTGCGCCTCGAACACCTCGGCATAGTTGCCCCAGACGACCGGGGACGGGAGAATCCGCATCGGGAACTCGAACACCTTCGTCTGGTCCTTCAGCGACGTGGTGATCATCCAATAGAAAGGAACGAGGATGACCGCCGATACCGCGATCAGCAGGAGGTACCGAACGACGGCGGAGATTGCTTTGCCGGATTTATTGCTCATGATGCACCCACCTTGTTCTCAGGTTCCATTGCACGACGGTGAGCAGCAAGACAAGGAAAAACAGCACGAACGCGACCGCCGAGGCATAGCCGAAATCGAACACCTTGTACGCCAGCTGATAGATGTAGTAAACGAGCACGTAGGTAGAGGTGCCGGGCCCTCCGTCGGTCATAACCGCTATCTGCGAGAATACCTTCAAGGAACCGATCAGAGTGATTACGAGCGTCAGGAAGAGAGAGGGGGTGATCATCGGCAGCGTGATGCTGCGGAACTGCCTCCATCTCGAAGCCCCGTCGATGGTGGCGGCCTCGTAATACATCTTCGGAACGTCTTGAAGCGCCGCGAGGAAAATCACCATGTTCATCCCGACCTTCTTCAGAACGCTGACCACGATGACGACGGGCATGACGAGCGCGGTGTCGTACAGCCAGGCCGGCCCTTCGATCCCCAGCGAGGCGAGAATCTGGTTGAGCAGTCCCGCGTCGGTCGCGAACACGTACTTCCAGACGATCGCCCAGACGACAATGGAGGTAACGACGGGCGTGAAGATGACCGTGCGAAAAAAACCAGTTCCCGGAAGTTTCTGGTTGAGAAGAAGAGCGAGAGCGAGCGCCAGCCCCAGGTTGAGCGGAATCAGGCCCGCCGAGAAATACAGCGTGTTCCCGAGCGTGCGCCAGAATTGAGCATCTTCGGAGACGAGCCGCGCGTAGTTGTCTCCCCCCACGAAGGAGGAGGGGTGCAGCAGGGAATAGTCGGTGAAGCTGAGCCCGAAGGCGTAAACGATCGGAGCCGCGAGGAAAAGGAAAAAGCCCAGCATCATCGGAGAGATGAACAGGTAACCGTACCACGCGTTGCGCCTCCGGAGCTTCGAAGTTGTCGCGTTGCTCATGTTGAGGTCCACTCCTTCCATGGCCGAGAGGAGAAGCCGGGCCGCCGCCAAGGCGATTTCGTTGCCTGCGCGCCAGCGTCCCGGTCCCTTCGGCTCTATCTGTTAGTTAAGCAACGGAGAAACTTCCTTCTCCAGATCCTTCGCGATGTCCGCGATCGGCTTGGACTTCGTGTAGATGGAGTCGAAACCGATCTTCATCTTCTCGTCGATCTGCTGGAAGTTCTGGAACGCCGGACGTACCCTCGCGCTCGCCATCTGGTCGAGCACGGCCGTCTTCACGCTCTCCGGCGAAGGTCCTTGGTTCAGGAATTCCTGCGATTCCAGAACGGACTTGCGGCTCGGCACGAAGAACTGCGAGGTGACCGCCATGTTCTCCGGATTGGTCAAGTACTTCACGAAGTCCGTCGCTTCCGCGGCATGCTCGCTGTCCTTCGTAACGGCGTAACCGGCATAGCCGAGCGTCGTACCTTGCCCGCCCGCGCCGGATGGCATCGGGGCGATGTCCCATTTAAAGTCGGTGATTGCCTTCGCCTTGCCCATGTAGCTGAAGAGGTCTTGCTGCATCGCGATTTTGCCCGTCTCGAACGTCGTCTGGTCGCCCGGCTTCGGGTGAATCTCCGACTTGAACATGGCGTCGCTGTAGAATTGAAGGGCATCGATGCCTTCCTTCGTATTCAGCGCGAATTGTTTGCCGTCGGCGCTGAAGTAGTCGCCGCCGAACGCCCACACGAGCGTCTGAAGAGATTCGGTCCAGCTCGTCGTCCATCCGTTCGGGCGGATCAGGTTAACGCCATAAACGCCCTTACTCCTATCCGTGAGCACGGCCGCCGCTTTCGCCATCTCGTCATACGTCCATTTTCCTTCCGCGTACAGCTCGGTCGGCGTCTTCAGCCCCTTTTCCTCGAACAAGGTCTTGTTGTAGTAAATCATGTTCGGCGGAGTCGAGAACGGAATGCCGTACGTCTTGCCGTCCTTCGTCAGCAGATCGAGCGTCGAGGGAATGAGGTCGTCGAACTTGTAATCCGGGTCGTCCTTGATCGATGAAATGTCGGCGAGCTGGCCAGCCTCGAGGAACTGCGGGATCGACCGCTCCATCAGCCAGACGACGTCCGGCGCCGTCTTCGATGCCATCAGCACCGACAGCTTCTGCTGGTAGTCCGCCGAAGGAATCGTCATGATCTCGACGCTCACGTTCGGGTGGTCCTTGCGGTAGCTCTCGATCATCGTCTCGTACATCTGCTTGTGCGTGTCGTTGCCCCAGATGCTGAACTTCAGCTTGACCTCCTTGGCCGCCGCTCCCGATCCCGAGGAGCTTTCTTTGCCGTTCGAATCGGAGCCGCAACCCGCGAGCGAACCCGCCATTAACACCGTCGCAAGCCCGATGCCCAGTCCCTTTTTCATATGGCTTACCCCTTTTCGTCATTGTTTGATAAGCGCTTACATTTGTGATTATAAAGAAAGACCCGCATCGCNGAGAACGACACGGGTTCCAGAAATGGTTCAAAATCGTAAGGGTTTTCNTGCGAATAGGAANAGATCGGAGCAGNATTAACGACAGGTNATCCCCGCTCCCGGTATTCGGTCGGCGTTGCTCCTGTGTGCTGCTTGAATAGCGACGCGAAGTATTTATGGTTGGGAATTCCGCACATGGCCGCCACCTCCGCGACCTTCAGCGTAGTGCCCGCGAGCAGCTGCCTCGCCTTCGCGATCCGTCTCTCCGTCACGTAGTCGGACAGGTTCTGGCCCGTCTCCCGCTTGAACGTCTCGGAGAGGTATTTCGGATGCAGGTAGACGCGTTCGGCCAGAAACTGCAAGGAGATCTCCTGCTCGAGCGACTGCTGGATCAGCTCCTTCACCTTGCGAATGACGAGCCTCTCCTTGTCGGGCTCGGGGGACTCGTCCCCGGCAGGACCTCCCTTGCCTTCGGCCTGAATTCGGGCAAGCACCCTCGCCAGCTCCACTCGCTCGATCGGCTTCAGCAGGTAGTCCATCACGCCATAGCGTAGCGCCTCCCTTGCGTATTCGAACTCATCATGACCGCTGATCACCACGATAGGCGTGTCCTTCTGCTCCTGCTTAATCCGCCGCAGCAGCTCCAAGCCGTCCATCTCCTTCATCCGGATGTCGGTGATGACGAGGTCCATTCGCTCGCTGGTCCGGAACATCTCGAACGCCGTTTTGCCGTTGTCCGCTTCCAGGATTCTCAACTCGTTTTTGACCACGTCCTCGATAATCGCCCTCAGGCCCTGGCGAATCTTCGGCTCGTCCTCGGCCAGCAAAATGTTCATGGTTACGATTCCCCCCATTGGAACGGGATACGGACATGCACCGCCGCTCCTTGCGTTCTGGACTTATCCAGGCTTAGCCCGTAGGACTCCCCGTATAGAATCCGGAGCCTGCGGTGAATATTGCGAAGCGCGAAGCCCTTCTCCCGATTGCCCGTCCCCGAAACGGATTCCGCTCGGATCGGTTCGACTTCGGCGAGGATGCGCTCAATCTGATTAAGTCGCTCGGGACCGATGCCTTGCCCGTCGTCCTCGATGCGGATGAGCAGGTCTTGCTCGTCGACCTTCGTCGTGAGCGTCAGAGTAAGAGGCTTGCTGCCCATCCCGTGCTCGATCGCGTTCTCGACGAGGGGCTGGAGCAGCAGCTTCGGAACGAGCACCGACTCGTGGGAGAAGTCCACCCGGATGTCCGCGCGCAGCCGATCCTCCAAGCGGAAGGACTGAATGCTTAGGTAGTTCTCGACGAAATCGAGCTCCTCCCGCAGCGTTACCTTGCTCTCCTGCCGGTTTACCGTGTAGCGCAGCAGCTTGCCCAAGCTGGAGATGACGCGGCTAAGCTCGTCCTGACGGTCGCGTCCCGCCGCCATGCTGATCGATTCCAACGTGTTGTATAGAAAATGCGGATTGATCTGGCTCTGCAAAGCCGACAGCTCCGCCTGCTTCTCCCGGATGCCCAGCTCATAAATCTCCTTGATGTTCTTGTCGAGCTGGGCGACCATGCCGTTGAAGCCCGCGGTCAGCAGGCCGATCTCGTCGTTCGTCATAATCGGAGCCCGTTCGCCGAGCTCTCCGTTCTGCACCCGCTTCATCTTCATGTACAAGCTGCGGATCGGCTTGACTAGCTGATTCGACGCCATGACGGATATCAGGTAGGCCGCCAGCAGCGAGGCCAACGAGATCCAAAGGATAAAGGAGATCAACTCGCGCGCGTCCTTCTGCAGGTCGCTTCGGGGGATGATGCCCATAATGCGAAGCCCGCCGTAGCCGGTCTCCCTCTCGGAGACGAGAGTTCGGCCGTCTTGCCGGAGACGATCGTTCAGCGCTTCTTCTTCCGGGTTCCCTGCAGCCATGCCCTCCTGATTGGAGTCGAAGGGATAAATCATCTCCCCGTTTCTGTTGAATATATAAAGCTTGCTGTTCTCGGTAATCCGCACGGAAGAGAGAATCTTCTCGAACCCGGAGCTCGTCAGATCCACCTTCACGAAACCCAGCTTCGCGTTCGTATACGGGTTCTTGATCAGCCTCGCGATCGAGGCGACTTCGGGAACATTGGTCAGGTAATTCGGGCTGGAGGCCGGCGGAAGAATGGTGAGTCCCCCGTCATCGGCTTCGGCTTCCCGCATCCATTCGTTCTCCTGCGGAAGCCAGCTGCTCTTGCCCGTCTCCTGCAGGTTGCTGAACAAGCTCCCATCAAGCGCGAAAATAAACACACCGGCCACCTCCGTTCTCTCGTAGATAGCGGAGGAAATGAGCTGGTTCATTTTGAACGATTCGTCGGAAGCGAGATAGTTGCCGGTACGAAAAACTCCGTCATGACGGGTCAGAATGTCCAGAGCGTTGTCGTCGTAGTAGAGGGACAGCGTGATCCGTTCGAGCTCCTGAATGTACCGTTCCAGGTTGATCGCCACCTGCTCGGCGAGCTGATCGGAATAAGCCTGCGCATCCTTCGCGGCCCTGGCGGAGTACTTCGAATAAGTAATGGCGCCGCTGAGCAGGAACGGCACTGTAATCATCAGGCAGAACAGGACGAGCATCTTCGTTCTCAGCGACACGAAAGTCGGAAATAGCCGGGACGGCAGCATGCGAGGGTCACCACTCTATTGAACTTGGGTTGCAGCTCTATTCCTATGGTCTATGGCAGCGCTTTAATTTCATCATATAGCGAAATGCGATTTTGGGATAGAGAGAAACAATGGCGAATCGCATCGCCGTATCTCACTCGTCTCCAACAAAAAAATGGCCCCTTGTCTGCACAGGAGGCCATTGGTAATAGACTTAATTAGCTTTAGCCGCGAATCAAGCTTCCGTCTTCTGAAGCTTCGACGGGTTGTTGATCTTGTACGGCACCGGATGCTTGGTCAGCTTCTTGGCCGCGACCTTCGCCTCGAACGAGATCGTGTCGCCGATGGCGAGCTCCAGCTTCTTCAGCGTGTTGCTATGGCTGGACCAGGCGGCTCCGAGCTCAAGCTCCTCGGGTTCCAATATCTTGACCGCCTCGTAGATGACGACTTCGTCGTCGGTGTCCGAGAAGTGGTTCGGCACCGTCGCGAACTCCTGCACCGTGGCGACCATCTTGACCTTCTCTTCCGGAAGCTCGAGCTTCGCCTTGCCTTTCTTGGCCTTCGGCTTGGCGGGCTCCGCCTCCCCCGAAGCCTCGATCGGCGTTGACGGAGTCGCCGCGGCTTCGGACTTCGCCGATGCGGTCGGCTTGTCCGGCGCTGACGTCTCGGCTGCCTCATCTTGGGAGCTTGCCGATTCCGATACCGCCGCCGGCGAATCGTCCTCGGAATCGGCCTTGGATGCGCTCCTCTGGCCGAAAGTCGAGGCTTGCATCTCCTTCAAGAAGGAGGGATGGATGCAGTGCCGCTGCTTGTTGCCGAACTCGATGACGGCGGTCATCTTGTCGACGAAGCCGACGATGTTCACCGTCTCGTTCATGCCGTTGCCTTTATAGGCATAGCTCTTGGTGCGGGCGGCTTTCTCCGACAGCAGGCCCCACTCCTTGCATTTCTCGAGCTGCTCGTCCTCCGAATCGAATTCGAAGAACAGCATCGGCTCGATGACGAACGAATAGCTCATGACTCTTCCGCCTTTCTCTTCCCAAAAGGTTGGATTCTATTGATTGCCTCGTTGAAGCCGACCGTTAGTCGATTTTTTCGACTATCTCCCTCGTTCCGGCCCTCTTGAGCGAGCCGTTAGTCGATTTTTTCGACTATCTCCCTCGTTCCGGCCCTCCTGAGCGAGCCGTTAGTCGATTTTTTCGACTATCTCCCTCGCTCTGGCCCTCCTGAGTGGACCGTTAGTCGATTTTCTCGGCTTTCCCTCAATCCGGCCGGGCCATCGCGAATATCTCGCCGAGCTTCGAATAATTGCTGCCCGCGAGCCGGCTGACCGGCCGCAGCTTCTCGATATCGATGCGCCCGTTATGCAGAAGCTCGTCCG
>Ga0065721_10050689_pt1 | contig 18477 bp, 16 predicted proteins | sample Mesricmetagenome_FD_59108 | JGI IMG/M metagenome (GOLD analysis project Ga0065721, IMG submission 59108) | Mesophilic microbial community from rice straw/compost enrichment Sample: eDNA_1 v2 (version 2) | ecosystem: Engineered > Solid waste > Grass > Composting > Bioreactor | place: USA: Davis... | reverse complement strand
TGGACGCCCTGCGCCGCTCCGGCAAGCCGCTCGCGGTGCCGGACATCGTCTACGCCTTCCTGATGCCGGCCCTGTCGATGCGCGAGACGGAAGCTGGCCGGACCTTCATGCGGCTTCAGGCCCGCCTGCACACGGAGCCGCCGGAAGTCTCCTACAAACTGCGCAGCGACGCCTACGACGCATCGACCCGGACCTTCACCGCTGCCCTGCGCGAAGCCCTGCCGCACCTGTCGGAGCGGGATGTCTACTGGCGGATGACGCTGGTGATCGGCGCCTATCTCTACGCCTTTTCCGACACGCACCGGCTGGAGGAGATGGCGCCGGGAATCTGCAATCCGAACGATCCCGACGAGATCATGACGGCGATCAGCAGCTTCGTCACGGCGGGCATGTTGGCCCCGGCGCCGAGCCCCACCACCCCGGCGGCCGCAGCCGGCACCGCCGCGGAGCCCCCGAAGAAGAAACGCCGGGGCGCCTGAGCGCGCCCCCACTCCCGAACCGGGAGGGTCCTGACGATACCACTCCGCATCGGTTGTCAGCATCCCGCATGTTGTCTATAATCATGCTTCTGAAATGCTGCTTTGGTGCCGGAATGCGGTTGTCGAGCTACACCGATTATGCGCTGCGGCTGCTGATGTATTTGGCCGTGCAGCGGGACGGGTTGCCGACGATCAGCGAGGTTGCGCAGGTCTACGGCATCTCGAAAAATCATTTGATGAAGGTGGCGCACCAGCTCGGGCTGGGCGGCTACATCGAAACAGTGCGGGGACGCAACGGAGGGTTGCGGCTGGGCCGGCCCGCCGAGCAGATCAGCATCGGCGACGTGATCCGCTACACCGAGCAGGACATGGCCATCGTCGAATGCATGGAACGCCCACGCAGCGGCGAGGCCCCCAGGGAATTCGGCTGCCGGCTGAGCCCGGACTGCAACCTCCGCTCCGCCCTGCAGGAGGCCTTGCAGGCTTTCCTGGCCGTGCTCGACGGCTACACCCTGGCCGACATCGTGCGCAACCGCCGCAGCCTGGCGGCCTTGCTGGACCTGCCCCAGCCGCCGGGCGGACCGTTCCGCCCGGCGGACAACGACGGGGTCAGGCGGTCATAAGGTCTTCGGCCGGGCCGAAGAATTCGTAATGAACGCGGTCGCTCGGCACACCGGCCAGCGACAGCCCACCGACGAAGGCCCGCAGGAACGGCTTGGGACCGCAGAGGTAGACGTCGGCGTCATTCAGCGGCGTGTTGTCGCGCAGCCAGTCCATGGTGATCAGCCCGGTGACGTCGTGGGTGACGCCCGGCTGGTCATCGGCCAGCGGGTCGCAATAGAAGGTCGCGACCTTGATCCCCGGCCGGCTTTCGGCCAGGGCGCGGACGTGCCGGTCCATGGCGTGGGTGGCGCTGCTGGTGGTGCCGTGCACGTAATGCGTCTCCAGCGTCGGGTGCGCGGCGACGATCGTCTCCACCATGCTGACCATCGGCGTCAGCCCGACACCGCCGCTCAACAGCACCACCGGGCGCTCCGGACGCTCCGGAAGGAAGAAATCGCCGGCCGGCGGAGACACGCGCAGGGTGCTGCCCTCCTCCAGATGGTCGTGCAGCCAGTTGGAGGCCGCACCGCCCGGCTCCCGCTTCACCGAGATGCGATAGCCGCGGCCGTTGGGCGCGGTCGAGATGCTGTAATTGCGGCGCAACGGCTCGGCGGCGCCCGGCACGGGCACCAGGATGGTCAGGTACTGGCCGGGCTTGTGCCGGATCACCGCCCCCTTGTCGCTGGGCGTCAGGGTGAAGGAGGTGATGATGTCGCTCTCCGCGGCCTTGGCGGTGACGGTGAAGTCCCGCCAGCCGGTCCAGCCGCCTTCGGCCTTGGCAAGACCGTCGTAGATGCCCTGCTCCCGCGCCATCAGAACGTGCGCCAGGAACCAGTAGGCCTCGCCCCAGGCGTTCAGGATCTCGTCCGTGGCGGCCTCGCCCAGAACGTCGCGGATGGCGCCCAGCAGGGCGGTGGCGACGTAGGGATAATGCTCCGGCAGGATTTGCAGGCCGACGTGCTTCTGCGCGATCCGCTCCACCGCCGGCGCCAGGGCGCCCAGATTGTCGATGTTGCTGGCGTAGCCGAGAATGGCGGCGGCCAGCGCCTTGGTCTGCGCGCCGTCATTTCCCTGGTGGGATTGATTGAACAGGGCGGCGATGTGCGCGTCCTGGAACAGGCGGACGTACATGGCGCGGGTGATGGCCTGACCATGCGCGGTCAGGGCCGGAACGGTGGCCTTCACAATGGCGATGGTCGTGTCGCTGAGAGGCTGCTGCATCATGGGTCCTGTGTTGGCGGGACGGGGAAGCGGCGCGTTCCGGCGCCGACCTCGAAAACATGTATTTCCAATGAATGTATCGGCGCAGCCAAAGATGCAATAGGAATATATGTTTTATGAAGTGCCTGATGACCGGACTGGCCCAACGGCTTGGTACAGAAATTCTCTTCGATCTTGGTCCTTATGCCTGACCGCCGAATCGCGCACCTTCTGCCCAGGCGAAACAGACGAAAGGACCAACCGATGTTCCTGCGAACTCTGGCGATGGCCGCGGCGGTCGCCACCCTTGCCACCCCTGCAGCGACCCTGGCCGCGGGACAAGACCACGAGACCGTGCGTCCGGTCTTCCAGCACGCGATCCCGAACATTCCGGGCAAGAGCCTCGTCTCCGTGCTCGTCGACTACCCGCCCGGCGCCAAATCGGCGCCCCACACGCACGCGAAGTCCGCCTTCATCTACGCCCACGTCCTGTCCGGGGCGGTGCGCAGCAAGGTGGATGACGGCCCGGCCAAGGTCTATCGCGCCGGTGAGAGCTTCTTCGAGCCTCCGGGCGCGCACCACGGCGTGAGCGAGAATGCCAGCACCACGGAACCCGCCCAGCTGCTGGCCGTCTTCGTCGTCGATACCGACGAGAGCGCCCTGACCACACCCGACCAACACTGAGCGGGCCATCCCCCGGTTCGTCCGTCCATCCACCCATCAGGGAGCCTGACCATGACCCAGCGTCTGGATTACAACGCCATCGCCCCCAGCGGCATGAAAGCCCTCGGCGGCGTCTACGGTTACGTCAGCCAGTGCGGCCTGCCCGCATCGCTGATCGACCTCATTTACCTGCGCGTGTCGCAGATCAACGGCTGCGCCTATTGCATCGACATGCATTCCCGCGACCTGCTCAAGGGCGGCGTCTCAATTGACAAGCTGGTGCTCGTGCCCGTCTGGGAAGAGGCCGGCGCGCTGTTCACCGAACAGGAACGCGCGGCCCTGCGCTGGGCGGAAACGGTGACGCGGGTGGCCGAAACCGCCGTGCCCGACTCCGAATTCCAGGCCGCCTCCGCCCACTTCTCCGAAAAGGAACTGACCGACCTGACCATCGCCATTGGGCTGATGAACGTCTACAACCGCATCGCCATCAGCTTCCGGACCACCCCCGCCGCCCTGAAGCTCTGAGCGGCGGAGTGGACCGCGCCGGTCCGGGCAGTCCCCCACCCCATCCCGGACCGGCGCCGGTTCTTTAGCCAAATTGGCCCACCAGATCCATCAGGCGCGCGCAATCGGACGCAATCCGCCGCTCGACCAGATTGGTGATCCCCAGCACCAGCCCCCTGGGTCGCGGATCGTCGGCGTACCACATCGACAACGGCACCGGCGCCAAGCCGAAAGGCAACGCCTGCACGGCGATGTCCGTGTCCCTGGCACCATCCGGCAGGACGACCCGCACCGACAGGCCGCCCGCCGCCTCGATCCGGACGCGCCCACCGGCGGCTTCGCGCATCCGGGCCACCACCGCATCCCGACGCGCGGCGTAGAGCCGCTTCATGCGGCGCAGATGCCGGAAATAGTGACCTTCCGCCATGAACTCCGTCACCGCGCGCTGGACGGGGGCGGCGGGGGCGGGGGCAAGGCTGGCGGCTGCGTCCCCGAACACCGGCAGCAGTGACGGCGGAACGACGAGGAAGCCCAGCCGCAAGGCCGGGCTGATCGTCTTGCTGAAGGTTCCCACATGCAGGACGCGGCCTTCCCGGTCGAGGGAGGCCAGGGCCGGCGCCGCGCGGCCCTTGAGCTGAAGTTCGCTGAGGTAATCGTCCTCGACGATCCAGGCCCCGGCCCCGCCGGCCCATTCCAGAAGCGCCTGCCGGCGCGCCAGCGCCAGCGTCATGCCAAGCGGCGCCTGCTGCCCCGGCGTCACCACGGCCAGTGCCGCCGATGGCGCGCGCCGCACGCCTTCCGCCACATCGATGCCCTCGGCATCGACGGGCACCGCGGCAACGCTCATGCCGGCCATCTGAAGCGCCGTGCGGGTCAGGGGGAAGCCGGGGTCTTCCAGCCACGCCGTCTTGCCCTCCAACCGCAACGCCCGCGTGACGAGGCCGAGCGCGCCGGAGAATCCGGCCGTGATGAACACCTGCGCCGGCGTGCAGCGGAGCCCCCGCGCGATGGCGAGGTAGGCGGCAATCTCCCGCCGCAGGTCCGGATGCCCCCGCGGGTCGGGATAGCCGACCGGCGCCGCCGCCGCCGACCGCGCGGCGCGCGCCATGATCCGGGACCACAGGGTGAAGGGAAAGGCATCCTGCGCCGGCACGCCCATCTGGAAGGTCAGCGGCACATTTTCAAAATCGTGGTACAGGTGCGGCAGAGGCAGCGCTTCCCTGGGCTGCGCCGATGAGGGGACATGGGCGATCCGCTCCACCACCCGCGTGCCGGCCGCACCCAACCCGATGACCAGTTGCTCGTCGATCAGCCGTTCATAGGCCTCGCGCACGGTGCCGCGCGAAACGCCGAGCTGCGTCGCCAAGTCCCGCCAGGAGGGCAGACGCGCCCCACCGGCCAGCCGCCCGTCGCGGATGGCGTCGCGAAGGGCAGCATGGATTTGTGTGGCCAGCGGAACCTTGGCGGCGCGGCTGACGGAGATTTGAAACGGCTCGGACACCCCCGCAGCATAGCGCGGCCGTGGCGTTTGTGGACCAACATTCTCGGGGGGAGCGGGGGGCCGGGAGGGGAGCGTTCCACTGTGGAACGCTCGCTCCGTCACAGGGGCAGCGGAACGCCGTGGGGTGCGGCGTTCCACTGTGGAACGCTACTTCCTGGCGGCGCTCTGTTTGGCCGCACCCTTGATCACGGCGTCGATGTCGTCGCGCATTTCCTTCAGCATCTGGATGTCGCTGTTCCAGAGCGGCTTCGGTTCCTGGCGCAGGGCGCCCAGCACTTCGCGGGCGTGCTGGATGCGGCGGGCCAGACGCTTCGGCAGGGCGCTGAGGATGGTGCCGGTGTTGTCCTGCGGACCGGAGGCGTCGTTCCGGCCGGCGGTCTCGTCCTTGCCAAGCTCGACGGCGGCAACCGGGGCCGGATCGGCAGAAAGGGGAGTCCGGGCGTCCCCGCCCGACTTCACCGCGTCCCACATCCGGGCCTGCACCGCCGGGTCCGCCACCTCCGCGATGGCCCAGAGCTGCTTCTTGGTCGGCCGGTGCTGGTGGTACTCGTCCCGAACGACCTGCGGCAGCTTCAGCAGCGCGAGCGCGCGGGAGATTTCCGACTTGCTCTTGCCCAGGATCTGGCCCAGCACGGAGTAGGGATAGTCGAACTTCCGGCGCAGCCGCTCGATCCCGTCGGCCTCTTCGAAGGGGTCCAGGTCGGCGCGCTGGACGTTCTCGATCAGCGCCAGTTCGTCGTCGTCGCCGCTGACGGTGACCGCCACGACCTTCTCCAGACCGACCATCTTGGCGGCGCGCAGGCGGCGCTCCCCATAGACCAGCTGGAAGGTGCCGTCGTCCAGCGGCTTGATGCCGATGGGCTGGACCAGCCCCTTCTGCCGGATGGATTCCGCCAGCCCTTCCAGTTCCGCCTCGTCGAAATGGCGGCGCGGCTGGCTGGGGTTGGGGATGATGCGGCCGATCGGAACCTCGACCACGCGCCGGTCGGTCGGGCTGTTCAGCCCGAAGGTCTGCGCCACCCGGTCTTCCTCCGCGGCGGCCAGCACGGCGGTCACGCCCTGGCGCCCGAACTTACGCGACGACATGGGCGGCCTCCACCAGTTCGTTGCGCTTGGCGATCACGGCGGCCAGCACCGCCTCGTACACCGACATGCCCGGCGCGTCCGGCAACACCTCCGCCACCGTCCGGCCCGACGCCGCGGCCTGGGCGTAGACCGTCGCCCGCGGCATCGGCGGGAAGACCCGAAGGATCTTGCCGAAGATGCGGTGCATGTCTTCCAGCGAGGCCCGGTCCTGCACCAGCCGGTTGTCGTACATGGTCGGCAGCAGCCCGACGACCGACAGGCGCGGGTTGGAGCGGCGCTGGATCGCGTCGATGTTCTTCAGCAGGAACTCGACGCCGGTGACGGAGAAGGCCTCCGTCTGGCAGGGGATCAGCACGCAGTCCCCGGCGGTCAGGCTGTTGATCGTCAGCGCGCCGAAATGGGGCGGCGTGTCGATGACGATGAAGTCGTGGACCCGCCGCGCGTCCTTGAGGATCTCGCGGAGGGTGAAATCGCTGCCCGGCTTGCCCAGCAGTTCCGATTCCGCGTCCCCCAGCCGCATGCCGGAGGGCACGACATGCAGGCTGCCGTCCCCGACCTTCAGCGTGCAGTCGCGCAGCGACGCCGCGTCCGGCGCGTCGAGCATCGCGGCGCGCAGAGGGGTGTAGAGCGTCTGGTTGGCCTTGTCCTGCTGGATCGGGTTCAACCCGAAATGCATGGTGGCGTTGGCCTGCGGGTCCGCGTCGACGAACAGCACCGAATAGCCGCGCTGCGCCAGGGAGGCGGCGACGTTGACGCTGGTGACGGTCTTGCCGACGCCGCCCTTCCGGTTCGCCAGGATCAGCGTCAGCGCCGGCCCGTGTTGGATCTCCGGCCCGGCCATCTCCTTCAGCAGAAGGCGCGCGACCTGATCCGGTATCTTTTCGGAGTTGGTTTCCCACCGCGAGACCTTGGCGCGGTCGTACTTGCGCCCGAGCGTCTCGTTCAGCCACGAGCCGAAATCGGCCTGGGTCAGGGATTTCCCTTCCCGAAAGGCCCGCATGTCCTCGCCGCGCATACTCCCCCTCCGCAAGGATGATTCAACGCCTGAATCTCTCTTAGGGGGTAGTTGCCGGTTCGGTCAAGCACCACCGGAGTGACCCGATGGTGCATCAACACGCGTCACGCCGCACAGCTGCGGCCAAGCTTTGTCGTTGCGATGCCGGAACGTTTTTCCGTCGTCATCCCGGCATCAACATGGTCCCGCGTGCATCAACATCCGAGGAGGGCTTGCCTCCATCACCGCGTGTAGGCGACGAACTTCGTCAGGGAGATGGAGGTGGCGGCCACCTGGACATGCTGCGCCAGTTCGCTTTCCGCGCGCTCCGGCGTCCAGCGCGTGGTGGGGACGGAGATGTTCAGCCCGGCGACCGCCCGGCCGTGCTCGTCCGTGATGGCGGCGGCGACGGAGATGTCGCCCATGACCGTTTCGTTGGCGACGACGGCGTATCCCTTCTCCGCCGCCTCCTGCACGCGCGCCCGCAGCCGGCCGGGGTCCGTCACGGTGTAGGGCGTCAGGGGGCGCAGGTCGGTGCGGGCCAGGATCTCTTCCCGCTCATCGGCGGACAGGCGCGACAGGATGGCCGTCCCAGACGCGGTGAAGAAGGCGGGCAGGCGGCTGCCGACCATGATGTCGACGTTGACCAGATGCCGGCCGGGAAAGCGGGCGACGAAGACGATCTCGTGCCCGTCCAGTTCCTGAAGGTTGGTCGTTTCGCCGATGTCGCGGCTGATGTCCAGCAGGTAGGGCGCCGCCTTGTCGATCAGTTCGTTGGCGCGCAGGTAGTTGTAGGAGAATTGCAGCAGCTTGGACGTCAGCGCGTAATTCCGCGTGCCGTGGACGCGGCGCAGATAGCCCAGCACCTCCAGCGTGTAGACCAGCCGCTGGGCGGCGCTGCGGTCCAGGTTCGCGGCCTTCGCGATCTCCGACAGGGGCATCTGGCGGTGCGGCCCGTCGAAGGCGTGCAGGATCTGGAAGGTCTTTTCGGTAGAGCCGACGAACAGGGACGAGCTGCGCGGGTCGGCCTTCCCGGCCTTCTCGGTCGGCTCCGTCTGCGCCGTCGCATCGGACAGTTTGGGCATCGGCTCTTCTCTTCGCGTCAACGTCATCGTCATCGAACCGGCGGGATCGACTTGCGGCGGCCCGCCTCAGGGAAAAATGGCGCCCGACGGATCGGGCGCCACGAACAGGGGAACAGTCCGCCTCACGAGGCGACGGCACGCGCCGGCTGCACCTCGAAGCTTTCCAGAAGTCGGGTCAACTCGGCCCGCAAGGCCGTGCGCAGCTCGTCCTTCGGCGCGCGCAGCGGGGCGAGCATGGTCGGCGCGTTCACGCCGATCAGGTCCATGACCGCCTTCATCGGGCCGGGGTTGGTTTCGGCAAAGGCCAGGTTCATCAGCGGGATCAGTTGGCGGTGCACCTCCAGCGCGTCGGCCGTGCGGCCCGCCTGGGCAAGGTCGAAGACGCGGCGCCAGGCGCGCGGCAGAAGATTGGCGGTCACAACGATGCCTCCCTTGGCCCCCGCGGCCACATGCAGCGGGAAAAGAGTATCCTCGCCGCTCAGCACCGCAAAGGACGAATCCACGCCGGCCACCGTCCGCAGGAAATGGTACATGTCGGTGTTGCACGCCTTCATGCCGATGATCCGCTCGTGGCGGGACAGCTCGTGCAGCACCTCCGGATCGATGGCGATGCGGGTGCGGTAGGGGATCTCGTAGATCAGGATCGGAACCGGCGACTCATCGGCGTAGCGCAGGAAATAGTCGCGGATGCCGGCCTGGGTCGGGTTCGTGTAGTAGGGCGTCAGGACGAGCAGGCCGTCCACGCCGGCCGACGCGAAGTCGCGGCCGGCCGACAGAGCGTCGTGATAGCCCGTGTCCAGCACGCCGGCGATCACCGGCCCCTTGCCCTGCATCGCTTCGACGCTCAGCTCGGCGAAGCGGATGCGCTCCGCGCGGGGCAGGGCGCCGTACTCGCCGGTCCCACCCAGGGGAACCACCCCGTCGATGCCCTGGCCGTTCAGCCAGGAGAACAGGGCCTTCGTCGCCGCGACGTCGATCGTGTCGTCGGCCGTAACGGGCGTCGGGGTGGCCGGCAGGATGCCGCGGAGCTTGGTGGAATCGAGCATTCTTGATTGGTCCTTGGAGTAGGCGAAGTGTTTGGCGTTCTTAAAGCGGATTTCGATCCGCTTAGGACCGCGACTGCGGTCCCGGCCGCACGTGCGGCCGAGCCCGACCGGCGAATGAGGCCATGTGAATCTAAAGCGAATGGAAATTCGCTTTAGCGCGCCATGCTGCGGCGGCGCAGCGCGTCGGCCGTGAAGATCAGGATCGCGATGAAGATCAGCAGGCAGGTCGAAACGGCGGCGATGACCGGGGAGACCTGGAGCGTGACCTCGTCCCAGAACTGTTTCGGCAGCGTCGCGTTCAGGCCGCCCGACGAGAACAGCGCGATGGTCAGCTCGTCGAAGGAGGTCGCGAAGGCGAACAGGAAGGACGACAGCATGCCCGCACCCAGGATCGGGAAGGTGACGTGGCGCAGCGCCGCCATCGGGCGTGCGCCCAGGCTCTGCGCGGCGAGGTCCAGGCGCGTGTCGTAGTTGCGCAGCACGGCCATCATCGTCATCACCACATAGGGCACCGACACGACCGTGTGGCCGATCACCATGCCCAGCACCGTGCCGACCAGCCCCATCTGCGCGAAGACGTAGAACAGGCCGACGGCGATGATCATGCGCGGCACGACGACCGGCGACAGGATGAAGGCCAGCATCGCGCCCTTGCCGCGCATCTGGCTGCGCACCATCAGGAACGCGGCCGGCACGCCGATCAGCATCGACAGGATGCCCGTGCCGAAGGCCACGATGACGGACCGCGACAGCGCCTGCGCCCAGACCGGCGACTGGATCATCTGCTCGTACCATTGCAGCGTGAATCCGGTGGGCGGCCAGTTCAGCCCGTTGCTGCCGAAGGACAGCGGGATCATCAGGAAGGCCGGCACGCTGATCAGGATCAGCAGCACCCAGACGAAGGCCCGCAGCGCGGCCGGCGCCGGCCGGTCGCCGCCCGCATGGCGGCCCCGCGGCACCAGACGGAGCAGCTCGTCGCTGGCCGCACCCAGCAGGGCGAGCACGCGCGCCCCCAGCCGCCGCATGGCGGTGTCGCGGTTGCGCGCGGCCCCGGCGGACTCGCCGGTCAGCGTCGCGAAGCCGAAGACGCGGTCGTACAGCACGAACACCGCCAGCACCACGGCCAGCAGCAGGACGGAGATGGATCCGGCGAGGCTCCAGTTCAGCGTCTGCTGCACCTGGTCGATGATCAGCTGGGTGATCATCGTCTCGCGGCGTCCGCCCAGCAGGGCGGGCACGATGAAGAAGCCGATGGCCGTGACGAAGACCATGATGGCCGCCGCCGCCACGCCCGGCATCGACAGCGGAAAGTACACGGTCCAGAAGGCCGTGCCCGGCCGTGCGCCCAGCGTGGAGGCGGCGCGCGGCAGGCTGCGGTCGATGTTCTCCATCACCGCCAGCATCGTCATGACCGCCAGCGGCAGCATGGCGTGCGCCATGCCCAGGATCACGGCCCCGTAGTTGTAGAGCAGGTCGGCCGGACGGTCGAGGATGCCCACGGAAACCAGAAGCTGGTTCACCACGCCGTTGCGGCCCAGCAGAACCACCCAGGCGAAGGCGCGGACGAGGAAGCTGGTCCAGAAGGCCAGCAGCACCCAGAAGATCAGCCGCCCCTTGGTCGCAGGATTGGCCGTGGAGATGACGTAGGCGACGGGATAGGCGCCGATCACGGCCAGCGCCGTGGTCATCAGCGAGATCTTCATCGTGATCCACAGCACGTTCGCGTACAGCGTGGACGCGAACAGGTGCCGGTAGGGCTCCAGCGTGAAGCCCTGGCCGTTGTAGATGCTGAGGCCGAGCAGCTGCCCGACCGGGTAGACGAGGAAGGCGAGAAGGAACAGCACCAGCGGCGCGCCCATCAGCACCTGCTTGCGCCAGGGCCGCGTGGCGGCGCGCCGGCTGGCGCGGGTCCCCGGTGCGCTGTTGTGAATGGTGGCGGTGGGGCTGCTCATGCTCACGCGGCCCCCGCCCCGGCGATGGTGACGGCGTCGGTGCCGTTCCAGGACAGGGTCAGCACCTCGTCGATGCGGAACGCCTCGCCCCCGTTGCGGGTGGGGAAGGCGGCGATCAGTTGCGGCATGCCCTCGTCCAGCGGCGCCATGTAAAGCTTGGTCAGGCTGCCCGTGACCATCACGTCGGTGACGCGCCCGCGCAGGCCGGGGCCGCCGGAGGCGCGCGCGACGTTCAGGTTCTGCGGGCGGACCATCAGGTGGACCGGCGCGCCCTGCGGCAGGCCGTGCCCGTTGGCCAGCGCGCGCGCCGGAATGCCCTGCGCGCCGAGGCCGACGTCGATCTCGTCGCCCGTCCGGCCGCGCACGCTGGCCGGCAGGATGTTGGACTCGCCAAGGAAGTCCGCGACGAACAGGGTGCGCGGGCGGAAATAGAGGTCGGCAGGCGTGCCCAGCTGTTCGATGCGGCCCGCGTTCATCAGGCAGATGCGATCGGACATGGTCATCGCCTCTTCCTGGTCGTGGGTGACGTAGATGATCGTCGTCCCGGTCTCGCGGTGCAGGCGCTTGATCTCAAGCTGCATGTGCTCGCGCAGCTTCTTGTCGAGCGCGCCCAGCGGCTCGTCCATCAGGATGATGGACGGGCGGTAGACCATGCAGCGGGCCAGGGCCACGCGCTGCTGTTGGCCGCCCGACAGTTCCTTCGGGTAACGCTTCGCGACATGCGGCAGGTGGACCATCTCCAGCGCCTCGCGCGCCCGTCGCTGCGCCTCGCCCGCGGCGACCTTCCGCATCTTCAGCGGAAAGGCGATGTTCTCCTCGATGGTCATGTGCGGGAACAGCGCGTAGTTCTGGAAGACCAGACCGATGTCGCGCTCGTAGGGCGGGCTGTAGGTCACGTCCTGCGCGCCGATCCGCACCGTGCCCTCGTCGGGCTGGGCAAGGCCGGCCAGCAGGCTGAGAAGCGTGGTCTTCCCGGAGCCCGACGGCCCGAGCAGGGTCAGGAACTCTCCCTCAGGAACGAGGAGGTCGGTCGGAGCGAGGGCGACGAACTCGCCGTAACGCTTGGCGAGACCTTGGACAGTAAGGCTGGATGAAGACATGGCATTCCCGTTCCCAAGGGAGTGGAAAACAGTGTTCGCGGCGGGAAGGCCCCTCTCCACACACGGGGAGAGGGGCTTTATGCCTTAGCTCAGCAGCCAGGCGTTGTAGCGCTCAAGGACGGCCTGCTGGCTGTTCAGCCAGTACTGGGCGTCGATGGGCAGGCCGCGGCGGATGTTGTCGGGGAAGGTCGGGCAATCCTTCGCCACGTTGGCCGGAATGTCGTTGAAGGCGGCGGGCTGGGTGACGCCGGCCGGGAAATACTTCACGAGCGCGGCCTGACGCTTCGGGTCGGAGGCGAACTTGATGAACTCGCGGCAGGCGTCCGCGTTCGGCGAACCCTTCAGGATCGCCCAGCTGTCCAGGCCCCAGATGTTCTGGTCCCACACGATACCGACCGGCGCGCCAGCCGACTGCGCGGCCTGGGCGCGCGACACCCAGGTCGGAACCATGTCCACCTCGCCCGAGGTCAGAAGCTGTTCGACCTGTGCGCCGCTGGTCCAGAAGACCGAGACATCATTCTTGATCTTGTCCAGCGAAGCGAAGGCGCGATCCAGGTTGCAGGGGTAGACCTCGCCGGTCGACACGCCGGCGCCCATCAGCGCCTGCTCGATGGTGTCGAACGGGTGCTTGCGCAGCGCGCGGCGGCCCGGCACGCCCTTTACGTCGAAGAAGTCCTTCCACGACGCCGGGGCCGCGCGGCCCTTGAAGGCGTCGGTGCGGTAGGCCAGCACCGTCGTGTAGACGTTGTTGCCGACGCCGTATTCCGACATGTACTCCTTCGGAATGGTCGCCACGGCCGGGTCGCTCTCCAGCCCGTGCTTTTCCAGATACGGCGTCTTGCCGCTGGTCAGCATCAGGATCGCCGGGCGGCTGATCTTGGCCATGTCCCAGGTGTAGCTGCCGGCTTCCACCATCGAGCGGATCTGCGCCGTCGGCTCCGCGTTGGCCTGCACGCCCACGACCTCGATGCCGGTCGCCTCGGTGAAGGGCTTGTAGAAGCAGGCGCCGTAGGCCTGGGTGTAGATGCCGCCGTCATCGCGCACGACGATGCGCTTGCCCGCGGCGCGGGCCGGGCTCCAGATCGCCGGCATGGCGAGCGCGGCGGCGCCGACGGCGCCGGCCTTCAAGACGTTGCGACGGGAAAAACCGGATGTGCTCATGCCACAGTCCTCTCAAACGGTCGGTGTCGGACCGACGCGGTGGTGAAAAATGGGGGGTGAAAAATCAGGAGGCGGGCGGCAGCAGCCGGCCCGGATTGAACAGACCCTGCGGGTCCAGCGCCTGCTTGACGGCGCGCATCAGCGTCAGCTCCGCGGCGGGCTTGTAGCGGGCCATCTCCGGCACCAGCACGCCGCCGACGCCGTGTTCGGCGCTGAAGGTGCCCTTCAGGCGCGCGGCCTCGTCGTTGACGGCCTTGCGGATCGTGGCCGCCAGCGCGTCCGTGTCGCCGGCCGCGCGCCATGCGTCGAAGCTGAAGAAAGGGATGAAGTGGACGTTGCCGTCGCCCATGTGGGCGACGATGATCACCGGCAGGTCCGGCACAACCGCGCGGACGGCGGCGGTCGCCGCCTCGATGAAGGCCGGCACGGCGGACAGGGGAACCGCGCAGTCGGTCGTCAGGCCGACGCCGCCCTTCTTGTTCGCCTCCGACACGCTGTGGCGCACGTCCCACATGGCGTTGCGCTGCGCCTCGCTGGCGGCGATGGTGGCGTCCACCAGCAGTTCGTCGCCGTAGGCGCGCTCCAGCATCGCCTGCATGGCGGCGTCGAGGTCGTCGGCATCTCCGGAATCGGCCAGTTCGATCAGCACATGCCAGCCGCCGCTGGTCTCGACCGGGCTACGCCGGCCCGGCACATGCCGGATGACGAGGTCGAGCTGAAGCTGGTTCATCAACTCGAACGCCGACAGGCGGGAGCCGCAGCTTTCCTGCACCATCGTCAGCAATTGCAGCGCTGCGATCGGAGAAGACAGGCTGACCCAGGCCGTCGCGTGCCGCTTGGGCAGCGGGTGCAGCTTCAGCACCGCGGCGGTGACGACGCCCAGCGTGCCTTCCGATCCGATGAACAGGTGCTTCAGGTCGTAACCGGTGTTGTTCTTGCGCAGGCCGTACAGGCCGTTCCAGACCGTACCGTCGGCCAGCACGACCTCCAGCCCCAGCACGTTGTCGCGCGTGTTGCCGTAGCGCAGGACCGAGGTACCGCCGGCGTTCGTCGCGATGGTGCCCCCGATCTGGCAGGAGCCTTCCGCACCCAGGCTGACCGGGTAGAGGCGCCCGGCCTCGGCCGCCGCTTCCTGGACGGTGGCGAGGATGGCGCCCGCCTCCACCTCGATGGTGTTGTTGACCGGGTCGATGGCCCGGATCGTCCGCATGCGCGTCAGGCTGAGAATCACCGGGGCCGGGCCGTCCGACGGTGGAACCGCGCCGCCGCACAGGCTGGTGTTGCCGCCCTGCGGCAGGATCGGCACGCCGTGATCGCGGCAGCAGCGGACCACCGCCGCGACCTCCTCCGTGTTCGCCGGGCGGACGAGGCAAAGCGCCGTGCCGCGGTAGCGCCCGCGCCAGTCCTCCGTCGCCCCTTCCAGATCGGCCGGCGCGGTCAGCACGGCCTCGGCCCCGATCAGGCCCGCCAATTCTTCGATCAAGCCCACGCCTCGATCTCCTTGCATTTCTATTTAATCGCTATATGATTAAACTAACTGAAATACAGTAGCTTTGATCGCTGGGGCTTGCAACAGCGTTTGTGTACGGTCGTATTACCCACGCCCCGACCGCGGGGATGGGGGGCCGGTTCGCGGCGGAACCGCGGGGCAGGGCACCCCAAAAAAGCAACTGCCCGGCACAGAGGCCGGGCAGGGCAGGGCGCCGATGGCGCCGCAAATCCTATGGTGACTTTGCTGGCGTTTCCGCCGGTCTTCCGGTCAGCGGAAGATGCCCGGCGCGATCTGGACCACGATGCCGGACGTGGCGACGACCAGCATGGCGTCGGATCCCACGCGGACCCAGCGGTGACCGCGCGGCGCGTGGCGAAGGTGATAGGCCGTCGGCCTCGCGATCACATAGCGTTCACCGTAATAGGCGCGGGGAAGACGGTCGCCGGTCCGCCAGTGGCGCACATCGCGGTGATCGTGGTGGTCGTGCCGGTCGGGGCCACGATGCTCGATTGGGGCGGGTCCCCGGTGATCCGGCTTCCACCCCTGGGCCATGGCCTCCGACCCGGTGAAGCTGGTCAGGGCGGTGATGGCGATGACGGCGGAAAGCAGAGCGCGCTTCATGGAGGCATCCTCGTTTGGTATCGGGCTTCGGGTCCCGATGCCTCAGAGCCTGCGCCCGGATCGTTGCTGGTCGATGTCCGGCGCTCTCCATCTTGGTAACAGACTGTAACGGGGCCGTGGGTACCGACCGAGCGCCTTCACCGATATCCAAATCGGTATGGATGGATGAGAGAACACGATTGGTTTGTTATCGCAGCGCCCGGTAAACTCGCCCCCGTATCTTCGTCACCGGTTCCGATCCGCCATCCATCGGGCGGCCTCGTTCCACCGTGGAACGGGCTGTCCGGCGGATGCGCCAATCGGCCGACACGGACGCGGGGGCGCGCCGGCGGCCAGAGACAACCACGCCCCTTCCAAGGAGGACGTTCTTCCATGACGACAGGCGCCCAGCCGCGGTATCGCGGCGTGTTCCCGGTGGTCCCGACCATTTTCGACGAGCAAGGCGGCCTCGACCTCGAAGGGCAGAAGCGCTGCGTCGATTTCATGATCGACGCCGGCTCCAACGGCCTCTGCATCCTGGCGAACTTCTCCGAACAGTTCGTGCTGACCGACGCGGAGCGCACGCTGCTGATCGAGACCATCCTCGGCCATGTCGCCGGACGCGTGCCGGTCATCGTCACCACCACCCATTTCAGCACCCGCGCCTGTGCGGAGCGCAGCCGCCACGCGCAGGACTGCGGTGCTGCCATGGTCATGATCATGCCGCCCTACCACGGCGCCACCATCCGCGTGGCCGAGGCCGGCATCTATGAGTTCTTCCAGGCGGTGTCGGACGCCATCGACATCCCGATCATGATCCAGGACGCGCCGGTCAGCGGCACCAGCCTGCCCGCACCCTTCCTGGCGCGGATGGCCCGCGAGATTGCCAACGTCGCCTATTTCAAGATCGAAGTGCCGGGTGCAGCAAGCAAGCTGCGCGAGCTGATCGCGCTGGGCGACGACGCCATCGAAGGGCCGTGGGACGGGGAGGAAGCCATCACCCTGCTGGCCGACCTCGACGCCGGGGCGACCGGCGCCATGACCGGCGGCGGCTATCCCGACGGCATCCGCCAGATCGTGGACGCCTACGCGGCCGGCCGGCGGGAGGAGGCGGTGGAGGCCTATGGCCGCTGGCTCCCCCTCATCAACTACGAAAACCGGCAGGCCGGCCTGATCGCCGCCAAGGCGTTGATGAAGGAGGGCGGCATCATCATGTCGGAGGCGGTGCGCCACCCGCTGAAGCCGATGCACCCGCAGACCCGCGCCGGCCTGATCGAAACCGCGCGGCGGCTCGACCCGCTCGTCCTGCGCTGGCCGCGCTGAAAACCCGGAAGGACTCTCACGATGAGCACCATCACCGGCGCCATGCTGATCGGCCAGACGGCCGTGCGTGGCCGCGACACCGAATTCCAGGCCGTCGATCCCGGCACCGGCCTTGCCCTTGATCCGCCCTTCGGCGGCGGCGGGGCCGCGGAGGTGGAGCGCGCCTGCGCGCTCGCCTGGGATGCCTTCGACGCCTTCCGCGAAACCGGGCTCGACGAGCGCGCCCGTTTCCTGGAGACCGTCGCGCAGAACATCCTCGACCTCGGCGATGCGCTGATCGAGCGCGGCATGGCCGAAACGGGCCTGCCCCGCGCCCGGCTGGAGGGTGAACGCGGCCGCACGGTCGGCCAGCTCCGCCTTTTCGCCGAGGTGGTCCGGGAAGGAAGCTGGCTGGAGGCGCGCATCGACCCGGCGTTGCCGAACCGCGCACCCCTGCCGCGCCCGGACCTGCGGCAGCGCCACATCCCGGTCGGCCCCGCGGCCGTCTTCGGCGCCTCCAACTTCCCGCTGGCCTTCTCGGTGGCGGGCGGGGACACGGCGTCGGCCTTCGCCGCCGGCTGCCCGGTGGTGGTCAAGGCGCATTCCGCCCACCCCGGCACCTCCGAACTGGTCGGCCGCGCCGTCCAGGCGGCGGTGGCCGCCTGCGGCCTGCCCGAGGGCGTCTTCTCCATGCTGTTCGGCGCCGGCAGCGCCATCGGCACGGCCTTGGTCGCGGATCCGCGCATCAAGGCCGTGGGCTTTACCGGCTCCCGCCGCGGCGGCATCGCCCTGATGCGGGTAGCCGCATCACGGCCGGAGCCGATCCCGGTCTATGCGGAGATGAGCAGCATCAACCCCGTCTTCCTGCTGCCCGGCGCGCTGAAGGAGCGGGCGGACGCGCTCGGCGCCGGCTTCGTCGCGTCGCTGACGCTGGGGGCCGGACAGTTCTGCACCAACCCCGGCCTCGTGCTGGCAATCGACGGGCCGGAGCTGGAGCGCTTCGTCGCCGCAGCCACCGGCGCGCTGGAGCGCAGCCCGGCCGCCACCATGCTGACGCCCGGCATTCACGGAGCCTATGTGGACGGCGTGGGCAAGCTGTCGGGCAACACCCGCGTCACGCTGGCGGCGCGCGGCACGGAACCCGCCGGCCCGCACCAGTGCCACGCCGCGCTGTTCGTCACCAGCGCCGAGGATTTCCTCGCCGACCCGGACTTGCAGGAGGAGGTGTTCGGCTCCTCCTCCCTGGTGATCCGCTGCCCCGACATCGCCACCCTGCGCACGGTGGCGGAGCGGCTGGAGGGCCAGCTGACCGCCACCGTCCATTACGGTCCGGGCGACCGGGAGGCCGCGCGGACCCTGCTGCCGGTGCTGGAGCGCAAGGCCGGCCGCGTGCTGTTCGACGGCTGGCCCACGGGGGTGGAGGTCAGCCACGCCATGGTGCACGGCGGCCCCTTCCCGGCGACCTCCGACAGCCGGACGACCTCGGTCGGCACGCTGGCGATCCGGCGCTTCCTGCGCCCGGTCTGCTACCAGAACCTGCCGGCCGACCTTCTGCCGCAGGCGCTGCGCGACGGCAACCCGCTGGGGCTCTGGCGGCGCGTGGACGGTGCGCTCGGCCGCGACTGACGGGCGGAGTCTGACGGAGGGGCCCGACGGAGGGGAAGGGGGGCGGAACGGCGGGCGCCGCATCATGTTGATGGGGCACCCGC
>Ga0065721_10050688_pt1 | contig 18477 bp, 19 predicted proteins | sample Mesricmetagenome_FD_59108 | JGI IMG/M metagenome (GOLD analysis project Ga0065721, IMG submission 59108) | Mesophilic microbial community from rice straw/compost enrichment Sample: eDNA_1 v2 (version 2) | ecosystem: Engineered > Solid waste > Grass > Composting > Bioreactor | place: USA: Davis... | reverse complement strand
CCCAACGCGAGCCGGGCCGCGCGGATGCGGCCGTCGGGCCCGAGGTCGAGGGCCGCCGCCACCGACACCAGCGCAAAGGCATACGACGCGCGCTCGCGCACCTTCAGATAGCAGCTGTGGGCGGCGAAGGCCTCCGCGGGCGGCAGCGACAGGTGCGTAATGATTTCGTCGGGCGCCAGCGTGGTATCGACATCCGGCCGGTCGCCGGGCAGCCGATGGAATTCGCCGAAGGGAATCTCGCGCGTGCCATTGACCGATTCGACATGGACGGTCGCGTCCAGCGCGGCCAGCGCCACGCACATGTCGGACGGGTGGGTGGCGATGCAATGCTCGCTGGCGCCGAGAATCGCGTGCTGGCGGGCCAGTCCCGTCGCCGCCGGACAGCCGGTGCCCGGCGCGCGCTTGTTGCATGGCACGCCGGCATCGTAGAAGTAGTAGCAGCGCGTGCGCTGCAGCAGGTTGCCGCCGTTCGTCGCCATATTGCGGATCTGCGGCGAGGCCCCGGCCAGGATGGCGGCGCGCAGCAGCGGATAGCGCTCGCGCACCAGCGGATGCTCCGCGGTATCGGCATTGCGGGCCATCGCGCCAAGATGCAGGCTGCCGTCGGGCTGTTCCTCGATCTCGGCCAGCGGCAGCAGGCCCAGGTCGACCAGCGCGACGGGGCGCATCACGTCCACCTTCATCAGGTCGACCAGATTGGTGCCGCCCGCCAGGCAGCGTGCGGAGGCGTTGCCCTCCGCGCGCTCGGCGGCTTCATGGATCAGGGCGAGCGCCGCGGGCACGGTGTCGGCGCGTTCGTAGTGGAACGGGTTCATGGCGTCGGCTCCGATGGCGTCGAAGACGATGGCGTCGATGGTCCCGCTTCCAATGACGCCGATGACGGGGTTGCGCCGGCCGCCGTGCGGTTCCCTTCGCCTTCGCCTTCGCCTTCGTCTTTGCCTTCGCCCCGCGCCGTGCCGTGCCCGTTCAGCACCACGCGCGACACGGCCTCGACGATCTGCGGATAGGCGCCGCAGCGGCACAGGTTGCCGCTCATCCGCTCGCGGATCTCCGGCACGTTGCGGGGAGGCGTTTCGTTCATCAGCCCCGCCGCCGAGCACAGCTGGCCCGGCGTGCAATAGCCGCACTGGAAGGCATCGCATTCGATAAAGGCCTGCTGCAGCGGATGCAGGCCGCGCTGGTCGCCGGACAGGCGGGCCAGTCCTTCGACGGTCGTGATGTCGGCCTGGTCGTAGGCCACCGCCAGCGCCAGGCAGGCGTTGATGCGGCGCCCGTCTGCAAGAATCGTGCAGGCGCCGCACTGGCCGTGGTCGCAGCCCTTCTTGGTGCCGGTCAGGTCCAGCTGCTCGCGCAGCAGGTCCAGCAGCGTGACCCAGGGCTCGACGTGCAGCGTGTAATCCGCGCCGTTGATGCGCAGGCGTACCGGCAGCCGCGGGGGCAGGGCGCGCGGCGGGTTCGGGCCCGGGGAGGCGGTGATCGGTTTGGGCTCGGGTGCCAGCATGTCGGTCCTCCGTGTTTCGCCATCGGCGCCCCGGCGAAAGCGGAGCACTCTGGGCGGCCACGCAAGGGCTGCGCCAAGGCGGCGGGACCGGCGGCAGGCCGTCGAGCGGGTACGGAATCGGAGGTAAACGTGCGCCGTGCTACATCCGCGACCGGCGCTGGGGCCGGCGCGGGCCCGCTCGAGTCGGTGCGGGCCGGTGCGTATGGGCGCGGCGATGCAATCCTGGCGGGTAGCAGTTGGAAAAAACGGTGGGAAAAAACGGCGATCGTTGCGCGGCGGATGCCCATCCCGGTTGGCACTGGCTACGCCGGAACGGCAGCCATGGCGAAGTGGCCGGCTCGACCGAAGGCGAGCCAGCCCCCACGCCGGGCGAGCCCTACTTGCGCTGCTGAATCCGGATCATGTTGCCGGCCGGATCGCGCACGCCGAGATCGCGCACGCCGTAGGGTTGGTCGGTCGGCTCCTGGACGATCTCCGCGTCGCAGTCCTGCAGGCGCTGGAACACCGCCTCGAGGTCCTTGGCGCCAAGCAGCAGCATCGCGAAGGTGCCCTTGGCCATCATCTCGGCGATGGTGCGCTTTTCCTGGTCCGTGACCCCCGGCGTGGCGTTGGGCGGGTACAGCACGATGGACGTCTCGGGTTGGTCCTTCGGGCCGACGGTGATCCAGCGATGGTCGCCAAAGGCGACATCCTTGCGGACCTCGAAGTCGAGCGTGTCGCGATAGAAGGCCAGCGAGGCCTCCGGGTCGGCGTGGGGCAGGAAGGTCGAGTGAATCGTGATATCCAAGATCAGTCTCCGTGATGGGCAATCGAGCGTTTGGCCGCGGGCGTCTTCGCCGTCGCGGGAGTCGCGGTTGAGGCGGTTGTCGCGGTCGTCGCGGCAGGGTCCGGACCCTGGACGGCAGTCTAGACGGACGCCTGTTCCCGCGCTTCTCGATTCCTGATCGGTCGCGTCACCTGCCTGGCGACGCAGGACGGGATGCCCTCGGCCTGGCTCGCGTAGTCGCGCCGGTAAACGCTGGGCGGGACGCCGACCAGCTCGGTGAAGCGGGTGCTGAACGTGCCCAGCGACGAGCATCCGACCGCGAAGCAGACCTCGGTCACGCTCAGGTCGCCGCGGCGCAGCAGCGCCATCGCGCGCTCGATGCGCCGCGTCATCAGGTAGGCATAGACGGATTCGCCATAGGCCAGCCGGAACTGCCGGCTCAGATGGCCCGCCGACATATGAACGCCCTGAGCCAGCGCTTCGACGTCCAAGGGCTGGGCGTAGTCCCGGTCGATGCGATCGCGGACGCGGCGCAGGCGGGCGAGGTCACGGAGGACGGTGTCGGTGGGGGTGGAGGTGGCGGGAGGGGCGGCAGGCATCGCCGTATGCTGCCATGCCCGCTGCGCACCCTCAACCGGTGCCTGCCCGGATCGGCGCGCGTCAATTGGCATCGGGGAGCCGATCGCCCACACTTGAGTCGTGAACTCGACCGGAGCCGGACATGGCCAAATCTGCTGCCATCGGATCGCTGCATCGCCGTCTGAGCCTGTCGCTTGGCAGTCTCGCGCTGCTGGTGGGATTGCTGGGCGGGATCGGCGCCTGGATCGTCGTCCACCAGGCCGCCGCCGAGTTCAACGACGACTTGCGGCAGGCTGCCGCCGCCATCCAGGCCGCGCCGCCAGTCATGCCGGCACCGTCCCACGGCAAGCCGCCGGCGGCGCCCCCCGTGCTGGTGCAGACCTGGGGGCCGGGGGACGGCGTCCGGCCGGGACACAGCAGCGCGCCATGGGTGCCGCTTCCAAAGGCGCAGCTGGGCTTCTCCGACGTGGAGACCGGCGGGATCGTCTGGGACGTGTTTGCGCTGCAGGCGGGCGACGCCTACATGCAGATTGCCCAGCAGCGGGCGGTTCGGACGGCCAATGCCCGGCGCGTGGCGGCATGGGCCGTGATTCCGGTCGTGGTGTTGCTGCCGGTGCTGTTGTGGGCGATCCGCGTCAGCGTCAGGGACGCGCTGCGGCCATTGAGCGTGATCGGCGAGCGCGTGGCGCAGGCCGACCTCAATCACCTGGAGCCCGTCGATACCGGCACGGCGCCCGAGGAACTGCGACCCTTTCTCGAATCGGTCAACCGGATGATGGTCCGGCTATCCGGGCTGATCGACACGGAGCGCAGCTTCATCGCAAATGCCGCGCATGAACTGCGGTCGCCGCTGACCGCCCTGCAGTTGCAGGTCGAGAACCTGATCCACGCGCCGCGCGACCACATCGACGAACAACTGGAAGAGCTGCGCCGCGGCATCCGTCGCACGGGAACCCTGATCGCCAAATTGCTCGAACTGGCCCGCGCGGAAATCGGCACGCCCCGCGCGCTGGATAACGTGGCAGTGGCCGCGGTCGTCAGCGATGTCGTGACCGACCTGCTGCCGCTCGCCGTCGACCGCCGCGTCGACCTGGGCGTGGAGCGGCTCGACGAGGTGCGGCTCGCCGCCACGGAGACGGACCTGCGCATGCTGATCAAGAACCTGGCGGACAACGCCATCCGGTATGGCGGCCGGGGAGGGCGGGTGGACCTGAGCGTGCGCCGCGACGAAGGGGAAGGCAAGGGCGACGGCAATGGCAAGGGCGATGGCAAGGGCGATGTCGTGATCGAAGTGGCCGACACTGGGCCGGGCATTCCCGAGGCGGCGCGCGCGCGGGTCTTCGAGCGTTTCTATCGCGGCGGCGCGACCGACGAAGAGGGCAGCGGGCTCGGGCTGGCCATCGTGCAGACGATTGCAGGCAATCTCGGCGGCCGCGTCGATCTGATGGGACGTGCGGATGGCCGGCCGGGGCTGGTCGCGAGGGTGGTATTGCCGCTGCGAACCGCGCCGCCCGCGGCGAATCCGGGCACGGCGGCCACCGCATGACATGACGGGGCGTCTGTCCGAACGCGATACCACCGAAGGGCAGCGCGCCGCCACGCGTGGCATCATCCGTCCGAGACCAACCCTGACGGATGGACCATGTCCGACTTCAGCACCTCGCCGCTTCAGCAGAGCGCTGCGTCCGCGCTCTTTCGCGAGCACGAACTGTCGATCGGCCTCGTGATGCCGCTGCTTCGCGAGGGACAGACGGTGCCCGACTATGCCGCGCAACTCGATCTGGCCCAGCGGGCGGATGCGGCGGGGTTCCGTGCCCTGTGGGTCCGCGACGTGCCGCTCAACAGCGCGGACTATCCCGACCCGATCGGCCATCTCGATCCCTGGGTGTTCCTCGGGGGACTGGCCACGCGCACGCGCCGCGTGATGCTGGTCAGTGGTGCGGTGGTCCTGCCATTGCGCCATCCCTTGCATATCGCCAAGGCGGCGATCTCCGTGCAGGAGCTGTCTGGAGGACGCTTTGTTCTCGGCCTTGGCTCCGGCGATCGTCCGCCCGAATACGCGGCGTTCGGGCAGCACGGCAACGCGCGGCGGGAGCTGTTCCGCCAGCATTGGGAGGTCGTCGGTGCGGCGGTCGGGCTGCCGTCGCACGTGGTGCCGGATCGCGAGGCCGACGATGGGACCGCATTCTACCTGCTGCCGCGCCAGCAGCGCGCAGTGCCATTGCTGGCGGTCGGTTCGGGCGGACAGAGCGTGGACTGGATCGCCCGGCATGCCATCGGCTGGATGACCTACCACCGCGATCCCGCTACCCAGCGGGACCGGCACAGCATGTGGCGCGCGGCCTGCGAGCGCACCGCGCCGGGACGTTTCCGCGCCTTCGGCGTGGCGGTCCGCCTGGAATTGAGCGAGAACGCATTGGAACCGCCGACGGCATTGAATCTTGGATACCGGACTGGCGCCCAGCCTCTCGTTGCCATCCTCGAAGAGATGCGGGCCGCCGGCGTCCATCACGTGGCGCTCAATATCACCAATTCGCAGCGGCCGGTAGACGAGGTGATCGACGAACTGGCGCAAGCCGTATTGCCGGTGTTTCACCACGGAGAGAACGCATGACGATGGATGACCGAGCGATGCCGGCACGATGCATGATGCAACGTAGAGGCGCGTTGCCCGCTGCGGGCCCGGTGTGGCCGGCTTCCCCAGCGCAAGGCTGGAGTTGTCCTGGTTCGCAGCCGCAGGTATCTTCTTCCCATGCCTGACGCAGCCGCTAGCCCAAAGGCCGAGCCCATCGCCACCTTGTCCGGCAATGAGCCGCTCTTCATCGTCTTCAACGCCGGCTCCGGCAGTGACGACGCCGCGGAGACGCGAAGGAAGATCGAGCAGCGACTGGACGAGGCGGGACGCGCCTATACCATTTTCACGGTCGATCGGCCCAAACATTTGCCGCAGATCGCCGAGATGGCCGTCGCACGCGCCAGGCAGGCCAACGGCGTGGTGGTCGCAGTGGGTGGCGACGGCACCTTGAACGCGGTGGCGGCAACCGTGTTGCCGACGGGGCTGCCTTTCGGCATCCTGCCGCGCGGCACGTTCAATTACTTCGGCCGGACCTATGGCATCTCGCGGGAAACCGACGAGGCCGTGGCCAGCTTGCTCGATGCCCGCATCGAACCGGTACAGGTCGGTCTGCTCGATGGGCGGCCGTTCCTCGTCAATGCCAGCCTGGGGCTGTATCCGCAGCTGCTGGAAGACCGCGAGGTCTACAAGCAGATGCTCGGCCGGCGGCGCTGGGTGGCGCTGCTGTCGGCCCTCGTCACGCTGATGCGCACGCCGGCGCAACTGACGCTCGAGCTGCTGTCCCATGGGCAACACCAGGTGTTGCGCACGCCGACGCTGGTGGTCGGCAACAACAGCTTGCAGCTCGAGCAGATCGGCATTCCGGAAGTCGCTCATCTGGAAGAGGGCCGTCTGGTGGCGATGCTGGCGAAGCCGGTGGGCACGCTGGCCTTGTATGGGCTGCTGCTGATGGGGGCGATGGGGCGGCTCGGCGATGCCTCGCGCGTCATCAGCTTCGGCTTTGAAGCGCTGACCGTGCGCGTTCGCGGCCGTCGGCGCATCAAGGTGGCGATGGACGGCGAGATTCACTGGGCTCGCACGCCGCTGCATTTCTCAGTCTCGCCGAAGCGCCTGCAGTTGCTGGTTCCGCGAGACACGAGCCGGTTGGATCGCTCATGAGCGTGGCCCGCGTCCTGCACCTGTCCGACACCCATTTCGGTACCGAGCAAGCGCCCGTCGTGGAGGCCGTGCTGGCATTGGCGCGCGAGCTATTGCCGGAGGTCGTCGTGCTGTCGGGCGATATCACGCAACGGGCGAGAGCGGACCAATTCGCCGCGGCGTGCGTGTTTCTGTCCAGGCTGGGACTACCGACGCTGGTCATCCCCGGCAATCACGATATTCCGCTCTTCAACGTGGCGGCTCGAATCCTGAATCCCTATGGCGGCTACCGGCGCGCGATCGGTATGGCGCTCGAGCCCGTCTTCAGCAATGAACGCGTCCTCGCCATCGGCGTGAATACCACCAGGCCATCGCGGCACAAGAACGGCGAGGTGTCGCGCGAGCAGATCGACCGCGTCTGCACGCAGCTTCGGCGGGCGCGGCCGGAACAGCTGCGCATCGTCGTGGTGCATCAACCGGTGCGCGCCGTCGTCGAGTCGGATACCGCCAATCTGCTGATCGGGCGCGATGCGGCGGTACCGGCGTGGGTGGATGCCGGCGCGGACATGGTGCTGGGCGGGCATATCCACCTGCCGTACGTGGTGCCGCTGCCGACGAATTCAGGCCGCCGTGCCTGGGCGGTACAGGCGGGAACAGCGGTATCGCACCGGGTGCGCGGATCCATCCCCAATTCGGTGAACGTGATCGAGCACCACGTGGAAGGTGGAAGACACCATTGCCGCGTTCAGCGTTGGGATTTCGACGGGGGCAACCGGAAATTTGCCACCGTGGACAGCAAGGTCCTTGAACTCAGTCGGTAGGGAAGCGCGTGGTCGGGAATTGGCCCGCTTCCTGGCGGACACGACGACCGCGATCGCGTCGGGCCCGTACGGCTACCGGTACGGATCGGCGTCCTTGCCGATGGGCCGCTCAATGACTAATCTTCCTGTCACACCAGATCGGGCGGAACGCGGTTGCCGTCGACCCGATCGACTTCAGCCCGAGCTCTCCCAAACCGTTCCGCTTCGCTTCTTCGCCTCTGGCCTGCGGCCATTGCGCGCCCGCAGCGCTGTCGGCCCGCGGCGATGCTCGCGCCCTCTGCAAAGCCGGGGTAAAACCAGCAAGCCGAAAGGAGCAACACCATGGGCATGATCGCGACAAAGGATGGCACCGAGATTTTCTACAAGGATTGGGGTGAGGGGCAGCCGATCGTCTTTCACCACGGCTGGCCGCTGAGCGGCGACGACTGGGACGCCCAGATGCTGTTCTTCCTCGGCAAGGGCTACCGCGTCATCGCCCATGACCGGCGGGGGCACGGCCGCTCGACGCAGGCGGCAAGCGGCCACGACATGGACCACTATGCCGCGGACGTGGCCGCGATGGTGGAGCACCTGGATCTGCGCGACGCGGTCCATATCGGCCATTCAACGGGCGGGGGCGAGGCAACCCGTTATGTCGCCCGCCACGGCAAGGGACGCGTCGCCAAGCTGGTGCTGATCGGTGCGGTGCCGCCGCTGATGGTCAAGACGCCGGCCAATCCCGGTGGACTGCCGATCGAGGTGTTCGACGGCTTCCGCCAGCAGCTGGCGGCCAACCGCGCCCAGTTCTATCTCGATGTCGCCGGCGGGCCGTTCTACGGCTACAACCGGCCGGGCGCGACGGCACAGGACGGCGTGATACGCAATTGGTGGCGGCAGGGCATGATAGGCGGCGCCAATGCGCACTACCACGGCATCAAGGCGTTTTCTGAGACCGACTTTACGGAAGATCTGCAGTCGATCGACGTGCCGACGCTGGTGATGCACGGCGACGACGACCAGATCGTTCCCATCGCGGACTCTGCCTTGCTGTCGGTCAAACTGCTGAAGCAGGGCACCCTCAAGGTCTACGAGGGCTTCCCGCACGGCATGTGTACCACGCATGCGGACATCATCAACGCGGATCTGCTCGACTTCGTCAGGGCGTGAGTCCCGCCTCGCCGTCCCTGGCGCCGGCCGCGAGCCAGTGCCGGGGGCGGGCGGCGCAATACGCCCAGCCTTTCGCGGTGCCTAACTGCCTGTTCGCCAGTGTCGAATTCCAGCGCTGTAGCAGACCGTCTATGTTATGAGTTGGCCAAAGAGCCGCGCTGCATAACACAGGAGACAAGGAATGAAGGCATTCCGCTGGATGCGGCAGGCGCTCGCCTGCCAAATCGGAAAGACGGGCACCACGCCTGGCAGTCAGACGCAGTCGTTCACGCCGCGCCGTCGCGCCATGCTGCTCACTACGCTGGCGGCGGGCCTGTTGGCCGGTGCCGTGGCGCCAGCGCGCGCCGACACCTGGCCATCTCGTCCGATCCAATTGCTGATTCCCTATCCGCCCGGTGGCAGCGCCGATCTGCTGGCCCGTCCGGTGGCCGCCAAGCTGCAGGAGCGGCTGGGGCAGCCGGTCGTGCTGGAATATCGTCCGGGCGCCGGCGGCACCATCGCCACGCAGGCGCTGGCGCGCGCCAAGCCGGACGGACACACGCTGATCATGGTGCTGGCGGCCCATGCGATCAACGCCAGCCTGTATCCCAGGCTGCCGTACGACACCCGCAAGGACTTCGCCCCGGTGTCGCTGGTGGCCAACCTGCCGCTGATCGTGGCCGGCAGTCCGTCGCTGCGCGCCAATACCATCGGCGAACTGATCGCCGAGGCGAAGGCCGCGCCCGGCAAGCTCACGTTCGGCTCGGCCGGCAACGGCAATACCGGCCATCTCGCCGGCGAACTGTTCAATTCGATGACCGGCGTCAGGATGACCCATGTCCCGTACAAGGGCAGCGCCCCGGTCGTGACCGCCATGCTGGCCGGGGAGGTGCAACTGACCTTCGACAGCATCTCCACCTCGATGCCGCATATTCGCAGCGGCAAGCTGCGCGCCCTTGCGGTGACCAGCGGCAAGCGGGCCGCGCTGGCCCCGGAGGTCCCCACGCTCGCCGAGGCCGGCGTGCCGGGCTTCGACATCAACGGTTGGTACGCGATACTCGCCCCGGCCGGGACCCCGCCGGCGGTGGTGGACCGGCTCAGCAAGGAGATCGCCACGGTGATCGCCGAGCCCGGGATGAAGAAGCAGTTGGCGGCCAACGGCTATGAACCCGTCGGCTCGACGCCGGCCGCGCTCGGCGCGCATATCGATGCCGAGATCGAGCGCTGGAGCAAGGTCGTCAAGGAGTCGGGCGCGCGGTTGGAGTAGGGCGTATCGCTGTGGTCCGTCGGCGGGGCGCCGCTGACCCGTTGGTCCGGGTTTCTGGTCCGAGCTTCTGGTCCGAACTTTTCCGTCGTACGTTATAGACTTGTCTGGACGCCTGACCGGGATGCTCGCCGGAGCGCCTTGGCGGCATGGCAAGTCAATGTCGAACGATGGGGGATGACATGGCCAAGGGTTATTGGATTGCGATGGTCGATATTGCCGATATGGCCGGCTATCAGAAATACATCGCTGCCAACAAGGCAGTATTCGAAAAATTCGGCGGGCGTTTTCTGGTCCGCAATGGCGAGAAGACCGTCGTCGAAGGCAATCCGCGGTCGCGCGTGGTGGTGATCGAGTTCGACAGCTACCAGCGCGCGCTCGAATGCTACCGGTCTCCGGACTATCAGGCATTGATCGCGCTGCGTGCGCCTTGCTCCGAGGCGGATCTGGTCGTCATCGAAGGGTACGAATGACGTCCGTGCGAGATGATCCGCGGTTCTTCGGCGGTGCTGCAGGGCCGTTCATGTTTGCGTCGACTTTCATCTTTCCGGCGGGTCAATACGACGAGGAATTCCATCGCCTCGATCAGCAGATTGCCGACGTGGCTTGATTTGTGCGGCGGTCGATGTCGATATCGCCGCCTGGGAGGAGGCGCTGCGCATCAATGTCACATCGATGGTGCTGATGCGGGGGCGACGGCCGGCCGCCACGCATATTGACGACGAACCAGACTGGAGCCGCCCATGAGCACGGCCACCACCATGCAAGCAGTGATTTGCCGGAACGGCGCGCCCGTATGCGCGCGGGTGCCGGTACCCGAGCCCGGCCCGGACGAGGTGCTGGTCAAGGTGCAGGCGTGCGCGCTCAACCGCGCGGACCTGGCCATGGCCGCTGGCGCGAAGCATGGCGCCCTCGGCGGCGAGGGCGCCGTGCTTGGCATGGAGTGGTCCGGCGTCGTGGTTCGTACCGGCGCCAGGGTGCCGTCGCTGCGCCCCGGACAACGTGTGATGGGCTCCGGCCGCGGCGCCTTCGCCGAATACGCCGTTGCCGACCGCGGTCGCGTGCTGCCCCTGCCAGAGGGCAGCGATGATCCGCGACAGGCCGCCTGCCTGCCGGTCGCGCTGCAAACCATGCACGATGCGCTGGTGACCCACGGCGGCCTGGGCGCGGGCAATGCCGGGCAGTCGGTATTGATCCTGGGCGCATCGAGCGGCGTGGGGCTGATGGGGCTGCAGATCGCGCGGGAAATGGGAGCGGCGCTCGTCATCGGCAGCTCCACCCAACCGGAGCGGCGTGCCAGGCTGGCGGAGTTCGGCGCCGATCTGGCGGTGGACACACGGGACCCGACCTGGCCGGACCAGGTTCTGCAGCATACCGGGGGCAACGGTGTGGACATCGTCGTCGACATGCTGGCGGGGCCGACGCTCAATGCCTCGATGCGGGCCACTGCGCTGGGCGGCACCATCGTCAATGTCGGCCGGCTGGCCGGCAAGCAGGCGGAATTCGACTTCGACCTGCACGCGCTGCGCCGTATCCGCTTTGTCGGCGTTACCTTCCGCACGCGCACCGCGCAGCAGGTGCGCGAGATCACCGGGCGCATGCTGCGCGACCTGTCCGGCGCGCTCGAGCGGGGCGCACTGCGACTGCCCATCGACTGCGAATTCCCGCTCGAACAGGCCCCGCAGGCGCTGCGGCACATGCGCGCCAATGGGCATTTCGGCAAGATCGTGCTGACTGTGCGTTGAGGGTCGTTGACGGCGCGCTGACTGTGCGCGGACTACCAGGTAACGGTGCGCCGGCGGCAGTGATTCCCTAGCGACGCGCCCCGCAGGATTCGCGCAGCACCAGTTCGTAGGCGACCCGCTCGTGGCGCGGCGGCGCTGGCCGGTCCTGGCCGTCGCGCTCGGCGATGCGCTTGAGCAGCAGCTCCGCCGCCATGTCGGCCACATCATCGACCGGCGTGCGCAATACCGTCAGCGGCGGGTCGTAGGTTTGCGCAAATTCGGTGTCGCCGATGCCGATCACCGAGATATCGTCCGGCACCCGCAAGCCCTGCTTGCCGATGGCGCGCAGCGTGCTGGTCAGCGTCTGCGTGCCCTGCACCAGGAAGGCGGTGGGCGGATCGGCCTCGCGCAGCAGCCTTGACACGTCGTCGAAGGCCGAACTGGTTGGCGTGGCTTCCTGGATGATCAGGTCGGGCACAGGCAGGCCGGCCTCCTTGAACGCCGCGCGATAACCCTGGATACGGCGGCGCACCGGCCGGCTCTTGACTTGCCAGAGCGCCAGCGCGATGCGCCGGTGGCCCAGCGACAACAGGTAGGCGATGGCTGCCTTCACTCCGTTGACGTGGTCGAACAGCACGGCATCCGCATCGACGTCCATGTCGCGGTCGTAGATCACCGCCGGCATGGTCAGGCCGCGCACCGCGTCCAGCACGCCGGCATGCCGCTCGTTGCCGGGGGCGATGATGACACCGTCCATGCCGCGCAGCTGGAACGTGCGCAGAATGTCGATTTCCCGCTGGGGGTCGTTCAGGCCATTGGCGAGCAGCAGCATATAGCCATCGCGGCGCAAGCGCTCTTCCAGCGAGCGGAATGCGCGCGCGTAGAGCGGGTTGGTGACATCGGAGAACATGCACCCGATCGTCTTGCTGGTGCGCGAACGCAACGTCTGGGCAGCGTGGTTGGGCTGGTAGCGCAACGCGGAGATCGCACGCTCGACCTTTGCCTTGACTTGCGGGGTGACATTGGCCGCGCCGTTGATCACTCGCGAGGCACTACCAACCGAAACGCCGGCCAGGGCGGCGACGTCCCGGATGCTGATCTGCTTGTTCGCCATGAGGCTCCTTCGATTCGGCGAAAGTATAGCGCCAGACGATTGATCGAAGGAGTCCGCACGGCACCCCCGCCGTGCGGCCTTGCGGCATGGCTGTGCGCGGCTTAAAGCATCACGAAACCGCCCGAAGCACCCAGGGTCTGCCCGGTAACGAACAGGGCTCGCTCGGATGCGAGGAACGCCACCACGCCGGAGACGTCTTCCGGACGGCATAGCCGTCCAAGGCCTTTGGCGATCGGATAGAGATTGAGCATCTTGCCCAGCCGTTCGTCGTTGTCGACGGTCGCACCGACGCTGAGCGGGCCGTCCTTGATGCCGGCATGGGAGACCGCCCCTAGCGCGACCGAATTGACGGTGATCCGGTGGCGCCCATGCTCGCGTGCGATGGCCTTGCCGAACGCGGCGATGGCCGCCTTGGCGCCGGAATAGACGGCCAGCTGGGCTTCACCGACACGGCCCGCCTCGGAGATGATATTGACGATGCGTCCTGCGCCGTGCTGGATCATGCCGGGCAGCACCGCGCGGCAGCAGTACATGGTGCCGTAGACATTGAGGTCGACCACCTTGGCCCAGTCGGCCACCGGCATGTCCAGAAACAGCGGGGTACGGCCACCTTTTTCGCGGCGCTCGGGCACGATTCCGGCGTTATTGACCAGCACGGAAATCGGTTTGCCGAAATGTTCGGCGGCAAGCCGCACCATGGCGTCGACCTGCTCCGGCCGGGTGATATCCGCGGGAGCGGCCAACGCCCGCCCGCCGGCCGCTTCGATCTCGCCCGCCACTGCCTGCGCGCGCTCCGCGAACAGATCGTTGACTACGACCGCGGCGCCTTCGCCGGCCAGTTCGATGCAGATCTGGCGGCCCACGCCCTGGCCACCGCCGGTCACCAGCGCGACCTTTCCTTCCAATCCGAGATTCATCAGTTGTCTTCCGTTGTTGTGCCGTGCGCGGCGTGACGGCAACGTTGCCGCGGAGGCCGCTGCACAGCGTGTCGTGGTAAATCCTGTCCCTCGTCCCGGCCTGCCTAGCGTCCCGTGAACACCGGCTTGCGCTTCTCCACAAACGCTCGCATGCCTTCTTTGCGATCGTCGCTGTCGACGATCATCGCCGCGGCATACCGTTCGAACTCCAGTCCGGAGTCCAGGTCGGTCTGCAAGCCCCGGTCGATTGCCTGCTTGGCAAAGCGCACCGCCAGCGGCGGCTGCCCGGCGATGCGCTGGGCCAGTGCCAGCGCGGCCGGCATCAGCTCCTGCGGTGGCAGTACCTGGGTCACGATGCCGTAGCGCAGCGCCGTTCCCGCATCGATCAGATCGGAGGTGAACACCAGTTCCTTGGCGCGGGCCGCGCCGATCAGGCGAGGCAGCCGCTGCGTTCCGCCTGCGGCCGGGATCACGCCAAGCTTGACCTCGGGAAGGCCAAAACGCGCGGCATCGCTGGCGATACGGATATCGCAGCACAGCGCCAGTTCGAGGCCGCCGCCCAGCGCTACGCCATTGATCGCGGCGATCACCGGCTTTTCGAATGTCTCGATATTGCGGAACAGCTCGTGGGTGGCCCGCTGGGCGAAGAAGTATTCGGTGCCGCGCATCTGGTTGCCGGCGCGCTCCTTGATATCCGCGCCAGCGCAGAAGGCGCGGTCCCCCGCGCCCGTCAGCAGCACGGCGCCTACCCGCGGGTCTTCGCGTGCGTATTGCAGGATGGCCCGCGCAAGGTCCGGCTTCATGGTGCCGCCCAGCGTATTCATCCGCTCCGGACGGTTCAGCGTGACGATGGCGACGTTCTCGCGCACTTCGTAGCGCAAGGTCTCGAGTGGGGGCAGGGTTGGCTCTGTCATGCGTGTTTCCTCTGGTGATATGGCATCCGGGTCGCCGTGACCGCTGGCTCAGCGGGCCGGCGCGGCGAGCACGTGCGCGATGGCGACCGATCCGAGCCCGATCATGTGAGCCATGCCCAGCCGTGCGCGCTCGTGCTGCCGGCCGCTGGCCTCTCCGCGCAATTGCCGTGTCAGTTCGGCGATCTGGCCAATCCCGGTCGGGCCAAGTGGGTGACCCATGCCGATCAGTCCGCCGGACGCATTGATGGCGCAGCGTCCGTTGATGGCCGAGCTGCCCCGCGCCAGGTAGGCGGCGCCTTCGCCGGGCTCGCAGACGCCGATGGCCTCGCTGTAGAGCAGTTCCTCCACCGAGAAGGCGTCATGCAGTTCAAGCAGGTCCAGGTCCGTGGGCGACACCGCGGCCTGCTCGCAGGCCGACCTGGCGCTCGCCTTCACCAGCTCGAGCGCACCGTCGCCGTACTCGCTCTCGTCGCGCTCGCTGTTGGCGCTCGACGCCAGCACCCGCACGCAGCGCCCGGCATCCAGCCCGAGCCGCCTCAGCGCCTGTCCCGATACCACCAGCACCGCCGCGGCGCCGTCGCCGCGCGGGCAGCATTGCTGCACGGTCAGGTCGCCAACCACCTTGGGGGAAGCGAGCACCTGCTCGAGCGTGCGCGGCTTGCGGAACTGCGCGAAAGGATTGCGTGCCGCATTGCCGTGGTTCTTGACCGCCACAGCGGCCAGCGAGTGGATGTCGGCCCCTCGCTCGCGCAGATAGCGGCGCGCCATCATGGCGAACTTCACCGCCGGGATGGTCGCGGTATCCGAGAGCCGTTCCAGTCCGTCCTTGTTGGCCGCCCGCCGCCCGTCGCCATGCTTGTCCACCCCGATCGCGAGCACCACGTCGCTGATGCCGCCAGCCACCTCCTGGCAGGCCTGGCGGAAGGCGAAGGAGCCGGACGCGGAGGCGTTCTCCACCTGCGTCACGGCAAGCCCGGTGGAGCCGAGATGGCGCAGCATCACGCGGCCGGCGGCCATGCCGATCGACGTGGTCCCCACATAGGCACTCTGGACCTGGTCGAAGCGCAAGCCGGCATCGGCCAGGGCCGCGCGCACGGCGGTCAGGCCCAGATGCGTGTAGGGCGTGTCGTTGGGGAATTGATAGGGATGCAGGCCGATGCCGGCCACGTAGACCCCACCATTGCCGTCGATCCAGCTGCTCATCGGATTGCCTCCTGCGCGGGAACGAAGGCGCAGCGGTACGACTGGCCGTCTTGCTGGAAGACCGCCACCGCCTTGACGGCCATGCCGGGGCGAAGCCCGGCTTCGTCGGGCACACCGATCACGCCCTGTTCCACGATGCCGTCGGCAAGGCGGATATCGCCGGCGATGGCCGGCACGGCCATGTCGGGTGCCAGCGCGACATGCAGCGTGACATATTCGAGCAGCGTGCCGCCGCCTGGCTGCGTCACGCGTTCGGCATCGTCCATGGCCGAGCCGCAATGCGGGCAACCGGGCGAGTTGGCCGGAAAGGCGAGCCGCTGGCAGCGATTGCAGCGGGCATAGTGGAAGTCCAGCGAGTGGCCATCGGCGGCCAGCCGGTAGAGCGATGGGTGCCGCGGGCGCGGCTCGGTCGAGGCTAGGGTCATGAGATGACGGAGGTGGGCGATCAGCAGGTGGAGCAGAAAAAGGTATGGCGGCGGACGGTGCGCACAGCGCAGGGCGTACGGGGCGTCATTGGAGCGTGGCGCCGGACTGGCGAACCACCTCGCGCCACCGCACCATTTCGGACTTGACCATCGACTGCAGCCGCGTATCGCGAATGTCCGTCAGCGGCGTGCTGCCGAACTTTTCGGTGATGGCCAGCATTTCCGGGGAGGCGATGGCACGGGCGATTTCGTCGCCGAGCCGCCTGGCGATTTCGGGAGGGGTCTTGGCAGGCATGAAGACCGCGCTCCATGCACTGGTCTCCGCGCCCGGATAGCCCGCTTCCGCGATGGTGGGCACATCGGGCACGACTTTGAGCCGCGATTTGGCCGTCACGACAAGGGGGCGAAGCTTGCCGGCCTGGATCAGGGGCATGACGACGACCGGGTAGTCGAACATCAGATTCACGTTGCCGGCCGTCAAGTCGTTCAGCGCCGGATTGCTGCCCTTGTAGGGAACGTGGGTCATCTCGATGCCAGCGGCCTTCTGGAACACCTCTGCCGTCAGATGGGTACCGGTGCCGGGGCCGGCCGAGGCGAAGTTCAGCTTGCCGGGATGGGCCTTTGCATAGGCGACGACATCGGCCACGGTCTTGAACGGCTGGCTGGCATTGACCACCAGGATCAGCGGCGTGGTGGAGATGCCGTGCACCGGCACGAAATCCGCGATCGGGTCGTAGCGCAGGTTCTTGTAGAGCGCGAGGTTGGCCGCATGCGTGCCCTGCGTGCCGTAGATCATCGTGTAGCCGTCCGGTGGCTGTCGCGAGGCCGCTTCGACGCCAATGGAGCCGCCTGCGCCGGGCTTGTTGTCCACCACCACCGGCTGGCCGAGCTGTTCCCCCAGCTTCTTCGCCAGCATGCGCGACACGTTGTCGGTGATGCCACCCGGGGTGAACGGCACCACGAAGGTGATCGGCTTGCTGGGCCAGTTCGCTGGTGCGCCCTGGGCTGACGTCGCGCCGGGTGCGAGCACTGCAGCCGCGGCGAGCGCTCCGGCCAATGCATGTCCAAGGGTCTGCATGAGGTGTCTCCTTGTCGTTTTGCGTTTGTAATTGTCTACGGCATGTCGTACTATATGCCAGCATTTCGTAGATATACAAGTTGAAAAGTCGAGCAGCGAACGCAGGCGCGGCGAGGAATCCCGGCGTATCTGTACAGGGGCGCGGCGGGAAGCAGGGCGGATGTAGTCGATCGATGCGGCTATAATTCGTGAGTCATTACGAAATTTCGGAGACTCTATGCCGACCCTTGTACCAGCCGCCGCCCGTACCATGGCCTTGCTCGAAGTCTTTGCGCGCGAGCGACGCGAACTCTCGAACTCGGACCTGGCGCGCCTGATGGACCTGCCGGAAAGCAGCTGCTCGGACCTGCTTCACACCTTGCACGAGCTGGGCTACCTGGTACGCACTGCCCGCAGCAGGCGCTTCTATCCCACCGCGCGGCTGCTCAGCATTGCTCAGGAGATATCGTCGAGCGATCCGCTCTATGCGGTAGGCGCCGAAGCATGCGAACTGCTGCGGGACCGTACCGGTGAAACCGGATTGTTCGGCCGCATCGAGGGCGGCGTCGTGCGGGTGCTGGCATTTACCGAGGGTCGCCATCCGCTGCGCTATATGCAGAACGTCGGGGACAAGCTGGCCTTGCATGTGTCGGCGCTTGGCAAGGCGATCCTCGCGCTGGGCACGCAGGAGGAAGCGGCGCGCCAATTGCGGCTCAAGCCGCTGAAGAAGATCGCGCCCGGCACGATCACCGACCTGTCGGTGCTGGAAGCACAGGTAGCGAAGGCGCGCCGGCAGGGGTGGATCTGGGTGGAAAACGAGGGTGGCGATGGGCTCGGCGCGATGGCCGTGGCCGGCTATGTCGGCGGCGAACCCCTGTCGCTGTCGATCGCCGGACCCGTCGACCGCCTGCGTGCCAACAAGGACGCCATGCTGCAGGCCTTGCGCGAGGTGCAGGCCCTGGTGTTTCGTCCGGAGCCCGACGAGGGAGTGGCCTCGCCGCCCGCGACGGCGGCGCGCAGGACAGGCAGGGCGAGGGCACCAGCCGTGTAGGGAGCGCCCCGCCGGGAAGGACGCAAAGGGTTAGCGGTACGCCATGGCGTACCGCCATCATGGAAGCCATCGGGGCGGCCTTCGTGGCGGCCAACGGGCAACAAGACAAAGGAGACACCCCATGCATTTCGTACCGGACAACGAGCAGGTGCTGTTGCGCGACAGCATCCGTCGCTACATGAAGAGCGAGGTCGCGCCGCTGGTGGCCGAACATGACAAGGCACATACCTTTCCCTTTGAGATCCTCAAGGGGTTGTCTCAGTTCGGCTATATCGGCGGCCGCCTGCCCGAGTCCGAGGGCGGC
>Ga0065721_10005985_pt1 | contig 18490 bp, 16 predicted proteins | sample Mesricmetagenome_FD_59108 | JGI IMG/M metagenome (GOLD analysis project Ga0065721, IMG submission 59108) | Mesophilic microbial community from rice straw/compost enrichment Sample: eDNA_1 v2 (version 2) | ecosystem: Engineered > Solid waste > Grass > Composting > Bioreactor | place: USA: Davis... | reverse complement strand
ATCGCCGACGATGACGAATTCCACGGACTCTGGGTGTCGCCCGATATCGATACCCTAACCTATACCCTCAGTGGTCAAATCGATCGCAATCAGGGCTGGGGTGTCGCTAATGAGGGACACAGGGCGTTGGGGGTGGAGATCTTCCTGCCGTTCGAGCCCCGCGCATCGGATGGTCATCGGGCGTGTTGGATTGAGTGGAGTTGATCGACTTCACCCTGACCGAAAAGTGTATTCTTGACGACCGACGATCGACTTCCGCCTTTCGATGCGCGCCAGCACCTTGTTGCCCCGTGTACTCCACCGGGTCTTAAGCCTGCCAGTCGGGCGCGACCCCAACTTATAGATCAGGCCTGCGCTCGGCAGGGCGATAGAGCCTAGATTCACCGCCATTGTACGACTGTCGCCGAGCAACCCGAGAAGGTCTGTGAGACTCGCTCTCCCCCTGAAACAGCTCGGGGGACTCCGCGGCGACATCGATGCCCGGCCGGTTTTTCTTGTCGCAGCTGATGAAGGCGCATTAAAGGTGAGGAAGGGAGGTCCCGTGACCTGTCCCAGCTGAAGCCATATCGAATAAAAGCACGCTGGCGACCGCTTCAGGCCTTCATCATCGAAGTCGACCTTTGCCAACGAAAGTCTCTTTCCTGAGCTTGCCTTCTTCTCCGCCTCGTTGAAGTTCCTAGCCATCCGGCCGAATTCGCGGAGCAGTGTGGACTTCCCTTGGCCCACTGACCCCGTACCCAATCAGAACCTTGTAGAACTCCCGTGTGTCCGTCTCCCGGACGGCCGCATCGGACACGACGAGTTCGTCCTTACGGCCCGCGAAGGTTCGCCTCGTCGCGGACTTCCCCTTCACGTGGATCGGGGACATCGAACCCGGGGTAAGCCGCCGCAACGTTCGTATTCCATTGCGCCTTTGGCTTCTCCGTGCTGGGATCCTCGTCCGGAAAGCCCGTTTTTCATTTCGCCGAGGCGGCAATGCGATCGCCTTCGGTCCGAAGCGATGTTGGACGAGAAACGCACCTGCACCCGAGGCGGCGGTCACGCGCCAATCGCGACGGGGTTCGTCGCCTGTTCTGGCGATCGCAATCCGGACGTTGATCGTGGATGGATTCGCAGCCAAGATGCCGTCCGTCGACAACAAGCCATGTCCTCAGATGCCTTTCCGATCGCTGATCCTCGCTGCCTTCCTGTCCATCCCGCCTGCAGTCGCTCATGCGGCGCAGGATGACATCCCGGTGCGATTGCAGGGTCAGTGGGTGCGCGCCGGCGAGGCCTGTGACGCGGGCAGCGGACCGATCGTGATTTCGGCGACATCGGTCGTCTACCCGGATGGCAGGTTCAGCGATGCCTATTTCACGGCCGCCGACGGCGCGATCCGCATGCGCGAAGAAGATAGCGACGCTGAATACATGGCGGTCGATGACCAGCTGGTCTTCCACCCGGAAGGTGCCGGCAAGGGCAGCGCCTTTCCGATGGCGCGGTGCCCCGAACTCGCGACCGGCACCGAGCGCCGCTGCGGCTGGCTCGCCTATCTCGCACCGGGAGACTGGTTGCTGGTCGATCGCGACAGGAGCTGGATCCTGTCGAAAAAGAGCGACGACAATCCGCAAACGACGGCGGTCATGGACCGTGTGCCCCGCTTCGACACCGGGCAGTTCGTTCCGACCGGCGACTACCACGGCTATGGGTGCGCCTGCCTGAAGGTCGTTGCCGACCCGGCCGCGGGACGGATCACCGCCATCGCCAGCAGCCAGCGCCTTCCATTGGCGACCTGTGAAGCCGACAAGGCCTTGCCCAAATTCGGCAAGTGGTAATCGGCGACGTGCTGACAACGGACGGCAAGGCCACCTCGGGAAAGCTGACCTGGTCGCCGGCAACGACCAGTTCTGCTTCGGTTAGGTTCGGACCGGACGCAGTGCCACGATAGCAAAACCAATCAACGCCGCCGCGGCGACCGCTACCCATGCCGCGCCAACTGGATAGACGCTGGATGCCAGCGCAGTCGCGCCTGCAACGCCGAGGTTGATGCTGCTTCCGCCCAGCGCCATCAATGCGCCCCTCCGGGATTGCGAAAGCTGGGCGATATGGGTTTGCAGGCCCGGTGCGCCCATGCCGCCCAGCACCGCCCAGATCGTGAGAGCAAACAGGATAGGGACCGGCGGGAGGCTGTCGAAGACATAGGTGGCAGCAATTGCCGCGAGCATGAAGATGAGCGCGATCCGCATCAAGGCGCGGCCGCTGCCGGCGCGCGCAAGTGCCATCGGCATGGCGAGGTTGCCGACCAACGTGAGAATGCCGAACGCGGCGTAGATAATGCCGACCGTCGCCGTGTCCCATTCGTAGAGAGAGCGAAGCCGTTCGCCGACAAGCGCGAAGCAACCGATCCCGCCGCCGAGTCCGGCAGCCAAGGCGATCAGGCTTCCCCAGGCGCCATGCACGAAAAGCGGCTCCGTTGGCTTGCCAGCGCCGGCGCGCGGTCGATGCCCGGGCGACGGGTGCAGCATGCCGACGAGAGCCACGATCAGCGCCAGCCCGCCGAGAGTCGCAAAGGCGAACCGCCAGGACCAGAATTCCGCGGAGAGCGCGCCGATGCCGGGGCTGAGGATGATGCCCAATGTGAGGCCGGAGGTGACGAAAGCGATGGCCTTGGCGGCGGCCTTCTCGCCAAGATCGCCCGCCATCGCCATGGCGATTCCGAGCATCCCGCCACTGGCCGCACCGGTCAGGATTCGGGTCGCAACCCCCGTCTCGAAGGTTGGGACAAAGGATGTGGCGATCGACGCGAGGCCGAAGACAAGGGTCGAGGGTACGAGAACGGCAAGCCGTCCGTACCGGTCGGACACTCCGCCGAGGACGGGCGCCATGAGTGCCAGCGGCAGGCTGTAGGCCGTGATGAATAATGCAATGCGTTCTGGCGGAACCGAGAGGTCAGTTCCTATCGGCGTGAGGATCGGTCCGAGGAGAAATTCGTCGGCCCCTACGAGGAAGGCGATCAGGAAGAGAAGTATCTGGTGCAGCATGGTACGGGTCGTGCCTTTCGTGATGGATCGAAAGGGACTCCCGGAACATGGCGAGGCGGCCGAGGATGGCGTCCCGCCGCGCATCCAGGTCCGCTCTGAGCCGGTCGATATGCGTAAGCTTCTCCAGCAGTTTCGGAATGCCGCCCTCGCACGGCCCCGCGCTCTCGTCGGAGAGGCAAGCCGCCATTGCGCGGATCTCGCGCGTGGAAAAGCCTGTCGCAATCAGATCGCGGATACGTCCCGCACGGCGCAGGTCGGCTTCGCTGTAGCTGCGATAGCCATTCTCCGAGCGCCGGGCATCCATGAGGCCCGCCTTCTCGTAGTGACGCAACATCCGTTCCGTGATCCCGAGCCTTTCGGCCGCTTCCTTGATCTGCATCTCGATCCCTTTCCACGCTGGACTAGCCCTTTGACATTAGTGTCAATGTCAAGCGCGATTTCCAGATCGGTGCGCGGAAAACTCCCGTTCCGACCGGACGGCGGACTTGCTGTCTGGTGCCCATGTGGCGGACCTCATCGTCGGAGATGGCGAGTTCCTCGACCGTGCGTCGGCGGCATGGAATCTCCGCGTGGACGGAACGGCCATTCCGCGTGATGGGGTGTCTGGCGATTTCGGAACGCACCTTTCGTAGAAATTCCGCAGACAACCGCCGGTCCCTCCGGTAGAAGTCCACCATGACCTTCATTCCCGCCGCCGCCGAAATCCTCTGGGCCTATCATGCCGCCGTGCCGGCGGCGCGGGGGCCGTTCGATGTCATCGTCTGCCTCGGCAGCTATGACGAGAGCGTCGCGCGCCATGCCGCCCGTCTCCATCTCGCCGATCCCGGGAGCACGCTGCTTTTCACCGGGCACAAGGGCAACTGGACTGAGGGGCTCTATGCCGGGAGCGAGGCGGAGCATTTTGCCGGTATCGCCATTGCCGCGGGCGTGCCGCGCGAGCGCATCCTGATCGAGCCGAAGGCGACCAACATCGCCGAGAACATTGCCTGTTCCGAGGCGATGCTTCCCGCCGATCCCGGCCGCGTCGTCTATCTCACCAAGCCGCAGACGCAGCGCCGGCTGCTCCTGACGCTGAAGGTCGCAAGCCGGCTTTCTACCTATCACGTCGGCGCGCCGCAGCGCGGCCTCGCCGAGGCGATCGAGCTGTTCGGTGCGAACCAGATCATCACCGAGATGGTCGGCGATCTCGACCGGGTGCTGAAATATCCGGCGCTCGGCTACATGGCGGCGGACACGGTGCCCGGGGAGGTGCTCGCCGCCTTCGAGGACCTGAAGCGCAGCGGCTTCACCGGCCATCTCGTTTCCGGCTGAGCGCCGGAAGCGCAGTTCAGCGCGATTTGCGCCGGGTCCTGCGCATGGCCTTGATCTCGGCGATGCGGGCCACGTCGTCGGCCTGCAGGAAGCGGCCGCGCTCGAAGATCTCCAGCGAATATTCCTCATAGGTCAGGCCGAGCGCCTCGGCCTTCCTCAGGCGCCGGAGCGCGATCTCCTTCGGCACGCTCTTCCAGACGTCGCGCCATGCCGTGCGCCATTCGAAATAGGTCCTGATGCCGCCGCGGCCCCATTCCGGCACGTGCGGCGGCTCGTCGAGCGGCGGGCCGCCATTGTGTCCGATCATCGGTCGCGGCGAGGCATGCGTGGCTTGGGGCATGGCGGAAGTCCGCTGCTCGGGGTGAATGCTGCGGTGCAGCGTTGCAAGGAAAATCTCCCGCGGGTGGCAAGTCAAGACGATCTTCATCGCCACCGATGGGTGGGAGGCCAGACAGCCTCGGGAAAGTTTCGCGGGCTAGGGTCCCTCCAGTCAGAAAGGGGAATGCCGCTCACCATGCAGCCGCGCGCCGACCAGCGGATCGCCAGCGCCTGCCCAAGGGGCACGGGCGCCGTCCGGGTGTGTTCCGGAGCGGCATCATGAAGGCCGTCATCCTTGCCGGCGGCCTCGGTTCGCGCCTCTCCGAGGAGACCCAGCTCAAGCCCAAGCCGATGGTCGAGATCGGCGGCCGGCCGATCCTCTGGCACATCATGAAGCTCTACCATGCCCACGGCATCCGCGACTTCGTGATCTGCTGCGGCTTCAAGGGCTACGTCATCAAGGAATATTTTGCGAACTACGCCCTGCACATGTCGGACATCACCTTCGACATGGCGAGGAACGAGATCCACTTCCACAAGCAGAATGCCGAGGACTGGCGCGTAACCCTCGTCGACACCGGCGAGACGACACTGACCGGCGGCCGGCTGAAGCGGGTCGCCGCCTATCTCGAGGGTGAGGACGATTTCTGCTTCACCTATGGAGACGGCGTGGCCGATGTCGACATCTCCGCCGTCATCAAGTTCCACCGCAGCCACGACGCGCTGGCGACCGTCACCGCCGTGCGCCCGCCCGCCCGTTTCGGCGCGCTCAAGCTCGACGGCGACCGCGTCGACGGCTTTATCGAGAAGCCGGAAGGCGAGGGCGGCTTCATCAATGGTGGCTTCTTCGTGCTCTCGCGCGGCGTGCTCGACCGGATCGAAGGCGACAGGACCTCGTTCGAGGACAGGCCGCTCGCCGAACTTGCCGAGGACGGCAACCTGCGCGCCTACTATCACCGCGGCTTCTGGCAGCCGATGGACACGCTGCGCGACAAGCACATGCTGGAGGCGCTGTGGGATTCGGGCAAGGCGCCATGGAAATGCTGGTGACACTGCCCGATGCCGATTTCTGGCGCGGCCGGCGCGTGCTCCTGACCGGGCATACGGGCTTCAAGGGTAGCTGGCTGCTCGCCTGGCTCGAGGGGATGGGCGCGAAGGTCTCAGGACTCGCGCTTCCGCCCGAGGGGCCGGTCTCACTGTTCGGGGCCCTGCACGGCACGGCGCGGCTGGCGGGCGAGGTCGCCGACATCCGCGATGCGGACGCGGTGCGCGGTCTCGTGCGCGCGGCGCGGCCGGAAGTGGTGTTCCATCTCGCCGCGCAGGCGCTGGTGCGCCGCTCCTACGCGGACCCTGTCGGCACCTTCGCCGTCAACGTCACCGGCACGGTGAACCTGATCGAGGCGCTGAAATCGACGAGCAACGCCTGCGCCATCGTCGTCGCCACCACGGACAAGGTCTACCGCAATACCGGTGGGGGCCGCGCCTTCGTCGAAACCGATCCGCTCGGCGGCTCGTCCGATCCCTATTCCGAGAGCAAGGCCGCGTGCGAAATGGTGGTCGCCGGCTTCCGCGACCATTTCGCGTCGAAAAGCTGCGGTCTCGCCACCGCGCGCGCGGGCAACGTGGTCGGCGGCGGCGACTGGGCGGAGGATCGGCTGATCCCGGACGCGATCCGTGCCTGGTCGAAGGGCGAGACGCTCGACGTGCGCCGGCCCGACGCGACACGGCCCTGGCAGCATGTGCTCGAGCCGCTCCGCGGCTATCTCGTGCTGGCGGAACGTCTTGCGAAGGGTGGCAGCTTCGCGCCGGCCTACAATTTCGGCCCGGATGGCGGGGCGGCGAGCGTGCGCTCGGTGCTCTCCCTCGCCGCCGCGCATTTCGAGGGTGCGCGGATGAATTTCGCGCAAACGATCGAGGGTCCGCATGAGGCGGCAACGCTCGCGCTCGATCCGGCGCTTGCCCGTCGCGACCTCGGCATCGCCCCGCTCTGGGACCTTGAGGAGACGATCGCTCGCACCGCCCGCTGGTATCGGGCCTTTCTCGCAGGGGAGAATGCGCGCGATCTTTGTGCCGCCGATCTCGCGACCTATCTCGCCGCCGCGCGTGGCCGGGCGGGGGCGGCGGCATGAGCATCGATCTCGTCGTCACGCCGCTGATGCGGACGGAGGGGCCGGCGCCGGCCTTCGTCCGACGCAATCCGATCCACGACGAGCGCGGCTTCTTCGGGCGCATCTTCTCGGCCGACGATCTCCTGCCCTTCGGCTGGCCGGGCGGCGTCGCTCATGTCAACCATTCCTACACGGCGAAGGCCGGTACGGTGCGCGGCCTGCACTACCAGCTCGATCCCTATCCGGAGGCAAAGCTCGTCACCTGCATACGCGGCGCCGTGCTCGACATCGCGCTCGATGCGCGGGAGGGCAGCCCGACCCGGTTCGCACATGTCGCGGCCGAGCTCTCGGCGGACGACGGCGGGGCGATGCTCGTGCCGGCCGGCTTCGCCCACGGCTTCCAGGCGCTCACCGACGACGTCGAGCTCATCTACCTCCATTCCTGGCCGCACGTGCCGGACGCGCAGGCGGGCTTCCGGCCGGACGATCCGGCGCTGGAGATCGCCTGGCCGCTGCCGATCGCGCTCACCTCGGCGAAGGACGCCGCCTGGCCGCTCGTCGGTGAGGCGTCCCGATGATGCGTTGCCGGCATTGCGGCGGCGGGGACTTCGTTCCCTTCCTCGATCTCGGCCGGGCGCCGCCCTCGAACGCGTATCTGACGCGCGAAGATCTCGCACGGCCGGAAAGGACCTATCCCCTCGTCATCCGCACCTGCACCGGCTGCTGGCTGACGCAGACGGAGGATTTCGCCGACCGCGAGGAGTTCTTCTCGGGCGACTACGCCTATTTCTCCTCCTTTTCCTCGACATGGCTCGCCCATGCGAAAGCCTATGTCGAGGCGATGCGGACGCGGTTTGATCTGGGGCCGGACAGCCTCGTCGCCGAGATCGCCGCCAATGACGGCTATCTCCTGCGCCATGTCCAGGTGGCGGGCATTCCCTGCTACGGCGTCGAGCCGACGGCGAGCACGGCGCAGGCGGCGCGCGCGCTCGGGATCGAGATCGTCGAGGATTTCTTCGGCGCCGACCTCGCGACACGGCTCGTCGCCGAAGGGCGCAGCGCGGACCTGATCGCCGCCAACAACGTGCTCGCCCACGTGCCGGACATCAACGACTTCGCCGCCGGCTTCGCGATCCTCCTGAAGCCGGACGGCGTCGCCACCTTCGAGTTTCCTCACCTTCTCGAAATGGTCCGCGGCGCGCAGTTCGATACCGCCTACCACGAGCACTATTCCTATCTCTCGCTGATCGCTGTCTCCCGCATCTTCGCGCTGGCGGGGCTAAAGGTCTTCGACGTCGAGACGACGCCGCATCACGGAGGCAGCCTGCGCGTCTTCGCCGCGCACGCGGACTCGGCGGCTCATGCTGTGCTGCCGGCCGTCGCCGCGATGCTCGAGAAGGAGCGCGCGGCCGGCATGGAGACGGCTGAGTTCTACACCTCTTTCCAAGGCCAGGCGGACAGGGTGCGGCATGAATTCCGCGCCTTCCTGGCGGAGGCTCGCGCGGAGGGCCTCCAGGTCGCAGCCTATGGGGCTGCGGCCAAGGGCAACACGCTCATCAACTTCGCGGATGTGGACGCCACCGACATCGCCTTCGTCGTTGACCGGAACCCGGCCAAGCAGGGACGCTACCTGCCGGGCTCGCACATTCCGATCCTTCCGGAGGAGGCGCTGGCGGCGGAGAAACCCGACAGAGTGGTGATTTTGCCATGGAATCTCGAGACCGAAATCAAGAACCAGCTTTCGTATATCGCCGCTTGGGGTGGCAGGTTCGTGACCGCGGTGCCGCGCCTGACGCTGCACCCGTGACCGCCGAGGACGCGGTCGCCGCCGAGGTGCCGCCGCTCGAGATCGACCTGACGCGCGCCGTCAAGAAGCGGGCCTGAAGGCCGCGGCGAGGGCGGAAGGTCAGCCGCGCACCAACGCGCGGATGACCCCGGCGACGCGCGCCTGCTCGACCTCGCTCATGTCGTGATAGCTCGGCAGGTTGATCGCCCGCGAGGGGATGTCGTGGGCGTTCCGGTTTTCCGGCTGCGGCGTGAACATCGGCAGGCTCGACAGCGGCCAGAAGAACACCCGGGCGTCGATATTGGCATCCTCGAAGGCCTCGATCAGCCGCTCCCGCGTCACGCCGAGGCCGGGGTCGAACACCGCCGTCGGCATCCAGTAGCCGTTCGTCGTTCCGGCAGGCTCCACGTTCAGCGCCACGCCGTTCAGGTCGCCGAGAAGCGCCCGGTAGCGCGCCATGATCGTCCGCTTGCCGGCGATCAGCTCGTCGATGCGCTCCACCTGTGCGCAGCCGATGGCAGCTGAGACGTTGGCCATCTTGAACTTGTAGCCGGTGATCGAGGGGAAGAACTGGCGCGGCTCCTTCGGGTCGCGGCCATGGTTGGCAAGCACGTTGACCTTCTCGAACAGCGCCCGGTCGCTGGTCACGAACATGCCGCCCTCGCCGGTCGTCATCGTCTTGGTGCCGTGAAAGGAGAAGGTGCCGAAGGCGCCGAGCGAGCCGACGGGCCGCCCCCGCCAGGTCGAGCCGATCGCCTCGGCCGCGTCCTCGATGATCGCGATGCCGTGGCGCCGGCCAATTTCGAGCAGGCGGTCCATGTCACAGACCGAGCCGTAGATATGCGTGGCGATGATCGCCTTCGTCCGCGCGGTGATTGCCGCTTCGGCGCGCTCGGGGTCGATGCACCACGTGTCCGGCAGGATATCGACCATGACCGGCTTTGCGCCGAGGTGCAGGATCGGGGCGGCGGTGGCGATCCAGTTCGTGTCGGCGAGGATCACCTCGTCCCCCAGGCCGATGCCGAGCGCGGCGAGCCCGAGCTGCATCGCCCCGGTGCAGCTCGATGTCGCCACCGCGTGGGCGGAGCCGAGATGGGCGGCGAAGTCGCGTTCGAGCCGGATGATGTAGTCATAGCAGGCCGGCCCCCAGCCGTTGCGGGCGGCGTCGGTCGCGTAGGCGACCTCGAGCTCGGTGATCGAGGGCCTCGTATAGGCGATGCGGGCCGGCTTGGCCTCCTCGCGGGCGGGTGCTGTCATGGCCGTCTCTCGCGGGTTCCTGCGTGGCGCGACCCTAGGCGCGAAAGCCTGCGCGGGGATTGCGCCCATCCGAAATTCCGATTGGCGGCGACTGCCGGAATCTGGCAAGACTGGCGCCGTCACGGCAAGGAGTCTCCGATGCGCACTGTCTACGTCAATGGCGCCTACGTTCCCGAGGACGAGGCCAAGGTCTCCGTCTTCGACCGCGGGTTCCTGTTTGCCGATTCGATCTACGAGGTTGCGTCCGTGCTCGGCGGCAAGCTCGTCGACTTTCCTGCCCATATGAAGCGGTTCCACCGCTCCGCCAACGAGCTCGGCATGCGCATCGACGTCTCCGACGACGAGATNCTCGCCATTCACCGCGAGCTGATCCGGCTCAACGCGGTNGAGGAAGGGGCCGTCTACATGCAGATGACGCGCGGCGCGATCGACCGCGACTTTCTCTTCNANACGANCGCGCTGACGCCGACATTGGTGCTTTTCACCCAGGCGCGTCCCGTCATCGACACGGCGACGTCGAAGGCCGGCCTGAAGGTGGTCACGGTCGAGGACAAGCGCTGGGGGCGCTGCGACATCAAGACGACGCAACTTCTCTTCTCCTCGCTAGCCAAGGTCGAGGCCAAGGGGAAGGACGCGGACGACGCCTGGCTGGTGCGTGACGGCTATGTCATGGAGGGTACCTCCAACAACGCCTTCATCGTCACGAAGGAAGGGACGATCGTCACCCGGCCGCTGTCGAACGACATCCTGCCCGGGATTACCCGGGCGACGCTGATGCTCTATTCCGACCAGACCGGCACGAAGATCGAGGAACGGCCCTTCACGGTCGAAGAGGCAAAGGACGCAGCGGAGGCCTTCATCACCTCCGCCTCCGCCTTCGTTACACCGGTCGTATCGATCGACGGGGTCGCACTGTCCGGCGGAAAGCCCGGCCCGGTCGCGCTCGCATTGCGCAAGCTCTACATCGCCGAGAGCCTGAAGCGTGCGATCTGAGGTCCGCCCGGATCAGATGGACTTGATCGATCCGCCGTCGCAGCGAACCACCGAGCCGGTGACGTAGCTCGCCCGTGCGCTGACGAGGAAGGCGGCGACCGAAGCGAATTCCTCGACGTCGCCGTACCGTCCGACCGGGATCTGCGAGACCGCCTCCGCCATCACCTCGTCGAGCGACCGCTCGCTGCGCTTGGCGCTCGCCGCGTCGAGGTCGCGGAGCCGGTCGGTCATGATGCGGCCGGGCAGGAGCATGTTGAATGTGATCCCGTCCGTGCCGAGCTCGTTCGCCATCGACTTGGACCAACCGACGAGCGAGGCGCGAAGCGCGTTCGACAGGCCGAGATTGGGGATGGGCTGGATGACCCCGGAGGAGGCGACGGTAAGGACGCGGCCCCAGCGCCGTTCCTGCATGCCGGGGACCACGCGGGCGGTGATGTCCATCACGCGCAGCACCATCATCTGGAATTGCCGGTGCAGGACCTCGAGATCGGCCTCGCTCATCTTCCCGGGCGGTGGGCCGCCGGTATTGTTGATGAGGATGTCGACGCCGCCGAGGAGCTTCTCGGCCTGCGCGACGATCTCCGCCGGCATCTGCGGGTCGGCCAGGTCGGAGACGACCCATTGCGCGCGGCCCTCGCCCTCCGCGTTGATCGCCGCCGCCTCCTTTTCCAGCCGTGCGCCGTCGCGGGCGGTCATCAGCACGTCGGCCCCCTCCGCCGCCAGCGCGCGGGCAATGCCGAGGCCGATGCCCCGCGAGGACGAGAGCACGAGTGCACGTTTCGATTTCAGTCCGAGATCCAAGTTTTCCTCCTGCCGGCCTTGCGCGGCCATCCCGTGGTGCTAAACGCATCGGCGTAAACATGCGGCTTGCGGCGACAAGGTCAACCCGCTGCGGCGAGAGAGCGACGAGCCTGATGAAGACGATCGAAATTCCGCGCCCCGACGACTGGCACCTNCACCTGCGCGACGGCGCGATGCTGCGCGGCGTGCTGCCGCACACCGCTCGCCACTTCGCCCGNGCCATCGTCATGCCCAATCTGGTGCCGCCGGTCGTGACCGCGAAGGACGCCGAAGCCTATCGCGCCCGCATCCNCGCCGCGCTTCCTGAGGGNATGAACTTCACGCCGCTGATGACGCTCTACCTGACCGAGGCGACCGAGGCGGGCGACGTNGCCCACGCCTTCCGCTCGGGGATCGCGCGGGCGGTCAAGCTCTATCCCGCCGGCGCCACCACCAACTCGCATGGCGGCGTGCGCGATCTCGACAAGGTGATGCCGGTGCTCGAGACCATGGCCGAGATCGGCATGGTGCTCTGCATCCACGGCGAGGTCACCGATCCCTCCGTCGACATCTTCGACCGCGAGGCGGTGTTCATCGACACGGTGCTCGATCCGCTGCGCCGGCGGCTGCCGGACCTGAAGATCACGCTCGAGCACGTGACCACCTCGGACGGCGTCGACTATATCGGCGCGGCCGAAAGAAACATCGCTGGCTCGATCACCACGCATCATCTGATGATCAACCGCAACGCCATCCTCGTCGGGGGCATCAGGCCGCACTATTATTGCCTGCCGATCGCCAAGCGCGAGAGCCACCGCCTCGCACTGAGGAAGGCGGCGACCTCGGGCGACAGCCGGTTCTTCCTCGGCACGGATTCGGCGCCGCATGTCGACCCGGCCAAGGAATGCGCCTGCGGTTGTGCGGGCATCTTCACCGCGATCAACACCATGTCCTGCCTCGCCCAGGTCTTCGAGGAGGAGGGGGCGCTCGACCGCCTCGGCGATTTCGCGAGCCGCAACGGCCCGGCCTGGTACGGTCTTCCGGTCAATACGGAGACGTTGCGGCTGGTGCGTCGCGACACGCCCGTGACCTTCCCGGCGAAGGTGGAGACCGGTGACGGCCCCGTCACCGTCTTCGACCCGCTGACGCCCGTCCACTGGGAAGTGGCCTGATCCCCTTTCAAGGCCGCCCGGTTGCTGCTAACCGAGGGCGACGAACGAGGGAGCGCGGCATGTTTTCCAATTCCTTTCCCGACAGGCAGGTGATGGCGGGGCTGATGGCCTCGATGCTTTGGGAGATCAAGGCGGTGCACTTCTCCGCCGACAAGCCCTACAAGCTCGCCTCAGGCATGATGAGCCCGGTCTATATCGACTGCCGCAAGCTGATTTCCTATCCGCGGATCCGCTCCGCGGTGATGGACTTCGCCACCGCCGCGATCCTCAGGGAGGCCGGTTTCGAGCAGTTTGATTGCGTCGCCGGCGGCGAGACGGCCGGCATCCCCTTCGCGGCCTTCCTCGCCGAGCGCCTTGGCCTGCCGATGATCTACGTTCGCAAGCAGCCGAAGGGACATGGTCGCAATGCCCAGATCGAGGGTCACATGCCGGAGGGCGCCCGTGTCCTCGTCATCGAGGACCTGACGACGGCAGGCGGCTCGATGTTCAAGTTCATTGATGCGATCCGCGCCGCCGGTGGCACCGTCGATCACGGCGTGGCCCTGTTCTACTACGGCATCTTCAGGGAGGCAGAGGAGCGGTTCCGCAATGGCGGCGTCCGCCTGCACCACATCGCCACCTGGCGCGATGTCCTGGCCGTGGCGCGCGACAAGGCGCTCTTCGATCCCGCCACGCTCGCCTCCGTCGAGGCGTTCCTCGACCAGCCGCTGAAATGGTCGGCAGACCACGGCGGCGTCGCCGAATTACCGAGCCAGTAAGACAAGGGAAGCGCGGCGGCAGAATCTGCGCTTTGCAAACTTAAATCGATTGAAATTTCGTTGCGTGCCGCTGTATCTGTTGTACCGCGGAAGACCATCATGGGATTGCGGTGGGCCGTCATCGGGAGGAGTAGCGCGACATGATCGTATCCTGCGGCGAGGCGCTGATCGATATGCTGCCGCGTCAGAGCACGGCGGGTGAGGAAGCCTTCGCTCCCTATGCCGGCGGCGCGGTGTTCAACACGGCGATCGCGCTCGGGCGGCTCGGCATCCCGTCCGGCTTCTTCTGCGGCCTTTCCTCCGACATGTTCGGCGACATCCTGCGCCGGACCTTGACGGAGAGCGGGGTCGATCACTCGTTCTGCGCGACGCTCGACCGGCCGACCACGCTCGCCTTCGTCCGTCTTGTCGACGGCCATGCGAGCTACGCTTTCTTCGACGAGAACACGGCCGGCCGGATGATCACGGAGGCGCATCTACCAACCTTCGGCGACGAGGTGGAGGCGCTGCATTTCGGCGCGATCAGCCTCATTCCCGAACCCTGCGGCTCGACCTATGAAAGGCTGATGCGCCGCGAGCACGAAGCCCGCGTCGTCTCGCTCGATCCCAACATCCGCCCCGGCTTCATCGCAGACGCGGCCGCCCACCGCGCCCGCATCGACCGGATGATCGCGATGAGCGACATCCTGAAGATGTCGGACGAGGACCTTTCCTGGTTCGGCATGGCGGGCGAGGAAGAGGCCGCGCGCGTCTGGCTTGCGGCCGGGCCGAAAATCGTCATCTTCACGCGCGGCCCACGCGGCGCCGTCGCCTACACGGCAAGCGAAACCGTCGAGGTCCCCGGCGTCAAGGTTGAGGTGGCCGACACGGTCGGCGCGGGCGACACGTTCAATGCCGGGCTCCTGGCCGCCCTGTCACAGGCGGGAAAGCTCACCAAGGCCGGGATCGCGAACCTCTCGCGCGACGAGATCGCCGCGGCGCTCTCGCTAGGGGCCAGGGCCGCGGCCGTCACCGTCTCGCGACCGGGCGCCAATCCGCCCTGGGCCGCCGAGATCGGCTTCTGAGACGCCGTCAGCCGCGCAGTGCGCGGACGATCTTGGCGAGCCCCGCGGTCGAGGAATCGTGGCTGCCGCTTCCGGCCTCGCCCCTCACCACCGGCAACAGGTCGGTCGCGAGCTCCTTGCCGAGCTCGACGCCCCACTGGTCGAAGGCGTTGATGCCGAAGACCTGCGCCTCGACGAAGACGCGGTGCTCGTAGAGTGCGATCAGCCGTCCGAGCGCGAAGGGCGTCAGCATGTCGTAGACGAAGGTGATCGACGGCCGGTTTCCGGGAAAGACCCGGTGCGGCGCAAGGCTTTCGATCTCATCTGCGGGAAGCTTCCGCGCCTCGAGCTGGGCGCGCGCCTCCTCGAGCGTGCGCCCCTTCATCAGCGCCTCGGACTGCGCCAGGCAATTGGCGACCAAGAGCTCGTGCTGGTGCGCGAGCGCCGCCTCGTGGCCGCGCGCCGCGATCATGAACTCGACCGGGATCACGTCCGTGCCCTGATGCAGGAGCTGGAAGAAGGCATGCTGGCCGTTGGTGCCCGGCTCGCCCCAGACGACGGGACCGGAAGGCAGGTCGAGCGCCTCCCCGTCGATCGACACCCGCTTGCCGTTCGATTCCATGTCGAGTTGCTGCAGGTAGGCGGGAAAGCGCGCGAGTCGCTGGTCGTAGGGGATCACTGCGCGCGTCGGGTAGCCGCAGGCGATGCGGTGCCAGATGCCGATTAGGCCGAGCAGCACCGGCAGGTTCTGCCGGACCGGCGCCGTGGCGAAGTGCCGGTCCATGGCGCGGGCGCCGGCGAGGAATTCGCCGAAGGCCTGCGGCCCGATGGCGATCATCAGCGGCAGGCCGATCGCCGACCAGATCGAATAGCGCCCGCCGACCCAGTCCCAGAAGCCGAAGACGCGGTCTTGCGAGAGGCCGAAGGCCGCGACCTTGTCGAGCGCGGTCGAGACGGCGGCGAAGTGGGCTCCGACCGCGTCCTCGCCGAGGGCCCCGACGACCCAACTGCGCGCCGTCTGCGCGTTCGTCATGGTCTCGATGGTGGTGAAGGTCTTCGAGGCGACGATGATCAGCGTCGTTTCCGGCTTCAGTGCGGCGAGCGTGTCGGTGACATGGGCGCCGTCCACATTGGAGACGAAATGGAGCCGCGGGCCGTCGTGATAAGGCGCGAGCGCCTGCGTTGCCATGGCCGGACCGAGATCGGAGCCGCCGATGCCGATATTGACGACATCGGTGATGGTCTTCCCCGTGGCGCCGGTGAGCCTGCCCGAGCGCACCTCGTTGGCGAACGCCCCCATCGCGGCAAGCACCGCCTGGATGTCGGGCACGACATTGCGGTCGTAGACGCGGATGTCCGCCTCACCGTCCGCCCGCAGCGCCGTGTGCAGCACGGCGCGCCTTTCGGTCGTGTTGATCGGCTCGCCCGAGAGCATCGCGTCCCGCCGCGCCTCGATCCGGGCGGCCGCGGCGAGCTCGGTCAGGAGCGCGAGCGTCGTCTCGTCGACCGCGCATTTGGAGAAATCCATCGTCAGGTCGTCGAGGGTGACCCGGTAGCGGTCGAAGCGCTGCGGNTCCTCNGCAAAGGCCTTGCGCAGGTCGCGCACGCCATCCTGCGCGCGGTGCGCCNTGAGACGGTCGATGACGGAACGGGTTTCTGGCGTCACGGGTGGAGCCTCCTTGAAGAGGCTCCACCTATGCGGTTTCTAATCGTTTAAATCAAGCCGGGGTGGTGCGCGCCGCCGGTTCCGGACCTACATGTCGCGCAGCTCGCGGCGCAGGATCTTGCCGACATTGGTCTTCGGCATGTCGTTGCGGAAGACGACGTATTTCGGCCGCTTGTAGTTGGTGAGCTGCTTGGCGCAGAATTCCTTCACCTCGGCCTCGGTCAGGTTGGGATCCTTGCGCACGACGAAGAGCTTCACCGCCTCGCCGGATTTCTCGTCGGGCACCGCGACGGCGGCGGCCTCGAGAATGCCCGGGTGCGACGCCGCCACTTCCTCGATCTCGTTCGGATAGACGTTGAAGCCCGACACGAGGATCATGTCCTTCTTGCGATCGACGATCTTCACGTAGCCGCGCTCGTCCATGAAGCCCATGTCGCCGGAGCGGAAAAAGCCGTCCGCGGTCATCACCTTTGCGGTCTCGTCGGGGCGGTTCCAGTAACCCGCCATCACCTGCGGCCCGCGGATGCAGATCTCGCCGACTTCGCCGATCGGCAGCGACTTGCCGTCGTCGCTGCGGATGTCGATCTCGGTGGACGGGATCGGCAGCCCGATCGTGCCGGTGAACTCGCCGAGGTCGAAGCGGTTTGCGGTCACCACCGGCGACGTCTCCGACAGGCCGTAGCCTTCCGAGATGGGGCAGCCGGTCACCTCCTTCCAGCGCTCGGCGACCGGGCGCTGCACGGCCATGCCGCCGCCGAGGGTCAGTCGCAGATTGCTGAAGTTCAGCTTCTGGAAATTCTCGTTGTTGAGGAGCGCGTTGAACAGCGTATTGAGCCCGGGGAAGACGTTGAAATCCGCCTTGGCGAGCTCCTTGACGAAGGCCGGAATGTCGCGCGGGTTCGGGATCAGGATGTTGTGCGCGCCGAGCTTGATGCCGACCAGCGCGTTCACCGTCAAGGCGAAGATGTGGTAGAGCGGCAACGCGCAGATATAGGTCAGCCGCTCCGGCCGCGGGGCGTTGATATAGGCGGTCTCGAGCCAAAGCTCGTTCTGCGCCGTGTTGGCGAGGATGTTGGAATTGAGCAGGATCGCGCCCTTCGAGACGCCGGTCGTGCCGCCCGTATACTGCAGGAAGGCAATGTCCGACGGGGTGACATTCATGTCCTTGAGCGTCTTGCCCTGGCCAGCGGCGAGCGCCTGCTTGAACGGGATGTGCCCGGGCAAGGACCAGGCCGGCACGAGCTTNTTCACCGAGCGGACGACGAAATTGACGATATGGCCCTTNAGGCCGAGCATGTCGCCCATCGTCGCCACGCAGACATGCTTGACCTCGGTACGGGCGATCACCTGCTGCAGGGTGACGGCGAAGTTCTCGAGGATGAAGATCGCCTTGGTGCCCGAATCCTTGAGCTGGTGCTCCAGTTCCCGCGGGGTGTAGAGCGGATTGACGTTGACGACGGTGTAGCCCGCCCGGAGGATCGCGGCGATGACGACCGGTGTTTGCAGCACGTTCGGCATCATCACGGCGACGCGGTCGCCCTTCTCGAGACCGAGGCTCTGCAACCAGGCGCCGATGGCCGTCGTGTGCCGGTCCATGTCGGCATAGGTCAAGACCTTGCCCATGCAGGAGAAGGCCGGACGATCGCCAAACTTGCGGAAGCACTCCGCGAGCAGTGCGCCGGCGGAGGGATGGGGCGGTGTCTCGATCTCGGCCGGCGTTCCCGGCGCGTAGGATTTCAGCCAGATCTTCTGCTCGGCTGCCGTCTGCGTCATTTTTTCCTCCCTTTCGCCGGCTGCGGGTCGGCCTCAAGCCCCCGTTGGTCTCCTCATCGCGCCGGCCCTGGACAGGAATTTAGTGTGTGGCGACAGCACTAGCAACACTTACATTTGACGTAAACGTAAAGTCCCGAGGAAAAGAACCCCGGGCGACGGGCCCGGGGAGTGGGGGAGGTCTTTTCTCCGTCGGTGACGGTTCGAAATTCTATCATAGGGCGAGTCGGGCGGCGGGAGATGCGTTGTTATCGACATGCGCGCGTCGGTTCCGGGGCTGCGCTCCTGCGGTCGGCGCTCCCCGGCAAATACAGGCCTTCTGGCGACGGCGATCGAAGGGATGAGCCTCACCACTCGACCTGTCAGGCAACCTCGAGTGGTCGTGTTGGGATCGCGTTCGACGCCGCGACATCGAGCCGGCGTGCCTCTGTCCGCTCCCTCCCCACGGACACGCCGGGTCCCACGGGCATGCCGGGATTGTGATTTCGGGCAGCTCCGATAAGAAGGC
>Ga0065721_10050686_pt1 | contig 18493 bp, 18 predicted proteins | sample Mesricmetagenome_FD_59108 | JGI IMG/M metagenome (GOLD analysis project Ga0065721, IMG submission 59108) | Mesophilic microbial community from rice straw/compost enrichment Sample: eDNA_1 v2 (version 2) | ecosystem: Engineered > Solid waste > Grass > Composting > Bioreactor | place: USA: Davis... | reverse complement strand
AATCCGATAAGACCGAGCAGCCCCAGCAGTCCGAGCCAGCTCCAGTCGGCGCCGTCCCGGTTGGCGGCGGCGGCCCTGAAGCGCCCCGCATCCGTCCGCATCGTGTTGCCGTCCCGGTCTACGTCGAGGTCGTAAGCGGGATCCAGCACGTTGCGCGCCCGATCCGCCCCACGGGCCGCTTCCGTCGTCGCGCGGTCTTCGTCGGTTGCCCTCATGCCCGTGTCGGGAACCGTCTGCCCCATCGATTTGCCGCTGTAGTTTTCCATCGAACCGCTCTTCGAATTGTCGGCATACACCGGCAGCAGCATCGCGGCAAACAGCGCTGCGGCGGCAATAGCTGCCGTTATCGTTTTTATATGCATGATCGTGTCCCTCCCTGCATTGGAATATTTGCCAAGCGCGCTTAGCATTCCACAGGGAAGGCGACTTTATGCCGAACCGGGCTTTGCCCGGCATAAGATGGTAACGATTTCAACGGGCGGCGTTTTATTTCCGAAGTACGGTCCCTTCCTTGCGGCATGCCGCAAGGTTAAGGGCAGCGCCGATCTCCCGCCTACTTTTGGGCAAAAAAATCGACCGCTTTCTGAATATACGCTTCCTCTCCCTGCGGCACATCGTCGATGTAGTAAATGGCCGACACCGGACAGCTCGCTTCGCATGCGCCGCAAGAGATGCAAATGTCGGGATCGATCAAATATTGGTCTCCTCCGTCTTCGATGCAATCGACGGGGCATACCGCCACGCAATCCCCCGCTTTTTCTCCAATGCAGGCAGACGTTATCACATAACTCATACCATGCAGCTCCCTTCAATTTGTTATTATACTTTCTATATGTTTATGTATATAATATAGAAGGAACCACTTACCGCTTGTCAATACTTTTCGAACCGATTACAATACTTTTTATAAATAATAGTGTAATATGTAGTCTTAGGCGCGCCGACGCGCTGAAGCTTCTCTTATACGGAAAAGGTGGATTTTATGCAAAAAGTAACTTCTAGCTACGCGATATTGCTGTTTTATAAATTTGTGAACATTCCCGATGCCGAGCAGTTTGCGCAAGACCATCTGGCTTATTGCAAGGAGCTCGGCATTAAAGGCCGCATCCTGATCGCCGACGAAGGCATCAACGGCACGCTGTCCGGCACGGCGGAGCAGGCGGAACGCTATATGCGGGATATGCGGAACAATCCGCTGTTTGCCGATCTGTGGTTCAAAATCGACGAAACGGACGGCCACGCCTTCAAAAAAATGTTCGTCCGGTACAAAAAAGAGCTGGTGACGTTTCGCGTGGACGACGAGCTGGACCCGAATGTGATCAGCGGGCAACGGCTGAATCCGAAGCAGTTTCACGACATGCTGCAGCGGGACGATGTCATCGTGCTTGACGGCCGGACCGGCTATGAATACGATTTGGGCCATTTCCGCAACGCGATCCGTCCGGAGGTCGACAGCTTCAAGGAATTTCCCGATTGGATTCGGGCAAATATGGCCGAATACAAAGACAAGCCTATCCTGACGTACTGCACCGGCGGCATTCGCTGCGAGAAGCTAAGCGGCTTTATGCTGAAGGAAGGCTTCCAGGAAGTGTATCAGCTGGAAGGCGGCATCGTCACCTACGGCAAGGACGAAGATGTGCAAGGCCGCTTGTTCGACGGCAAATGTTACGTCTTCGACGAGCGCATTTCCGTGCCGATCAACCATACCGACGAAGACATCGTCGTCGGCCGCTGCCATCATTGCGGAAAACCTGCCGACCGTTTTATCAACTGCGCGAACGACGCCTGCCATCTGCAGCACATTACTTGCGACGATTGCGAAACCGCGTACGGCGGACATTGCTCCGACGCCTGCGTTGCCGTCAACATGGCCTCGGCCGAATGAACGGCTGAAGGGGCTGGAGAGCTGAGAGACAAGGCGGTGAAATCCCATGCAAAGCAACCAGGATAGGTCCACCCGCGAAACGATTCTGCATCTTCTCAAGACGAACGGAGAATTAAGCGCCAAGGAACTGACGGAACGGCTCGACATTACGTCCATGGCGGTACGCCGCCATATCGACAATCTGGAGCGCGACGGCTTTGTCGCGTCCAGGACCGTCCGGCAGCCGATGGGCCGGCCGACGGCCGTCTTTCAATTGACCGAACGCTCCGAGGCGCTGTTCCCGAACCGTTACCACGCCGTCGCCCTCGATTTGCTGAGCGAGCTGGAGCAGGAATCCGGCCAGGCGACGGTAGCCCGGCTGTTCGAGCGCCGTAAAGACTCCTTGTACAAAAAATATGCGGGATATATGGAAAATAGAAGCTTCGAGGACAAGGTGTCGCTGCTTGCCCGGATTCAAAACGAAAACGGGTATATGGCCGAATGGGAACGCCGCGCCGACGGCGAATATGTCTTGATCGAGCATAATTGCCCGATCTCCCAAATCGCCAACAAGTACGACCATGCCTGCAAATGCGAGCTGCAGCTGTTCGAGGAATTGCTAGATGCGCATGTCGCGAGACCGGAATGCCTCGCCAAAGGCGGCAAAAAATGCATGTATACGATCAGAAGACGGGAAAAGGAAGCGTAAATCAAAAACGGTCCGCTGCCAACATGGCAAAGACAGGCCGTTTTTGATTGTATTTAGCTTAATACCGGCCGGACCGCTCGTAAAAGACGAGGCGGTTGCCGAACGGGTCGGTGACGGTCATCTCTCGCATGTTCCATGGAGTTTCCTGTATGCCGGGCTTGGCGTAAGAATAGTTTTTGCGGTTCAGCTCCCGGCACTGCTCCTCCAGCGCATCGGATTCGATTCGGACCGCGGCGCCCGGCGTGCAGTCGCCGTGATGCTCGGACAAATGAAGAATGGCCTCGCCAAGCGAAACTTGCATGTAAAGCGGGAAGCCGCTTTCGTAACGATGCTCCCAATCGAGCCGAAACCCCAAAAACTCCAAATAAAACTGCTTCGCCTTGGCTTCATCAAACATTCTAAGTATCGGTATGACCGGTGTGGTCAACGGAAATCATCTCCTTCCCGGGCCTGAATCTCTTTCCCGCACTCCGGACAAAACCGGTAAGACTCATGGCGCACTTTGCGGCCGCAATACGGGCAAAACTTATAGACCTCCTCCTCCAACGGCTCCGGCTCCGACTGCGGCCGTTGCTGCGCGGGACGGCGGCCATGCTGACGCAGGTACGGGTCCAAAGGATCCGGTTCGGCATCCGCATCGGTAATATCGTACAGAGACATCCGATTGGCTCCGGTGGCGTTTTTGAAATGATAGACGGCTTGCATCGCCGCGATCCCTACGAAAATAAGGCCAAAAAAGACGAAAAAAACCGGTGCGCCCATACTAGCCGCCATAATCGTCCAAAAAATGCCGAAGACGCCTACGGCAATGCTGCCGGCCGCTCCCATCGCCGACGGGCCGCGGCCCGGTTTAATGCTTTTCATCGATTAACCGCCTTTCGCTGTAAATGTATGGAACGTCCGTTAAAAGACGACGCGGAGCAGGAGCGCTGCAGCCGAGCCTTCCGGCCGTCCGCTTATGGTGAACAGTTCGTCGTTGACCGCGCCGTATCCCGAATCGTTTCCGTATATAACAATAAACGAGTTATAGTTCCCCAGCGTCTCTTCCAAGTTGGCCGGCAACTGTTCGGCGAACGACATCTCGTCGGACCGATACTCGCTGCGCAAATAATCCGCAAAGGCCTCCAAGCTATACTCTCGGCCTACGTAATGCACCTCCATAAAATCTTCATCGATCCGGGACGTCCCGATCGTTCGCATAAATAAAGAGGGAACAGCCTCGCCATCGTCGTCCCAGCCGGTTTGGACAAAGCCGCCAAGCTCGTCTTCGCCGGCAAAGTTCGCCCCCCACACCGTTACGATTTGCTTCATGCCGATAACCTCCGCCACCATTTGTAAATGGGATGATCGAGCTGCACAAACCAGCCTCTCTCATCGTCTTAAGAATATCGTTTTCCGCAAGTATTTTCCAGTCTGGTATAATAAAAAATGAAATAATAGAATATAATCTTTAATCGAATTCTAACGGCGTAAGGAGCGAAATCGATGAAAAAGGTGCTGGTAGCCGGGGCTTCCGGATATTTGGGGAGATACGCCGTCCGGCGCTTCAAAGAAAAAGGCTATTGGGTCAGGGCGCTCGTTCGCAATCCGGAAAAGCTGGGCCGGGAAGGACCGTTTCTGGAACCGGCCGTGCTGGAGCATGTCGACGACGTGTATACAGGAGAGGTAACGCGGCCCGAAACGATAGCCGGCGCTTGCGACGGCATCGATGTCGTTTTTTCGTCTATAGGAATTACCCGGCAGAAGGATTCGCTGTCATTCCGCGAAGTAGACTACCAGGGCAATCTCCATCTGCTTCGAACCGCTCAAAGCTCGCCTTCCGTGTCTCGTTTCATCTTTGTTTCCGTTTATATGGCTTCTGCGCTGATACGAAATGAAATTGTAAGCGCCCGCGAACGATTCGTCTCGGAACTGGCGGCATCGGGAATGCCGTATACAATCGTAAGACCGACCGGTTTTTTTTCCGATTTGACCGCGCTGCTTCATATGGCGGAGAAGGGACGCGTATATGTAATCGGATCCGGGGAACATACGCTCAATCCCGTTCATGGCGAAGATGTGGCGGACATATGCGTGCAGGCCGCTGAGCAGGGCATGCGCGAAGCAGCCGTCGGCGGCCCGCGCGTATACACGCACCGGCAATTGGCGGAATTGGCCGTTCGCTCGCTGGGAAAACCGGCAAAAGTCGTCGCTTTGCCCCGGCCCCTGGTCAACATCGGAATCTCTCTGCTATACCCTTTCAACAGACGCTTGCATGCGGTATCGTCCTTTTTTAACGATTGCATGGGTATGAACCTGGAAGCTCCCCCGACGGGAAAGCATGAGCTGGAAAACTACTTTCAGCTGTATAGGCGCGAACGGATGCGATAGCGGCGCGCAGCCCCAAACGTCCGCATGACGCGCTTGATGATCGTGGAGAAGGGCGAAGGAGCAGCCCTTTCCGCCATATCCCGTCCGATTATCCTTTATGTTGGATTAATCCGATGCCGTTGCCCACGGGATCGACCAGGTAGGCCAAATAATACTGGTCGAACTCCATCTTGTCCCTAACGATCTGAGCGCCGGCTTCAACCGATTTACGGATCGATTCGTCGATGTCGTCCACTTCGATTTGCATTCGCGTGCCATGAGGAAAATCTTGAGGGCCTTTGGAAATGCCTCCGTTAATGCCCGGCTTGCGGTCGTCTCCTGTCGTAACCGGATAATAGCCCCAATTCGGCTCTGCAATCTGCCATCCGAACACGGACGTATAGAAAGCGGCCGCACGCTCGGGATCCTGACTGCTTAATTCAAACAATACCACTCTTCCCATCTATAATACCTCCACATTCGGTAAAATCATCCAACCCCATAATACCGAATGTTTGTTCGTCTGTAAAGATATGCGACCCGTTTACTTCATGAAACGCGAAAATAAACGGCCCATCCGCTGAGCGAATTCTTCTACGCCGGAGTTCGCGTCGTCGAGCTTGCGGTATCCGTTTTTGATCGCGTCCAGCAGCCACAGCGGCATTTTTTTGCCTTCCAGGCCCGGGTAAAAGGTATCGTAAGCCCACTTCAGATGCTCCCACCGCTTGTCGCCGCCGGCCGGCGCATATTCGGAAACGTCCAGCACTTTGCCCCGGCCGTTCCGCATTACGACATTTTTCAGATGAATGTCCCGGGGGTTAAGCCCTCTCGCCCGGACGAGCCGGCGGGCCTCCTCGACGTCGTCGATGACTTGCCGGGGCACCGGTATGCCTTGCAGCAGGCAATCCAGCAAGGTCGGCCCCGGCTCGTGGCTGATGACCAAATAACGGGGACCGTCCCCGTAATACGTCGGAAAATAAGGAATGCCGGCCAGCTTCAAATAGACGTCCCGCTCGACGGCGATCTTATGCCGGGCGCGCTCGGTATAAATTTTGTACGCATAGCCGGGCGCCGGGTCGTATACAAATACGGCGGCGTCCGTGCCGAGACCGACGCAATGCAGCCCTTCCGCGTAACCGTAAACGCCGACCGCTTCGTTCCGGTCGTTGCCTTCCACCCTAATGCGGCCGATCGCTTCCTCCGCGATTCGCCAATCCGTTCGCATGTCCATTCCTCCTTGGGAAATTGCCTGCCCCTATTACGGCGGGCCGGCCTGATCGGATTCAGACGCCGGGAAGCCTCATCACGATTCCGTCCCGACAGCGCCGGCCGCATGGATCGCAAACCGCTTCGCCAATCCTTGCCGGATATCCTCCTTAGTCCGCCAAATCAACGGTTTAAGCGCCATGTTAGGCGCGAACTCCGCTTCGTCCGCGCCATCCCACAGCGTCCATATCGCCGGAATTTTCAGCGCTTCCGCACAGCCGGCCGCCCAATAAAGCGCCGGACCGGCGTTCGCCAATTCGGCAACGGCCAGCTTGCACGCGCTTAAATGTTCGAACCACGCGGCATCCTGGGCCAGGTCGTCGAACGAAGGCGAAATAACCTCCGGCTCGTAGCCGTACTGTCGCAGCACCGTTACGATTTCCTCGCTTGCATGCTCGCGGGCCGCCGGCTCCTCGACCAGCACGACGCACGGCTTTCCCCCGCGCTGCGCCTCCCGTTCCGCGCATTCCCGCCAGCCCTGTTCGGTGAGCCGGAGAACGGAGCCTTCTCTCGTAATCCGCTCTCCTTCCCGGAGCTGCTCGATAATAAACACCAGCTCTTGCAGCGTGGGAGAAAAGGTCAAATTGCTGTGGCGGGACAACGGATGCAGATTGACGGGCTGACCGGGCCGTTCCGAACGGCTGTACAGATAAGCCGTCAAACGGTTAGCCTTCTGTTCGATCGAAACGGGAACTTCGGTCGAATCCTCGACGCCCAGCACCTCATCGAACGTCAGCGTCACTTGACCCTGCCGATCCCGCTCCGCCCGCTGGCGAATATAGCCGGATACAAGTGGAAACAGCTTATGCTTCTTCCCGTATTCCAGCGACTGAATTCGGTCCCAGCTCCCGGCAGGCATCCGGTAACGGCCATCGGGAGCGCACATGCATTGGAAGATCGTCTCGTATTCTCCGTCCGTTTCGACCGGCACCAGTTCATTGCAAAACAAGCAGCGTTTTTTCAGCATGGTTGATCACCTCGCTATAACGTTCGTGAATCGGACCGCAATTTGCGGGGGAATCGGCCTGGCAAGTCATGCCAGCGGTTTGTTACAGTATGTGCCGAGCCCGTGCCTTTCAACCTTCGGAGCTTGTTCTAACAGCCATTAAAAAGGGCAGCCGCTCTGTTTGCAGAGCGGCTGCCGGCTTCGATTAAGGCATTTCATATAACGGCGCAAGCTGCGCGTACATCCGTTTGTATTTGTCGAACTGCCTGCCGTAATAATCGGCCAAGTCGCGGTTCGGCTTGAACGTCTCCACCGATTGGCCCGCTTTGAGCTTGCCGCACAGCGCTTCGAAATCTTCTCCCCAGCCGAGCTTGGGAAATCCGAGCACCGCCGCGCCGATGGACGGCAAATATTGCGAATCGTCCGGCACGGCAAGCTCGCATTGCAGCACGTCCGAAATAATACGGCACCATGCCTTGCTTTTGGCGCCTCCGCCGATCAGCGTAACCCGAAGCTCCGCATCGCGGCCAACGACCAGCTCCATGACCTGCCGAATCGCGAACGCGACGCCTTCCAGCACGGCCGCGCCCATCTGCTCCTTCGTCGTTGTGGCGCGCAAGCCGATGAAACTGCCGCTCGCATGGACGTCCTGCACCGGACAGCGTTCGCCGTTTAAGTACGGCAGAAACAGCACCCCGGACCTCCTGTCGGCTTTGGCGACCGCTTCGTCGAACGCTTGAAAGTCCGGCGAGCCGTCCGGGCTTGGCGGAGCGGAGCCGAACACGCCGGCCGCCCACTTGTGCGCGCTCCCCGCATTCGTCATCGGGGCGATCGCGATTTGCCGGCCGTTCTCCACATACGCCAGGTTGAAGGCGCCGCTGCGAACGTCCATAAATCCGGCAGAAGCGGCCGCCACCCAGCCGGTCGTGCCGATATAGGCATAAGCTTCGCCTTCCCGGTAGACGCCCGCGCCGAGCGTTGCCGACCCGGCGTCGCCGATGCCGCACAGGACGGGGGTCCCAATGGCAAAGCCGGTCTCCGCCGCTCCCTGCGCGTGAATCTCGCCCGCTACCGCATCAGAAGGAAGAATATTCGGCAGCTTCGACGCTTCCAGCCCGAAGCGCTCCAGCCAACCCGTCATCCAGGAGCGGGTCCGGATATTCATGCAGCCGGCCGTCGCCGCCGAGGTCGGGTCCGTCACGAAAGCGCCGGTCAAGCGGGCGATGACGTAGTCTTTGGCGCTGATCAGAAACGAGGCCGATTCGCGATAGGCGTCTGCCTCGTTCTCGCGCAGCCACATGATCTTCGGCAGCGTCAGCGTGCCGTCCATATGGTTTTCGGTCTCGCGGACGATCGTTTCTTCTCCCAGCTCCGCAAGCAGCCGATCGGCATACGGGGCTCCCCGTCCGTCGGAATACAGGATGGCCGGGCGCACGGCCGTGCCGTCCGCCCTTACCGGTATGCAATCCTGCATCTGGCCGCTGAAGGAGAGCAGCGCGATCCGATCCGGGCTGACCCCGGCGCGGAACCATTCCCGCGCGATTTCCGATATCGCCCGATACCAGCTTTCCGGGTCCTGCTCCACGAATCCGTCCGCATGGCTCACTTCGAGCGAAACGTTGCTTTCATGGAGAATCGACGCCGAGCGATCGACCAGCACGCCCTTGACGTTGGTCGTTCCGATATCGAACGAGGCCATATAAGTCACGAAGTCATCCCCTCGCCTTCGCCGGAGACGTGCATCGTCCCCATCTTCATTTCCGCCACCAGGCGGTACAACGAATCCTTTTCCCCGTTCTCCCGGCGGGCGACCAGAGCCGAGCCGACCACCGCGCCGTCGAAGCCGCTCTGTATCGCATTCGCCACCCGTTCGGGCGTGCGAAGGCCAAATCCCGCAACAAGCATACCGTCGGGCAAATACCGGCGCAGCCGGGCGCACAGGACGGACAAATCCGTAACGTTGGCCATCGGATCTCCCGTCTGCCCGGCGTAGGACATGGCGTAAATAACGGAAGCTCCGTCGCAAACGGTTCGTACAGACGCCTCGTCCATCGAGCCGTTGGCAAACCGTACGACATCGATCCCTTTGGCGGCCACAAGCTTCTGCACCTCGATTTGCTCCTCCAGCGTACAGTCCGGAAGCACCAGCGCATCGATCAATCCTTCCTCCGCCAGCCGCAAATAAAGTCCGCCTTCCACGACGTCAGCTTTGTAGCCCATCGCCCATATCGGAGCCGACACCCTGTCCCGGATGCTGCGAATATGCTCCAGCAGCGTCTCCTCGGAGTCCATCCCTCCCATAATCGCCCTTTGGTGGCCCCGCTGAATAACGGGACCGTCCATCCGCGGCGATCGGCTCGGGATGCCGAGCTCCACGACGTCGATGCCGGCTTCCACGATTTCCTGAATGACGGCGAGCGATTCATCCGTATCGGGATCGCCCGCAACCAAATACCCGATCAGCAGCGCTTCCCCGCGCTGCTTGGCCGCCTGCCAAACTTCCCGATTGCGGACGTTCCATATCCGATCCCTCATGAGTTGCCACGTCCCAGCTTCTGCATCAGTACGGCGGCAATGACGATGCAGCCGGTAATGACATCCTGCATAAACGTAGGCACGGCGAGAATCGTCATGCCGTTCGCCAGAATGCCGATAATGGCGGCGCCGACAAACGTGCCCCACACATTCGGCACCCCCTCCTTGAACGAGGTCATGCCAAGGAAAACCGCGGCGTAAGCGTTAAGGAACAGCCCGTCCCCGCCGTTCGGATGCGCGGAACCCAGACGGGAAGCCATCAGAATGCCCGTTATGGCGGCCAGCATGCCGCACAGCGCAAAAGCCGCGTTTTTGTTAAAGGCGACCCGAACGCCCGCCACGCGGGAGGCCGATTCGTTGCCGCCGATGGCATACAGCTTGCGTCCTAACGCCGTATGGGTCATGATATACCAGAATAAAATAGTCATAAAAATCATGATGACCGAAAGCAAAGGAATGTCGCCGAATTCCGTCTGGCCGAGATAAAGGAAGGAGTCCGGAATGTTCTCGAACACCGTTGCCCCTCCCGTAATGCGAAAATTGATGCCTCCGATAATTGTCCCCATGGCCAGCGTCGTAATAAACGACAGCACTTTAAACCGGGTGACGATCCAGCCGTTCACGTAGCCGACGGCCAGCGCGGCCAGCATCGGCAGCAAAATAACGAAGAAAATCGGATAGCCGGCTACGGCCAGCTTGGCCGCAAATACGCCGCCCATGCTTGCCATCGCGCCGACCGACAGGTCGAATTCTCCGACCGCCATAACGAGCGTGGCGCCCAGCGCAATAATGACCAAAAATGAGATTTGCCGGCTGATATTGATCGCGTTGTCGATCGTGGCGAACGAATGCGGGCTTAAGAGCGAGAACGCCAAAATAATAAGCACGCCGGCCATAACGGTTCCGTAGGTGCGAATCAACCGGATATAGGATATACTTCTGCGAGCTTCTGTCATGTTAACTTTCACGATCCTTTCCCTGGCTGAAGCAGTAGGCCAGCACTTGCTCGGGCGACACGTCCCGATTAGGCAGCTCGGCCGCGATGCGCCCCTCGTGAAGCACGTACAGCCGGTCCGCAATGTCCAGCACTTCCTGCAAGTCGGACGAAACGAACAGCACCGCGCCGCCCGCATCCGCCTGGCTTTTCAGCAAGCGGTGAATTTCTTCCCTTGTCATGATGTCGACCGCCTGGGTCGGTTCGTCGCATAGAAACAGTACCGGCGAAGAAATAAGCGCCTTGGCGAAGACGACCTTCTGCTGGTTGCCGCCGCTCAGCTGCCCGACGGCCTGCTCCGCGCCGGATGCCTTCACCTTCAGATCGGCCATCCAGCGCTCCGCCTCCCGCAGCTCCGTCTTCCTGCGCATTTTCAGTCCGCCCGAAAATTTGCGCAGCACCGGCAGGGTAATATTTTCGCGGATTGACATTCCCAGCACCAGCGCATCGCGCTTGCGCTCCTCCGGAATCAATACGACGCCCTGGTCCAGCGAGCTTCGGGGGCTGGCCGACGATTGCGGCTTGCCCTGGATGACGATGTCGCCGCCCGATTTGCGCCGCAAGCCGTAAATCGTCTCCAGCAGCTCGGTTCTGCCGGCGCCGGCCAAGCCGAAGATGCCGACTACCTCGCCCTCCCGCACGTGCAGGCTGACGCCGTTCACTTTGCCGTCCTCGGAAGAGAGTCCGCGCACCTCCAACACCGGCTTGCCCGGCGGCACATTCCGCTCCTCGCGGTTTGCTTTTTTGTATTCGTTGTCATTCATGAGCGAAATCAGACCGTCCCGGTCCGTATCCTGCCGATTCACCGTCGCGACATGTTTGCCGTTTCGGAACACGGTGATGCGGTCGGACAAGCGGAAAATTTCGTCCATCCGGTGAGAGACGTACAGGATGGACGTTCCCGCTTGCGTCAGCTTGCCGATCAGCTCGAACAGCTGCTCCGATTCCTGATCCGTCAGCGATGCCGTCGGCTCGTCCAATATAAGCAGGCTGCATTCGAGCATCATTGCCCGCAATATTTCCAGCATCGTCTTCTCGGGAGGAGACATCCGCTGGGCCGTCTTGTTCATGTTCAGCTTGACGCCGTACGTCTCCATCAGCGTTCTGGCGCGTTCCTTCATTTCTTTCCAATGAACGCCGACGCCAAGCTTGCCTTTCGGATACGACAGGCCGAGATACAAATTTTCATAACCCGTAAAAGAAGGAATCAGGTGACGGTCCTGGTGGACGACGTTAATGCCGATCGCTCTTGCGTCACCGGGATTGCCGATATGGACCGGTTTGCCCTTCCAGGCAATCGTCCCGCCGTCGGGCGCATACACCCCGGTTACGATCTTAATAAACGTCGACTTGCCCGCCCCGTTCTCCCCGACGAGCGCATGAACCTCGCCGGGGCCTATCTCAAAGCTTACGTTGGAAAGCGCGTAATGCTGTCCGAATATTTTGTTGAGGCCATCCACTCTAAGCAGAGACAAGATTACCCCTCCTTGCCGTTAGTTATGGTGTGATCAGCTCGGCAGGCGCGTACAATTCCGTACCTTCGACAGGCTGTCCCTGGAAAACCAGTTCGATTTGCTTGATGACGATTTCAGTCATGCCGGTAAAGTTTTGCTTAACGGTCGCTGCGAGAGGGCTTCCCTTTTGGATCATGTCCACCGCTTGGCTGTTGCCGTCGATGCCCGTTACGATAATGTCGGTGCGACCTGCCGCTTCAATCGCCTGAGCCGCGCCGATGGCCGCTTCGTCCCAGCCGGTCCATACCGCCGTGATCGAACCTTCTTCTTTATTGGAAAGCAGCAGGCTTTCCATCTTTTGGCGGGCATTTTCAATCGGACCCGGCACGTCGACTTGCTGTTCCGTCAATTTTTTGATGCCGACATTGGCGCCGATCATTTCGTCCAGCTGCACGGTGCGCGCCAGAACGCCCGGATGCGGACGATGCGTCAGAACAACGAGGTTGCCTTCGTATCCGATTTTCTCGAACAGATACTCGGTAATGAGCTTCGACATTTCCGCATTGTCGCTTGTCGCGTTCATCGTCATGCCTTCGATATAGCCGGAGTCGCTGCCGAATACCGGAATGCCGTTCTCTTCGGCTTTCAAAATTTGTTTCTTCAGCTGGTTCGGATCGGTGCTCACGATAATGATCGCGTCCGATTTGGACGAGATGGCGTCCTCCATCCGGCTTGCCAGCTGGCCGACATCGCCTTTCGTATCGATCACGTTCGTTTTCCAGCCTTTATCGGCCGCTTGTTTCTTCAACGATTCAACCATCTCGTTTGTCGTGACGGAGGACAGATACGGCGTCAGAATGGAAATCGTTTTCGAGCCGTCGCCTTTGCCGCTGCCCGATCCGCAAGCCGCCAATGTCATCATTAATAAAAGCGCTGTCAATGCCATTATCGTTTTTTTCATGTTCGTTGCCTCCTGTTAAATGTAAAGTAGGTGAGCCTGTTGATTCGCAAATTCCGAATCTAATTCCGGACGGGATGCGATCGATGCCAATCCAGCACTTGCTTGGCGGTCGCCAAATCCGTGACGAGCACATTCATCCATCTTCCCCGGAGCGCCGCGGCGATCGCTTCGACCTTGTCGCTGCCGCTGGCGATGGCGACGACGTTCGCCATATTCCGGATATCGTCCGCATCCAATCCGATCATTCTGGATTCGGCTTCATACGGAATCCGCTCGCCCGTGGAATTGAGAAACGAGGTGCAAATGTTCGATACGGCGCCCAATGCACGGACCTTGTCGATTTCTTCTCCGCTGAAATAACCCGACTGCACGATGGCCGATTTCCCGGACACTTGTCCAATGCCGACCAGCGCGACGGACGCCTTGCGGGCCGTAGTCAGCACGTTGGAAATTTCCTGTTCGTTCAAAAAATGATTGCGCGATTCGGAAGAGGCCACCACTGCGGGCGCATTCAGCAGCAAATAACGCGACTTCATCTTCTCGGCAAAAATCCGGGTGTTGGAATTGGCATGCCAAGCCGCTCCTTCGGAACCCCAGCCGCCGATCATCGGTACGAACTGAACGTCCTTCTTGACGGAAGGATTGAGCTCTCTGCCGACGCTGGCGATCGTCCGGCCGGCCATAATGCCGACGATGTCGCGGTCCCGGATCATATTCTCCAGCAGTGCGGCCGCCGCGCGAGCCAGCTGCAGCTCGACCATCGATTTATCCCCGTTCGGAACGTGGACGACGGTGACGTCCTTGATGCCGAACGTTTCGGAAAGGGCGCGCTCGTACGTCTGTTCCTCCGAAAACGGGTTGCGGATGTTGATTTGCACGATTCCTTCCGACTTGGCCGAAGCCAGCAGCCGGCTGATCTTCGGTCTGGAAATGCCCAGGCGGACCGAAATCTCCTGCTGATTCATGCCGTCGATATAATAAAGGGAACTCACCTTCACAAGCAGCCTTGTTCTTTCCTGATTTGAATCCAATTCGATACACCCCCTTTTGTCTGAACATTTGTTCATATCAGAAAAATAATTCACAAGCACATTATAGCGTGTGCTGGAAATGTTAGCAAGAACATTTTTTCTCTCATGAATATTTGTTCAAAATTACAAAATGCACCAATAGTTGGGCAAAAAAACAGCCCGCGCCAACGGCACCGGCATTTTGCAATGCGATTAAACAAAAAAATACTCCTCCAGCTTCTCGTACATCGGCGAAGCATGCATATGCGTGCGCATCAGCACGAACCGATCCGCCGTCCACTGCGCGCCGGAAGGAGCGGTTGAGAGCGCGGCCCGGTCGAATACGCCTCCAGTTTCGCCGGTTCGAGCCAGCGTAATGTGCGGAGCATAAGGCCGGTCCTCGGGCACAAAACCTAGCGGCTGCGTCGCCTGCAGCACTTTCCCGTGCAGCGAGACCAGCTCTTCCTTTTGTCCGGCAACCGCCGCCCACAGCACGCGGGGCGCTTTCAGCGGTCCGAACAGACCCGCGCCGTGCAAACGAAGCGTGAAAGGAGCCGCTTGTACCGTTTGGAGCGCGGCGCGGAGCTCGACCAGCTTCGCCTCGCCGACCTCCCCCAAAAATTGCAGCGTAATATGATAGTCGAGCGGATGAACCCATTTCCGGAAAGCAGTCTTGCCTCTGACTTCCTCCGCCCAAAGTTGCAGCTGTTCCCTGATCGGTCCCGGCACGGGCACCGCGGCAAAAACCCGCATCTTCATCTTATCGCCTCCTATTATTTCGTCGCATGAGATGGTTGTAGTGCTAGTGTTGTTCTCGGTGTGCCCGGTGTGCTCGTTGTGCTCGTTGTGCTCGGTTCTCGGTGTTCTCGTTGTGCTCGGTGTGCTCGTTGTGCTCTCGTTGTGCTCGTTGTTATCGTTGCCATCCGCCCTCATCTTCCATGCAATGCGCAGCCTGCACATGATACAATATTTGCACGGAATCATCGATTATGACAGGGGAGGTTTTTTGTATGAAACGAAACCGGCTCGGAACGTCCGACTTGTACGTCAGCGAAATCGGTCTCGGCTGTATGTCGCTGGGGACGGAGGAAACGAAAGCCGCGTCCATCATCCGCGAAGCGCTGCAGCTTGGCGTCAACTTTTTCGATACGGCCGATCTGTACGATGCGGGACGGAACGAAGAGCTTGTCGGCAGGGCGTTGCGCCATTGCCGCGGCGACGTCATCATCGCCACCAAAGTCGGCAACCGCCGGGTGCCGAGACAGGACGGTTGGGTTTGGGACCCGTCCAAAGCGTACATCAAATCCGCGGTGAAAGACAGTCTGCGAAGGCTGGAAACCGATTATATCGATCTGTATCAGCTTCACGGAGGCACTATCGACGATCCGATCGAGGAAACGATCGAAGCGTTCGAGGAGCTGAAGCAGGAAGGCTGGATCCGCTTCTACGGCATCTCGTCCATTCGGCCGAACGTCATCCGGGAATACGTTCGGCGCTCCGGCATCGCCAGCGTCATGAGCCAATACAGCATGCTGGACCGCCGGCCCGAGGAAGAGACGCTGCCGCTGCTGGCGGACAACGGGATCGGCTTGATCGCGCGCGGACCGCTCGCCGGCGGACTTTTGACCGAAGCCGGAGACGGCAAGACCGGCCGGGACTATCTCGATTACGGCGCAGACGAACTGCCGGCCTTGCGCCGCCAGCTTCAAGAGCTTGCCGGCGACGCCCGCACCCTCGGACAAGCCGCCATCCGTTATGTTCTCGGCGATCCGGCCGTCAGCGTCGCGCTCCCGGGAGCCAGCAGCGCGGAGCAGCTTCGCCGGAACGTTTCCGCCGCCGAGTGCGCGCCGCTGTCCGCAGAAGAGCGGGCAGCTTTCCAGGCGGCAACGAAGGCCAACCGGTATACGCTGCATACGTAGCAAAAGAGCAGTCGGCTTCCAAGTCGCAACGATGGCCATTCGGTATACGTTGCAAATCAGCGAAAGAGCAGGCGACTTCCAAGTCGCAACGATGGCCATTCGGGGAAACGCTGCAAATCGGATTCGAAGCAAGCGCCCCGGCTCGGCCGAGGCGCTTGCCGTTTAAATTGTGCAAGTTTCAGTCGATGCACGGCGGACGGATTTGTCAGGAATCGATTCTGGTCGGACAGGAAACTTTGCGCGAGCCTAACGTACACTAGCGAGCTTATTCGGACTAGAATGACTGGTTCAGAATTCTAACGAACGTGGGTGAGCTTATTTCCTTCTAATTGGCTGAGTATCGACCGCAAATAACTCGATAGCGCCGCTCTGATTCGTTACATTTTCGTATCCGGCATTTTGGAGCGATTAACGCTTGTCAGGTTCGTTACAGTTGCAGCGAGAAATGCAGCGAACCTCAACGAGCTTATTCGGACTAAAATGGCTGGTTCAGAATTCTAACGAACGCAGGCGAGCTTATTTCCTTCTAATTGGCTGGGTATCGACCGCATATGAATCAATAGCGCCACTCTGATTCGTTACATTTTCGTATCCGTTATTTTGGCGCGTTTAGAGATTGTCAGGTTCGTTACAGTTGCAGCGAGAAATGCAACGAACCTCAGCGAGCTTATTCGGACTAAAATGACTGGTTCAGAATTCTAACGAACGCCGGCGAGCTTATTTCCTCCTAATTGGCTGGGTATCGACCGCATATGAATCAATAGCGCCGCTCTGATTCGTTACATTTTCGTATCCGGCATTTTGGAGCGATTAACGCTTGTCAGGTTCGTTACAGTTACGGCGTTACGGTTACGTTGTGCAGGCTCTAAAAAAGACTACCCTCAAGAGTAGCCATGTCAATAGATAAGATAGTTAGCCTCTGGCCGCCGGCCGATTTTTGACCGGCAAATAGATCGAAAAGCATGTGCCCTCGCCGGCTTTGCTCTCCACCTCGATCTCGCCTTGCATCGATTCGATGATGCTGAAGGCGACCATGGTGCCAAGGCCGGTTCCTTGTTCTTTCGTCGTATAAAACGGCTTGCCGAGACGATGCAGCTCTTCGGCGTCCATGCCGATGCCGTTGTCCGCAATGCGGATCACCGCTTTGTTATTCGCCTCCAAGCTCGCGTCTATGCTGATCGCACCGCCGCCCTCCATCGCTTCAATGCCGTTTTTGATCAAATTGATGACCGCCTGCTGAAACTTCTTGGCGTTTCCGCAAAAGTACAATCGTTCCGCGTCGTTTCGACGATAGACATATTCGACGTTTTTGATCGTGGCGAACGGCACCATCACTTTTTCGATATAGTCCAGCTCTTCGTACAAGTCCAGCAAATGAACGTCGTCCAGGATCGGCTTGGCAAAGGTCAAATAATCCGAAATGATGGCTTCGGCCCGGTCGAGCTCGCTTAAGCACAATTTGATATATTCGCTCTTTTTCGCGTCCGCGAGTCCCGGGGTACTCAAGAGCTGAATAAATCCTCTCGATACGGTCAACGGATTTCTTACCTCGTGGGAGATGCTGGCCGCCAGCTGGCTGACTGTATTCAAATGCTCCAGCTTGTTGATTTCTGACGAGACCTCCTGCTTCAGGGACAGCTGCTTAAGCTCCTTTTGCAAAGAAAATTTGTCGGTCACGTTTCGCAAATGGACGGCCCAGTTGCAAATTTCGCCCCGTTTGTAGATCGGCGTAATGGTCAACATCATCTGATATTCCGTTCCGCTGTCCGTCACCCGGATCGTCTCCAAAAAGCTTAACTCCCGCTCCATCCCGTTGCCGCCGGAATAATAATCGACAACCTTGTGGAAGTAGTCTTTCATTTGCTGCACCAGAGGGGGAGGAATGGACGGACATTGCAAAATATGAAAGCCTTCCAGATTGTCCTTCTTCCAGCCCAGCAGCTCGGAAAAGGCGCGGTTGGCCAAAACGATGACGGCCTTCGTGTCGAGCAGCAGAATCGGGTCGCGATTATGTTCGATAAAGGATTCGCACAGCTCCCTCGCCGTTTCCTGATTGTCCGCTTCCTGCCTCTTTTTGTCGGATATGTCCTCCAGATAAAACGTTACTCGCCTGACCGTATCGTCCATTTGGTTTGGAACCGTTTTCACTAGAAGCGTACTTGCGAACGTCGGCAAGAGCGAACACGATACCTCAAAGCGATGCGTCTGGCCGAACAGCGCCTTCTGATAATAATATTCCAGCGTGCGGGAATCCTCCGTCCGAAGCCATTCCCGGAAATTCGATCCGATCATTTTGCCTTTCGGATGGTCGAACAGCTTTTCCGCCGAACGGTTCGCATAATGGACACAGCCTAAATAGTTACCCCTGAAAAAGTCAGACTTTTTTTGACAAAATAAAAAGGAATTCGGCACCTCAAAATGGAAATTGTTATTGTCGAGATAACAATGATCCACAACCCGAGGGATGAATTCCTTTATCTTAAGGA
>Ga0065721_10004900_pt1 | contig 18494 bp, 21 predicted proteins | sample Mesricmetagenome_FD_59108 | JGI IMG/M metagenome (GOLD analysis project Ga0065721, IMG submission 59108) | Mesophilic microbial community from rice straw/compost enrichment Sample: eDNA_1 v2 (version 2) | ecosystem: Engineered > Solid waste > Grass > Composting > Bioreactor | place: USA: Davis... | reverse complement strand
GGCGCGGCCGACGAGCAGCAGCGCCGCGGCTTCCTCGAATCGATCGCGCCGTGGACCCGGCAGGCCGCGGCGGCGCTGGGCGTGTCACCGGCGCTGGTGGCCGCGCACGCGGCGCTGGAATCGGGCTGGGGCCGGCAGCCGCCGCGCACCGGCGACGGCGGCAGCAGCCACAACCTGTTCGGGATCAAGGCCGGATCCGGGTGGAGCGGTGCCAGTGTCGAGGCGCTGACCCGCGAGGCCACCGCCGACGGCGGCCTGCTGCCGGTGATGCAGCGCTTCCGCGCCTATGGCGACTACGCCTCCGCCTTCGCCGACTACGTGCGCCTGCTGCGCAGCCCGCGCTACGCCGGCGTGCGCGGCGCCGGCGACGATGCCGGCGCGTTCGCCGCCGGGCTGGTGCGCGGCGGCTACGCCACCGACCCGGACTACGCGGCCAAGCTGCGCCAGATCGCCGGCCAGGTGCAGCGCCTCGCCGGCGGCTGAGCGTGCGTCCGCGCGCCAAAGCATGACGCGGCGCACGGAACGGAGAGAAGGCGCCGGAAACGCTTAATCGCCCGGACCGCGGCGTCGTCTTGATCAGGGGTGGGCGATGGCGTCCACGCCCCTCCTCTCGATGAACACCAAGGACACCTCACCATGCTGAGCCTGCACACCAACTCCGCCGGCCTGACCATCCGCAACAACCTGGCGAGCAGCAACGCCGCGCTGTCGACCTCGATGACCCGCCTGGGCACCGGCTACAAGATCAACTCGGCCGCCGACGACGCCGCCGGCCTGCAGATCGCCACCCGCCTGCTGGCCCAGACCCGCGGCATGTCGGTCGCCGCGCAGAACACCCAGAACGGCATCTCGCTGATGCAGACCGCCGAGGGCGCGCTGCAGGAGTTCACCAACATCGTCCTGCGCATGAAGGACCTGGCCACCCAGGCCGCCGACGGTTCCACCACCACCTCCGACCTCACCGCGCTGGACGCGGAGTACCAGGACCTGGTCAAGGAGCTGGGCAACATCCTCAGCAACACCACCTACGGCGGCGAAGCGCTGCTGGACGGCGGCAAGCTGGCCGGCTCGGTCAGCTTCCAGATCGGCGCGACCGCGGCCGAGACCATGTCGGTGGACATCAGCGCCGACATCACCAAGCTGAAGGACTTCCAGGGCACCAATGCCAGCGACCTGACCACCAGCGGCAACGCCTCGGCCCTGATCAGCACGCTGAACACCACCCCTGGACGACGTCGGCGCCGCCCGCTCCAAGCTGGGTGCGGCCCAGAACCGCCTGACCCACACCTACAACAACCTGCAGAACATGCAGACCAACACCACCGATGCGCGCGGCCGCATCATGGACGTGGACTACGCCTCGGAGACCGCGAACATGACCGCCAAGAACATCCTGATGCAGGCCGGCACCTCGATGCTCAAGCAGTCCTCGCAGATGAGCCAGATGGTCCTGTCGCTGCTGCAGTAATCCGCGGCCGGCAGGCGCGGCGGGCCCGCCCGCCGCGCGCCACCACGACGGGTCGCCGGCCTTTGCCGGCGGCCCGTCGTCGTCTTTGGATTGCGTTGAGATTCGCCGCCTCCACCGGGTGCGGCCACCACAATGCAGGCCCCTCCCAACCGGCTGCCTGCCTGCCCCATGGCCCGCCCGCGCCTCCAACCCGGTCCCGCCACGGCGCGCGTCGCGCCGCTGGACCCGTGCACCCTGGGGCGCCCGTTCCACCTGCTGGACGGTTTCCTGCAGCGCCTGGCGCTGCACCTGGAGCAGGCCCTGCAGCACCGCTTCAACAGGCGTTGCGGCGCGCGCTTCCGGGTCGGCGCGGCGGGCATCGCCGCCAGCCTGCCGGGCGCCGACGGCGCCACCCGCTGGCGCGCCTACCGCGATGCGACAGGCGCGGTGGCCGTGCGCCTGGAGCGCCCGCTGCTGCTGGCCATGCTCGGCTTCCACTACGGCGACGATCCGGCCACCGCCGCGGCCCAGGCCGACGCGCCGGAAACCGAGACCGAGCACCGCTTCACCGGCGGCCTCTACCCGCAGTTCCTGGACGCGCTGGCGGTGTGTTCCGGCGGCAGCGCCGGCGGCTTCGCCGCCGAGGCCGCCGCCTCGCCCCACGCCGGCCGCCGCATCGTGCGCATCGAGCTGCACGAGGACGGCCTGGGCCTGGCCGGGCGCCTGGAACTGGCCCTGGACGAAGCCTGGCTGGAGCACCTGTTCCACCACGTCGCCCCGGCGCGCCCGGCGCTGGCGCCGGCGCCCGATGCCGGCCAGCCGCTGCAGCGGCGCCTGCCGGTGACCCTCAACGCGCGCATCGCCACCCGCGAGATCGCGTTCGAGGACCTGCTGCGCCTGCGTCCCGGCGACATCCTGCCGATCCGCCCGGTCGGCACCGCCGACGTCCTGGTCGAGGACGTGCACCTCTTCCGCGCCAGCGTCGCCGAACAGGGCGGGACGCTGTGCCTGACCTCCTTCGTGCCTGTCGAGTAAGCCATGAGTACCCGTGATTTCGACGCCGACGCGCTGCTGGGCGCGCTCGCCGGCCAGGCCGCCGAGCCGTCCGAGGCGGCGCCCGCGCAACGCGCGCCGTTGCAGCTGCTGCGGCGCATCCCGGTGCGCCTGACCCTGGAGGTCGGCAGCGCCACCCTGCCGCTGTCGGAGCTGGTCGCCCTCGAGCACGGCTCGGTGGTGGAGCTGGACCGGCTGGCCGGCGAGCCGCTGCTGATCAAGGTCAACGGCGCCACCATCGGGCGTGCCGAAGTGGTGGTGGCCGGCGACAACTACGGGCTGAAGGTCGTGGAACTGGACGACCTGGGCTCGCTGGCGCCATGAGCAGGCGCCTCGCGCGGGCGCTGCCGGCCGCGGGCCTGCTGGCGCTGGCGCCGGTCGCGGCGCAGGCCGCGGCCACCGCACCGATGGTGTCCGGCTCGATCGAGCAGGGCTTCACGGTCAAGACCCAGATCCTGGTCCTGATGACGCTGCTGGGGCTGCTGCCGGCCCTGGTGATGACCATGACCAGCTTCCTGCGCTACGTGATCGTGCTGTCCCTGCTCAAGCAGGCGCTGGGCCTGCAGCAGGGCCTGCCGCAGCGGGTCGTCACCGGCGTGGCGCTGGTGCTGACCCTGCTGGTGATGCGCCCGGTCGGCGAGCGCGTCTGGAACGAGGCGATGGTCCCCTACGACCAGGACCAGATCACCATGCAGGAGGCCCTGCGCCGCGGCAACGTGCCGCTGTCGCGCTTCATGCTGGCGCAGACCGACAAGGCCACCCTGGCCCACATCGCCACCATCTCCGGCTCGCCGGCCGGCCTGGACCCGGAGGCGCAGCCGTTCACGGTCAAGCTGGCCGCGTTCGTGCTCAGCGAACTGAAGACCGCGTTCCAGATCGGCTGCATGCTGTTCATCCCGTTCCTGGTGATCGACATCGTGGTGGCCTCGCTGCTGATGTCGATGGGCATGATGATGCTCTCGCCGCTGGTGATATCGCTGCCGCTCAAGTTGCTGCTGTTCGTGCTGGTGGACGGCTGGTCGCTGACGGTCAACACCCTGGTCACCAGCGTGCAGGGGATATAGCGGCATGAGCCCGGACATCGTCGCCGAGCTGGCGATGGGCGCGCTGCGCCTGATCATCCTGCTGGTGCTGGTGCTGATCGTGCCGAGCATGGTGGTGGGCGTGCTGGTGAGCCTGTTCCAGGCCGCGACCCAGATCAACGAACAGACCATGAGCTTCCTGCCGCGCCTGGTGTGCACCCTGCTGGTGATCGGCCTGGCCGGGCACTGGGTGGCCGCGCAGCTGATGCAGTACACCGTGGGAATCTTCCAGCGCGCCGCGCAGCTGGTGGGGTAGCGGCGATGGAGGCGTTGCTGCACCAGCTGCAGGACGTCTACACCGTCCTGCTGTGGCCGTTCTTCCGCTTCGCCGCGGCGCTGGCGGTTGCGCCGGTGCTGGGCGAGGCGCTGGTGCCGGTGCGCGCGCGGATGCTGCTGGCCCTGGTGCTGGCGGTGGCGGTGCAGCCGGCGCTGCCGCCGCCGCCGCAGGTGGACCCGGTCTCGCTGCACGGGGTGGTGCTGGTGTTCGAGCAGGTGCTGGTGGGCGGCATGATCGGCCTGGCGTTCCACCTGGTGCTGGCGGCGCTGACCCTGTTCGGCGTGCTGGCCTCCTCGCAGATGGGCCTGGCCATGGCCATGCTCAACGACCCGGTGAGCGGCACCCCCAGCGACGCGGTCTCGGCCCTGGTCTACGTGGTGTTCGTGCTGCGTGTTCTTCGCCTTCGACGGCCACCTGCTGGTGACCCACGTGCTGGCGCGCAGCTTCCACGTGTGGCCGGTGGGCGCCGCCTCGCTGGACGACGGGCGCGCTGCTGCGGCTGGCGCTGGGGGTGGGCTGGATCTTCGCCGCGGCACTGATGCTGGCGCTGCCGCTGGTGTTCGCGGCCATGGCGGTGCAGTTCGGCTCCGGCCTGCTCAACCGCGTGGCCCCGACCCTGAACCTGTTCGCGCTGGGCTTCTCGGTGACCATCGCCTTCGGCCTGCTGCTGGTGATGCTGCTGGTGCCGTCGCTGCCAGGCCATGCGCAGCGGATGCTGGCGCACGTGGTCGGGATGCTGGACGGCCTGGCCGCCGCCCCGGGGGTGCCATGAGCCAGTCCGATGCCGGGGACAAGAGCGAAAAGCCGACCCCGCACAAGCTGCGCAAGGCGCGCGAGGAAGGGCAGGTCGCCCGCTCGCGCGACGTCGGCACCGCGGTCGGGGTGCTGGCCTGCCTGCAGCTGGCGCTGTGGCTGATGCCGGGCTGGCTGGACGACTTCCGCCGGCTGTTCGCGCTGGCCATGCCCGGGCCCGGGCCGGGCGGGCTGGACGACGCCGCCTCGCAGCTGTTCCCGGCGACCCTCATGCTGCTGGCGAAGATGCTGCTGCCGCTGGCGGCGGTGCCGGCCTGCATCGCCCTGGCCTCGCTGTTCCCCGGCGGCTGGGTGCTGGCGCCGGCGCAGCTGCAGCCCAGGTTCAGCCGGCTGAACCCGGCCGCCAACCTCGGCAAGCTGCTCAAGCCACGGCACTACGCCCAGACCGGCATGCTGGTGCTCAAGTGCGTGGCGGTGCTGGCGGTTCTGTACTGGCAGTGCCGCGGCAACCTGCGCGCGTTCGCCGCGCTGCAGGGCGTGCCGCTGGAGGACGCGCTGGCCGGTGGCTCGCGCCTGCTGCTGGATACGATGCTGTGGCTGTGCGCGGTGCTGGCGGCGTTCGCGCTGGCCGACGTGCCGCTGCAGGGCCTGCTGTTCCTGCGCGAGCAGCGCATGAGCAAGCGCGACCTGAAGGAAGAGCACAAGCAGAACGAAGGCCGGCCCGAGGTCAAGCAGCGCATGCGCCAGCTGCGGCGGGCGATGCTGCACAGCGGCATCCGCCGCGCGGTGCCCCAGGCCGACGTGGTGGTGGTCAACCCGACCCACTACGCGGTGGCGCTCAAGTACGACGAGTCCCGCGCGCAGGCGCCCTTCGTGCTGGCCAAGGGCCTGGATGAGTCGGCGCTGTTCATCCGCCAGGTGGCCGAGGCCCACGGCGTCGAGGTGCTCGAGCTGCCGCCGCTGGCGCGCGCGGTCTACCACACCAGCCAGGTCAACCAGCAGATCCCGGCCGCGCTGTACGACGCGGTCGCCCAGGTCCTGATCTACGTGCTGCAGATCAAGGCCTTCCGCAACGGCCAGCGGCGCGCGCCGCCGCGCCGGCCGGCGCGCCTGGACATCCCCGCAGAACTGAGTTCCCCCGAGCCGGCATGAACCCGTCCAAGAACTTCCTCGCCCCCCTGCGCCGGATCAAGGTCGGCGCGCCGCTGGCCCTGCTGCTGATGCTGGCCATGCTGGTGCTGCCGTTGCCGCCGGCGGTGCTGGACACCCTGTTCGTGTTCAACATCGCCCTGGCCATCGTGGTGATCCTGGTCAGCGTGACGGTTCGGCGGCCGCTGGAGTTCTCCGCGTTCCCGACCATCATCCTCGGCGCCACGCTGATGCGGCTGATGCTCAACGTGGCCTCCACCCGGGTGGTGCTGCTCAACGGCCACGAGGGCACCGACGCGGCCGGCCGCGTGATCGAGGCCTTCGGCCACGTGGTGATCGGCGGCAACTTCGTGGTCGGCCTGGTGGTGTTCGTCATCCTGATGATCATCAACTTCGTGGTGGTCACCAAGGGCGCCGAGCGCATCTCCGAGGTCTCGGCGCGCTTCACCCTGGACGCGCTGCCCGGCAAGCAGATGGCGATCGACGCCGACCTCAACGCCGGCCTGATCACCCAGGACCAGGCGCAACAGCGCCGCGCCGAGGTCGCCGCCGAGGCCGACTTCTACGGCGCGATGGACGGCGCCTCCAAGTTCGTCCGCGGCGACGCCATCGCCGGCATCCTGGTGCTGGTCATCAACCTGGTCGGCGGCCTGCTGATCGGCATGGCCATGAACGGCATGGGCTTCGCCGACGCCTTCCAGCAGTACGGCCTGCTGACCATCGGCGACGGCCTGGTGGCGCAGATCCCGGCGCTGCTGCTGTCGGCCGCGGCGGCGATCATCGTCACCCGGATCAGCTCCAGCGGCGACATGGAGCAGCAGTTGGGGCAGCAGCTGCTGGCTTCGCCCAGCGTGATGTACGGCACCGCCGGCCTGCTGCTGCTGCTGGCGATGCTGCCGGGCATGCCGGGCCTGCTGTTCCTGGCCTTCGCCGCGCTGCTCGGCTACCTCGGCTGGCGCCTGCAGCGCGGGGGCGCGGCGGTGGAAGCCCCGGACCCGGCGCGCGAGGTCGAGGCCACCCTGCTGTCGGCGCCGCCGGCGGCGCTGGACTGGGCCAGCATCCCGTACGTGGAAACCCTGTCGGTGGCGCTGGGCTACAAGCTCATCGGCCTGATCGACGAAGCCCAGGGCGCGCCGCTGCTCAAGCGCCTGCGTGGCATGCGCCAGAACCTGTCGGAGAACCTCGGCTTCCTGGTGCCGCCGATCGGCGCGCGCAGCGACCTGTCGCAGCCGCCGGCGCAGTACTCGGTGCTGATGGCCGGCGCGGTGGTGGCGCAGGGCCAGGTGCACGCCAACCGGCTGATGGCCATCCCCTCGGCCAAGGTGTACGGCGAACTGGACGGGATCCCGGACGTGGACCCTGCCTACGAGATGCAGGTCACCTGGATCGAGCCGGAGCGCAAGGCGCACGCGCTGGGCCTGGGCTACCAGGTGGTGGACTGCTCCACCGTGATCGCCACCCACCTGGCCAAGGTGGTCAGCGACAACCTGCAGGACCTGTTCACCTACGACGACGTGGCGGCCATGCTCGAGCGCCTGTCGGCGCAGGCGCCGGTGCTGGGGGAGGCGCTGGGCAAGGCGCTGAGCCACGGCCAGCTGCGCCGCGTGTTCGGCCAGCTGCTGGCGGAGAACGTGTCGCTGAAGGACATCCGCGGCATCGCCTCGGCCCTGGTCGAGGCGGCCGAGGGCACCAAGGACCCGGTGCTGCTGGCGGCGGAGGTGCGCTGCGCGCTGCGCCGGCAGATCGTGGCCGGGATCTTCGGCCAGCGCCGGCAGATCCACGGCTTCGGCCTGGGCAGCGAGCTGGAGGGCCTGCTGCTGGGCGCGCTCAGCAGCGCCGAGAGCTCCAGCAGCCGCATCGCCCTGGACAACTTCCCGATCGATCCCAACGTGCTGACCCAGCTGCAGCTCAACATGCCGGCCACGCGCGAGCAGATGAAGCAGCAGGGCCTGCCGCCGGTGCTGCTGGTGATCCCGCGGCTGCGCCCGATCCTGGCGCGCTACGCACGGCTGTTCGCGCCCGGCTTGAACGTGCTCTCGTACAACGAGATCCCCGATGGGCGGGAGGTAAGCCTGGTCGGCACCCTCGGCTGATCCGCCGCCGCAACCGGTTGCCACGGTAATCATTGCGCTGGTGCGCGGGCGCGCCGGCGCCTTGCGCTTTGGACTTTCGTCGTGCCCGCGTGCGCAACGCACGGGACCACTGTGCGCGTTTGCACAGAACGTGAAGGTCGCGCTCAAGAATGCCCCGCCAGGGGCGATCTGCTCACCGTCGCCAACGCCCCGACCAGGGCCAGGCGTCCGACGGACCGCCCGGTGGGCGTCCCTGCCCGCGGCACGTGTCCCCCGCATGCGCCCGCGGCAGCGGCCCCTCCCCCCACGCCCCCCGGGCCGGTTCCGCCGCCCCCATCCCGTGTTCCCGCTGTTCCGCGGCACCGCCGCAGAAGGTCCCCCCACAATGCGCGTCGCAATCCTCGAAGACACCATCGGCCAGGCGATCACCGTCGCCGGCTGGCTGGAGAAGGCCGGCTTCAAGAGCATCGTCCGCCACGAAGGCAATGGCTTCATCAGGCTGCTGGAGACCGAGCAGGTCGACATGCTGCTGCTGGACTGGGACGTACCCGGGCGCAGCGGGATCGATGTGCTGCGCTGGGCGCGCGAACGCCACCCGGACGACCTGCCGGTGGTGATGCTGAGCCAGTGCGACAACGAGGAGCAGATCGTGCAGGGCCTGGAATGCGGCGCCGACGACTACCTGGTCAAGCCGGCCGGCGAGCGCGAACTGATCGCGCGGGTGCGGGCGCAGATGCGCCGCTACTACCCGGAGCGGATGCGCGGCCAGCAGATCGTCGTCGGCAACTACACCCTGGACCTGGCCAGCCGCAGCGCGCGCCTGGCCAACGGCCCGCACTCGCAGGTGGTGAACCTGCCGGCGCGCGAGTTCGCCCTGGCCGAGCACCTGTTCCGCAACGCCGGCCGCATCGTGCGCAAGGACGACCTGATCCGGCAGATCTGGGGCGAGGTCGACCGCAAGTACGACGCCACCCTGGCCACCTACATCAGCAAGCTGCGCAACAGCCTGGAGCTGCGCGCCAAGAACGGGCTGGTGATCTCCACCGTGTACAACCACGGCTACCGGCTCGAGCAGCTCCCGGGCGCGCGCAGCGAGGAAGCCGGCTACGCCGCCGCCAGGCCGCGCCTGGCGCGCCAGTACTCGTGAGCATGGCCGCGGTCGCGGCTTCCGGCCGGGGCCTGCCCTGGCAAGCTCCCGGCGGGCACACCGCCCGGCTGTGCGCGATCGGCGTCGTCCCGGTCGCGCCGGAGCAGGCCGGCGGCCTGCGCCTGCTGGCCGCGCAGCTGCATGCGGGCTTCCCGGTGTCGGCGCTGTGGATGTGGCTGGGGCTGGCGCTGCTGGCGTTCCTGTGCGGGCTGGCCGGCTCGATGCTGGCCGGCATCCTGCACCGCCGCGCGCGCCGCCGCCGCGCCTGGTACCTGGCCTGGCAGCGCCGCTACCAGCGCACCCTCAACACGCTTGATTACCCGGTGTTCGTGGTCAACGGCCACGGCCTGGTGGTGTTGCAGAACCGCCAGGCCAGCCGCCTGGCGGCGCTGGCCTGCGGCGACGGCAACGACGCGCCGGTGGAGATCGCGCGCCTGGCGGTGGGCGCGGCGGCGGCATCGAGTGCCGGCGAGGTGCGGGTCGGCGGCCGCGCCTGGCAGTGGCTGCGGGTGCCCGCGCCGCCGCTGGTCCCGGGTGCCGGCGCGTACAGCGTGCTGTGCCTGCTGGATCCCGAGGCCGGCGACGCCGGCCGCGACCGCGCCGCACTGCGCCATATCGCCCACGACCTGCGCAGTCCGCTGACCACGATGCTGACCCTGATCGAGGAGCGCTCGGCGCGGCTGCACGAACGCCCGGGCAATCCCGCCGGCGAAGACCTCAGCTTCCTGGAGGAACTGCGCCGCCAGGCCGATTATTCGCTGCGGCTGTCGCGCGACTTCCTGCAGATCTCGCGCGCCGAGCGCCTGGACCGCGGCAGCTTCGTCCCGGTCAACCTCGAGGACGTCGTCGCCGAGGCGGTGGACCAGATGTGGCTGGCGGCCGAGCAGCGCTCGATCCGCCTGGTCGGCCCGGTGGGCCACGTGCGCGATCCGTGGATCCAGGGCAACCCGGCGATGCTGGTGCGCGCGCTGGCCAACCTGCTGGACAACGCGCTGAAGTATTCCGGCCCGGACACCGAGGTGGCCGCCTGGGTACGCCGTGCCGAGGACGGCCGCCTGCTGCTGCGGGTGATCGACCAGGGCGTGGGCATCGACGAGGCCGACCTGCCGCACCTGTTCGATCCGTTCTTCCAGGCCGGCGGCGCGGCCGGTGCGATGCGCGGCGGCGCCAACATGGGCGTGGGCCTGGGCCTGGCCTTCGTGCGCTGCGTGGTGGAGCGCCACGGCGGCGAGATCTCGGTCGCCAGCCGCGTCGGCCACGGCACCGAGGTCTCGATCTTCCTGCCGGCCGGCTGAGCCGCGCTAGGCCCCCAGCACCGAACCCACGCGCTGCCGGCTCATCCCGCGCAGGCAGGCACCGGCGGTGGCCAGGCGGCGGAACCCGGCGTCCCCGGCCAGGCCGGCGGCAAAGCCATCGGCGGCCTGCCGCATCGCCGCCGGAGTCGCCTGCGGCTGCCCGGCGCGTACCTCGGCCGCGGTGGCCGCCAGGTGCGCGGCCATGTCGTTGCGCGCGTGTTCGGCCCGGATCAGCGCGGCCGAGGCCTGGCGGAAGGCGTCCTGGCGCGTGCCGGCATCGTCCACCGACCACTGCGCCGGATCGATCGCGCCGGCCAGCGGCTCGGCCACCACCCGGCTGGGCCAGCCGCTGGGAAAACGCCGGCCGCCGCCCTGCACCAGCAACTGTCCGCGCAGCGCCGGCCAGGCCGACTCCTGCACCGAGAAGCGCAGGCCGCCGGCATCGTCCGCGGCCACCTGCAGCCCGTCCGGCGCCAGCACCGCGCCCAGCCGGCGCAAGCGCTCTTCCGGCGCATCGCCCTCGCCCAGCACCAGCACCCGCGCGCGGCGGCCCATGCCGCGCGGATGGAACACCAGGGTCTCGGCCTCCGGCGCGGCCAGCGCGGCCTGGTCGAGGCCGCGGATACGGAACGCCTGGCGCGCGTCGCCGGCGGGGAACAGCTGCAACTCCGCATCCACGGTGCCGCCGCTGTCGGCCGGGCGCCGCTCCCAGTAGCCGCGCAGCTGCGCCAGGCTGGCCTCCAGCGCGGGCGGGGCGGCGCCGGCGCTGGCCGCGGGTGCGGACAGGCGCCGCGCCAGTTCGCGCAAGCGCGGCAGCAGTCCGTCCATCCACGCCAGCGCGCGCTGGGTGCCGGTGGCCTCGCGGTTGAGTTCGGACTGGCGCGCGGCGAAGCCGGCGTACCAGCTGGTGTCGGGCGCGCTGGCCTCGGCCTCGCGCACGGCCGGCGCCGGCGCGGCCGCCACCGCCGCCGGTGCGCCGACCCGCGAAGGGGTGGCGATCCCGCGGGACTCGATGCCCGACGATTGCAACCGCACGCTCATGCGCAGGTCACAGCAGGTCGTACGGGTTCAGCTGCATGATCCGGCCATACACCTGGTAGGTGGCCTGGATCGCGACGGTGTGGCGGGTGAGGCGGTCATAGGCCTCGGCCACGTCCAGCCCGGCGACCTGCTCGGTGGCCGCGGCGTTGCCGACCTGCATCGCGGCGTGGGTGTCGTCGAGCAGGGCGATGGTGTTGCGCGCGCCGCCCAGCTCGCCCATCTTCGCGGTCAGCGAGTCCATGCCGGCGCCCATCGCCGCCTCGGCCGCCGCCAGGATCGCGCGCATCGCCGGGTCGCTGGCATCGGCTGCCGGGTCCTGCAGCACCGCCAGCGCGGCGTCGATCCGGTTGAGCACCTCGGCCAGGCTGTCCACGCTGACGTTGCCGGACTGGGTGAGGCCGTTGCCCACCACCACCTGCTGGCGCTTGTCGTTGCCGTCGAAGCTGTAGCGCGAGCCCACCGGCAGGGTGGGGTCGTAGCCGATCGGCGCGGTGCCGGTGAGGGTGCCGGAGAACAGGTAGTTGCCCTCCGAGTCCATGGCGTTGGCCGAGACGTGCAGGGTGTCGCGCAGGCTGCCAAGGGTGGTGGCCATGGCGTTGAGGTCGCCGGTGCTGTTGGCGCCGTCCAGCGCCCACACCAGCAGGTCGTGGGCGGACATCACCGTGTCCAGCATGCCCTGCAGGTGGGTCTCGTTGCGCTGCAGCTGGTTGGTGAGGGTGCCGATGTTGCTGCGGTACTGGGCCAGCAGCACCTCGTCGCGTTCGATCATGCGCAGGCGCACGCTGGCGATGGGGTCGTCGGACGGGCGGATGACCCGCTTCCCGGAGGACATCTGCTCCATCAAGCGCGACAGCCGGGTGTTGCCGTCGGCGAGCGTGCCCTGGATGGTGGTGGCCAGGTGGCTGCTGGCGATGCGCATGGGAGGCTCCTCAGAACGCCTGGATCAGGCTGTCGAACATTTCGCCGGCCACCGAGATGACCTTCATGTTGGCCTGGTAGGCCTGCAGCAGTTCGGAGATGCGCACAACTTCCTCCTCGCTGTTGACGCCGCTGACCGAGGCCAGGTCCTGCTCGGCCTGCTGGCGCAGGGTGATCGCGGTCTGCAGCATCGCGCCGTTGTTCTGGCTGTCCGAACCGAGCTGGCCGACCATCATGGTGTAGGCATCGCCCACCGATACCTCGCCGAGGCCGGCCAGGGCGAAGGTCTGCAGGCGCACGCCCAGCACCTCGGCCAGGTTCTCGCTGTTGCCCGGCTCGCCGGCGACCGCGGAGAAGCCCAGGCGCGCCTGGGTGATGTCCGGGTTGACCGAGATCCGGCCGGTGGCCGGGTCGACCAGGAACAGTTCCAGGCCGGGCAGGCCGTCGATGCCGTAGCCGGAGGTGAGGCCGGCGTTGACCCGGGTGGCCAGTTCCGCGGCCAGCGCCTGGGTGAACTCCAGCTGCTGCGCCAGCACGCCGCTGGCGTAGCCGCTCATGCCGCCGATCGCGCCGCCGGCCTGTTCGCCGGCCAGCGGGAACGTGGCCGCGCCCAGCGACAGCTGCAGGTCGATGCCGCCGTCGGTGGCGGGCAACAGCTCCAGGCGCGCGGCCAGCTTGCCGGCCACCAGCGGCGGACCCTTGGCCAGGGCCACGTCGACGGTGCCGTCGCCGTTCTCGACCACGCGGATCTCGACCAGTCCGGCCAGTTCGGTCAGTGCGCGGTCGCGCTGGTCGACCAGTTCGGAGGTCGAACCGCCGAGCGCGGCGGTCTCGGCGATGCGTTCGTTGAGGCGGGCCACGGTGGCGGTGAGGTTGCCGACCTGGCCGGCGCTGGCAGCCACCTGCTGGCGTACCGCGTCGAGCTGGCCGTACAGGGTCTGGCGCAGCGAGTCGAAGCGCTTGACCAGGCCTTCGGCGGCGGAAATGACCTGCTGGCGCAGCGGCACCGAAGTCGGGCTGGTGCTCACCTCGTCCAGCGAGGCGAAGAAGGCGTCGATGCCGCCCTTGACGCTGCCGTCCTCCAGGCCCATCACCTCCTCCAGCTGCGCGAAGTACGGCTCGGTCGCCGAGTAGCTGGCCGCGCGCGCGGTGGTGTTCCACACCTGCTGGCTCTTGTAGCGGTCCTCGAAGCGGGTAAGCGCGGTGACTGCCACGCCGCCGCCGGCGCGCGCCGTCACCAGGGTGCCCTGGCGGGTATAGCCCGGGGTGTTGAGGTTGGCGGTGTTGCGCGCCGACATGTCCATGCCGGCCTGGGACGCAAGCAGGCCGGAGAGGCCGATGTGGGTGATGTTCATCATGGGATTCGGCGGTTCGGTCACGGTGCCGTCGCCGGCGGCGGACGGGTCGGCGAGCTGGGCCAGCAATGCATCGGCGATGCCGAAGGAACGCAGGCGGGCGATGTCGAAGGCGACCAGGCCGGCGGCGTGGTCGAGCATGGCGGCCTGCTCGTCGCCGCCCTCGCCCTCGCCGAAGGCGTCGGCGGCCTGGCGCATGGCCTGGAACATCTGGGCGATGAACAGGCCCTCGAACTGCACCGCGGCCTCGACCATGCGCGCGTCGGCGGAGGCCGCGGGCGCGGGTGGGGCGCCGGGGGCATCCGCCGCCGCGAGCGCGGGGGGGAGGGGCGGGGGAGGAACGTAGACGGGCAGCATCAGATCACCACAAGTTCGCCGGACAATGCGCCGGCTTCGTCCAGCGCCTGCAGGATGGCCATCAGGTCGTCGGGGCTGGCACCGATGCCGTTGATGGTGTCCACGATCGCCTGCAGGCTCGCGCCCTCGGTCCAGTGGAACACGCGCGGCACCTCGCTTTGCACTTCCACGTCCGAGCGCGGGGTGACCGCGGTCTGGCCGCCGGAGAAGCCGTTGGGCTGGCTAACGTCGAAGCCCTCGCCGATGCTCACCCGCAGCGAGCCGTGCGAGACCGCGACCGGCTTGACCGTGACCTCGCGCGAGATCACCACGGTGCCGGTGCGCGAGTTGAACACCACCTTCGGCTGGCCCTCGCCGGCGTCGATGTCGATCGCGCCGAGGCGGGCGACGAAGCCCACCCGCTTGCGCGGATCGGCCGGCGCCTGTACTTCCACCGCGGTGGCGTCCAGCGAGTGCGCCATGTCCGCGCCCAGTTCGCGGTTGAGCGCGCGGGTGATGCTGTCGGCGGTCTGGAAGTCCGGGCGGCGCAGGTTGAGGCGGATGGTCGGCGCGGTGGCGAAGTCCGAGGGGATCTCCTGCTCGATGGTGGCGCCGTTGGGGATGCGCCCGGCGGTGGGCGTGTTGACGGTGACGCTGGAGCCGCTGCGGCCCTGCGCGCTCATTCCCGGGATCACCAGGTTGCCCTGCGCCAGCGCGTAGACCTGGCCGTCGGCGCCCTTGAGCGGGGTCAGCAGCAGGGTGCCGCCGCGCAGGCTCTTGGCGTCGCCCAGCGAGGACACGGTGACGTCGATGGTCTGGCCGCGGCGGTAGCCGGGCGGGAAGCTGGCGCTGACCATCACCGCGGCGGTGTTGCGCGCGCGCACCGAGGTCCCGGTGGGCAGGCTCACCCCGTGCTGCTCGAGCATGTTGCGCACCGACTGGCTGGTGTAGCGCGCCTGGGTGCCGTCGCCGCTGCCGTCCAGGCCGACCACGATGCCGTAGCCGACCAGCTGGTTCTCGCGCACGCCCTCCACGTCGACCAGGCTGCCGATGCGTTGCGCCGCCGCCGGCGCGGCCGCCAGCAGCAGGGCCAGCAGCGCGACCCAGCGCGGCGCGCGCGGACGCATGCCGGGGAAGCGGGACGCACGGTTCACAGCGGCACCAGCGGGTGGTTGAAGAAGCGCGCCAGCCAGCCGCTGCGGCTGGCGTTGGCCACGGTGCCGCGGCCGGAGTACTGGATGCGCGCGTTGGCCACGCGCTGCGAGGACACCAGGTTGCCGGTGTCGATGTCGCCGGGGCGGACGTAGCCGCTCAGGCGCACGGTCTCCACGCCCTGGTTGAGCGCCAGGCTCTTCTGCCCGTCGACCTGCAGCAGGCCGTTGGGCAGGACCTTCTGCACGACCACGGTGACCGAGCCGGTGAGCGAGGCCTGCTGGGTGGTGGAGCCGGAGCNGGTGGTGCCGCGCTTGAGCCCGAGCTCGGTGTCCAGGTCCACGTCGCTGCCGAGCAGGCGCCCGGCGCCCATCTGGATGCTGGACTGCTTGCTCACCGCCGCGTCGCTGCGGTTGCTGGCCTGGGTCGATTCCTGCAGGACCACGGTCAGCACGTCGCCCACCCGCCAGGCGCGGTCGTCGGCGGTGAGCGGGCGCAGGTTGCCGGGCGCGTACAGGCCGCCGGAGCGGCCCTGCGGCGTTTCCAGCGCCAATTCCGGCATGCTGTCGTGCGGCGGCATGGCCACTTCCCCGCGCAGGGTCGTGCAACCCGCGCACGCGGCCAGCGCCAGCACCGCCAGGGAGGCCGTCGCGCGCATCAGCGGGCCGCCTGCGCCAGCTGCTGCATCATGTTGTCCGCCGCGGTTAGCACCTTGGTGTTCATCTCGTAGGTGCGCTGCGCGGCGATCATCTCCACCATCTCCTCCACCGCCTGCACGTTGGAGCCTTCCAGCGCGCGCTGCTTGAGCGTGCCCAGGCCTTCCTGGCCCGGCTGCGCCTCCACCGGCGCGCCGCTGGCCACGGTCTCGCGGTACAGGTTGTCGCCCATGGCCAGCAGGCCGGCCGGGTTGACGAAGCCGGCCAGCAGCAGCTGCCCGACCTCGGTGGCGTTGGCCGAATCGCTGGTGGTGACGGTGACCGCGCCGTTCTCGCCGATGCTCACGCTGGTGGCGTTGGCCGGGATGGTGATCGCCGGCACCAGGGGCAGGCCCTGGGCGTTGGTCAGGTTGCCGTCCTGGTCCATGCGCAGCTGGCCGGCGCGGGTGTAGCCGATCTCGCCGTCGGGCAGTTCCACCTGCAGGAAGCCGTTGCCGACGATGGCCACGTCCAGCTCGCCGCCGGTGGTCTGCAGGTTGCCGGTGGTGAACACCTTCTGGGTGCCGACCACGCGGGTGCCGTTGCCCAGCTGCACGCCGCCGGACAGCGCCGAATCGCTGATCTGGGTGCCCGGCTGCTGCTCGACCCGGTAGAACAGGTCCTCGAACGTGGCGCGGTCGCGCTTGTAGCCGATCGTGTTGACGTTGGCGAGGTTGTTGGAGATGGTCTGCAGCCGCGCTTCCTGGGCCTGCAGGCCGGTCTTGCTGATCCACAATGCGGGGTTCATCGGGGGGGCTCGCTAGTAGGGGGCGGAAGGTCAGCCGCGGATCAGGCGCTCGCCGGCCTGGGCCATCTCGTCGGCGTTGCGGAACAGCCGCATCTGCATCTCGAAGGTGCGGCCCAGTTGCATGGTCTGGATCATTTCCTCCACCGCCGAGACGTTGCTGCTCTCGAGGTGGCCGGCGGCCACGCGCACGCGCTCGTCGGGGCCGTACTCGATCCCGCTGCGGGTGCCGAGCAGGCCGTCGGGGCGCTTCACCAGGTCGGCCGGCTCGGGCAGGGCCAGGGCCAGGCGGCCGACTTCCTGCAGCTCGCCGCCGTCCTGTGGGCGCACCGAGATGCGACCGTCGGCGCCGATGTCGATCGACTGGTGCGGCGGCAGGAACAGCGGACCGCCTTCGCCCATCACCGGGCGGCCGTCGAGGGTCAGCGCGCCCTGGTCGTCGAGCTCGAAGTGGCCGGCGCGGGAGTAGGCAAGGCCGTCGCCGGCCTGGACCACGAAGTAGCCATCGCCCTGGATGGCCACGTCCAGCGTGCGCCCGGTCTCGTTGAGGCGGCCGCGCGCCTGGTCGACGAAGGTGCTGGTCAGGCTTGCCTGGCGGCGCGAGTCGTAGCCGTAGCCGGAGACTTCCAGGTGCTCGGCCACCGCCATGTCGGCGCGAAAGCCTGTGGTCTGCGCGTTCGCCAGGTTGTTCGCGCGCACCGCCAGCGCACGCCGGGTGTAGTCGGCGCCGCTGACGGCGGTGTAGAGGAAGCTGTCCATCCGCTTACAGCGCCTGCATCAGGGTGCGCACCATCTCGCTCTCGGTGGTCAGCACCTTGGAGTTGGCCTGGTAGCCCTGCTGGGCGTTCATCAGGTTGACCAGCTCGGCGGCCATGTCCACGTTCGAGGCTTCCAGCGAGGCCACTTCCAGCGAGCCGATCACGCCGGAACCGGCCTCGCCGTAGATCGGCTCGCCGGTGGTCGCGTTCGGCTGCCAGGAGGTGCCGTCCACCGCGGTCAGGCCGGATTCGCTGGGGAACACGGCCAGCGCCAGGCGGCCCACTTCCTGGCGGCTGCCGTTGCTGTACTGCACCTGGATGCTGCCGTCCTCGGCCAGGGTGGTGTCGACCACGGTCCCCGGCGCGTTGCCGTTGGCGCGGTTGGTGGTGGTGTTGAAGTCGCCGCCGAAGAAGGTGGTGGTGGCGTAGTTGATCGCCACCTGCAGCGGCTCGGCGCCATCGGGGGTGCCCAGGCCGATGCTGACCGGCGCCGCCGGCGCGGCCAGCTGGCCGGTGGTCCCGAACTGCAGGCTGGAGGTCACCGGGCCGGTGCCATCGTCCACCAGGGTGCCGTCCACCGCGTAGTACACGGTGACCTCGTTGCCGGCGCCGCGCACGAAGTACTGGCTCAGGGTGTGCTGGCGGCCCAGCGAGTCGTACAGGCTGGAAACCTGCACGCCGTTGTAGGTGGTGGCGTCGGCCATGTCGAACGCGCCGGCCGGCGGCTGCCAGTCGGCGGACATGTTGCCGGCGTAGTTCAGGGTGGTGCTGGCGGCGGCCGGCATCGCCTCGGTGGGCACGCTCAGGTCGCCGAGCACGCCGCCGGTGGCGGTGCCGTAGCCCTGCACGCGGCGGCCGATGGAGTCGACCACGAAGCCGTCCTTGTCCACGCTGAACTGGCCCAGGCGCGAGTACACCATCGCGCCGCTGCTGTCGCGGGCGACGAAGAAGCCGCGGCCCTGGATCGCCGCATCCAGGCTGCGGCCGGTGGCGAGCACGTTGCCGCCAAGGCTCATCGACTGCGTGGTCGAACCGATGTACACGCCGCCGGCCTTGCCCTGCGAATAGGCCGAGGCGAAGTTGGCGCGGCCGGACTTGAAGCCGTAGCTGCCGCTGTTGGCGATGTTGTTGCTGATCTGGTCGAGCTGGCCGGTGACTGCGTTGAGGCCGCTGAGTGCGATGTTGAATGCCATGGACCGTCAGGCTCCTTGCTGCGAGG
>Ga0065721_10004899_pt1 | contig 18497 bp, 11 predicted proteins | sample Mesricmetagenome_FD_59108 | JGI IMG/M metagenome (GOLD analysis project Ga0065721, IMG submission 59108) | Mesophilic microbial community from rice straw/compost enrichment Sample: eDNA_1 v2 (version 2) | ecosystem: Engineered > Solid waste > Grass > Composting > Bioreactor | place: USA: Davis... | reverse complement strand
GAAGGACAGACGAAACCCGGCGCCCTCAAAAACGCCCTGATGGGAGTGATTGAGGACGTCGAATCCGGAAACACGCTGTCGGAAGCGATGGCCAAACAGCCCAAAGCCTTCGACAACCTGTACGTCAACATGGTGAAGGCCGGGGAGGCCGGGGGTGCTCTGGAAATCATTCTCCAGCGACTCGCTGAGTTCAAAGAGCGTGCTCAGAGCCTGAAGCGAAAAGTGCAGGGGGCCATGATTTACCCGTGTGCGGTGATCACCGTCGCTACCGCAATCGTCGGCTTCATCATGTACTCGATCATTCCGAAGTTTAAGGAAATCTTCCTTGGCTTCGGCGTGGAGCTTCCCGGCATGACCGTCATGCTGATCAACATGAGCGATGCCGTCGTCGCTTACTGGTACCTCATTCCGGTGATCCCGCTGGCCCTCTTTATTATGGCGAAGATCATACGCAAGAANAAAANNGGAGCNTACATCATCGACNGGGTGTCGCTGAAAATACCACTACTCGGGATGATCCTGTCGAAATCGACGGTCGCCAGAACGTGCCGGACACTAGGGACGCTCATTGCCTCGGGGGTGCCGATTCTCGAAGCCTTATCCATCGCTCGCGACACAGCGGGCAATGAAGTCTTTCGAAAAGCGTTTGACCATATTCACGCTGCCATTCGGGAAGGGGAGTCGATGGCGGTCCCCCTTCGGGAAACACGCATCGTGGACGATCTGGTCGTCAACATGGTCGACGTGGGTGAAGAGACCGGGGCCCTGGACAACATGCTTTACAAGGTGGCCGACGTCTACGACGAAGAGGTGAGCGTGCTGGTGGAAGGTCTGATCAACATGCTCGAACCGATCATGGTGGTCGTCCTGGGTTTGATCGTCGGATTTATCGTGATCGCCCTGTTCATGCCGCTGGTCAAACTTCTCAACGACCTTTCGTGAGACAAATGCAGGAAATGCAAATGGTTGGAAACAAAACTGATGGAACGGCACCACATCTGCTTAACAGGAAATCGGGCCCATCCATAACGCATTTCCGATCAGATCGAAACAGAAATCGGACGGATGCCAAATCTCGTGCATCATTCCGCGACATGTTGTGTTTTGTTTTTGAACCCGCACCCAGTTCCCTAACCAGAACCCCTGTCATGCAGCGTTCGCCGTTTTTTGAAGTCCAACGCCGCCGTGGTGACAAGAAAACCTCTCTCGCAGGGGGGCGCCACGGGTTCACCCTCATCGAATTGATGGTGGTGCTGGTCGTGATCGCGATTCTCGCGGGGATGTTGCTCCCAGTACTGGGCAGCGCTCGCCGCACGGCTCAGGTCGCTCGTGTCTCTGTCGAGATCAAGAGTCTCGAAGCCGCCATTGCGGCGTTCAAGCTGAAATATGGGGTTGAACCACCGAGTGTGTTTCGTCTGCGGGAAGATGGAGCATACACAAACGATCCAATCGACCGTGAAAGCCTGGCCGTCATGCGCCAGATTTGGCCGGAGTATAAGGCGACGGATGGGACACCGGATCTCGACGGGGATGGTTCTAAGACGAGCGTATACACCATGAATGGTGCAGAGTGTCTCGTCTTCTTCCTGGGGGGACCACAAATGATTGCTTCCGGAGGAACCTCAACCCCGGGGAGCATGACAAACTCAATCCCTCTCGGTTTTTCAGCAAACCCCACCAATCCCTTTGCAACGGGGGGGACCCGGGTTGGGCCTTTCTTTGAATTTGACGCCGCCCGACTGATGGACCTTGATGGGGATGGAGTCCCCGAATACGTGGACCCCCTTCCCGGGCAGACAATGCCCTATCAGTATTTCAGTTCCTATGGGGGTCGTGGATATCGTCTGCGTGACCTGGTCAACTCCTCCGGTTCTCCCATTACGGACGACGCGCTAGCTCAGTTCGAGGTCATTCCCGGCACTTTGAAAAGCGTGTATTATCAGACCGCCCGGCCCATCTCTTCTCCCTCAGCATCCTCCTCAGCATCCTCGCCAACACACACGATTGGGTACTGGAATCCCAAAGGCTTCCAGATTATCTCCCCGGGATTCGATGGGGAGTATGGAAAGGGGGGAGGCTATCGCGACAAAAAATTCTTTGACGACGGCTCCAGACCGCGGACCTCGCAGGAATCCTCGTTCGAAAACGACAACATTACCAACTTTTCCGGGGGAGTGCTGGTCCGGTGATCAACATGAACATGTTACAGCTGCGTAATCACCTGCCACGGAAGAAACCGGCGCACCGGCACGGAGCCTTTACGCTCATTGAGATGCTCATCGCCATCGGCGTTGTCTTGCTGCTGGTTGGTCTCCTTGTCTCGGCCATCGCTCCTGCCATCGAAGGGGCCAAGGTGACAGCGACCCGTGCCATCATCGGTCACCTGGACAGCCAGCTGCGAATCCGTCTCTCGGCATTCAACACCATGATGGACACCGCGGACAAGAAGGACAGTCCGACCGAGAGGGCCATTCTTCGGATCATGAATGATAAAGGGTTCAACAAGAACGATGCAAAGGCGTACTATCGAAAAGTCCGGTATCGGATGGAGTTTCCCCAGCAGGTGAAGGACCTGACGTTTACCGGTACAGGGATGGAAAGCGCGGAACGTTCTCCTCTCGCCTATGCAATTGACTCCCCTCTTTTGGCAATAGTCAAGCAGGCGCTGAATACAGACTCCTACTCCGCAATCCTGAATGATCAGGTCAGCAGCTCCGAGTTACTTTATCTTCTGCTCACAGAGGGACACTCGATCGGAAGTGAATCCTATTCCATTGAGGGAATCAGCTCACAATACATTACGGATGAAGACAAGGATGGGTTGATGGAAATTCGTGATGCCTGGGGCAACGAAATTCGCTTTTATGCAACCCCAACCGCACTGTTTCGCCCGGACCCTGCTGCCGGAAAGGACGACAATGGTCTGACGCCTCTGAATCTGGAGCTGGGGGCGCGCTTCCATTTCCAGACAATCCCCAAGGATAATTCTACCGGAGAACTTTATCAGGACCCGCTCGACAAACTCGGTCGTATGGCAGGTCGGCCGCAGCTCACTGAAGCGAATTACTATCACCCATTAACCTATTTCGGGTTTTTGATCGTCTCTCCAGGACCGGACAGGGAATTAGGATTAAACGAACCAAACGCAGCGGGGTTGGCTCGCCATGCGCAGCCTCTTTCGACAGATAAAGACTCCTCCGAATTCCAGGCAATGTTCGACAATATCACCAATCACCAGAAGTAACTGTTCGCCCATGCAACGTTCTCGAGCCATCATCCGGGATTCCTCTCACCGGGGTTTTACTCTGGTAGAGCTGCTCGTGGCGATGTCCATCATCATCATTCTGTCCGCTGTTGCGATCACCGGTTTCCGGTCCGCCTATGAAGCAGACCGGGTCAAGGAGGCGGCCTCGGTGCTCCGGGGGGCCATTGAAGGGGCCCGTTCCCGTGCCATCCGCGCGGGAGACAACAGAGGCATTCGTCTTCTTCTGGATCCTGACGACAACCGAATGGTCACCAGCATCGTCTACATCGCCCCGACAGAGCAAATCACCGGATATCTCAGGTACGAATATGATTCAACAGACTTGATTGGACTTGAATCAAAAGGGAAATGGCGAGTCTTCGATGTCACGGAATTCGTTGATCCGACCAACTATGTCAACTGGCGACAGCTGTATCGGATGGGGCTGCTCCGTCCCCAATGCGAAATTCAATTTAACGGGCAGGTGTATAGGCTTGAATCTCCCGTCCCGCTGAGACCTGGCCCACAGGCAGAAGATGATGCGTGGACCATTAGTGCCGGCAGCGAGCTGGGAGATGGCAGCGTCCCGCCTCTACCAGTCGATCTGGACACCACAGAACCCGGAGCGGGGATCGGGTTGCACAATTCGATGGACATCATAAACAGCCCGAGGGCCTCTTTGCCCGTTCCATATACGTTGACATTACTCCCCTCCATTCTCGAAGGGGCATCACCGGTCAGTCTCCCCGCGAGAACCTGCATCGACCTCGATGGAAGCCAGGTGCCGAAAAGATGGCGTCCATTGACGACAGGGCAACCTTATGGCCCCCGCGCCAATAACGGCGAGGTCTGGCCAATGGACATCATGTTCAACAAGCGGGGGGTCGTGACAAACGACTATATCACCGAAGGGTTCTTCCACTTTCGTGTCGCTGATCGAAACGATGTCTTGGCAGCCCGGAATAACATCCCCGCTCTGGCCAATCCCACATCCTATCCGGTTGTTGTCAAAGACCCGGAACACCCTGCAAAAGTAGTGACGCTTCAGACGCATACTGGGATGCTACGAATTACCAATGTGCATAACGAAGAATCGACAGGATCTCCTCCGGTTTATAATACGGCCATTCTGTCTGACAAACCATTTCGTAACGGGATCCTCGGCAAGGAGGCGAAGTAATGATTCGAAATTCGCGCTCGCTGCCATTTCCCCGATCCCTTCGAGGGGGGGCCACGCTGACGGAAGTTCTCATGGCGATCCTGATCATGAGCATCGGGATTGTCTCCGTGTGCGCGCTCTTCCCGATCTCCATCGTCAGCTCCATCCGCGCCACCCAGCTCACCAACGGCAAGATCCTCCGGGAAAACGTCAACGAACTGGTCCATTGCGTCCCGGAATTATTGGAGCCTCCGTTCGGAGAACCGTGGAATGTCAACTTGACCTGGAAAGGGCCTTGGCAACCCAACACCATATTCGAACCCAATGACATTATCTGGCCATCCATTCCCCCAGGGTCTCTGGTTCCAAATCCTTATTTCGCACTTCGATGTTCAAGTCCAAATCCCGGACGTACTGGGAATGTCGAACCAGAATGGGGCATTGGATCTCAGTATTCTGATGGCGACGTGGTGTGGGACCCCATCCCGATCCCGAATTATGTTGTCGACCCCTACGGGTTTCATTTTTCAGGAGTCGCCGAACAGCGAGTCTTCGGGAACCGTGACGCCATAAGCATAAGTGAGACAATTTCGTATCTCGATTTCCTTCCGCGCCGAAGTTCCGGGCCGCGATTTAACCAGAATGCTGCGGTCCAGTTTTTCGCTGCACCTGATTCCTGGTCGGCCGATGTGCAGGAGTTCCCTGTGAGCATCGTCTCCCCCTCTCCTGATGTCGGCTCAGCCTATCCGAATGGAAGTCAGATCACATTCCCTTCCAATATCAATTTCGACAACATTTCCACCGATCCACGAGTTTCCAGGGTCATCTTCTCGACCCCCGATGGAAAAGAGTCGCTCGTTCGATATCCCGTTGCGGGCCTTGGCAACAAACTTGAAGTTGCCCTGCAGATTCCTTCCACGTTTCTTGGACCGGCTCGCATTGAAAGCTATTCCCCGCGATATACTTACTTCCTGACAGTTCGAAATAACGGGGTAGGCGTGGATCCGACGATCACCTGTGCCGTTGTTTTCAATCGGCAGACAGCAGCGTTCGCCGAACACGCTTACCGGGCAAACTTTGGAAACAGCGAATTTTCGGGGGACCCGGATCTGATCGAATCGGGTCTCGATGAAGACCAGGTGAAAATTGTTTGGACCACAGATGAACCTGATCCATTTCTGAAAGTCGGCTCGTATCTCCTGGATGCCCGGGCATTGGTTTTTTATCGAATCGTTGCCATCAGACGCTCGGGGAACACCGCCCTGATTACATTAAATCGCCCGGTGGAAGCATTGACACGGGGACAACCCGGATTGGCCATCATGATGCCGGGAATCATTCATGTTTATTATGTCCCGTTAACATTGCATTCGAATCAGTAAACCACTCAGGCAGAATCAACTTCTGTTCAGCGACATCGCCATGAATCGCAAACACAACGTTACCCCAGTCATCGCGCCCCGGTGTCATCGCCATTCCGGCTTCACGCTGGTGGAAATGCTCGTGGCCACCGGGCTGGTGGTGTTAATCATGTCGCTGTTTGCACAGATTTATTCAACCGCGATCACGTCGATCACTCAGCAGAGGGGGATGGGGAATAACGACCAGAAAGCCCGCATTCTGACGCAGATCCTTCACAACGATCTCTCCCGAATGACGTACAAGCAGGCGTATGTGGGAGGAGTGGCGACCGTTCCCGGAATCGTCCCCCTCGCTCCCGGAGACGCGGGCACCGATGGCGAATCGGGCGTTCTCGACCAGCAAAACCAGAGAGGATACTTCTACTTCTCGGAGAACGATCCCTGGAATTCATCGGATGATGTATTGCAGTTTACTGCGGAAGTCTCTGGTGACAACTTAACAGTAGAAGACCTGTTTATTGGGAAAGTTGCGACGATCAACAGTCCCCCGATAGATGAACCAGCCACGGACGGAGTGAGTCAAGATTTCGGACAATCGCGCTTTGCGGAGATTTCGTATTTCTTGCGAAACGGAAACCTGTACCGTCGCGTTCTCCTTTTAAGAGACATGCCGAACCCCAGCGACCATGAACAGCCAAGAACAGATGAAACAACTCGTATTTTTGGGCTGGACAATGAAAATTGGCCTGGGTTTTGGCGAGACTTTGATTTTTCAGCGACACGCGTCTTCGATGATCTTAACGATGGTAACATGAATTCATTGGTGAGTTCCCTGTGGTTTCATGGTAAGAATTCGCTCAACAATACGAACGAAGACATTAATTACCAGCTTCCACTCGGTCTCCCGTGGAACCGATTTGGACATCTCAACGATCAGCGACCGACGGCAATCCACCACGGACATCCGCGCGAATACCTGAACCCCGATGAAGACCGGTTCATCGGACGGTTCACTCATCAGGAAACATCTTCCCCCGGGATGTTGTACCCCGGGAATGAGGACTTCGCCTCCTTCAATCGCGGATTCAGCGGCACATACGATTACGACAACGACGGCCTAACAGGCCTCACCGACGGAGACCGCATGGGTGAAGATATCCTCCTGACCAATGTCGAATCCTTTGATGTGGAAGTCTGGGATTCGCATGAGCAGTTAATGAGGTTCGTTCAACTTGGTCACGATGAGCGCGATGGAGACGGGAATATCATTGGCCATTTTGCCCAAAGTTCGGATTATCAAAACCCTAATTATGGGCCTCGAGCAACCGGGAACAACATCTTCGACACGTGGCACCCCCAGGCAACATTTGGGAACATGGCCAATCCCCCGCAAATGCCCCCATTCAGGCCACTCCGTGTCAATTTCGACGCGAATGACCCAAACAACGAGTGGAAGGCAGATAACGATTACGTCATCGGAGATCGGATTCGTCATCCAGATTTGACAGATGGTTCAAACTACAGCAACAGCTGGTACCTGGAGGTGGTAAGAACAACCACAGGCAAAAATCCTGGGAGGTCATCTGACCCAGACGGGGCTTTATTAGGAGGCATCGTACCGGGTGAGGAACGGCAAGATAACGAACTTGTCTGGAGATGTTTTGAAAACCGCATCGGACTGCGGGCGATTCGGATCACGATCCGTTACATCGATCAGCAGACACGAATCCCCCGGCAGGTCACCGTTGTTCATTCATTTGTCCGATAATCCGGCACGTTTACGTTTTTATCTCCGTTCATCCTGAATCCGTTCATCTTTCAATTCAGCAACAAACAGCAATCAGTCACGCCGCAGGGCGTTTTATCACTGGCAGGTCTCGGGCGACACAAGGAACAAAATCATGAGAATGCACCTTGCCCAATCAGCGGGTCATCGTCGGCGCGGAGGAGCCGTGATCATCGTGGTGCTCTCGCTGATGACCACACTTGTCTTTCTGGGACTCTTCTTCTTCGGATGGAGCAGCCAGGAAGTGGCCAATGCGGAACTGTTTGCTGACCCGGACGATGAAGGACTCCCGGCGATCGACCCGTACGTCCATCTCGACCGAGCCGCCGAACAACTCATTGTCGGGACGCGGGGGGAGTTCTTCACCAGTGCCCTGTGGGGGGGGATGCATTCGATGCTCGCCCACGAAATCGGCCAGATCAGGCCCGACCTCACCCCAACCGACACCAATGTCTCCACTGGGACCGGAATCATGGTCCGGTTCAAGGATGACGGGAACGGCTACCCTGATGTGAATCCGGACGGAACCTTTGACGACCCGGATTACTTTCAGCTGATTTACGACGGGATCGATCCAATGAGTGATGATCCCCAAAACCCCGATCGACTGACACTTGAACTCAACCTGTCGAACTTTGCCATTAATTACAGCGTACTGGCACAGCCGGTTCGGGGAACACTGGCCAATCCGCTGGATGCATTTACCCAACCAGACGCAAGTAATCGCATTCCGTTTTATCGGCCCGATGTTGATTACACCTATCCGGACATCAACAGCCTGTTCCTGGCGCATGAAGAGGTGATCAGTGATCCCGACAACCCCGGGGTCAAGATCCGGGTCCTGATTCCTTCATTCTTCCGTCCGCAGCTGTTTCCGGAAATGCGTTCACGAAACACGGCCGGTCCCTGGTCGAATGCATTTCTTCAGCTCTATCACGACAGCAGTTATCAACGCAAGGTGCTTCGGCCCCACAAGGAACACCAATACCCCGGTGGAACTCCTCGCTATCTCACCGGCGCAACGTCGGCACAGAGTGGCAATACCAGCCGGATTTTGTCTCCGTTTCCATTTCCGCAGTCGGCTGAAGAAGCCCAGATGGGGATCTTCAACAATGTCTCCACCTTGCCGGATTATCCAAATCTGAGCGACACCTACAGCCTTCTGGATGTCGACCTCGACAACGACGGCGTGAAGGATGCGATCTGGATCGACCTGGGATTACCGATGCTTACGCTCCCCGGAGGCGATCAGTTCGTCCCGATGGCCAGCTTTAAGGTGGTCGATGCTGATGGCCTCCTCAATCTGAACGCTCACGGCAATATGGAAGGACTGACCAAGTACGATCCGCCCCGGTTTCCGGGGGACCTGAGCGGCCCGCTTGAACCGATTTCAGTTTCGAACCTCGGGATGTCAAGGAGTGAAGTCAATCCCATCTGGGCCCTCAATGGGGATGTCGACAATTCGGGACTGACGCCGACGGAACGGGAAGCGGCCTTAAAAAATGTGATCGACCGCTTCGGCCTCGCAACGGTTCCCTCTGTGGTTCCTCCTCTGGCCCTGGCGAACATGGAATGGACAATGCTGTTGTCAGGCTGGCATCCCTTTAACAGCCAGGATGCAACAGCGGGTCGTTACGGAGAGAAGGAGTATTTGGCAACTGGTGGTCTTCCGAGATCCGGGGCAACAGGGTCCGATGACGACGGTGACGGTCAGGCACCAAACGGATACGGTCAGATTCAGGATGCTGTCGAAGCATTATTGGGGCTATCCAACAGAGGATTCGTCCACCCGCTAGCTCCGACTGGTCTAGGTCTTCCAGGGTTTAATGAGCTCAGTTCGTTCGATTCATCGAATACAAACCCAGCGTATGTGATCTCCGGACCGAATGGAGCTGTTCGTAACATCCGGTCAAATCTTTTCGCCAACAATCCGTCTGGCTGGCCCAAATACTGGAACTTCCAGCGACTTGGTGGCAGCCCGTACCTGTCCGACCTGATGGTTCGCAGCCTGAGCAATGAGATCAATGAACTGGTTGATGAAGCGGATGAGGTCATTCTGGAGCCGGGGAATATCAATTATGGACTCGTCGATAGTCCGTTCGGTCCGTCAGAAAACGCGGCACTCCACCTGAGCAATAGTGACCTGTCCAAACAACCGGTCTCGTCCCGAGCTAAAATTCTGGCCTCAGCAAATTTCCAGCATGTCCCAAATGCCGCCCAAATCCGGTCCCGGTTCACCACGGACTCTTGGGACCGACTGGAATTTAACGCGAATCCTTCATCGCTGGAGTCATGGGTCTGGACAAACGGGCAGTTCCCCCCGATGGTGGACACAGCTGCGGGGCAAGTCCAGCCATTCCGCCAGGAACTTCGAAACCTGCTTCATACGGATACCTACACCGATTCGCCGCCGGGACCGGATCGCCAGAATTCCCGACACCGGTTGAATATCAACAAGATTCTTTCGGATGACCAACGGTCAATCCCCGACGGCCATCAATTGAAAAGCGTCGTCAAGCGTGCCTTTGAAAACGGAAGCCCGCGCTATCGCGATCTCGTTCCTCACCCGGAATCGATCAGCGGGGGAACCACATCGTACCTCCTGACAGCGATGCACCATACCGATGATGTCGAACCAATCGGATTTCACCTCATTCAGACAGACCCCTGCGCTCAGGAGTGGTGGGCTCGATACGACCGCCAGCGACTGGCTCGGGACATTTACTGCCTGCTGTGGACAGTCGGATTCATTGACGAGTTTGACGACACGCTGACCTCGGAAGAAGTCGAAACAGAACGGAAGCGTCGGGCGCGGGAAATGGCCCAGTTTGCCGTCAATGTCGTCGACGCTATGGACCGGGATAATGTGATTACCCGTTTTGAGTATGATCCTGACCTTCGCGATGGCTGGGATCCAGATCCTGCCAATCTGGAGGTCGCTTATGGAATTGAAGACCACCTGCTGACGTTCTCCGAAGTCCTGCTTGTGGAAACCGCCTCAGAGGATGAAGATTCCGAACGGACGCTGCATAAAGAAGAGGAAGACAAGGGGCATCGATTCCTCTATGTCGAGCTTCGGAATGCGAGCCCGTATCAGGTTTCGCTTGCGGACGACACCTGGAGGATCGTGCGTCTTCAGGGAGATGGGTCCAGCAACGCCGTTGATATTGCCGTCGAGTTCAAGGCCCCTTCGTCAGGCAACGCCAAAGCCATCGGCGCCGGTGAGAACTTCGTCATCGGATGTCACGACGGGACAGTGGTTAACGGGAATGGAGAGAAGATTGGCAGTGATTTTTACGTCAATGTGGAGACAGACGACAATGATGGTCCACTCCAACTTATCATTCCCCGGGCTCAGGGGACAGATAAAGAAATCGACAATAATACCGAGCGCCCTGATTCCCTGCTGGACCTCGACCTGACACCTGCTGATGAATCCAAAGATTTCTGGACGCCAACTGAACAGCAATCGGGCTTTGGTGGTGTTGCACTTGTGGAGCCCCTGGAAGGAAGCACATCTGGTCCTGGGTTTACGTTAGTCCTTCAACGGAAGCAGAATCTGTCTGTTCAAGCTGGATCGAGCAACGATTGGAATGAGTGGGTCGAAGTTGATCGTTGGACCGTCGATCCCACTCAGTTTGGAGCATCATCCCCAATTTCTCTTGGTTCCAATCCGACTCTGGCAACCATTGAAAGTCAACTCAAGGCCCGAAAGAGCCAGGAGCGTTTGCATCCGTTTACAGCTCAGAACCAACTGAACCCGGGAAGCGACATCCGAAACCATTCGCTTCGTGCCAAAGGAGATCCGGAAGCTCATTATGCGAATGAGATCTGGAGGGAGGCTCACTCAAACGATCCGTTCCCTTACTGGCAGCCGCATTTCAATCGCGACTTCTCCTCGGCGATGGAGCTGCTTTCGGTGCCGCTTTACGGGAACTATTCCCCAACCATTACGGAGAACTGGTCTGACAACGTCTTCGGGGGGGTCAACCGGAACCTTGTCTATGGAGACGCCATGACAGGCCACCGGACGGCAGCGGCACGGATCCTGAATCCACAGGCTCCAGATGTCGACGAGATGCCATTGCCAAGCTGGGTACCAACGGACCTGTCAGACGATGCGGCCCACTACCGCAACCGGTGGTATCGGCTGCTAGAGTTTGTCGATGTAAAATCGCAGAACGATTTGAGGATGGATCAGATCACCGCAGTTCATCGCCGAACTCCGGGGAAAATCAACCTCAATACGGTTCGCGATGAAACGGTTCTGGCTGGACTGATTGATGATCCGTACCATATCAATCCAATCACGTCAGATCGACCGACCCAGGATCAATATGATGCAGGAAGAAACTGGTATCTTGATCTTCGTCGTGCGCGGGACGGGGTTGATCCGCTCATGGAAGTTGCGGGACTCCAGAACATCTTCATTCCCGGAGGGTTCCGTTCCCGCCCCTTCCGGTCGTTGAACCATCTGGATGCCCCGCATCTGAATGCATCCGGCAATCCCGTTCCCCATTCGCCGGACCTGAGCCTGAATCAAACGGTTCTCCGCCGTCGCCCCACGACGGGAAGTGAACTCGGTCTGTTCGAAGCCCGCAGTGAGGGGGATCTTTCAGAGAACAAGGTTGATTTCCATACGAGAAACCGTCTCCTTGCGAAGATCCACAACAACAGCACGACTCGCAGTCACGTGTATTTTGCGTGGATCGGGATCGATTTCTTTGAAGCCCACTATGCTGAGAACAATCCAGCCCTGATCCAAATCGGAGGATTGGCCGAAGACTTGCCACGATACCGGATGTTCTGTGTGATCGATATGTCCCGTATTGAAGAAGCATACAATCCTGAGACCGGGACATTCGATTTCCGGAAATTCATCATTCACAGGCAGCTTTTGCCGTAAAATATTTCGGCGGAGTCCGTTTATGGATTAAGATTTGCTACTTTTCTGGATGGTGTCAGTCGGAGAGATCGGTTTTTCCGGAAAACATGGGAAAGCGGACGTTCTGGCTGGCCTCGATCTCGGGAGAGTGGCAAAATTTACTGTAGGAGGAAACGCCAGCGCGGCGAATTGCGGCATCCGGATGTGTCGTCCCGCCACAGTTGGCAACCATTTCGAGAGTGACGAGAATTCAGGTCTACCCATCTGCGGGCTGCGGTCCCTCCACTTCGGGTCACAGCTTGAGTCGGTCAAACGAAGTGGAGTCCCGGTCAAATCGGTTTGATTTCGAAACCATCAGTTGTCTGTTCCCATTTTTGAAGAGCGGAGAAAGAACGTCATGAGAGTTCGCCTCGCGAAGAAATCCAGAAAGCCCCAGCGTGGCGGCTTCACCCTGATCGAACTACTGGTGGTGATCTCGATCATCGCCGTGCTGGCCAGCCTGATCCTCCCCGGCGTCCAGAACGCCCGGGAAACAGCTCGCCGGACTCAGTGTATGAACAGCATGAAGCAGGTCGCTCTGGCTGTCCAGAACTTCTCAACCGTCCATAACGGCCGGATTCCAGCTCTGGTCGGAGACATTGATTACTATATTCCTCCAGCTTCCGGCACGGATCCTGTCGCTCGTCCTGCCCCTTGGACTGTCCAGGTACTCCCGTTCATCGACGAAACTGGTGTTTTTAATATCCTGACGGATCCAGAAAAAGCCCTCGTCCAGTATGATTCAATCAAAGACAACAGTATTAAAACATTTAATTGCCCCAGTAGCTTGTCTGCAGACAACGCAGGAAACCTTGGGTTTGTTGCCAACACTGGATATTTGAACTCAGCAGCCTGGAACACGAGCGGCACAGTCGAAAACGAACACCGCTTGGACGCCTACGGTTGGGGCCCCACAATGACTGCATCAAGTGGCGTCTTCTTTCGCCAAAACACAAACACAAACTCAAACCTGAATACATCACCAATAAAGATGTCTTTAGACCGAATCAAAGATGGTCTTTCACAAACAATTATGTTCTCTGAGAACATTAACGCCGGACGTTGGTTGCCAACTCCGATTGATCCCAATGGTGCAGGAACTGGAGATTTGGGATTTGGCATCCCAATCACTGTATCAGGCAGCAGCGCCCCGTACACCGTTACAGGATCGGGAACCTCTATCACCGGAAATAATGAGCCGGTTTTCATAGCAATGGGGGTAGGCTCGGGTAATTTCATCCCGGATGAAGCTAAGATTAATGCCCAACTTTCAAGTGCTGTGAACCGGAGTAGCCCTCGTCCTTCCTCACTGCACCCACAGGTCGTTAATGTCTTTTTATGCGACGGAAGCGGACGAACGTTGAGCCAGCAAGTTAACGATCGAGTTTACGCGAGACTGGTTTCATCAAACGGAAATCATTACGGTCAAACACCACTGAGCGGAAATGATTTCTAATCGACTAATCCCGCTATTAGCGTCTTGTCTTCAACAACCAGAGGGGCATCTGCTAACAAGTTGACTTGTCGATTTGAGTCAGAAGTTCTTGAGCGGCCTGATTTCAATGGATCGGGCCGCTTTTTTGTTTGAATTCATATAAGCTCGCTTTCGCTTGAGAGGATCATGAAACCAAGAGCAGGTGAAGATCTACATTCGAAAGATTAAGACGATCCTCCTGATTGAATACGCACTTCGGACTGTTCGCCCCAAGCAACTGAAGAAGGGATGACCGTAAAAAATCGGCGAGAAGTCACCCATGGCCATTCGTCGTGAACCTGACCATTTCTTTCATCACCCGATCGGTGGAGCTCAGAGCAGAGAAGCTAAGAGTTTGCAAAGAGGGGTCTCAAGACCGCTTCAGCGTCGACACACCGGCAGCGGAGAAGTCGACGGGGAGACTCCGTTCGGTGATTGTTCCGGAGCTGACACGCAAGCTGTGAAAGTGGCACAGGGCAATGGCGCAGGCATCCGCCACGTCATGCGGTTCGAGAATCGTCGGCAGGCCCAGTTCCCGCTGAATGGCGTACTGGATCTGCTCCTTGCTGGCGGTTCCGCTCCCGGTCAGCAGCCGTTTGACCTGTTTCGGGGAATAATGCGTCAGCGGGCAGTTTCGTGAGGCAATGGCATAAAGAATTGCCCCGCGGGCGTGGGCCATCATCAGGGCGGCCTTCGGGCTGCGGGGCATCGAGAAAATCTGCTCAATGGCGGCCGAATCGGGCTGAAATTCCTCCAACAGCTCCCGAATGCCGTTCCCGATCTCCATGACCCGCTCTTCGAGGCTGGCAGTCCGGGAGGAACTGATCACTCCCCCTTCGATCAGCACGGGGCGTCCGTTGACGCGACGGATCAGGGCATATCCGGTGCGGTTCAGACCGGGATCGATCCCGAGCGAGACCGTCGCTCGTTCACCGGAGAAGACATTGCCCAGGGAGATTCCCATCCCGCCGACCTCGCTGTGAGACTGTCGTTTGGGGGCCGATCGATGTTCCGACACGGCGTGTTCCTCCCTGTTGTCGCGTATTTCAGGCGCTCACTTTGGTCAAACCAGACGTCCCCGCAGAATAGCAGAAATCCCAGTAATCCCGGCACATTCTTTCGATTTTTGCTCAAGCGCCCGACGGGAATGATCATTCTTCCTGCAGGCGATACAGGGGGAGATAGCGGTAATAGACCTCCAGACTGAGAGTGGCAATGGCGGTCGAGTACATGCGTCCCCCGTAGCCCCCCCAGATGTCGCGCGGGTCCCAGCTGCCGGCCAGAGGCCCGGTCGTTCGCTGTTCCGAGATGAGCAGGTCCCGGACGGTGGAGTTCCAGGTCTCCCATTCGGGGCCGCCCCGCTGATGCATCGCCAGCGTTCCGTAGTACCAGTAGTAAAAGTTCAGCGTTGATCGCCGGGGCATGTTGGCCAGCATGATCTGAACCGCCTCCCGGCTCTCCTGACTGTTGTGATCCAGTCCGAGCATCTGTCGACAGAAGAGGACTTCCGCCGTCAGGGCAGCGCTGGCAGCTTCCTTGGAGCGGTATCCAGCCAGTCCGCCATAGTTCCCGAGTTGCCGGACCAGAAGAAACTTCTTCATCCGCTCGATCCGCTCGGGATCGACGTAAATCCCTGCCGCCTGAGCGCTCTTCAGGGCCATCACCTGCCAGCCGAAGATACTCATGTCTCCTTCCCGCTGGCCCTTGATGTACCGCCAGCCGCCATCAACATTCTGGACATCCAGAATGAAGTTGACCGCCAGCTCGAGAGGTTCGCGCAGCCATTGAGCCTGCGGACTCTCCCGCGACATGGCGTATGCTTCCCCGAGTGCGAAGGTCGCCATGGCATGGCAGTACATCGCTTCGTAGTCGGTTGCATTTCTGCCGAGGTAACCGGGGGTGCTTCCCCAGCCTTCGCCCCAGTGCTTGGTGGTCTGCCCATCCACAATCCAGCGCAGGGCCTTGTTGACCTGCGGCGAATACTGCCCCTGATCAACGGTGTTCAGCTTTCCAAGGAATGCCAACACCGCCAGAGCGGTCACCCCGACATCGGCCTGCCGACCAGGAACCCCGGAACTGGTGACCAGAACCGGGCCGTTTTCATCGTAATCGGTGGCGTTCCAGTAGCCCGCAGGGTCTTGAACAGAAGCCATCCACCGGAGGCTGCGATCAACAGCGGCCTCAGATTCCTGAGAGCCTCCGAACCGGAGCAGGGCCCGCTCGCGTTCCTCTTCCATCCGAAGCTTATAGACAGAGGGGACCTGTTCCCGGCCCGTGGGGCGGGCAAACGGATCAGAAGATCGTGTCAGTTGAGGAATTTCCGTTGGCATATTCAGCGAAGCGATCCCCGCATCTTCCGTGGGAAGTCGCTGAAGCGGCATCACAGGAAGATCAGCCGGTGGCAGGCCAGGGCGGGACCGGGGGCGTTCGATGTCTGCCAGATCCGGGGTCGGAACAGGAGTCCGCGGCTGGGTCCGGGCAGCGGGAGAATCAGGGACCATCGGTCGATCGAACATCCGCTGTGTCCGGTCGAGAACGGTTGGAGTCTGGGGAGCGGCATCCGGTGCCATCTTCCGCTCCACCGGAACATTCTCCGAGCGGGCCAGCTCAGCATCCGGAGTGGGTGTGTCGAGAAGATCGGGACGGGTCCGGTCTTCAACGAGCATTGATGAGGCAATGTCCGCCACATTGGAATCAGGCCGGTTTGCGGGAGCAGGTTCTACCGGCCGTTCGACCATCGGGAGGGAGCTGCGCTCCGGAGTGGTGAATGGAGCAGTGGACTCGGGGCGTTTTTCAACTGGAAGCGTCGCGGCGGGGAGGTCTACATCGGCCTGTTTCAGCTCCATTTGAGTCGGGGGGACCTGCTTCTGCTCAGGAACATCCGCAACGGCCTGCGGGAGCAGGGGACGGTCCGGGACTTCGGGGGTCTCCAGTGGAACAGATTCCATTGGCCGTTCCATCGGCATCTCTTCGAGAGTCCGCTGCTGCGGGATCTCGGTCCGTTCCCATTCACTTCGGAAGGTGCTATCGGGATTGGGAATTCCCTGAAAGAGTCGGGATGTTCCAGTCGCCCCTTTTTCATGGCTCTCTTCCGCTGAATCCGCATCGAGAATCGACGAGACGCGGATCGGCATGGAATCGAACTCAGCGAGCTGGGCAAAGATGTTGGCCCGGTATTCGGGGATCATCGTCACCAGCCCAGTGACCATCAGCAGGTGAACGAAGACCGAAAACGCCATCGCCTTGGAAGAGACCCTGCGGTCTCCCCAGCGGGTTCCGATCATCGTCAGAAGGTGGGCGGTGGCAAGGACCAGTCCGACGATCAGCACGAAGACCAGAAACGGCTGAAACAGAGCGATGACCAGCGGCACCAGTTGACGAAATTCTTCCGTCAGATCAATGGCAGCAAGCATCATTCAGTCCCCTGATCAATCCGGTTGGCGAGTTGAATGTTGCTGATGCGTGCCCGTTTGCAGATGTTCAGGACCGTCATCACATGCTGATAGGGGCCCTGGGCATCCCCCCGAATCACAACAACCTGATCTTCATACCGCTTGCGGGCGTCGACCAGATCCTGCTCCAGTTGCTCCATCGTCCGGATCTCCCGCCCCAGGTAGACCGTTCCATCGGGATGGATATTGATCACAATTTCATCGGGAAGGTCTGTGAGTGGCTGGGCCTCCGTCACCTTGGGAAGCTGGATTTCGTACTGGGTCTCCTGCCTGCGAAATTCGGTGCTGACCATGAAAAAAATCATGATCAACATGACGATGTCCACCATCGGAGTGAGAATCAGCGTCGGTTCTTCCTGAGCCACACTTTTGATTGGCATTGCGGAGCGTCACTCACGGACGAATGAAACGAAGGAAAATGGTCCCGGTCGATGTCCCTCTGAATCGGCATTTGTCAGGAACAGGAATGAACGGCTCCCCATCCATTGGCTGCCAGTCCACCAGGAAGCCTGACAACAGGCGCATCTTCAGAAATGATACCGACTGGCACCGAATTTCCCTACCGGAATCAGGAATTTCCGTCGTTTCGAGGTGCGCCAGTTCCGTAACTGAAACTGATGATCGGGCCAGAACAGATCGGGAAGTTCACTGAGATTCTTCCATCCATTCCTCAATTGCCTGTTTTAACAGCGTGTATTGTTCGGCGGTGTTATACAGATGACAGGAGGCGCGCACGTGGACATCGTCGTGCCAGCGGACAATGGGAATTTCAATCCGGTACTGGTCCCAGAGCCAGTTTTGCAGAGGATGCCGCTGATTGGGTCCCTGACCGGCATCGGAAATGGGGAGCCGGACGGTCACCATCGTCCCGGACCACTCATCCCCAGCGGGGGTGACCGCTTCTGTCCCGGCGATCGAGAGAAGCTGCTCACGGGCGAATTGACACAGCTCACGGGTCTCCTGCCGAAACCGCTGCACCCCATAGGACTTCAGAAACTCGAGTGCCGAGGGAATCGCGAGCCACGGACTGGGATCGAATGTTCCCGGCCAGTGAAATTCATCCTTCCACGACGGGGGACGCCCCATGACACTCCGCC
>Ga0065721_10005067_pt1 | contig 18509 bp, 16 predicted proteins | sample Mesricmetagenome_FD_59108 | JGI IMG/M metagenome (GOLD analysis project Ga0065721, IMG submission 59108) | Mesophilic microbial community from rice straw/compost enrichment Sample: eDNA_1 v2 (version 2) | ecosystem: Engineered > Solid waste > Grass > Composting > Bioreactor | place: USA: Davis... | reverse complement strand
CGGCAGCACCGAAAGCCGTGCGGAGACATGTGTCCAGCGCGGCGCGCTCGACGTGGCCTATTGTGACGCCGACGGCGATCTTGTCGCCGATCCCCCGACTGACCCCGCAAAGCTGCGGAATCCGAAGACGCTCGTCTGGGCCTTTGCGCCGATCGAGGACCCTGCCGTTTACGCGCAGCTGTTCCGGCCGTTCACGAAGCACCTCTCCACATGCCTCGACCGGCAGATCGTTTATTACCCGGTCCAATCCGTTGCCGCCGAAATCGCCGCCATGCGCGCCGGACGCCTGCATTTTGCAGGTTTCTCCACCGGGCCAACGCTTGAGGCCGTCAACCGTGCGGGTGCAGTGCCCTTTGCAGCGAAAGGACAAAGTGGTGAGGTGCGCGGCTATCGCCTGATCGCAATCGTACGGGCGGACTCACCGTATCAGACGCTGGCGGACCTGAAGGGCAAGCGCGTCGCCCATGTTTCCGCCGCCTCCAATTCCGGCAATCTTGCGCCTCGTGCATTGTTTCCCGCCGAAGGCCTGACGCCGGATGTCGATTATCGCCCTATCATGTCAGGCGCACATGACCGATCGGTAATGGGCGTACTGTCGCACGACTACGACATGGCGGCCGTCGCATCGGACGTACTTCAGCGACTGGTGGAGCGCGGTGCTGTCGATCGGACCGCGATCCGAACCCTCTATGAGAGCCCACTCTTTCCGACCTCGGCCTTCGCCCATGCCCACGATCTTGATCCGGACCTGACGGAGAAGCTGAAGGCCTGCTTCTTTTCATTCCGCTTCCCACCGGAAATGACCGCCGCCTTCAACGGCGACGAGCGATTTCTTCCTGTCCGCTACGACGAGGCCTGGAAGGCCGTGCGCGCAGTGACCGACGTTGTCGGCGCTTTGCCCGACTGATGCGCAAAGACAAGAACATAAACAGAAGTGATGCCATGACCTTGCAAACTGCTTCGTCCGAGGACACCCAACGTCCTCAGCCAGCTACGAAAAGACTATCGTATCTGCTGCGCGTCAACAGCGCCGACCCGACGCTGATGCTCGCGTTGTTGCTGCTGGTCGTGTTCGGTTATCTGATCTTGGCACCCGTCGTGCTTTTGCTCATCGATGCCGTGACCGTGCATTTCGCCGATATCGCCCGCACCAAGCAGGATCTTGGTGACTTGACGTTTTATTACCTGAACCGCGTGCTTGTCTCGCCCATTTCACGGGATCTGTTCTGGTGGCCGCTGGCCCACACCGCGATTATCTCGGTTGCCGCGATCGTTATCTCCTTCCTCGTCGGCGCCCCGATCGGCTGGCTGCTCAGCCGCACCGATCTCATCGGCAAGAAGTGGTTCTCGACTGCGCTGCTTTTGCCCTACATGTTACCATCCTGGACGTTTGCGCTCGCTTGGCTCACCCTGTTCAAGAACCGCACGACGGGTGGCCAGCCCGGATGGATGGAGACCTTTGGCTTCACTCCTCCGGACTGGTTGGCGTACGGAGCGCTACCGATCTCGTTGATCCTGGCGCTGCACTACGCGCCCTTCGTGATCCTGCTTTTCGGCAATGCGCTGAAGCAGTTCGACACACAGCTTGAAGACTCCGCACGAAGCCTCGGCGCCAGCCCGGCAACCGTTGCCCGGCGGATCATTCTCCCGTTGATGATGCCGTCGCTCGTCTCGGCCGCGACGCTCATTTTCGCGAAGTGCCTCGGCGATTTCGGCGTCGCCTATGTGCTTGGCGTGCCGGTCGGTTTCGACGTATTGGCAACCTCGCTCTTTCGCGCGATCTCGACCAGCCAGGCAGGTGCCTCGGCGGTTCTTGCCGGCGTCATCGTCCTGCTCGGGACGATCTCCATTATCATCGACATGCGCCTGCTGAAGGAAGCCAAGCGTTTCGTCACCATCGGCTCGAAAGGCGCGATGGTTCGCCAGACGCCGCTCGGTAAATGGCAGGCACCGGCATTCGCCTGGGCGCTTCTCGTCTTCATCATCAGCGCGGGTATCCCGCTCCTGGCGCTGACACTGACGACTGTGATGCGTGTCCCGGGTTCATTCAGCCTCGACAATTTCACGCTGGACTACTGGATCGGCACCGACCTCGGCACCACGGCATTGCGTCAGGGCATTCTGCTGACCGGCGAGTTCTGGCTTGCACTGTGGAATACGGTCTGGATGGTGGGGCTTGCGGCGATTGGCGCCGGTGTACTCGGCCTCCTCGTCGGTTATGCCGTCGTGCGTTCGCCTGTCGCATTCGTTTCGGTCGCGCTTCGCCAGATCACCTTCCTTCCCTATCTCGTTCCCGGCATCGCGTTTGCGGCGGCCTACCTCTCGATGTTCGCGGTCGCTCGCCCTCCCCTGCCGGCACTCTACGGCACGCCGATCATCCTCGTGCTCGCGATCCTCGCAGACCAGATGCCGTTTGCGTCCCGCGCCGGCATATCCTCGATGATGCAGCTCGGCCGTGAACCAGAAGAAGCAGGCCAGATCGTGGGTGCCGGCTGGTTCCGCCGCATGCGTTCCATCGTCCTGCCGATCCAGCGCAATGCTCTCGTTTCGGCGATCCTTCTGCCCTTCATCTCCGGCATCAAGGGCCTGAGCTTGGTCGTCGTTCTGGCGGTACCCGGCACCGACCTCCTGACAACCTACGCAATCCGCCTTGTCGACTATGGCTACAGCCAGGCCGCGAACGCCGTGGTCGTGATGCTCTGCGTCGTTGCCTTCACCGGCACGATGCTCGTCCAGAAAATCGGCAAGGCAAACCTCTCAGACGGCATGGGAAGCAAATAATGTCCAGCATCACCTTGGAAAACATCCGCAAGAGCTATGGCCGCAGCGGCCCGGCCGCGATCGCCAATCTCAGCATGGAGATCGGCGCATCGGAATTCCTCTGCCTGCTTGGCCCCTCCGGTTGCGGCAAGACCACTACCTTGCGAATGATCGCCGGCCTCGAACACCCGACGGATGGCCGTATCCTGGTCGACGGCAAGCCGATCGTCTCGGTGGCGGACGGCATCTTTACCGTGCCGGAAAAACGCAACATGGGCCTCGTGTTCCAGAACTATGCGCTCTGGCCGCACATGACGATCCGCGACAACGTCGCCTTCGGCCTCACCTTGCGCAGGACGCCTGCCGCTGAGCGCGATGCCATCGTCAACCAGGTCATGACAAAGCTTGGAATTGCCAAATATGCCGATCGCTATCCGGCGCAGCTGTCTGGTGGACAGCAGCAGCGCGTGGCACTGGCGCGTATGCTGGCGCTGAAGCCATCCGTCATCCTGCTCGACGAGCCGCTTTCGAACCTCGACGCCAAGCTGCGTCTCGAGATGCGGGCCGAGCTGAAGCGCATCCACGCCGAAGCGGGCTCCACGATCGTCTTTGTCACCCACGACCAGTGGGAGGCCATGACGCTTGCCACCACGATCGCGGTCATGAGCGAAGGTGAGTTGCAGCAGGTGGGCACGCCGGACGACATTTATGAGCGGCCCGCGAACCGCTTCGTGGCCGAGTTTGTCGGCAGCCTGCCGATAAACATCATAGAGCGGAGTGCAGGCGAAACAGGGCCACTGGTTAGCTGGCTCGATCAGGTTCTAGCGCTGTTCGGTATTGATGCAGCACCGGTAGCATCTGCGGGTATCCGGCCCGAAGCCACGCGACTTGGCCGACTTTCCCAGCACGAGGCTGCGAGATGCGCAGCAGGTTACGGTTCTGTCGTGGATGTTGTTCCGACTGGCGGAAGCTGGATCGTTGAAATCGACGTCAAAGGCACCCGCTTCTTCGCGATCGCGACCGACAACCCACGACTTTCGGCGGGGGATACCACCCATTTCTGGGTCGAACGGCAACATCTGCACCTTTTCGACCGGGAGAAGCAGCGCATTGTCCTTTGAGGGACATGCGAAACAAGAGGCAATGGAGGAAAACATGCCAAAACTATCGATCTACATGCTGGCGGGCGTTTCAGTGCTGACGATTGGTCTCACGAGCGCCTCGGCGCAGGACGCCAAGGAGATCGGAATCCCGGACAGCGAGTATTCGCTGGAGGCACTGATCGAGGCGGCCAAGAAGGAGGAGCCGATCACCGTTGTCGACGCGACCGGCAAGATCGTCTCGATGGCTGAGAACTTCTCCAAGAAGTACGGCCTGAAGGCGACCGGCGTTAAGATGAACGGCCAGGACCAGGAACAGGTCATCGCGCGAGAAGCGGCTGCCAACAACGTGCGCACCGACGTCTTCAACATGAGCAACCTGCCGTCCGTGACGAGCCAGATCCTGCCGCAGGGTTTCGGCATCTCCTGGCTGGCGCCGGACCTCAAGGACAAGATTCCCGCGGAGTACCAGAGCCCGGCAATCACCAGCAACAACCCGTGGGTGTTCGCCTATAACACCGACGTGCATGGTGAGACCTGCCCGGTCGACAATCTCTGGGCGCTGACGACGGAAGAATGGAAGGGCCGAGTTGCAATCCCCGACCCGCTTCTGCGCAACGAGACCATGTTCTGGTTCAACCAGCTTGCAGCCCATGGCGAAACGGAACTGCGCGAAGCCTACAAGGCGCAGTTCGGCGAAGAGTTGAAGACCGAAGAGGCGAGCGCGGCGGCCGAGTGGGTCAAGCGGCTTGCCCAGAACAAGCCGAAGGTTACCAAGAGCGACACCGATGTCGGCCCGATTGTTGGTGCCAAGGAAGAAAAGCCGCCGATCGGCTTCCTCAGCGCAGCGATCTTCCGCGACGCCAAGAAGGACGGCTACGGCATGGGCATCTGCAAGGAGATGAAGCCTTGGATTGGCCAGCTGACGCCGCGTGTGGCCGTCATCGCAGCCGGCACGAAGAGCCCGAACACTGCCAAGCTCTTCGCGCGATTCATGATGACGGAGGAAGGCATGGCGCCGCAGCTGACTGACGGCAAGATCTCCACCAACACCGAGGCGAAGATGCCGGAAGGTGAAGCCTCCGGCGTTGCGGCGGTGATTGATCGTCTCTACGTCAATCACTCCGAAACGACCCAGGACGACTTCGCCAAGCTGCAGGACTGGCAGGATTTCTGGCTGACGAACTCGCGCTAAGACCATAGGCCCCGCGCAACAGCGCGGGGCATTCCCCACCTAGAGGTTCTGAGACAACCGTGGGGATTTTGCCTCAATCAATGCCATTGGTATAAAGTTATACGTTTATACTCTTTGGTTTGACGGATGCCTCCAGAGCGTGCATGCTCTGGATAAACGTTCGTAGGGAGGTAACGGTGGAAAATCCGCAATTGGATGGGAAAACGATCGCCGTTATTGGCGGAGGCCTGATCGGCGCCAGTTGGGCCGCCTTGTTCACCACGTATGGCTACGACGTTGCCCTGTATGAACCCGTTCCGGCGGCGCGTGACGCGATCAGGCAGAAGGTCGACGCTGCAGTCGCGTCGATCAGAGAACTCTCCCAGCACCTGGCAGGATGCGGCGCGCTGTCGCTGACCGAAACGCTTGAGGAAGCCGTGGCGGGCGCTGGTTGGGTGCAGGAAAACGCGCCGGAAAAGGTGCCCCTCAAACGAGAGCTTTATTCCGCCATTGAAGCCGCGGCGCCAGCGGGCATCACGATCGCTTCCAGCACGTCGTCACTTGTTTGGTCGGAACTGAGTGCCGAAATGGCCGAGCCTTCGCGGCTCATTACCGCCCACCCCTTTAATCCGCCGCACCTGATGCCGCTGGTGGAACTTTACGGCCCTGACCGGGCACGGGTGGACGCTGCGGCGGAATTCTACCGCACGGTTGGCCGCCATCCGGTGAGGCTGAAGCGCGAAGCCGTCGGGCATATCGCCAACCGTCTTTCTTCTGCGCTGTGGCGCGAAGCCGTGCATATGGTGGCGGAAGACATCGCAGACGTGGAAGACATCGATGCGGCGCTCGTTTACGGGCCCGGTCTGCGCTGGTCGGTGGTCGGCGCACACATGGCCTATCACCTCGGCGGCGGTGCCGGCGGGATCGGCCACTACCTTGAGCATCTTGGTCCCAGCCAGGAGCGGCGGTGGAAGGATCTCGGCAACCCTTCTCTTGATGCGGCGACGCGCGAAAAGCTGGTCCAGGGGATTGCGTCCGAGGCGCGCGATCGCCAGATCGGGGAACTCGAGGCAGGTCGCGATGCCGCGCTCATAGCCGTGCAGAAGGCCCTGGAGGACAGGCGACTTTGAGCCTCCCGGCACACCCGCGCGACGCGTTTTTCCAAGTGGCCAATGCCTCCTTAAAGTTGCGGATTTATCTGCCTTTGCAATGTGCTAAGGAAGGTCCTCCTCTTAGGTTTCTGTGTCAATGATCGAACATCATTCGCCGACGCCGCTCTACCATCGCATCTATGCGGTAATGCGCGAGCGGATCATCAAAGGCTACTATCGCAGCGATACTCCCGTCCCCAGCGAAGCCGAGTTGGCGGAAAGCTTCTCCGTCAGCCGCATCACCATTCGCAGGGCGATGGAGATGTTGACGATGGAGGGGCTGGTGACGCGCGCGCGTGGCCGCGGGACCTTCATCACGGACCGCTCGAACGAAAACGAGCTCAACCGGGCGGTGGTATCGAACGTCAACGGGCTGTTCCGTTACCTCAATGCGGTGGGCGAAAGTACCCGCTTGAAGGTCGTGAGCCTCGATGTGGGAGAAGCACCGCCGCGCATCTGTGCGCAGATGGGCCTTTCGCCGACCGCAGAACTGGTCCGGGCCGTACGCGTGCGCTCGCTCGACCGCCGGCCTTATTCCCTGTCAATCGCCTATCTGCTTCCCGAAATCGGCGGCACGCTGAAGCGTAACGACCTTGCGACGACAAACATGATCGACCTTGTCCAGCAGGCCGGTGCTGTGGTGGAACAGGTGGAGCAGACCCTGACGGCGACACTTGCGGACGACTATGCCGCCAAACATCTCGACATTCCCGTTGGAGCGCCGCTGATGCTAGTGAATCGGCTGTTCTTTAACGCTGAACTGAAGCCGTTCTACGCCGCCGAAATCTTCTATTGCGCCGATCGCTACGAATACCGCGTCTCGCTGAAACGCGAGGACGGCAAGGATTTTGCGCTCGGCAACTAGCCTCTAGCGAGTTTGGAACGGCTGACGCAACGCGTGACCGAGATCGCCCGGCAGCGTCGGCATGGGCATGTCTTCAATGCTGTCGATCAACGTGCGGATGGCCGAGGCGTGTTCGGGGCTCCACACCGAGCCCATCAACCGGCTCGCCTTGGCATCGACATCCTCACGCGTCAGTGCCCGCACACCATCGCCCTTTGGCACCAAGACTTCAGCCGTCTCTTGCTCCCCGTCTGAAAGAACCAGCGTTACGCGTGCTGGCCGGTTGGCCGGGTAGAGCGCATCGAGTTTCGGATCAGCCTCAAGCACGACTTTTGCCGAAAGATCGGCGACCAGCGGGTGGTGCAGCCGATTGAGCGAAAAGCCGTCATGCGGCAAGGCCCCGAAAGAGAGAGCAAGTGCTGCGGCGTGCCTGAAGCTGAAGCGGGCGGCAAGGTCGCTTGCCGGATTGGGGGAGTCATACTGGAGTGCGGTTCCATAGACCTGCACCCGCACCTCCTGGATCCGTGGGGGATCGAACGCGCCAAGCCGCCCCCGCAGGATCTCGATGCAGTCGAGCATTGGCCCAAGATGGGCGCAAACCGGATGCCATTTCAGGTAGGCCGAGCTGATTTCATACCTGGACCAGCCACCGTCCTCGCCGATACCTTCTGTCATCGCGGCTGGATCGAAAGCCTCACCGGCGCGAGGTCCGAAAAAGCGCTCGAGTGTTCTCTCCGACGGCGTCAGCCCAGCAAGGCTCGCCCGCGCAGCATTGATGCCATTCTGCACGCCAAGGCCGACGAACAGGTGGTGGCCGCTAGCGCCTTCCATGCAGGTGTCGCGGAATGGAAAGAGTGCGACGGCTGCGGCATTGCTGATCGCAGACTCTATCAGTTCGGCTCGTTCCGGTTCATCCAGAGCTCGACCTAAGAGGTGGGCGGCGGCCACAGCGGCGCCGATACAGCCGAACGTCCCGGTGTCATGGAGAAGCGGTTGCATGCCGCCGAGCGACGCGCCAATCCTCGCCGAAACCTCATAGCCCGCCATCACCGCATCGAGAAAGGAAGACGCTGGCGCTTGCGTCTCCTCGGCAATTGCGAGCGCGGCCGGGAGGACATGGCTCATCGGGTGGCCGCGGGCACGCCGGTGCCCGTCCTGCAGTTGCAGCACGGTCATTGCCATACCGTTGACCAAGCCTGCAACAGCCGCGGGAGAACCATCAGGGAAACCGGCAGTCGAAGCGTTGCCGGCACCGCCAGCCGCCACCAGTGTTGCGCGGGCCCGCGCGACGGATGGATGTCCCGCACCCGCCACCATGACCGCCACGGTATCCAGCAGGAAATCGCGATACGCGGATCGGACATCGCGCGGAACCTGCCCGAAGCGGTTTCGTGCGGCGGCAATCGCAAGGCGGCGGGCGGCGTCTTGCATGCTCTCAGCCTTTGGCCGCGTTCTCGGCTGCAGCCCCAGCCTTCATCATCGCATGCAGCATGTCGAGCCGCGGCTCGACCGGCGCCGGATAAACGTCACGGCCGTGGCGAAGGCCGAGCGCCAGGAAGGTTTCCACCAGCTTGTAGGTGAGCGGGCCTGGATTGACGACAGGAACCGGCAGGTTCGCCGCCAGGTATTCACCCGCCTGGTGCATCGTGGTCGAGCCAAGGCAGATCACTTCCGCCCCATCTTCCTCGATGCAACGCATGGCGACGTCGCGCATGCGCGGGAACACCTTGTCTTCCTTGCCGCCGAGCAGGTTGGAGAAGTCCGGCGGCTGGTCAAAACTGCGCACCGAAGCGCATTGCCGGTCAAACCCATATTCGCGGATTGCCTTCCGGTAGCGCGGCAGGGCCGGCTCCCACTGTGCCAGGACTGAGAACTTGCCGCCGAGCGTCAGCGCGTAGAGCATGGACGCCTTGCCGGCGCCGATGACCGGGATGGACAGAACCGAGCGCAGCATGACCATGCCGCTGTCCGACATGGTATCGATGCAGACGGCATCGAAACCTTCGGCTTCAGCGTTGCAGCCCGCTTCGAAGATCGCCAGATCCATCAGCCCCCAGTCGTGCGGCGACATGAACGAGGTCGGGCCGCAGGTCACCGGACGGTAGGTCAGCTCCCAATCGGCCGGCAACGGCACATAGCGAGACTGCGCCTCTCGGTTTCGGACGCCTTCGGCATCCAGGGCGAAAGGAACGATGACAAGGATTCGGGTCATTGGTTGCCCTCCAGATATGCAGCGCCGGCGGCGCCAATCGCGCGGATCATGTCATGCTTCGGCACCAGCGGTGTCGGCCAGGTCGCCTTGCTGTGGGTGAGCTTCAGGTCAAGTGCGATCGATGCCAGCTTGTAGGTCAGCGGACCCGGGTTGATGACCGGCACGCCGATACGTTCTGAAAGCCACGAATGCGCTTCATGCATCGTGGTTGATCCGAGGATCAAGACCTGCGCGCCATCCTCTTTCACGCATTTCTGCGCCGCCTCCAGAAGCAGCGGGAACACCTGGTCTTCCTTGCCAGAGAGGAGGCTCTTGTTGTCCGGCGTAACATCGATAGAGCGCATCGAGGCGCATTTGTGCTCCATTCCCAATTCGCCTAGCGTCTTGGTGTAGAGCATCTTCCATCGATCCCACATCATCAGGATCGAGAACTTGTCGCCGAGCATCTGTGCGACCAGCATCGAATGGCGACCGGGCGCGATGACGGGGATGGTCAACACGGAGCGCAGCATCGCCATGCCGCTGTCGGACATCGTATCGATGCAGACGGCATCGAAACCCTCTTTCTCCGCATCAAGACCAGCGTCGACAATCGAGAAATCCGCGAGCACCATGTCGTGCTGGCTGGAATAGTTCTTCGGCCCAACCCGCACAGCGCGGTAATGGAATTCGATACCCGGGCCGAGATCGACCGCCTTCATCTGCGCTTGGCGGCGGGAGAGATCCTCCTTGCCCATCGGAAACGGTACGATGACCATGACCTTCTTCATCAGTTCCTCCTGTCGGTCTGGGTGCGCACCGCGAGTCCCAGCGCGGGCGGTGCGTGATGTGGTCAGCCTTGGGCAGCTATCCGCGCGGCACTGATCCCGGCCAGTCGACCGAATGTCGTGGCAGCCAGGAGGCCGTTGCCCGAAAGGTATCCGTAGTTGGAGTCACCCGAGACACCGCGGGCAGCGCCACCACCGGCCATCAGGTTTGGCAGCGGCGTTCCGTCATCCCGCAGCACACGCGCTTCGGCATCAACGACAAGGCCGCCCTGCGTATGGAACAGCGCGCCGTTCACCTTCACCGCGTAGAACGGTGGCTTGAGCAATTGTTCCTCAGAGAACTGACGGCCGAAGCGGTCCGGCTGGCCGCTGCGCGCAGCTGCCTCAATCGCGTCAAACTCAACCTTCACCGCGTCGAAAGGCAGGCCAGTGACGGCTGCGAGCTCCTCCAGAGTGTTGGCTGTCTTGACCGCGCCGAGCTTGCGGATCTCGCGGTAGTCGTAAAATCCCATGGCCGCTTCTTCGCCCGCAGCATCGAAAATATCCCACGCCACGTGGCCCGGCTGTGCCGCGACCTCCGAGCCATGCTCGGAATACCCGCGCATCTCGTTGGAAAACCGCCGGCCCTCGGTGTTCAGAAGGACGCCACCCTTGGTGATGACCGCCCAGGTCAATGGCAACGAATGAGGATGCGCAACGGATCCATGGCCCTGGTAGGCACCCATGTCCGCGACCGCGGCACCGAGTTCGAGACCCCATTTTACGGCATCGCCGGTGTTGGACAGGTGGCCGCAGCACTCCGCATCTGCAATTTCGGGAATGTACTGGCGCACCATTTCGGCGTCGCCGGCAAAGCCGCTGCAGGCCAACACCAGAGACTGGCAACCGAGCGTCTCCAGTGCCCCGTCAGGACGGCGGAACCGAACGCCAGTCACGCGGCGGGAGCCATCGACATAAAGGTCCTCCACCGACGCGCCCGTCACGAGGTCGATGCCGGCATTGGACACGGCGGCAAGCAACGCCTGCTCGAGATCCGCACCAGTGCGGCTCTTCGGGCCGTGCATGCGAAGGCGGGAATGGCCGGGGTAGAGGAAGCCGGTAACGAGTTCGAACTCGATGTTGTGGGCGTCCATCAACCAGTCGATCATCGGGCCGGCATTGCGCGCCAGCACCAGGGCCTGGTCGTGCGGCGTATGATCATGTGTCTTCGCCACCAGGTCTGCCGCGAAGAGTTCCGGGCTATCATCGATGCCCGCTTGCTTCTGCAGGCGTGTGCACGGCGCCGGGATCAGCCCGGCTGACAAGGAGGTGGAGCCGGTCGGGTTCTCGTCGCGCTCCAGTACCAGAACCTCTTGTCCTTCGTCATGCGCGGCAAGCGCGGCAACAAGCCCGCACGCCCCTGCCCCAATCACGACAACCGGTACTTCGAAATCAAACTCCACGCCGCTGGCGCTCAAGACTGCCATATCCCTGACCCTCTCCTCTGACAGTGGCGGGCGCCGCTCCCGGCGCCCTGAACCTCGCTCAATAGCTCGTACGATTTTCCTCAGGCGTCCCGTAACGGGCTTCGAGCTCCTGGATCTCGGGCATCCGAGCCATGTCGAAGAACTCCTTGAAGCTCATCACGTTTGGCGCGATCGAGGCGATCGTCTCTTCGTTCTTCAACACCTCAAGCGTGCGTCGCGCCGCTTCGCAGGCGGAGAGCAGCAGCCAGTTCGGATAGATGATGAGCTTGAAGCCGAGCGCTTCGATTTCCGATCGCTTCAGGAACGGCGTCTTGCCCGACGTCGCCATGTTGTAGAGGAGCGGGATGCCTGGGAAGCGCGGCGCGATATGCGGGAGGTCATCAGGGCCGGGACTTTCGATGAAGACGACGTCAGCACCCGCTTCGCGGTACATCTCGGCGCGGTCGAAGGCAGCATTGCGACCATGTAGCGCCAGCGCATCGGTGCGGGCGATGACAACGAAATTTTCGTCAACGCGTGCGTCGACCGCGGCCTTGACCTTGGCAACCATGTCTTCTGCCGAGATCAGTTGCTTGCCGGCCAGATGACCGCACCGCTTCGGCAGCACCTGGTCTTCCAGGTGAACTGCAGCGACACCGCCACGCTCATAGAGCTGGATGGCGCGGCGGACGTTGAGCGGCCCGCCGAAGCCGTTGTCGGCATCAGCAATTAGCGGCACATCGGAAGCATCGGCGATGCGGGTGGCGTTGTCGACCATTTCCGTCATGGTTAGAAGACCAACGTCCGGATAACCGAGGCGTGTGGCCGAGGTGCCGGCGCCGGTCATATACATAGCCTCGAAACCTGCCTCGGCAACGAGACGCGCATACATGGCATCGACGACGCCTGGAGCCATGACGGCCCGTTCGCCTGCGAGCGCCTGCCGCAGACGTTGTGTCCGAGTAAGAGACATTGTCTTCTCCGTTTCTCCGTAAAATGGTCCGCCCGCACCACATCCAGGCGCGGGGGGATCCGTTACATGCCTAGATAGGCTTGGCGTAGCTGAGGATCGGCGAGCAGACCTGCTGCGTCCCCCTGCATGACGAAACGACCCTGCTCGATCACGTAGGCGCGCTTCGCAACGCCCAGTGACTGCATGACATTCTGCTCGACGAGGAGCACCGCAACGCCATCGGCGTTGATCTTGGTGATGAGCCCGAACATTTCCTCGACCATGATCGGCGAGAGGCCGAGCGAGGGCTCATCAAGGATGAGAAGTTCCGGCTCCGACATCATCCCGCGACCGATTGCGAGCATCTGCTGCTCACCGCCGGACAAGGTACCGGCAAGCTGACCAAGCCGCTCCTTCAGGCGTGGAAAGATCGCGCAGATGCGCTCGAAATTCTGCTTGGCATTGCCGCTTGCACGGCGAAAGGCGCCGAGCTTCAGGTTTTCCGCGACCGACAGGTTCGGGAAGATCTTGCGCCCTTCCGGCACATGGGCGATGCCGAGCGCGACGATGTCGCGGGGCTTCTTGCCCGTGATTGTGACCCCCTTGAAGGAGATCGATCCACCGCTCGGGCGAATGAAGCCGGAGATGACGTTGTTGAGCGTCGTCTTGCCGACACCGTTCGAACCGAGGAGCGCGACGATCTCGCCTGCCTCGACGCGCATGTCGATGCCCTGCAGCACCGCCATCGAGCCATAGCCCGCGCGAATACCGGAAATCTCAAGCATGGCTTCCCTCCTGAAGACGGGCGGCGGCGCCATGCCCAAGATAGGCCTCCACGACGGAGGGATCCTTGACGAGTTCGCGTGGCGGTCCATGCGCGATCATCTTGCCCTGGTTCAGGACGTAAGCTGTTTCGGCAAGGCTCATCACCGCCTGCATGACATGTTCGATCATCAGGAAAGTATGACCCTCGTCACGGATCTGGCGAATGATGCCGACGATCTCGGTGATCTCCGACGGGATCAGGCCGGCCATGACCTCGTCCAGCAGCAGAAGCTTGGCGCCGGTGGCGAGCGCACGCGCGAGTTCAAGACGCTTGCGGCCAGCGATCGTCAGCGACGAGGCCGGCCGATCGAGCATAGCGCCCATCCCGAGCCGCTTGCCGACTTCACGGGCGACCGACATTGCATCGCGGCGGTCGTGATGGTGGAGATACGCCCCTACGGCGATGTTCTCCTGGACTGTAAGGCCGGCAAACGGTTGCACGATCTGAAACGTGCGGATCATGCCCAGTTCGCAGATCCGGTGCGGCGGCAGGCCGGTAATGTCCTGGCCGCGGAAGCGGACCGTTCCGACGTCAGCCTTCGTAAAGCCGGCGATCATCGTGAAGCAGGTCGTCTTGCCGGCGCCGTTCGGACCCAGGAGCCCGACGATCGACCCTTCGGGAACATCAAGATTGGCATCCGTGACTGCCTTCAGACCCCCGAAGCTCTTGGAGAGATTACGGACCTCAAGCATTGTCGTTCTCCTTCTTCTTGAAGGGGCCGACGCGGCCGGCCAGTCCGACTAAGCCCTGCGGCAGGAAGCGAAGCGCGCAGATCAACACGATCGCGTAGAGCACGAAGTTCAGGCCCGGCGCGTTCGGGAGAAGGTGCTTGGCGCCTTCCCCGAGAAGATGCAGGCCAAGCGTGCCGAGCAACGGACCCCAGACGGTGCCGGCGCCGCCGATGATCGGCCCGATCAGCGCCTCGACCGAGACTGCGCTGCCGTAAACAACGGTGCTGTCGATGAAGAGCCAGAGTTGCAGATAAAGGACACCGGCAAGACCGCCGAATGCGCCCGATATCGCCATCGCCTGGACCTTGATCTTGTATGTATCGATGCCGAGCGCACGCGCGGCGTCTTCGTTTTCGCGCACGGCAATCAGGTAGGCGCCGAACCGGGAGAACTTGATCAGCGCGGTGAGCGCCATCACGGCAGCAACAACGATCAACAAGGCCGTATAAACGACGGTGCGGTCATTGATCTGCAGGTTGCCGATGCCTGGCGTGAGCGTAAGCTGCAAGCCGCTGCCCCCGCCTGTGAACTCGAAGGACGAGGCGCAGATGCGAAGAACCTCGGCAAAGGCGAGCGTCACAAGAGCGAAATACGAACCGCGCAGGCCATAACGAAATGCAAGTGCACCGATGAAGGCGCCCATGGTAGCCCCGGCGAGAATGCCCGCGCCAAAGCCGATCCATGCGTTGAGGCCGAACTTGACCTGGAGGATCGCCGACGCATAGGCGCCGGTGCCGTACATGGCGGCATGACCGAAAGAGGAAAGGCCGCCGAAGCCACCGGTGATGTTCCATGAGAGCGCGATGACCGCCACGATGAGCGCGTTGATCGTGAAGCCCATCCAGACCGGCGAGGAGGCGAAGTATACGCCGAGCAGGTAGGCGATGGCGGCAGCCACGAGGGCGATTTGGCCCACAGAATTAAGTCTCATTAGCGCGCCCTCCCCAGAAGCCCGGACGGTTTGAAGAGAAGGATCAGGATGAAGGCGAGGAAGATACCGATCTGACCAAGGCTTTCGCCCAGGAACAGGCCGCAGAGGGATTCGATAACGCCGAGGAGCAGGCCCGCAATCAACGCTCCGACAAGGCTACCCATACCGCCAAGCACAACCGTGGTGAAGGCAACCAGCACGAAGGTGTAACCGACCTGCGGGGTGACGTAGAAGGTCGGCAGCAGCAGGCAAGCGGCGAGCGCGACACAGGCAGTGCCGATGCCAAAGCAGATTGCATAGGTATGGTTGACGTCGATGCCGACGAGTTCGGCGCCGCGCTTTTCAATCGCAACTGCCCGGATGGCGGAGCCGGTGCGGGTATAGGCCATGAACGCCCAGAGGAGCGGGGCAACCGCGAGTGCTGCGACAAAAGCAATGACGCGTCCGAGCGGCAGGTAGGCGCCAAGGATCTCGACCGTGTCATAGGCGTAGGCGATGTCGGCGGTGCGGGTGTTCGATGTCCAGAAATAAAGTGCCAGGTTATCGACAATCATCGATATGGCGAGCGTGATGAGAAGCACGTTCTGCTCCGACCCGCTACTCATCGGCGCGATCAACCCTCGCTGCAGGGCATAGCCGAGCGCGAAGAACACCGGCAGCACAATCGGGATCGCGAGATAGGGGTCGACGCCGAGATGGTAGTGCAGGAAGTACACCGCATAGAGCGCCAGCATCAGAAGGCTGCCATGCGCGAAATTGATGATGTGCAGCACGCCGTAGATGAGTGTGAGGCCCAGCGCCACAAGCGCATAGACCGCCCCCATCATGAGGCCGCTCAGCACGGCAGGTAAGATCAGACTCGACATCAGGCTCGCCTTCGTGGTCTTGCAGAAAAGCTCCCGGCAGGCAGAGCCTGCCGGGAGGCGCAGAAGGATCAGTTCTTCGCCGGAATCGGGAAAACGGCTTCAGCACTCGCATATTCCTTCGGGAACACGAGCTCGATCTTGTCGCCGCGGATCTGGGTGTTGACCGGCTGCGAGTTGACGTTGTCGCCATTGACGAACTTGGTCGGGCCGTAAGGCATGATGGAGCCGTCGAAGGTCGAGGCAGCAAGCGCTTCGATCATCTTCTGGCGGTCGTCGGAGGCGGCACGTTCCAGTGCATCGGCGATGACCTGAATCGTCGCGTAGGACACCATGATATCGTACGTGAGGTCGAGCTTGGCGTCGGCCACCTTGGCGGCAAGTGCCTTCGACTCTTCCTTGGTCGGATCGTACCAGTGATTGCAGTCCATGACGTACTGGGCCACTTCCTGGTTTTCACGGACGAACTTGATGTTCGAAGCTGCACCGCCGAGGATCGAGTAGATCGCCTTCAGCTCAACGCGCTGCTGATTGAGCGCGCGCGCCATCAGCGTGTATTCGTTGAGGTAGTTCGACGGGATCAGGATGTCGGCCTTGGAAGCCTTCACGCGCAGCGCAATGTTGGAGAAGTCGCGCTGGGGCGTCGGGTGCGAGATGGTTTCAACGACCTCGATGCCCTGCTTCGGCAGCTCTTCCTTCATGATCTTTGCCATGTTGGAGCCGAACGGACCGTCTTCGTGGACGATGGCAGCGGTCTTGACCGAGTTGCCGGATCCCTCGTTGAGAAGCTTGAGGTTGGTGAGAGCGACGCTGGTGCACTTGTTGACGCCCGGCGTGAAGCGGAAGACGTTCGGCAAGCCGCGCTGAACGATTGTTTCAGCGGTACCGATCGAGAACACCTGAGCAAGGTTGTGCTTGGCGGCGGCCTGCGAGGAGGCAAGACCAAGTGCGGAGGCAGTGGCGCCCGTGAAGGCACACGCGCCAGCCTGGACCAGCGTATCGACGGCGGAAGCAGCGGCTTCCGGGCGGCTCTGNGCGTCGACCACGACCAATTCNATCTTGGCGCCGCCCATGCTCTTGATGCCGCCNGCNGCATTGATGGCGTCGGCGGCAAACTTGGCGCCGGCCGCGCTCTGCGTGCCGTTATAGGCCAGGTTGCCAGTCAGCGGCTCGATGACACCGACCTTAACGGTCGCTGCCTGTGCGCGAAGAATGGATGGTGCTGCCAGAGTGGCGGCGATGGCGCCGGAGGCCTTCAACAGGTCGCGGCGATCAATTTTGAATGTCATCTCAGTTGCTCCCAGTTCTTATTTACGACGGTGAAGTGATACCCGCTGATCCGCCCGTCACCGGTCCAGCCAGGAATGAGAAGCGATCCGGTCCGTTTCAAAGGCCTTGATCTGCTCCATGTACGTGAAGGTCATCTCGATCTCGTCGAGCCCCTGCAGGATGCACTCCCGCGCAAAGGCGTCGATGACGATCGGGTGGGTGCCGAGGTTACCCGGCAGCGTCACCTTCGACGCCGTCAGGTCAACGGTGACCTCTGCATCGGGGAAACGGGCGAGATGGTCAGCCAGTGCCTCGCAGTCCTCGACGGGCAGCCGGACCGGCACGACACCGTTTTTCAGCGCGTTGTTATAGAAGATGTCGCCGAAGCTTGGACCAATGACGGCGCGCACGCCATGATCGACCAAGGCATAGACAGCGCCCTCGCGCGAGGAACCGCAGCCGAAATTGTCTTCGACCAGCAGGATGCTGGCATTTTCGGCACCGGGCTGGTTCAGCGGGAAGGACGGGTCAAGCTCGCCCTGCTCGTTGCGACGGATGTCATGGAACAGGAACTGGCCGTAGCCCTGCGCCCGATCGGCCTTGAGAAAGCGGCCCGGGATGATCTGGTCGGTGTCGCAGTTGACGCCGGGGATGACGACGACTTTTGATGTTTCTCGCGTGAAAGCTCTCATCGTCGGCCCTCAGATCCGTCTGACATCGGTGAGACAGCCGCTGATGGCGGCCGCGGCGGCCATGGCGGGGCTAACGAGATGCGTACGTGCACCGGGTCCCTGGCGGCCGACAAAGTTGCGGTTCGAGGTGGATGCACAACGTTCGCCAGGCCCCACGACGTCGCCGTTAATGGCGGCACACATGGAGCAGCCCGATTCACGCCACTCGAAACCTGCCTCCTGGAAGGCTTGAGCGATGCCCTCGGCCTCAGCCTGTGCCTTCACCTGCGTGGAGCCAGGCACGACGATCGCGGGGATCACGGCCTTGCGGCCTTTCAGAACTGAGGCTGCGGCGCGAAGATCTTCAATGCGGCTGTTGGTGCAGGAGCCGATGAAGACCTTGTCGAGCTTAAGGCCATCGAGGGCGACCCCTGGCGTGAGTTCCATGTATTCAAGTGACTTGGCGACGGCCTTGCGCTTCTCGGAGCTTTCAAAGGCGGAAGGATCCGGCACGCACCCGTTAATCGCTACAGCATCCTCGGGGCTGGTACCCCAGGTCACCATGGGGGCAATCTCTGAACCGTTTAGCGTGACTTCCCTATCGAATACCGCTTCATCATCGGTGACGAGTTCCCGCCAGTGCGCAACGGCACGATCCCATTCCTGCTCCGACGGCGCAAATTTGCGACCCCGAACATAGGCAAAGGTAGTCTCGTCCGGCGCCACCATGCCGAACCGCGCAGCGGCTTCGATCGACATGTTGCACAGCGTCAGCCGCCCTTCGATCGACATGTCGCGCACGACCTGGCCAGC
>Ga0065721_10050684_pt1 | contig 18510 bp, 11 predicted proteins | sample Mesricmetagenome_FD_59108 | JGI IMG/M metagenome (GOLD analysis project Ga0065721, IMG submission 59108) | Mesophilic microbial community from rice straw/compost enrichment Sample: eDNA_1 v2 (version 2) | ecosystem: Engineered > Solid waste > Grass > Composting > Bioreactor | place: USA: Davis... | reverse complement strand
CATCCGTACCGCACGCTCCCGAACCTCGGGTGAAAACTTGTTCGTCGTATTGCTCATAGAAGACCCGTCCTCTCAGGAGTTGGGGCCTCCGGCAATCCCGGGGCGGTTCAGGGTCGCCGCTTGGCGAGGGAGACAGCGCATCCGAAATACCCCAGCCAGCGGAAGTTCCGGCAGTCATACAATGCTTGCTCCATTGATAAGATAATGTGATCAAATGATCTGATATTTAGATTTGCGTTCTTAATGTGACCGAAATAGCTTGACCCATCACTCAGCCGCAAGGCTCATCTAAGCTGTCGGCCAACTCGCGCGTCTGCGGCGCCTTGGAGGTTTCCGCCAGGAGCGGGCGTTATGAGGGCGCTCATTTCTGGCGGGAACGGCCAAGGAAGAATCCTCCGGATGCGAACTCCGAAATCGAGCACCCAAACATCACTTTCAGGAGCGGCTCATGAGGTCATTCAGACTCGCGGCGTTGTTGCTCACCGGCGTTTCGGTCGTAACCCCTCTAGCGGCGCAAGACCGCTCGCTGCAGGCGCAATCAGTGGAGCGTCCATGGATGAACGCCGGGCTCGTGCCCGAGAGGCGCGCAGAGCTCATCCTCATGGCGATGACGCTCGATGAGAAGGTTGCGCTGCTCCACGGGCCCATGGCGATGCCGTTCGGTGACTTCACGTTGCCCAACGGGGCGATCGGCTCGGCCGGCCTGATACCCGGCAACCCGCGCCTCGGCATCCCAGCGCTGCAGGAGAGCGACGCGAGCCTCGGGGTCACCAACCCGATGCTGGTGCGCGGGGCCGCCGACATGTCGACCGCACTCCCCTCGGGCCTAGCGCTCGCCGCGACCTTCAGTCCGGCGATGGCCTACGAAGGCGGCCGGATGGTCGGTGCCGAGGCTCGGGCGAAGACGATCAACGTGCAACTCGCGGGCGGGGTCAACCTGCTCCGCGATCCGCGCAACGGCCGCAACTTCGAGTATGTCGGCGAGGATCCGCTGCTCGCCGGCGTCATGGCTGGAGAATCGGTTCGGGGCATTCAGGCCAATGGGATCATCTCGACCGTGAAGCACTTCGCGCTGAACGATCAGGAGCATAACCGGATGACCGCTGACTCGGTCATCGGAGAGGCGGCGGCGCGCGAGAGCGACCTGCTGGCGTTCCAGATCGCCATCGAGCGCGGCAGGCCGGGCTCGGTGATGTGCGCCTACAACCTGATCAACGGCGTCTACGGCTGCCAGCACCCGTGGTTGCTCAACGACGTGCTCAAGGGCGACTGGAACTATCCGGGCTTCGTCATGTCCGACTGGGGCGCGGTGCACGAGCTCGGCGCGTTCGTCGCCGGGCTCGACCAGCAATCGGGCGAGCAGCTCGACCGCGAGGTATGGTTCGACAAGCCGCTCAGGGACGGTGTCGCCGCGGGCACGATCCCGGCCGCACGGGTCAACGATGCCGCGCGCCGCGTGCTGACCGCGATGTTCGCCGCCGGGCTGTTCGACCGTCAGCCGGCCAAGGAGGCGATCGACTTCGCGAGCCACGCGGCCATCGCGCAACACGAGGCCGAGGAGGCGATCGTGCTGCTGCAGAACCGCGACGGACTGCTGCCGCTGGCGGCGAGCGCCAGGCGCATCGCGGTGATCGGCGGGCACGCCGATGCTGGGGTGCCCTCGGGCGCCGGGTCGTCGCAGGTGACCAGTCCGTGGCGCGAGCCCGGCATACCGTTGCGCAGCGTGCCGCTCGGGGGCGAGGGGATGATGGCCGCCTTCGCCAACGTCGTGTTCCATCCCTCGCCGCCGCTCGGCGCCTTGCGCGCGCGCTTCAAGGACGCGCAGGTCAGCTTCGACACCGGCGCCTACCCGCAGGCGGCCGCGGCGGCGGCCCGCGACGCCGACGTCGCGATCGTGTTCGTCTACCAGCCCTCGGGCGAAGGTGACGACGTGCCGAGCATGGACCTGCCGTATGGCCAGGACGCGCTGGTCGAGGCGGTCGCCGCAGCCAACGCCAACACCGTCGTCGTCCTGCAGACGGGCAATCCCGTCAACCTGCCGTGGGCCGGCAAGGTCGGCGCGATCGTGCAGGCCTGGTATTCCGGCCAGCGCGGCGGCGAGGCGATCGCCCGGGTGCTGACCGGCGAGGTCAATCCTTCGGGCCGCCTGCCGCTGACCTGGCCGCGCAGCGAGAGCCAGCTGCCGCGCCCGGTCATTCCCGGTACGGGCGCGGCGCCCGACGCCCGGGTCACGGTGAATTACGATATCGAGGGCTCCGACGTCGGCTATCGCTGGTTCGCCCGCGAGCGCCTGACGCCGCTCTACTGGTTCGGGCACGGGCTCAGCTACACCCGCTTCGGGTACGATGACCTGGCGGTCACCGGCGGCGCCACCGTCAATGCCAGCGTGACCGTCACGAACGCGGGCGACCGGCCGGGCAAGGAGGTGGTCCAGCTCTACCTCACGGGGACACCCAGCGGCAGCCAGCGGCGGCTGCTCGGGTTCGAGAAGGTCGATCTCGCCCCGGGTGAAAGCAGGCGAGTCACCCTGACGGCCGACCCGCGGCTGCTCGCCGAATACGACGTCTCCAGGCGCGGCTGGGCGATCGCCCCCGGCGACTACCAGGTCGCGATCGGTGCCGACGCCGGGACGATGACGCTGGCCGGCAACGTCAGGCTCTCGAGTCGGACCCTGAAACCCTAGGAAGAGTTCGGAAGCAGCAACTCGTTGCCGATGCGGGTGGAATGCTCGGCCACGATCCCGCGCTCGAGCAGAGACTCGATCGCCTCGCCGCCATAGCCGAGCTCCGCGAGGATCGACCGGGTGTCGCCACCCAGTTTCGGTGCGGGCCGGTCGGCGTCCGCCTGTCCTGCGCGAAAGGGCGAGCGAATGGCAATCATCTCCCCTTCGGTGGGATGCGTGAATTCCTCGAACAGGCCGACGTCGGCCAGGTGCGGATCGTCGAACACCTCGTTCAGCCCGTTGATCGGCGCGCAGGGGATGTCGAGCCGCCGGAGTTCGGCAAGCCAGTCCTCGGCGGATCTGCTGATCATCACCTCGTCGAGCACCTTGTACAGCATGTCGATGTTGCGGCTGCGCTCGACCGGATCGAGCACGCGGGGGTCCGCAGCCAGATCCTTTCGCCCGATTAGGCCCAGGAATCGCTCCCAGTGAGCGGTCGTGTAGGGCAGGACCGCGATGAAACCGTCCTGTGTCCTGTGCGGTCTCCGGAACGGAGACTGGAGCCTCTCGTAGCCCATCTTTCCCAACGGAGGGACGAAGCTTCGTCCCGCAAGCTGTTCGGCCATCAGGAACGACACCATCGCTTCGAACATCGGGATTTCGAGACAGACCGCCTCGCCTCGCGCCTCGCGCGCGCTGTAGGCCGCCAGCGCGCCTATCGCGAGATGCAGACCGCCGACCTTGTCGGCAACGATGCTGGGCAAGAACCGGGGCTCCCCCGCAGCATTGGCGTTGAGCGACGCCAATCCGGAGCGTGCCTGGATGATGTCGTCGTACGCCGGCTCGGCCGCGTCTCGGCCCCCGGCGCCAAACCCCGAGGTGTAGCAGTACGCGATCTTCGGATTGACCTGCTTCAGCCGTTCGAAGCCGATACCGAGCCGGGCCGCCGATTGGGGCCGCATGTTGTGCACGACGAGGTCAGCCCGTGCGACCATCGCGTCGACCAGCGCCAGCCCCTCCTGCGTCCGAACATCGATCGCGATCGACTTCTTGTTGCGGTTCAGGTTCATGAACCCTGCGCCCATGTCGTTCGAGCGGCCCGGCCTGACCGAGCGGAATCCGTCGCCAAGCAGCGGTTCGACCTTCGTAACGTCCGCTCCGAGGTCGGCCAGGGTCTGCGTCGCATAGGGGCCGAGAACGACAGTCGTGAAATCCAGCACGCGAATGCCGTTCAGAAGGTGAAGCATCCTGTCCACTCCAATCTCGGGCAACCGATAACCAGAAATCTTTCATTCACAAACCGAACATTCCTGATACAATTATAACCATACCTGATCAGTGGAGTAGGCTTGATGCGCGAGGCGCCGCGGGTAAACCTGAAGCATCTGCGCGCCTTCATCAGCGTAGCACAGAACCGCAACTTCACTCGCGCGGCGCGCGAAATCGGCCTGTCGCAACCCGCGATCAGCGCGCTGATCTCGCAGCTCGAGGAGGACCTCGGCACCCAGTTGCTCGAACGAACGACGCGGCAGGTGTTGCTGACCCCGGCCGGCACGGAGTTCGAGGTGTCCGCTGCGCGCATCCTGCAGGATTTCGAACATGCCGTGCTCGAGGTGAAAGGGCATGCCAGGCTCACGCGTGGCCGGCTCGCCATCGGCGCCCTGCCCTCGCTGTGCGAGTTCCTGCTTCCCGGCATCCTCGAGCGCTTTCATCGCGAACATCCGGCGATCGAGTTGAGCGTGATGGACTTGTCTGCCGACCAGATCATCGAAGCCGCGCAAATTCAATCGATCGACTTCGGCATAAGCTATGTCGGGAAGCACGATCCATTCCTGTTGGAGCCTCTGCTGGACGACCGGCTGGTTGCGGTCGCCGCGCGTGGCCTGCCGACCGAGCACGACAGCAAGATCTCGTGGGCGGAACTGTCGCGCCACGAGGTCATCGCGATGGCTCCCGGGACGAGCATGCGCGGCCTCGTTGACGCCGGCGCCCACGCGGCAGGCGTGCGGCTCGAGATCATCCTGCAGCCGCGGCAGATGGCGTCTGCGATCGCTTACGCACAAGCCGGCCTCGGGGTGACCCTGCTCCCGTCATCGGTCGCTCGGCCGACCCCGCAGCACAAGGTGCTGGAGGTCGTCGGCCCTACCGTGCGACGACCGATCTCGATCGTCCGCTCTCCCGACGCGGTCACGCCCCCGCCGGCGCAGGCATTTCTCGAGATGCTGCACGAGGCGGTGGCGAAGCCCGAGATCGGCTAGCCCTCGCTGCCAGTCAGAACGGGTCGGCCGATACGGCCGCGGGGTCGATCGCGACCTCGATCGTTTGCACGATGTCGCGCGACGAACGGCCGACCGAGATGCGATAGGTTCCCCCGGCAATGCGCCAGCCGCCGGCTTCGTCGAAAGTCGCCAGCATGCGCGGATCGATCGGGATCGCCACTTCCGCGCTCGCGCCGAGCGCGAGATCGACTTTCGCGAAACCCGCGAGCCGCTGCGGAACTTCCAGCCCCGGACCCGAAACGTAGATCTGGGGTACGGTCTTGCCCGCCCGTGGCCCTTCGTTGCGGGCCACGAGCCGGACTGTCACCGAACCCCCGGCCACTTCCGCCGAGAGGTCGTCAAAGGAGAAGTCGGTGTACGACAGGCCATGCCCGAAGGCGAACGCCGGCGTGTGCCCCTTGGCATCGAACCACTTGTAGCCGGCCACCGAACCCTCGCTATATCGGAACTCCCCCGATCCAGGCGCTTGGGGATGCGGCAGCTGGTCAAGGCTGTCGGGAAACGTGTTCGGCAGATGCCCAGAAGGATTGACGCGCCCGGTGAGCACGTCGGCGATCGCCTGGCCGCCTTGCGTGCCGGGAAACCAGGCGGTGAGGATCGCGTCGACCCGGTCGCGCCACGGCGTGAGCACGGCTCCACCGCTCTGGAGCACGACCACCGTGCGGTCGTTCGCCGCCGCGACCTGTTCGATGAGCTGGTCCTGATTGTCGGGGAGCGTCAGCGACACGTCAAAGCTCTCGCCCGCCCATTGCGTCGCGAAGACGATGGCCACGTCGGCATCGCGAGCCGCGGCGGCAGCCGCGGCACGGTCGCGGCCATCGACGTACACCACCTCGGCATCGGGCAGCCGATCGCGCAGCGCGTCGAGCGGAGGCGAGGGATAATACATCACCGGACCGGGCCAGAAGGTCGGCTGCAGGCCCGGCACGGCATTGCCGCCCACCGGGTAGACCAGCGAGGAACCGCCCCCGGCCAGCACCCCCTTGTCGGCGTGACCGCCGATCAGCACGATTCGGCGCGTCGTCGCAGCCAACGGCAAAACGTCGTTGTCGTTCTTGAGCAGGACCATCGAGTCCGCCGCCGCGGAGCGTGTGACCTCTGCGTGCGAGGCGAGCATGGCATCGGGCAGCTGCATCGGCGCTTCGGTCACGGGATGGTCGAACAGCCCGTGTTCGAACATTGCATAGAGAATGCGCGAAACGGCCCGGTCGACCAGCTCCTGGCCGACCTCGCCCGACGCTTGTGCGGCGGCGAGATCCTCACCGAAGAACGGCCGCTGGTCGAACGGAAAGCCGGACTGCTGGTCGAGGCCCGCGCGCAACGCCTTGGCCGTGGAGTGCGTCGCACCCCAATCGGACATCACGTATCCCGGCCATTGCCAGGCGTCCCGCAGCACGTCGTCCAGCAGCCATTCGCTTTCGCAGGCGAAATCGCCGTCGACCTTGTTGTAGGCGCACATCACCGATCCGGGTTGGCCCTTCTCGATCGCGATCTTGAACGCCAGGAGATCGGACATCCGGGCCGCATCGTGATCGATGATCACGTTGCCCTGATTGCGGTCGGTTTCCTGGTCGTTCAGCGCGAAGTGCTTGATCGTCGAAATGATGTGGTTGGACTGGACCCCGGCGATGGCTGCACCGACGATGCTGCCGGCCAGGAGGGGGTCTTCGCCGCCATACTCGAAGTTGCGGCCGTTGCGCGGCTCGCGCTCGAGGTTGACCCCGCCGGCAAGCATCACGTTGAAGCCCGATGCGCGCGCCTCGGCACCGATTATCGCACCGCCGCGGAACGCCAGGCGCTCATCCCAGCTGGCCGCGACGGCCAGGTTCGACGGCAACGCCGTACGCTCACGTTTTTGCGCCGCACCTCCCTGAGTGGCGACACCGATCGCCGCGTCGGTCTGCCATTGCGGGGGTATGCCAAGCCGCGGGATGCCGGGCACGTAACCGGCCGATCCCTGGCGACTCTCCGGCGGCGCTTTCGACCCTCGGGGCGGGAAGTCGGTGGCAAAATAGCCCATCATCAGAATGCGCTTCTCCGCGGGCGTCATTTGACCGAGCAGGAGCTCGACGCGCTGTTCCGATGACAGCGCGTCGTTCATCCACGGCCGAGCCGCGGGAGCTGGTGCGCTCGCGGCGCTCTCTTGTGCGACGGCATCAACGCCGGTCCCGATTCCCGTGCCGGCAAGCAAGACTGCCACCATCAGATTCCGCATACGCATGAACGTCTCCCATCGGATCAGCCGCACTTCAAGACGAAGAGCCGAGCGCCCGACTTGTCGGGCAGGCCACAGATTCATGGCCGCGCTCCGTCGTGCGATTGCGAGGGGATTGGCTTGTGACGCGACCATCAGGCAAGAGAAAATGTCTTATGGATTGATCATCGATGGCTATCAATTCTCACGAGCCATTTATACCTTTTGCTTATTGATCAATTCAAAGTTTCGATTTCCCTACTAGACGTACCCCCTCCATCACCCCTCTCGACGGGGGGGGAGTCCAGGCCGGGCGCCTCGGCTTCCCCGCTGCGGCTCTGCGGGGCGTGAAACGCCCGCGAAACATGGGGGAGACGGAAGGTGGTCCGAGACCGGTTGAGGGGAGTGAAGGCCTGCGCCAGCACGATTGCGGTGGCGCTTTCGATGGTTGGCGTCACGCCCCTTCATGCGCAGGAGTCGGCGGCATCGGCTGAAGATGCTCCTCGGTCAGAACCTTCGGATGATACAGACGGAGCCGCATCCGAAGAGAACGTCATCGTCGTTACCGTCACCGGCACGAACATCTCCGGCGTCAAGCCAGTCGGAAGCGAGGCGGTGACTCTCGACCGGGAACAGATTGCCGCGACCGGCCAGTCCAATCCGGCCGACGTCGTTCGCACCCTGCCGCAGGTGCGCAACCTCGGCGAGTTCCGCGAAGGGGGTACGCAGGGCGGAAACAACAACCAGCAGGGCAACGCGATCAACCTTCGCGGCCTGGGCCAGGCGGCGACTCTGCTGCTGATCGACGGCCATCGGATCACCAACACCGGAGCGTCTCAGACGTTTACCGAAGCCAACGCGATTCCCCTGGCGGCGCTCGAGCGGATCGAGGTGATCGCGGACGGCGCTTCGGCCGTCTATGGTTCGGACGCCATCGCCGGCGTCGTCAACTATGTCATTCGCAAGGACTACGAAGGGATCGAACTCACCGTCCGCGGCAGCAACACCAGCGGCGGGTTCGAGTTTACGCCCGGCATCACCGCAGGCACCAACTGGGACTTCGGGGGGCTGGGTGTCGGCAACATCCTCGTCGGTTACGAGTACTCCCAACGCGATGCGTACAGCCGGGGCCGCAACCCGTATCTGCGGCAGGATCTGAGGCGCTTCGACCACGTCGACAACCGGCTCAACGGAACCACCGCGACGGCCGGCTACAACGGCAACATCGTCGTCGCCAACCCCGACCCCGACGGCCCGTTCGGCCCCCTGCAGCCGCCGCAGAACCCGACTCTGCCCCGCGCAGGAACAAACACCTATTACGGGCTTCCGGCCGGAACCAACGAAAACCTCACCGTCGCGGACCTGCTGCTCAACCAGCCCCACCTCCTCGATTCCAGCGAGTTCAACGACTACACCGGCGAGATGGAGCGGCATCAAGTTGTCGCCTTCCTCAGGCAGTCGATCGGTGATCGTGTCGAGTTCTTTCTTCAGGCCACCTACAACAATCGCAGCACGATCTCGGAAACTTCTCAGGGCGTCATATCCAATGTCGAGCTCCGACCCGTCCTCTATGACGAAGCGACCAACACCCCCACGGCCGCCCCAAACCCGTACTACATCCCCGGATTAGCCAACGGCCCCCTCACCGTTCAGTACAACATGATCGAGAGCGTCGGCCTGAACAATTGGACCGGCGAGAATGAATCCTACAACATTACATCCGGGTTCCGCGTGAAACTGCCTTCACGGTGGAACGGTGAAGTCTACTACACTTATGGTAGAGACAAGGCCTGCAATTATTGCCAACTAGGCACTAATATAAACCCGACTGCTCTTCAGTACCTGGTAGATATCGGCGTCATCAATCCGCTCGACAATACGACACCGCTTTCCCAGGACGTGATCAGCCGGTTCACTGGCGACAACATCCAGCGCAGCGGCAACGGCATCGACGACCTCGTCGTGAAGTTCGACGGCCCGCTGTTCGCCTTGCCCGCCGGCAACGCGCGAGCCGCGATCGGCGGCGAGCGCAACAAGGTCTACAACTACAACATCAACGGCGCGAACCGCCCGTTCAGCAACGACTTCGTCCTCGACACCGACGAGACCACCAGCCGTGGCAACCGGACGATCTGGTCGGCGTTCGCCGAGCTGTACCTGCCGCTCATCTCGGACGAGATGGACATACCACTGGTCCAGGCGTTCACGGTGAGCGGCGCGGTTCGCTACGATGACTATTCCGACGTCGGAAGCACTACCAATCCGAAGATCAGCGCGACCTGGGAGGTCTACGACGCGCTTACCCTTCGCGGGTCGTGGGGGACCTCGTTCCGCGCGCCGAACCTGCCCGACGTAAACCCGACGGCCATCTCCTCGGGGGCGACCTTCCCGTCCTTCTACACGGGACAGGATCCGCGCATTCCGTTCGGCCCGATCACGGTCGCGTTCGTGGGCGGCGCCAATCCCGACCTCGGACCGGAGACGGCCGAAACCTGGCAGGTGGGCGCGGACTTCGATCCGGTCGACAACCTCCGCCTGTCTGCCACCTACTACAACATCAGCTACCAGGACCGGATCGCCGGACCGGACGTCTTCGGCGCCTTCTTCAATCCGCTCACCTATCCGGAATATCTCGGTTACGCCGACTTCATCATTCCGATCGACAACCCGACAGGCTGCGTGAACGGCGATCCGGCGACCTACGATCCCGTCCTCGCCGAATATGCGGGCCGGACCATTCTCTACGGCGGGGGCATCCAGAACCCGTGCGCGGTCGAAGTGTTGCTGGACGCTCGCAACACGAACCTCGCCGCGACGCAACAGGACGGCCTCGACGTACAGGTCAACTACACCTATCCGATATCCAACGGGGCGCTGTTCGCTACGGTCAGCGTCAACAAGCTGCTCAACAACCGCCAGCAGGTGAATGCCGATGATCGGTTCCAGGATCGTCTCGGCTTCTACAACTCTCCGATCGAGTGGAGAGGGCGCGTTTCGCTCGGCGGCTCGTATGACAACTTCAGCGCGACCCTCTTCGCAAACTACACCGGTTCATACACGAACGACCAGGCGGCCGATAATCTCGGACAGGCGATCAACCCGGTCCACGTCGACGATTACCTCACATTCGATCTCAACCTGAGTTACACCATCGACGAGGACAGCTGGCCAAGCTTCGCCAAGGACATACGCGCGTCGCTCAGCTTTCTTAACGTCACCGACAAGGCACCGCGGCTGGTCTATACCGCCAATTCGGTGTTCAATCCGGCGTACTCGAACCCGTTCGGTCGTACGGTTTCATTCCAGCTCTCGGCTGGGTTCTGAACCCGAGCCGTCGTCAGGTGGCGGCGACCGAGTAACTCTAGAAGCAGAGACAATGTGATGAGCAGCAGATTGGGCCCGATTCTCCTGGCGGGCTTGGCCATGATCGCGATCCCAGAGGCCGCCTTTGGCCAATCCCCCGAGGTTCGCATCGACAGCGGTGCAATTCGGGGGAGCGAGGCCGACGGCGTCCTCAGCTGGAAGGGCGTTCCGTTCGCGGAAGCGCCGGTTGGACCGCTTCGCTGGCGTGCGCCACAGCCCGTCCGACCGTGGCGAGGCGTGCGCGAAGCCACCGCATACAGCGCCGACTGCATGCAGGTCCCCTTTCCCAGCGACGCTGCACCGCTGGGAACCGAACCCGCCGAGGACTGCCTCTACGCCAATGTCTGGCGACCGAACGACGGCCAGAAGAAGCTCCCCGTGATGGTGTGGATCTACGGTGGAGGCTTCGTGAACGGGGGTGCCTCGCCGCCGACCTACTCCGGCGCCAACCTCGCGAAGAAGGGCATCGTCTTCGTCAGCTTCAATTACCGAGTGGGCCGGTTCGGCACGTTCGCCTTGCCGCAGCTTTCCGCAGAGGACCCGGACGACGGCCTGCTCGGGAACTACTTCATGCTCGACCAGGTCGCGGCACTCCAATGGGTGCGGCGAAACATCGAGAAGTTCGGCGGTGATCCCTCGAACGTCACGATCATCGGCGAGAGCGCCGGCGGGATGTCGGTCCACAACCTGGTCACCTCGCCGCTTTCCCAGGGATTGTTTCAGCGGGCGGTGGTGATGTCGGGCGGGAACGGCGTCTCCGAGAACCAGAAGACGCTGGCAGAGATCGAGGAACTCGGAGAAAATCTCGCTCGCCGATATGACATCGATCCGCAAGCACCTGATACACTTCAGCGACTGCGGGCGCTCACGGCCGAGCAGGTTACGGACGGCCTCAACATGATGCAGCGCAACAACGGGCCCCAGACCTATTCGGGCCCGTTCGTCGACGGGCGCGTGCTGGTCGATCTCGACGAAGCCTATGAAAGCGGTCGTTTCGCGCGGGTGCCGATGATGATCGGCGCCACCAGCGCCGACATCGGCGGCAAGAGCGGATTCATGATTGCCGGAGCGCGAGACGTCTCGAGCAAGCTCGCCGAACTCGGCGTGCCGGTCTGGGAGTACCGCTTCTCGTACGTGGCGGAGTCGATCGGCCAACCCGGAGCGCAACACGCCGCCGAGATCCCCTACTTCTTCGACAACACGGCGATCAAATACGGGGATGCCACGACAGAGAGGGATATCGCTGCCGGCAAGCTGGTCAGCGAGTATCTCGTCAACTTCGTCAAGACCGGCAATCCCAACGGGCCGGGCGTACCGTTCTGGCCGCAACATTCCCGACGAGGGGATGAGATCATGGTCTTCGAGGAAAGCGGCCGCGCGCTCGCGCAGCGCGATCCCTGGGGGCCTTTGATCGACGACGAGAGGCAACGGGTTCAGGCCGCGATGGCCTCGGGGTACTACAACTCTCTCGTCACCCCGCTCGGGGTCCTACTCGATGATCCGGCAGCGCGAGCCATCCTCCAGGCGCGCATACCGCAGGTGATCGGCAACGAGCAGATCGGCATGGCGCGCGGTTTCACGCTGGCGGCGCTGGCGGACTACATGCCCCAGGTCCTGACCCGCGAAATGCTGGCTTCGATCGATGCAGATTTCGCCAAGCTCCCGAAGCGCTGATCGGTCTCCGCGTACGGGGGACGGCCACCGCGAGGAGCTTCGGCGCCGCGGCGGTGGCGAGCGTTCGATAGCGGGAATCCCAGTTAATGGATCCATTCTCGCCCGCGATTCCCGCGAGGCGCGGCGACCTCGACAGGGCGTCGCGAACGTGACCGAACTCGTGGCCCTCGACATTGGGGGTACGCACGCGCGGTTCGCGCTCGCATCGATCGACCCGCACGGGGGTATCGCCTTGCGCGAGCCGGTTTCGCTCCGAACGAGCGACTATGCCAGCCTGCAGACCGCCTGGGAGGAATTCGAGCGCCGCCTCGGCACGCTCGCGCCGCGTGCCGCGGCCATCGCGATTGCCGGGCCGGTGACGGGCGACGTCGTGCGCATGAGCAACAATTCGTGGATTCTCGACACCGGCGCGCTCGACACGCAACTTGGGCTCGACGTCGTCACGGTGCTGAACGATTTCGCGGCGGTGGCGCACGCGGTCGCCTGCGCGCCGGCCGAGGAACTGGTTCACGTCAGCGGGCCCGATGCGCCGCTGCCGAGTCTCGGCACGGTCAGTATCGTCGGGCCGGGAACAGGTCTCGGCGTGGCCCAGCTCCACCGGTTCCCCGGCGGGTATCACGTCCAGGCGACGGAGGGCGGACACGTGGAGTTCGCGCCGCTGGATGAGATCGATGACACGATCATGGGGCGGTTGCGCCGGAAGCACACGCGGGTCTCGACGGAGCGGGTTCACTCCGGACCGGGCATCATCGAAATCTACAACGCGCTTGCCGAGCGCGAGAATCGACCGGCGGAGCTTCCGGACGACAAGGCCATCTGGGAGCGTGGCATTTCCCGCGAGGACAGCCTGGCCGCAGCGGCAGTGGACCGGTTCATCGCCTCGTTCGGCGGCCTTGTGGGCGATTTCGCGCTTGCTCACGGCGCCGCGGCGGTGGTGCTTGCCGGTGGCCTCGGTCTCAGGCTTCGCGAGCTACTGCCACGGTCTGGGTTTGGCGAGCGATTCCGCTTCAAGGGCCGCTACACGCAACTGATGGCAGGAATACCGGTCAAGCTGATCGTCCATTCGCAGCCGGGACTCTACGGCGCCGTCGCCGCGTTTTGGGCGGAGCACGGGCCGGCCTTGGCGTCCGAGACATGATCCGGGCGCTGCACGTTCGATCGACCCTGAAGGCCTTGCTCGTCGCGTTGACGATCGTCGTCCCGCTGGGATGCAGCGGTTCATCTTCGGCGGCACAGAGCGAAATCGGCCCGACCGAGATCTCGATCGGCGAGGACGTACGCCGGTCGCTCGAGCGGCTGGTGGCGGACCGGCTGCTGTCTGGAGCCACCGTGATCATCGCGCATGATGACCGTGTTCTCGTGGACGTCACCGTCGGATACGCCGATCTCGAGCGTCGCGAGCCGCTGCGGCGCGATGCGTTGTTTCGTCTCTATTCGATGTCGAAGCCGATCACGAGCGTCGCCATCATGATGCTGGCCGAGCAGGGAAAGCTCTCGCTTCACGACCCTGCGGAGAAATACCTCCCCGAACTCCGCCACGTGCGGGTCTACGCCTCGGGCAGGCTCGATGACATGCAGACCGTCCCCCTCGATCGCCCGATCACGGGCGAAGATCTCCTGACCCATAACTCCGGTATCGCCTATCACTTCACCGGGAATTCGCCGGTCCATCAGTACTATCGCAGGCACGGGGTGATGCGGGACACGCCCGTCGGACGGATGCCCGGAGATGGGCCCCCGGCGAGATCGCTCGACGAGCTCGTCGAGCGGATCGGCAAGGCGCCCTTGCTGCATCAACCGGGCGACGGATTTCATTACAGCTATTCGACCACCGTGCTTGGTGCGATCATCGAGCGAGTGACCGGCAGGCGGCTCGACGAGGCCTTGCAGGAAATGCTGTTCACACCGCTCGGCATGAGGGACGCGGGGTTCTTCGTCACCGACGCCCGACTGGAGCGCTTCACCACGCTGTACAACGCGACAGCGGATGGGATCGAAGCGATCGAACGCCCGGAGACGTCCGACTATCGCGACCCGGATCGCCTCCTCGACGGCGGCGGCGCCCTGGTGTCGACGGCCGAAGACTACCTGCGTTTCGCCCGCATGCTGGCGAACGGAGGCACGCTGGAAGGCCGGCGGTATCTCAGCCCCGCCAGCGTCCGCACCATGTTCAGTCCTCATTTCCGAATGGCCGGCGCTGGCGCCGGAGAGATGGATTTCGGCTACGGTTTCGCGATCGGCGACGCGGTCAGCGAGGCGGCCGGCTCGCTGCCGGCGGGAACAGTGCGCTGGTCCGGATCGGGCAACACCTATTTCCTGATCGATCCACAGAGCGGAATGATAGGATTGCTCATGACCCACGAACTGGTGTCGGGCGCCGCCTCGGCCCGATCCGCGCAATTCAGAAGCGTGCCCGACCGGGCTTTCGTCAGTCTCGATCGATGACGTCTACCATCCTCGCGCTCACAGGCTTGGCCACCATCCTCCTGGTGCTCGCTGCGATACTCTCGAAGCGACTATCGCCCCTGGTGGCGTTCACGGTGCTGCCGCTCGGCGCGGCCGTGGTCCTCGGGCGCGGCGGGGATGCCGGCGCACTGATGCAGCAAGGCATGCTCGCCGTCGCCCCCATGGGGGCCATGTTCCTGTTCGCGATCCTGTTCTTCGCGGTGCTCGCAGACGCCAAGCTGTTCGAACCGATCATCGCTGCGGTGCTGCGTTTCGGCGGCGATCACCCTGGCCGCGTTGCCGTTGGCACGGCCATTCTCACGACGATCGTTCAGCTCGACGGTTCGGGGGCGGTCACGTTCCTGATCGTCGTGCCGGCCTTGGCGCCGGTCTATGATCGCCTGGGGATGGATCGCCGGGTGCTGGCTTGCGTCGTGGCGATGGGTGCAGGTGTCGGCAACATGCTCCCGTGGGGTGGGCCGACGATCCGTGCAGCGACGGCGCTCGACGTGTCGGTGACCGAATTGTTCAATCCGGTAATCCCGGTCTTCCTCGCCGGCACGGCCGCGACCTTGCTCTTCTCCTGGTGGCTTGGCGTCCGCCAGAGGAATACCCTGGTGGTGTTAGCCGGTGCGTCGGGTCCTTCACCCGGCGGGGAGCCTGCGACGGCGCTGCCGAACTGGCAATTCTGGGCGAACATCGCGCTCGTGATCGCCGTCCTCGGCACGATGCTCGCCGAGTTCGCGCCGCCCGCGGTCGCCTTTCTCGTCGGAACCGTGCTGGCGCTGCTGATCAACTTCCCGCGGGTCAGCGATCAGTGGGACGCGGTCACCCGCCATGGCGGAGCGGCGATCACCATGGTCGCCATCCTGTTCGCTGCTGGCGCCTTTACCGGCATCATGCGCGGCACCGGGATGCTCGATGCCCTGGCCCGGGGCGGAGCCGATCTGCTACCCGGCGGCTCTGCGTCGCAACTGCCGGTGATCGTGGCCGTCCTGTCGATGCCGCTCAGCCTGCTGTTCGATCCCGACAGCTTCTATTTCGGAATACTCCCGTTGCTCGGGGGGATTGCCGAACACGGCGGCGTGCCGGCGATCGAGGTCGGCCGTGCCGCGATTCTCGGGCAGATGACCACGGGATTCCCGGTCAGTCCGATGACCCCGGCGACGTTCCTTCTGGTTGGGCTGGCCAAGATCGACTTGGCCGACCATCAACGCTTCGCGATCCCCTATCTGTTCGCGCTCACGCTCGTGATGACGCTCGTGGCGCTCGCGCTCGGGGTCATTCGGCTGTGACCGTGGCGCATGTCGAAATCATCGAGGTGGCGCCGCGCGACGGACTGCAGAACGAGTCGGCGATCGTGTCGACCGCAGCCAAGGTCGCGCTGGTCCGCAAGGCCGTGGCCGCCGGCGCCAGACGGATCGAAGTCGCCAGTTTCGTCCATCCCGGCCGCGTTCCCCAAATGGCGGACGCGGAGCAGGTCTGCGGCACCCTGGGCTCGCTCGAAGGGGTGACCACGATCGGCCTCGCGCTGAACCGGAAAGGAGCCCTGCGAGCTCTCGCAACCGCTGTCGACGAAATCGGCGCGGTGGCCTGTGCGACCGACGGCTTCGGCAAGGCGAACCAAGGCCGCACGTCGAACGAGACGGTCGCGGATACGATCGAGATCATCGGGCTGGCGCATGCGGCGGGCCGCCGGGCCCAGGCCACGATCTCGGTCGCGTTCGGGTGTCCGTTCGAGGGTGAGGTGGAGCCCGCGCGGGTTGCGGACATCGCGCGCCGGATTGCCTCCGCCGAACCGCACGAGATCGCGCTCGGCGACACCATTGGCGTCGCGACCCCCGACCGGGTCGTGGAGGTGATGCGCGAGGTCAAGGCCGCGGCTCCCGGAATTCCACTGCGCCTGCATTTTCACGACACGCGCAATACGGCGATTGCCAATGCCTGGGCTGCCTTAGGAGAGGGCGCTGCGAGATTGGACAGCTCGATCGGCGGCTGTGGCGGCTGCCCGTTTGCACCAGGGGCAAGCGGCAATCTCGCGACCGAGGACCTTCTATACCTGCTGGCCCGAGCGGGGGTCCGGTGCGATCCTGATCTCGGCGCGGTTTCGGCGATCGTGCCGTGGCTGTCGGGTGTTGTCGGAAGGACGCTGCCCGGGCGCCTGTCGAACGTCGCCCCGTTTCCGCCCGCGGGCGCGCCGGGCGCATGACGGGAACTCTTCGGGTCTGGCCCGGGCTTGCCGGCGTCCTGCTGGCCGGGTGGATCACGCCCGCTTCGGCCTCGCAACCCTGCGACACCTTGCGCGGGGCTCGCGTCGGCCATGCTGTCGTCGTGGATGCGCGATCTGCCGCCGCCGGAGAGTTTCGCCAAGCGGGGTTACCGGACCAGGCCGTCGGAGGCGTCGCAGTTCCTGAGACTTGCCGCCTCACGGTCGTCGCCTCCCCGGTCGAGGGATCGAGGATCGAGTTCGAACCATGGTTGCCCGCGACGGGTTGGAACCGACGCCTGAAGATGCTCGGCAACGGCGGGTATTCCTCGGCACTTCCCTATCGCCACATGGCTGGTGCCGTTGCTGCGGGCTACGCGGTTACGGCGACGGACACCGGGCACAAGGGCGACGATCCCGCCTTCGCGATCGGATTGCCTCAAAGCATCGTCGACTGGGGGCACCGAGCCGTTCACGAGACCATCGTCGCCGCCAAGCACCTGACCGGGCAATTCTACGGACGGCTGGCCGATTTCACGTACTTCGAGGGATGCTCGACGGGCGGCCAGCAGGGGTTGATGGAGGCCCAGAGATATCCCGCCGATTTCGACGGAATCGTTGCCGGAGCGCCCGGCAACAATCGCACCCGGCTTAACGTCGGCTTCCTCTGGCAGTTCGTGGCCAACCACCGCGCTGACGGCACGCTGATCCTGCCGGCCTCGAAGCTGGGCCTGCTGCAAGAGGGGTCGCTGCGGGCTTGCGGGACCGAGAGCGAGCGGACTCGGGGGTTTCTCGAAAATCCGCTGTCTTGCCGCTTCGATCCGGCCGACCTGGTTTGCACGAACAACGCCGCGAGCGATTGCCTTACGACCGAAGAAGCCGCAGCGGCGCGGCGGCTCTACGCCGGGGCCCGCAACCCTCGCACAGGAGCGCAGATCTATCCGCCGTGGCCGCCCGGCAGCGAGGTCGGCTGGTCGCTGTACTGGGCCGATCCGCGCGATCCGCGGCAGCCTGCCCGGGCGAACTTCTTCCGGTTCTGGGCCTTCGGCGACCCGGGCTGGGATTGGAGGAGCTTCGATTTCGATCGCTCGATGAGGTTGATCGATCCGAAGCTCATGCGAGCGATCGATGCAGTGGAACCCGATTTGTCGCGGTTCGCACGCGGCGGCGGAAAGCTGATCATCTACCAGGGCCTAGCCGATCCGGTGGTCAGCCCCCACGACACGGTCCGCTATTTCGATCGAATTTGGGGATCCGGGAGTATAGACACGGCAGACTTTGCCCGCCTGTTCCTGGTCCCGGGAATGGCGCACTGCGGCGGCGGCCCGGGCGCAATCGATCTGAAAGCGGACCTCGCGCTCGAGGCCTGGGTTGAGCGGGGTATGGCGCCGGAATTGCTGCCCGCGACAGAGGCGACGCAGCTCGCTCCTCCGTTGGGCATTTGCGCGCGCGGACGCGCAGGCGACGAGTGCCGGCGCAATCGCCGATAGCAATGACCCCGGTGCGTGACTTTGCGTTCCGCTCACGGTGCTTCGCTGACGCTGACCCAGCTGAACGCATGAACCGCCCCGGGATTGCCGGAGGCCCCAACTCCTGAGAGGACGGGTCTTCTATGAGCAATACGACGAACAAGTTTTCACCCGAGGTTCGGGAGCGTGCGGTACGGATGGTGCTCGATCATGAGGAC
>Ga0065721_10050682_pt1 | contig 18510 bp, 17 predicted proteins | sample Mesricmetagenome_FD_59108 | JGI IMG/M metagenome (GOLD analysis project Ga0065721, IMG submission 59108) | Mesophilic microbial community from rice straw/compost enrichment Sample: eDNA_1 v2 (version 2) | ecosystem: Engineered > Solid waste > Grass > Composting > Bioreactor | place: USA: Davis... | reverse complement strand
CCTGTTACCCACGAGCCCCAGAACCGACTTACGCTCGAAAGAGCCGGGCAATCCGGCAGCACGCAGGGCGCTCATGCGCCACCGCCAAAGTCGTCGAACCACACCTTCCGGGGGAGCGGTTCGCTCCCCCTCAAGATCCATGGGGGAATCACATGGCGGACCACGAACGAACTGGCGCGCACTCGCCGGTCATGACCTTGCTGGTGCTCGTCTCGACGCTGGGAATCCTCGTGTACTCGGGCTTCCTGCTCAATCCCGCAAACCGCGGCGACCTGCTTCCTTACGTGATGGTCATCGGCGCGGAGAGCATCCTCGTGGGCCACGCGCTGCTCGCGATGTGGACCATCCTCGCGGGAAGCGTCGACCCTCGCGACTTCGCGTATCACCGCACCAGGCGGCTGCTGTTCGGCCGCGCAAGCGCGGGGCAGCCGCAGGAGTGGCCGCTGCAGATCGATGATCAGCGCGTCTACGTGGACGTCTTCGTGACCGTCTACGGCGAGGACATCGACGTGATTCGCCGCACGGTGCGCGCGGCAGTCGCCATCAAGGGCCGGCATCGCACGTGGGTACTCGATGACGGCCGCAGCGACGAGGTGCGCGAGATGGCGAGCGAGGAGGGAGCGCGCTACGTGCGCCGGCTCAGCTCGGGCGGCGCGAAGGCGGGAAACGTCAATCATGCGCTCACGCTCGCCAAGGGGGACTTCTTCGCGATCTTCGACGCGGACTTCGTGCCCCACCCGGACTTCCTGGTGGAGACGCTGCCGTTCTTCGTGGATCCCAAGGTCGCCTTTGTGCAGACCCCGCAGACTTACGGCAACCTCCACACCACCATCGCTCGCGGCGCCGCCTACATGCAGGCCGTCTTCTACCGCTTCATCCAGCCCGGACGGAACCGCTTCAATGCCGCCTTCTGTGTAGGCACCAATGTGGTGTTCCGGCGCAAGGCGATCGATGACATCGGCGGCATGTACACCAACTCGAAGTCAGAGGACGTGTGGACCTCGCTCACCCTTCATGAGCGCGGCTGGCGCTCCGTGTACATCCCCACGGTGCTCGCGGTGGGCGATGCGCCGGAGACCGTCGAGGCGTACTCGAAGCAGCAGCTGCGCTGGGCCACCGGCGGCTTCGAGATCCTGCTCACCCACAATCCCATGAACCCGCGCCGCCGCCTCAGCGTCGACCAGCGCATTCAGTACCTTGTGACGGCGTCGTTCTACCTCACGGGCATCTGCCCGTTCATCCTGCTGCTGGTGCCGCCGCTTGAGATCTACTTCGACCTGCGCCCCATGAACCTGTCCATCTCCGTGGCGACCTGGTTCCTCTACTACGCGGGCTTCTACCTCATGCAGATCCTGCTCGCCTGGTACACGGTGGGATCGTTCCGCTGGCAGACGCTCACGCTCGCGACGGTCTCCTTCCCCATCTACATCAAGGCGCTGCTCAACGTCATCAAGGCCAAGGACGTGGGCTGGCAGGCGACGGGCACCGCTCGCGGCTCGTCGCCGTTCAACTTCATCATTCCCCAGACCCTGTTCTTCGTGTTCCTCGTCATCACGTCACTCGTGGCGATCTGGCGCGACGTCGACAACGGCCTCGTCACCCTCGCCACGGCGTGGAACCTCACCAACACCTTCATCCTTGGCGGCTTCATGCTCACGGCCCGGCGCGAGGCCAACACCCTGCGCAAGGGCCTGCCCCTGTACCCAGAGACGCCCGACGCTGACTCACCTGAGCGCCCTGCTCCCGTGACCGTTGTGGCCCGGCCATTGGAGGTGGTCGCATGACCTGGGCCAATCGGCTCAAGCTGTTCGCCGGACTGGTGCTGGTGCTGCTCCTCACCGCCGGCGCGACCCTCGTGTTCAACCAGCGGCAGATGCACGTCATGAGCGCCTCGGCGCAGATCGCCGCCCAGCACCACACGGTGGGCACGGATTACGGCGGGATCGTCGAGGACTCCTTTGTCTCGGAGGGCGACTCCGTCACCGAGGGCCAGCGCATGTTCGTGGTGCGCAGCCTCCAGCTCGAGCGGGACATCGCCAACGGCTTCGTGATCCCTGGACAGAACTCCGTCCAGTCGGACGGCACGCTTGTCATCCGCGCGTCGACGGACGGGGTGGTCTCGACGATCGACCCCACGGAGGGCTCGTACGTCGCTCCCGGCTCCGTGCTCGCGACAATCGACGCCAACGGCTCGCTGTTCGCCACCGCGCTGTTCATCCTCACGCCCCGCGACTTCGCCCGCATCGAGGATGGCGCCTCCGTGGATCTGCGCCTGCCGGACAACACCGCATTCTCCGGCATGGTCACCGACCTCACGGTCGAGACCATCGACGGCCAGGCTCACGTCACCGCCGTGGTGCGCTCTGATGGCCTCGCGAGCGCCGAGCCCGCGCCGCTCATCAAGCCGGGCACTCCACTCGACGCGAGCCTGAGTCTGCGCTCGGACGGTCCGCTCGCGGGTCTCCATGATGCTCTGAGCGATTTCGCGAGAAAGATAGGACTGTGACGCGCATCCGGGTCTGCGTCGCGGCGAGCGCTGCGGTGCTGACGCTCACCCTTGCGGCGTGCACCGGAGCCGGAGAGGCGTCCTCGCCCACCGCGCCCGAGAACCAGCCGACCATCACGGTCCCCCATCGCAGTGTGGGCAAGGAGGTCCCGATGCGCCTTGGCGAAGGCGTGATCCCGCCAACCAACCGCTGGTACTCGTCGCTTGCGTTCGGCGACCCGGGGCTGCCGGTGTTCCCCAAGCCGCTGTCGTTCGCGCCAATCGAGGGCGGCTTCACGATGGGGCTCACGCGCCCGGTCGCGAGCGCCCATGCGATCCTCGCGCCCGGGGTGGAGGACGTCACCGCCACGATCGAGGGGGCCCGGGACTTTGGCGAGATCACCCACGCCGATCCGGTCGGCGTCATTCTCGCGATGGGCGACGCGAGAATATCGCTCGCTCAGGGCTGGCCGGTCGTCGGCATCACGGCCGACGCTGACGTCACCATCACCCTGAGCGTCGCCTTCGAAGCGGTGGGCGATGGGGTGGGCGAGGCCGTGACTGGCCAGAGTCGATACGGCGTCCTGGTGCGCGACGGCGAGGTGGCAGGAGATGTCATCAGCCTTGACGACGGCGGGTCGGCGCAGCTGTTTGCGGTGCCGGAGGGCACCAGCGCGGTCGCGTTCGCGAAGGCGCTGGGCGATCCGGTGCTCGGCGTGGGCTGGGCTGGTGAGGCAGACGGCCGTGAGGCGACCACCACCCTGACGTACGCGGAGAACACTGTGCTGACCATGCCAGCCGAGCGAGCGTCGGCCGCCGGTCTGCCCTGCGAACTGGGCACCTACCAGACCATTCACGGCGAGTACGCGGTGTGTGCCGCGGGCAAGGTGACGTGGCCGGTGCCTACGGTCGCCCCGCGCGGCTCGCTCGACCTCAGTCACCTCACCGCCGACGAGCGGGCCGCGATTCGCGCCGCGGTCCGTCAGGACATCATCAACGAAGCCGCACTCCCCTCTGACAGCTACTTTGGCGCGAAGGCGCTGTTCCGCCTCGCGAACCTCGTGCTCATCGCGGAGGAGCTGGGCGAGAGCGATGTCGAGGAGCTCGCTCGCCTCACGCTCACGGATGCGCTGAGGCAGTGGGCGGATCCTGGGCGGTGCGAGATCACTGAGAGCCGCTGCTTCGTCTATGACCCGCGCCTCAAAGGCATGGTGGGCATGACGCCGTCCTTTGGCTCCGAGGACTTCAACGACCACCACTTCCACTATGGATACCTGCTCCACGCGGCCGCCGTCGCGGCGCAAGGGGACGCGGAACTGCTTGCTGACATCGGGCCCGTTCTTGACCAGGTGGCGGCGGACATCGCGAGCGGCCCGTCCGACGCTGGGGCCGCCTTCCCACCGATCCGCGCCTTCGATCCTTTCGAGGGGCACTCGTGGGCCTCGGGGTTTGCCCCGTTCGCGGATGCCAACAATCAGGAGTCGAGCTCGGAAGCGGTGACGGCGTGGAATGGCGTGGCGCTGTGGGCGCAGCTGCGCGGGAATTCGGCGCTTGAGGCGCGCGCCCGGTGGATGCTCTCCGCAGAGGCTGAAGCCACCCGGCGGCTGTGGCTCGCACCCAACCTGTCAGCGTTCCTTGAGTTCGACCACACGATCTCCGTGCTCGAGTGGGGGTCCAAGCGCGACTACGCCACGTGGTTCAGCGCGGAGCCCGCGGCGATGCTGGGCATCCAGCTCATCCCCATGTCGCCTGTCGCTCCCGCCTACCTTGGCGTCATCGATCCCGGCCAGATCTCCCGCTCTGTCGCGGAGGCGAGCGCCAACGGATCCCAGGTTCAGTTCGGGGATTACCTGCTCATGTACTCGGCGCTGTCCGGCCTCGAGGCGCAGGCCAGGGCATGGGACGCCGCGCTCGAGCTGCCGGACTCCGCTATCGACGACGCCAACTCCCGCGCCTACCTCCTCGCGTTTGTGGCCTCCATCTAAGGTGCCGGTTCCCTGCGCGGCGGCACTCTCGTGGGGTGTGACAATTGCTGAGTGACTGAATCCCTGGACAGGCGCGGCCTCACCTTCGGTATCAGTGCCTACGTCATCTGGGGCTTCTTCCCCATCTTCATGTCGTGGCTCGAACCGGCGGGTGCCCTCGAGATCGTGGCGTGGCGATCGATCTCCTCCCTCATCGTGTGCCTCGTGATCGTGGCCTTTGTACGCGCATGGGCGCGTCTTGGAGCCGTGGCGCGCGACAGGCGAGTGATGTGGCGACTGGTGGCAGCGTCGGGCCTTATCGCTGTCAACTGGGGGGTCATGGTCTACGCGGTGATCGTGGACCAGGTTGCGTCGACGTCGCTCGGCTACTACATCAACCCGCTCATCACCGTGGCGCTTAGCGTGCTCATCCTCAAGGAGAAGCTGCGCCGGCTGCAGTGGATCGCGATCGGCATCGCGACCGTTGCCGTGATCGCGATCGCGCTCGACATGGGCGCGCTGCCGTGGATCTCGCTCACGCTCGCGGTGACATTTGGGCTGTACTCGTTCATCAAGAAGGACGTGGGACACAAGGTCGACGCGCTCACTGGTCTCACCGCGGAGACCGCGTTCCAATTCCCCGTTGCGATCGCTGTGCTTGGCATTGTCTACGCGGCAGGCGAGCGCACGCTGTTCGTGCACAGCGGCGAGGGGCTCGGATCGCTCCACGACGCGCTGCTGCTCACCACGGGCACGTGGACCGCTGGTGCGCTGCTGCTGTTCGCGGCGGGCGCGCGACGCCTTCCGCTAAACGTCACCGGGCTGCTGCAGTACATCGCGCCCACGATGTCGTTCGTGCTGGCAGTGACCTACTTTGGTGAGCCCATGCCCGCCGCGCGCTGGGCCGGCTTCGCCCTCGTGTGGGTCGCGCTCGTGCTCATCACGGTGGACTCGTGGCGCGCTCGCGCTCGCGTGACCGACGCTAAGGCGGCCGAGAGCGGAGAGGTCACCGAGCCGGTCTAGGGCTTGGGTGCGGTGGCGGCTGCTCGCGCGGTTGCAGGGCGCTCAGCCGCAGGGCGCTCAGCTTCAGTCCCCTGCAGACGTGGACCGAGGATCACGTGTGCAGGGTTCTGGCCGCTGAGGCCCGTCATCCACGACGCTCTAGAGAACGACGGCGATGATCATGCCGTCATAGAACTTCACGCCCACGGTCTGCACCACGGAACCCTCGACGCGCGGGTCCGCGCCGATGCGCTCGATGATGGCCCGCGCGCCTCGCGAACTCTCGTCGGGGTCGTCATCAATGACCGCGCCGTTGCGGATCACGTTGTCGACGATGATCAGCGAGCCGGGATGCACACGCTCCATCGCCGCGTCGTAATAGAGCACGTTGCTGGGCTTGTCGGCGTCGATGAACACGAGGTCGTAGGGATCGTCGCCATCGAGGGTGTGCAGGTTGTCGACCGCCGGCCCGACGCGCACCTCGACAGGTGTTCGTGAATGAAGCGGCAGCCCCAAGCAGAGCCTTGGACCGCCGGCGTTACAGTCACTCAGAGTCTTCCCGAGGCCTTCCGCGGACGCTCTGGCGGTGTTGAATCACTCCACCGATCGCGCCGGTCGCCGCGAGAGTGATGACGAGCCCCCAATCCACGACCACATGATCGCCCAAGACCAGAGACTTCACGATTCCGTAGGTCGCTCCAACTCCAGCAAAGACTAAGGCGAGGATAAGGACGCGCTTCAGCATGAGTACGCCTTCCAACCAACGAGCACCGGACCCACAAACTGGAGTTCCATGCACTTCTTGGCACTTGCTGCGGACTTGAACGTGGTCATTAGCGAACTCATCGAGTCGTAGGCATAGGCTGCACAGGTAGCGGCAGCGACAGCACCGATCGCGCCGCCGGCCACAAGTGCGGCACAGAAGACCGACGCGTACTTTGCCTTGTCACTCGCAGTACCTCGCCATCCGGACACCTGTGCCTTCACCTCTGCCTTGTTGTACTTCAGGTAGATCTTCCAGCCAAAGCTAACGCTGGGGTCGGCGACCACAGGGAAGGCTGTGCTGGCGTCGAAGTCGACGATCTGGGTCAATGTCGTGCCGTCAACTTCGTAGTGGGTTGGCAGCGGGCTCCTTGCGCCACTGTGAGGCAATGACCGCCGAGCGCACAATCACAATCACCAAGGTCACCAGGACGAAATCCCTGGCCGAAAGTGTGCGGTCGAAGAATACAAGCACTCCTTGGACGGCAAGCATGGCACCCACCGCCTTCGCCGCTTCTCGCGCAATGCGCCAATGCCTGGAGTCGGCGTTCAGCATGAGTAGGCCTTCCATTTGACAGGCACTCCACCCACATATGTCATTGCAATCTCAACGCACTGCTTGTTGGCCTTCGCGGTCTTGAACGTCGACCCGATCGAACTGAAGTAGTCAGCGGTCAATGGACCACAGACTGCTCCCCCTACAGCACCAGCCGCAATCGTGCAGGCGGCGGCAGCGGCAGCCTTGTTGAGGAACTCCGTGCCCGACCAGTAACGAGCCACGTCGGCCTTCGAGTACTTGATGTAGATCCACCAGCCCAAACTGACACTGGGATCGGCGACAACTGGGAACGCCGTCGTGGAGTCGAAGTCGATGACCTGGATGAGGGTGTCTCCCGCAACGAGATAGCGAGTGGGAACAGCGGCACCATTTGCATCAACGGCCCAGGGGGCGTCAATCGTCGCGGTGACAACTCCTTCGTCGGTCGCGACCTGGGCACCGCCGTCACTTGTGAGGGCAAGGCTCGCACCCGACGGGACGTCGAATTCGTACGAGTAGCTCGACGGTGCGTCCGCATCCTCGATGGTGGTCAGTATCTGCACCGTGCCATCGTCCTTGACCAGCGGCACCGTCGAGGACCCGTTGCCGTTGTCGAAGAACGGGTGATCGCCGGATTCTACGAGCTCAGCGTCATCGGCGAACGGAAGACCGATGCTGAAGTCCGCGGTCCCAGGTACGTCCAGAGAGACGCCCTCGGTGGCGTCGGACGGTACGACAACCTCAACTTCGCCGACAGTCGTCACCTCATCGGGTTCGACGACGCTGGCGTCCGTCAACACCGCAGGTGCCACGTCAGCAACCGCATCCAGCGGATCGGTCCCCTCGGCCGACGCCGGCGTCAGCCCCAACATCGCAAGAACGGACGTTGCTACGAGCACGCCCCCCCTGCACGATACGTGCGTGAAGGTCGAACAGACATCACGCCCCCTCTTCATGAATGTCCCCGGAACCCCCCTTGGGTCCCCCGGGCCGACGTAAGTCGACAAACCGGACGCTACCACAGCGTCGGGCAGCGTGCAGAGGAAACCGCCTACCCCGCGGTTTGAGGTAGATGGCGGGTGTTTTGGAGCCCGAATTCACCCATGAACTACCTCAAACCTGGGGGTGGGGGCTCTGGGCACGGGTCCTGAGACTCCGCGCGGGCCGCGGCCGTGCAGGATGACAACAGCTAGGCCGCGCGGACGACCAGGGCGTCTGCGAAGGCGATGAGCGAGTCCTTGACGTCGCCCTCTGGCAGTGGGGCGATCGCCTCCGCGGCCCGCGCGGCCCAGGTGGCGGCCAGCGCCGCGGTCTCGTCCACCACCGGGTGCGCAGCCAGCCGCGCCACCACGTCCGCGAGCACCGCGTCGTCGCTCAAGTCCCCGTCAATGGCCGCGAGCAGGTTGGCGTCGTCGCCTAGATCCCGCCGCTCCGCGCGGGATGACTGTGCGGAGTCGCGGGATGACGATGCGGCGGCGCCAGCAGCAACCCGCCGCCTTAACAACAGCACCGGCATGGTCGCCACGCCCTCGCGCAGGTCCGTGCCGGGGGTCTTGCCCGTGGTCGCAGCGTCGGAGCGCACGTCAATGACGTCGTCAGCGAGCTGGAAGGCCACGCCTGCGAGCTCGCCATAGCGAGTCACCTGCTGCACGACGTCGGGCGCACAGCCCGCGAACATCGCGCCAAAGCGAGCGGAGGTCGCGATGAGGGAACCGGTCTTGTCGGCAAGCACCTGCAGGTAGAACTCGACGGGGTCGTCGCCCGCGGAGGGGCCAACGGTCTCGTGAAGCTGGCCAAGGCACAGCCGCTCGAAGGTCTCCGCCTGGATGCGCACCGCCTGCGGGCCAAGCCCAGCGACAACGGACGAGGCGCGAGCGAAGAGCAGGTCGCCCGTGAGGATCGCCACGGAGTTGCCCCACACCTCATGCGCCGCGGGAGCGCCGCGACGAGTGGGAGCGGAGTCCATGACGTCGTCGTGGTACAGCGTCGCGAGGTGAGTCAGCTCCACGACCACCGCCGCATCGACCACCTCGGGACGGCTCGCGTCGCCAAGGTGTGCGGTGAGCAGCGTGAGCGCCGGTCGCAGCCGCTTGCCGCCAGCGTTCACCAAGTGGCGAGATGTCGCATCGGCGAGGCGATCCGACTGCGAGACGGCATCACGCAGCCGCTCCTCGACGATCGCCAAGCGGTCCTTGAGCGCCTCGTCGAGCGCCCCGTGGCCTACGACGGACGCCACGACGCTAGTTTCCAGCCAGCGAGGTGAGCAGCACTCCCGCATCCTGAGCCAGCGCGAGCGCCGGGCCGGGAACCACACCAAGCACGAGCGTGGCCACAGCGGACACCACAACGACCGCTCGCGTCAGCGGCGAGTGGTCGATCTCGATGGCGTCCTCCTGGTCCTCGGGAACCTCGGTGAAGAACATCAGCACAATGAGGCGCACGTAGAAGAACGCGGCAGCGGCCGACGCCAGGACGGCTACCAGCACGAGCGGCCAGGCACCCTCGTTGAGGGCCGAGCGGAACACCACGAACTTGCCGATGAAGCCGGCGGTCAGCGGGATGCCGGCGAACGACAGCAGGAACAGTCCCATCGCGGTGGCGAGCCACGGCGAGCGCTTGCCCAAGCCGGCCCACTGACCAAGGCGGGTTGCCTCGGCACCCACGTTGCCGTCGGCCGTCTTCTCGCGCACCTGGGTGATGATCGCGAAGGCGCCGAAAGTCGCGAAGCCGTACGCGAGCAGGTAGAACGGCAGCGAGGACAGCGCCTCCGGGCTGAAGCCCGCGAACGCCACAAGGATGAAGCCGGCGTGCGCCACGGACGAGTACGCGAGCATGCGCTTGATGTCCGTCTGCACCAGGGCGATGACGGTGGCGAGCACCATGGTCGCGATGGCGATGGTCCAGAACAGCCAATCGAGCTCCCACTGGAGCGGGTAGATCGACGCGAAGACGATGCGCACCAGGGCGGCGACAGCGGCAACCTTGACCGCTGCGGCCATGAAGCCGGTGACCGCGGTGGGGGCGCCCTGATAGACGTCGGGCACCCACTGGTGGAACGGCACGGCACCGATCTTGAAGAAGACGCCGACGAGGACGAGCACGGCACCCACGATGATGAGCGGGTCGTTGCCGCCGATGATCTCGATCGCGCGCTGCACCGCGGTGAACGATGTCTGACCCGTGCCGCCATAGATGAGCGCTACACCGAAGATGTAGATCGCGGAGGAGAACGCGCCAAGCAGGAAGTACTTGAGCGCGGCCTCGTGGGACAGCGACCGGCGACGGCGAGCGAGCGCCACGAGGATGTACAGCGGCAGCGAGAACAGCTCAAGCACCACGAACAGGAACACGAAGTCCGTGACCGCGGTGAACAGCATCATGCCGCCGGTGGCGAACAGCGCGAGCGGGAACACCTCGGTGACCTGGAAGCCCTGGCGCAGGGCGCGGGTCTCGTCGAGCGTGCCGGGAGCCGTCGAGCCAAGCGGCGTGAACTGCTCCTCTCCAGCGCGGGTCTTGGCCGCAAACAGCAGCACCGCAAGGATGCCGAAGGCCGCAAGCATGATCTGCCAGGCAAGAGACTGGCGGTCAACGACGAGCATGAAGCGCAGCACCACGGTGCCGCTGCCCTCCTCAGTCGCCCACTGCACGATCAGTGCGCCGAGCGCGACCACGAGAGCGGCGAGCGTAAGGGCGATCTGCGTCACGCGACGCACGGCCGGCGTGCGCACAAAGGACTCGACGAGGATGCCTGCCGCCGCGGCCAGCAGTACCACGAGGATCGGGATCAGCGGCGCCCACGTGATTTCGGGCTGGGTCCAGTTCACTTGCCCGCCTCCTGGGAAACGATCGTGACGATGTCGTTCACTGGCTCACGCAGCACGTCGAGAAGCAGACCCGGCACGAAGCCGAGCACCAGCATCGCGGCGATGAGCGGCCAGGCGACGAGGCGCTCGCGCAGCGTGAGCTCTCGCGTGCCCTCCATCGCGGCAGGCGTGGGTCCGGTGAAGACCTTCTTGTACGTGAGCAGGATGTACAGCGCGGCGAGCACCACACCGACCGCGGAGAACGCGACCGCCCATGGCGCAGCCGGCCACGCGCCGATGAACACCATGATCTCGGAGATGAACGGCGCGAGACCGGGAAGCGACAGTGCGCTGAGGCCGATGATGAGGAAGGTTCCGGCAAGCACCGGAGCAACCTTCTGCAGTCCGCCGAACTCCCTGATGGACGCAGTGCCGTGGCGGTTGATGAGGAACGCCACCGCGAAGAACAGTGCACCCGTCGACAGGCCGTGGTTGAACATGTACAGCGCCGCGCCCTGCGCACTCGTCTGTCCAAAGGCGAAGATGCCGAGCACCATGATGCCGAAGTGGCTGACCGAGGTGAAGGACACCAGGCGCAGCAGGTTGTCCTGGCCGATCGCGAGGATTGCGCCGTAGAGCACCGAGATCACGGCGAACACGATGATGAACGGCGCCGCCCAGCGCGATGCCTCGGGGAACAGCACGAGGCACAGCGTGAGCATGCCGAAGGTGCCGATCTTGTCGAGGATGGCGACGAGCAGCGCGGTCGTGGACGGACGCGCGCTCTCCGCGACAGAAGGCAGCCACGTGTGCACGGGGAACATCGGCGCCTTGATTGCGAACGCAAGGAAGAACGACACAAACAGCAGCCGCTCCTGCACCGTGCCGAGCTCGAGGCCCGTGAGGTTGTCGGTGAGGAAGCCCTGCTCGCCACCGGGTCCCGTGACGTACAGCGCGATGACGCCCACGAGCATCACGAGCCCACCGACGAGCGAGTAGATGAGGAACTTCACCGCGGCGTAGCGGCGCTGCGCCCCACCGAAGCTTCCGATGAGGAAGTACATCGGGATGAGCATCGCCTCGAACAGCACGTAGAACAGGAAGACGTCGCGCGCCGCGAAGATCGCGATCATGAACGCCTGGCTCGCGAGTACAAGGGCCAGGTAGGTGGCCCGACGCTTCGCGTCCTTGTCGTCGCGCCAACCGGACAGGATGGCGAGGGGAACGAGCAGCGAGGACAGCAGCACAAGCGACAGTCCGATGCCGTTGACGCCGAGCGCCCAGCTCGTGCCGATCTGCGGGATCCAGGCGTAGGTCTCTTCGAACTGGATCGTGCCTGCCGCGGACTTGTCGAACTGGAAGAACAGGATTGCGGCGAGCACCACCTCGACAAGCGAGAAGCCAAGCGCGATCTCTCGCGACTTCGCGCGCGCGCCCTCAGGCAGCGCGAACAGCACGCCGGCGCCGATGACCGGCAGCACCACCATGACGGTGAGGATCGGGAACATCACTTACCCCCCAACATGGCGAAGAAGGCGACGACGAGCGTGCCCACGAGCATGAGCAGCGCGTACGACCGGGACTTTCCGGTCTGCAGGCCGCGCACGGCCTCTCCGGTCTTGGCGACGCCACCACCCGTGCCGTTGACGGCGCCGTCGATGACCGCGGCGTCGGCGTAGACGAGGGTGCGAGTCAGGTGCGTGCCGGGACGCTCGAAGACCGCGCGGTTGACCGAGTCCTGGAACAGGTCGTTGCGCGCCGCGATGGTGCCAAGCGACGCTGCAGGAGCGGTGAGCGGAACGTCGGCCCGTCCGTACTTGAGCCACGCGAAGCCGGCGCCAATGGCAACCAGCACGAGGGTGGTCGCCATGATCACGGGAATCGGGAGCACGGGATCGCCGTGCTCCGCGTGGCCCGTGACCGGCTCAAGCCAGGTATAGAAGCGGTCGCCCGTGGCGAGGATCAGGCCAAGGAAGGCGGAGCCGACCGCGAGCACGATCATGGGCACCGTCATGATGGCGGGGCTCTCGTGCGGGTGCTGTCCGTCCTCCCAACGGGCCTCGCCGTGGAAGGTCATGAAGAACAGTCGCGACATGTAGAACGCCGTGAGACCCGCACCGATGAGCGCCGTGAGACCGAACACCCAGGGCTGCCAGCCGTGGCCGACGAACGCCGCCTCGATGATCTTGTCCTTCGAGAAGAAGCCAGCGAAGGGCGGGACGCCCAGGATCGCGAGCCAGCCGAGGCCGAAGGTCACCCAGGTCACAACCATCGCGGTGCGCAGCGCTCCAAAGCGGCGCATGTCGACCTGGTCCTTCATGCCGTGCATGACGGAGCCCGCACCAAGGAACATGCCCGCCTTGAAGAAGCCGTGAGTCACGAGGTGGAAGATCGCGAAGGCGTAGCCGATGGGGCCAAGCCCAGCGGCGAGCATCATGTAGCCGATCTGCGACATGGTCGAGGCGGCGAGCGCCTTCTTGATGTCGTCCTTCGCCATACCGACGATCGCTCCGAACAGCAGCGTCACGGCTCCGACGATCGCAACCACCAGCTGCGCGTTGGGGGCGCCCTCGAAGACCGCGGCGGAGCGCACGATGAGGTACACGCCCGCGGTGACCATGGTCGCCGCGTGGATGAGCGCGGACACCGGCGTGGGGCCGGCCATCGCGTCGCCGAGCCAGGACTGCAGCGGGAACTGCGCGGACTTTCCGCAGGCCGCCAGGAGCAGCGCGAGGCCGATTCCCGTGAGCGTCGCGGTGGACGCGGACGCGGCGCCCGCGAACACGGTGGCGAAGTCGACGCCGCCGAACGCCGTGAACATGAGTCCAAGCGCGAAGATCAGGCCAAGGTCACCGATGCGGTTGACGACGAACGCCTTGTTCGCGGCCGTCGCGTAGTCGTTGCGGTAGTTCCAGAAGCCGATGAGCAGGTACGACGCGAGACCCACGCCTTCCCAGCCGACGAACAGCAGCAGGTAGGAGTCGGCGAGCACCAGCACGAGCATCGCCGCGATGAACAGGTTCAGGTACGCGAAGAAGCGGCGGCGGTCGGGGTCGTGCTCCATGTAGCCCACGGCGTAGATGTGGATGAGCGTGCCCACGAAGGTCACGAGGAGCACGAACGTCAGCGACAGGGGGTCAACCAGCAGGCCGGCGCTGAGGTTCAGCTCGCCTGTGTTGATCCACTCGAACAGGTGGACGGAGTGCGCGCGGTCATGCGAGTCGAGGCCCAGCATCTGCAGGAAGGCCAGCAGGCCAACAACAAACGCAGTGCCCGACGCTGCCACGCCAAGCCAGTGCCCCCACCCATTCGACCGCTTGCCGGCGAGGAGCAGCACAAAGGCGCTCGCCAACGGCACGGCGATGAGGAGCCAGGTCAGATCCAGCATGTCAACCCTTCAGCTCCGACGGCTCGTCGAGCGAGACCGTCTGGCGAGCGCGGAAGATCGCGACGATGATCGCCAATCCAACGACGACTTCCGCCGCGGCGACGACCATCACGAAGAAGGCCATGACCTGGCCATCGACGGAGCCGTGAAGGCGGGAGAAGCCAACGAATGCAAGGTTCGCGGCGTTGAGCATGAGCTCGACGCCCATAAACGCAACGATCGCGTTGCGGCGCAGCAGCACGGCTGCCGAACCGATCGCGAACAGCACGCACGCGAGGTAGACGAATGCGACGGGGCTCACTTGTCGTCCCCCTTCTCGAGGTGTGCGTGGTACGGCTCCTGGTCCTGCGTCTGGTGGCGGACCTCGAGCACACGCGAGATGGACTCGTCGATGGGCTCGCCGTGAGGGTCGAGCGCCGGAACGTCGAGGGCGTTGTGACGCGCGTACACACCGGGCATGGGCTTGTTGACGGGGTCGGCGCCAACGCGGATGCGGTCGGCGGCAATCTCCTTCTGCGTGTGCTTGGGCGTCAGGCGTGGCATGTGCGACAGCACCAGGGCGCCCACGGCGGCGACGATGAGCACGAAGCCGAGCGTCTCCATCACCACGACGAACTTGCCGAAGATCGCTCCCGCGATGACCTCAGGGTCACCAGTGGTGGCGTCCTGGAGGTTCAGCGTGACGCGAGAGATCACGCCGGTGAGGAACAGGCCGAGGCCGGCGGCGACGAGCAGTCCGAGCCACTTCTGACCGGTGATGGTCTCGGTGAGGTCTTCCTTGCCCTTGACGCCGATGAGCATGATGACGAAGACGAACATCATCATCACGGCGCCGGTGTAGACGACGATCTGCACCATGCCGAGGAAGGGCGCGGCGAGGATCACGTAGGCGACGGCGAGGCCGATCATGACAAGCACGACGGCCATCGCGACGTGGACGGCCTTGCGCGCGAACAGCAGCGCGAGCGAAGGCAGCACCGTGATCGCGGCGATCACCCAGAACAGGAACGGCTCAACCACGTGTCACCCCTGCAGGCTTGTTCTCGGGAAGAGTGGGGTCGTCGGGACGGTGCTCGCGCACCCACTCGAGCTGGCTGTCCACGGGTCCCGTGACATCGCCGCGGTAGTAGTCGCCGTCGGTGGTGCCGGGGACCATCGGGTGCGGAGCGGCAAGCATGTTCTCGCCCATGGGCGCAAGCAGATCCTGCTTTTCGAAGATCAGTCCCTCGCGAGTGGGGCCAGCGAGCTCGTACTCGTTGGTCATCGTAAGCGCACGCGTGGGGCACGCCTCGATGCACAGTCCGCAGAAGATGCAGCGCAGATAGTTGATCTGGTACACGCGGCCGTAGCGCTCGCCGGGGCTGAACTGGGCGTCGGGCGTGTTGGAGTCCGCCTCGACGTAGATTGCGTCAGCGGGGCAGGCCCACGCGCACAGTTCGCAGCCGATGCACTTCTCGAGACCGTCAGGGTGACGGTTGAGCTGGTGGCGACCGTGGTAGCGCGGCATGGGAGCCGTCTTCTTGTACGGGTACTGCTCGGTGACGACCGGCTTGAAGAAGTTGCGGATCGTCACGCCGAACCCGGCGACGGGGGCAAAGATCTCGCCGACCGCGCCCTTCTTGGGCAGGTTCGACTCGAAGGGCTTCGTGGCGCCATCGCGCTCACGGTTGACTTCCCAGCGCTCGTTGTTGTCACTCATCAGGGTGCTCCTCACGGGCAGCGACTCGCGCCTCGACCGTGCGGCCGGAACGCGGGGACGGGGGCAGCACTTGGTGCGGCAGCGGCGGGACAGGGTAGCCGCCGGCAAAGGCGTCGAGCACCTCTGGCTCCTTCTCCGTCGGGTCCTCTGTCTCCTCTTGCTTCGCGGAGTCGGAGCGGAACGTCCACACCGCGATGAGGAGCAGCAGACCCACGAAGCCGGCCACGGCGTCGTACATCTCGAGGTTGCGACCCCAAGCGTCGAACGCCTCGCGACCCACGGCGAAGAACACGAGCCAACCCAGGCCGAACGGGATCAGCACCTTCCAGCCGAACTTCATGAACTGGTCGTAGCGGAAGCGCAGCACGGAGGCGCGAATCCACACGAAGACGAACATCAGCAGCCAGATCTTGATGATGAGCCACACGGGGGCGAGGTAGCCGGAGTTGAGCACCTCGGCTCCCGGCCAGGTGGCGCCCCAGGGAGCGCGCCAGCCGCCAAGGAACAGCGTCGCGGCAACCGCGGAGACGTTGATCATGTTCATGTACTCGGCAAGGAAGTACCAGGCGAACTTCGTCGACGAGTACTCGGTCATGAAGCCCGCGACCAGCTCACCTTCGGCCTCGGGAAGGTCGAACGGCAGACGGTTGGTTTCTCCGACCATCGAGATCACGTACAGGATGAACGCGGGAAGCAGCGGCCACACCCACCAGCGGTCGGTCTGCGACTCGACGATGCCAGCGGTGCTCATCGTGTCGCTCAGCATGAAGACCGTCACGAGCGACAGGCCCATGGCGAGCTCGTAGGAGATCACCTGCGCGGTGGAGCGCACCGCGCCCATGAGCGGGTACGTCGAGCCGGAGGCCCAACCACCGAGCACGATGCCGTACACACCAATCGCGGCGCACGCCAAGATGTACAGCACCGCGGTGGAGAAGTCGGTGAGCTGCAGCGGAGTGATCTCATCGGTGAACGGAATGCGCGTCTCGGGACCGAACGGGATCACCGCGAAGATCAGCAGCGCGCAGAACACGGACACGATCGGCGCCGCGATGTACACGAGCTTCTCCGAGGCGCGAACCGTGATGTCTTCCTTGAACACCAGCTTCAGCGCGTCCTGAATCGACTGGAGCAGACCGAAGGGGCCGTGCACATTCGGGCCGGGACGCTGCTGGAGGCGACCGATGACGCGACGCTCGAACCACACCGCGAACAGCACGGATACCAGCAGGAACACGAGAATCAGGACGGCCTTGATGATGACGACCCAGATTGAGTCGGCGGCGAGGCCAGCGTCAGCGATGCAGTCGCGCTGCGCATCCGTGATCGCGGTGGGGTCAACCACACCGCAGAGCTTCTCGACGCGGTCCGGCTGCGGCGCCACTGCGGTGATCAGCGAGATGAGGCTCACGGCGTCGCTCCCTTCACCGTCACGGCGGCACCCGGCTCCACGCCAAGGTCCCGCGCAACCCACGATCCGGGCGACTTGGTGGGCACCCAGACCACACCGTCGGCCATCTCGGTGATGACAACGGGAAGCTCAATCGACGTGCGGTACGCACCCTTGATGCTCACCGCGCCGCCCACACCGAGGCGAGCGGCGGTACCTGCGGACATGCGCGCCACGGACGTGCGGCCCGTGCCGGCGAGGTAGGGCTCGCCGTCTTGCAGCGCACCTTCGTCCACCAGCTGGTGCCAAGAGGCGAGCACCACATCGCCCGACGCTGCGGTCGCCTTCACGTTCGGGGCGGCCGGGCGCTGGGAGTCGTCGGCACCGATGGTGGAGATCTCTGCGGAGATCTCGCGGACCGTGCCGGTGCCGAGGTTCGCGCCCATCTCGCGGGCGAGAATGTCGAGCACGCGGTGGTCGCTGATCGCGTCGGTCGAGATGGCCGTGGGGAACGAGCGCAGTCGGCCCTCCCAGTTGAGGAAGGTGCCCGCCTTCTCCGACGGCGGGGCGACGGGAAGAACGACGTCCGCGTACTCGGAGACCTCCGTGCGGCGCACCTCCAGGCTCACGACGAACGGGGTCTTCTTGAGCGCCTTGACGAAGTCGGCGTTGAGATCGGACGGCGTGACACCGCCGACGACGAGCGCGTCGAGCTGTCCCTTGGCCGCTGCCGCGATGATCTCGGCGGCGCTGCGACCGGCGTTGGCGGGAAGCTCTTCGACGCCCCATGCGGCGGCGACGGCGGCTCGCGCCTTGGCCTTGGTGACGTCGCGACCACCGGGAAGCAGGGTGGGCAGGGCGCCTGCCTCGACAGCTCCGCGCTCGCCGGCACGGCGCGGGATCCAGGCGAGGGCCGCGCCGGTCTGCTGCGACAGCGACACCGCCGCGGTGAGCGCACCCGCGGCACCTGCCGCCCGCTCGCCAACGATGATGACCGCGCCTTCCTGGCTCAAAGCCGCGACAGCGTCGGCCGGGAGGTTCTGCAGGGCCACGCCCTCGTCACCCGGGCGGGTGGCGATGAGCTGGGCGCCGAGCTTCTCGTTGCCGCGAGTGAGCCACGGGGCCACCGCGAAGACGGAGCGGGCGCGCTTGTTGAGGCGCAGGAAGACGATGCCGCCCTCCTCCTCAGGCTCGAAGCCGACGAGCAGCACGGCCGGGGCCTTCTCAAGGTCCGCGAAGGTGACGCCGAGCCCGCGACCCGCGACGTGGTTGCCGAGGAATGCGAGCTCTTCAGCGGAGGCCACGCGAGTGCGCACGTCGATGTCATTGGTGCCGAGCACCACGCGAGCGAACTTCGAGTACGCGTAGGCGTCCTCGAACGTCACGCGGCCGCCGGGAAGCACACCGATGCCCTTGGGCCGCTTGGCCTCGAGAGCGGAGCGCAGGCCGGCAGCGGCAGCCGCAATCGCGTCGGGCCAC